>OUNM011192485.1_pt1 | contig 177137 bp, 150 predicted proteins | sample 1769961 | NCBI WGS metagenome assembly OUNM01 (sample SAMEA3914820, study PRJEB12502) | metagenome | biome: forest; material: soil | place: USA | collected 2012-03-12 | depth 0.3 m
GGCGGAGGCCGCGCCGGCCGGGCCGTCGGCAGCCCCTTCGCCGCCCCGGCCCTTCCACCACCACGCCGCCGCGGCAATGCCGATGACGGCCACCGCCACCCAGATCCAGGTCTTGTTTCTGCCCTTGGATGCCTTGTTCTGCATTCGGTCCACTCCTGATTGGCGCGCAGTGTCCCGGCCGAATGTAGCTGGAGCATTGCTGGGCCTCAAAGCTACGATCACGGCCATGATCAAGATGATGGTGGGCCTGGGCAATCCAGGTGCCGAGTACGAAGACACGCGCCACAACGCCGGTTTCTGGTGGATAGACGGCCTCGCGCGCGGCCTCAAGGTCAGCCTGCAGCCCGACAAGGCCTATCACGGCCTGATGGCCCGGGTGAACCACGCCCCCGGCGCCAGCGGCCCGGTCTGGCTGCTGGAGCCCATGACCTATATGAACCTGTCGGGCAAGTCGGTCGCGGCCCTGGCGCGCTTCTTCAAGATCGCGCCGGAGGAGATCCTGGCCATCCACGACGAGCTGGACCTGCCGCCCGGCGAGATGAAGTTCAAGAAGGGCGGCGGCGACGGCGGCCACAACGGCCTGAGAGACATGAGGGCCCAACTCGGCAGCGGCGACTTCTGGCGGCTGCGGCTGGGCATCGGCCATCCGGGCCACAAGGCCGAGGTGGCCAACTATGTGTTGCGCAAGCCGCCGCTGGCCGAGCGCCAGGCGGTGGAAGACTGCATCGAGAAGAGTTACGGTGCCGTCGAACTGATGCTGAGCGGCCAGATGGACAAGGCTTTGGCCAAAATTCACGCCAAACCGCCCCGTCCCAAGCCCCCCAAACCCGAGCCGCCGGTAGAAACTCCGGCTCCATGAAGCCGCTGCTGGTTCTGGTTCTCGCACTCGCCCTGCCGGTTCTGGCCCAGACCCAGACCCGCAGCGCCCAGGTCTACCGCTGCGGCCCCGACGGCCGCGACCTGCGCGATTCGCCCTGTCCCGGCGGCAGCGCAGCCAGCAGCGTCAGCTTCGACGAGCCCAGCAATGCCGACAGCAAGGCCGCCCGCGAACGCCACCTGGCCGACGTCAAGCAGGCCGCAGCCCTGGCCCAGGCGCGCCGTGCCAGCGAGGCCGAGGCCCGCCACCAGCGTGCCCAGTCCCTGGGCCTGCAGCCCCAGCCAGCGCCGGCCGCCAGCGCTCCCGAGGTCACACATCTGAAGCCGCCCAAGACGGCCAAGCCGCACAAGCCCTCGGCCGCCGCCAGCCACCCCCGATAGAATGCGCGCCGTTGGTGCTCGCGCCCGCCTCCATGGCGGCTGCAGTTCAACGGGAATCAGGAGGACGAGCGGCCGCGCCGCAGATCTAACCTGAGCTGTCCCCGCAACGGTAAGTGGACGAGGCCTCGTACCTCTGTCGTTCGACCACATAGCCACTGGTGCGTGCACCGGGAAGGCGTCGAACGGAGGGTGGGACAGGGCCTGGCGTGATCAAAAGGGCTTCCCAAGGCGCCCCAATCTAGTCGCAAAGCGCAGTCGTAGTTCCACTACGGCGAGCATTTGCGGCGACGAGTGGGGCGGCTTGGGGAGTCAAGGCGGTCATGTCAGGCCCTGTTCCACCCTCAAGTCCACCAGCCCGGATACCGGCCAACGACGGGGCTTTCGCGCGACCAGCCGGAAGCCGTTTTTCAGCCTTGCTGCGGGGGTCAGCACGGCTGGGTGTTCGTTCGCGTCTCATTTCATGCCTCACTCCCTCCTCGCGGCCCGTCGGTCGCTGCTCGCCTTGGCCGCGCTGTCCGCCCTGGCTTCCTCCGCCCACGCCCAGAACAAGCTCGACACCGTCGTCACGACGGCCGCGCGCACGCCGCAGCGCCTGTCCGAGGTGCTGGCCGACCTGACCGTCATCACCCGCGCCGACATCGAGCGTCAGGCCGCCGCCAGCGTGGCCGACCTGCTGCGCAACAACGGCTGCGCCGAGATGGTTCGCAACGGCGGCGCCGCCTCGACCACCAGCCTGTTCCTGCGCGGTGCCGACACGCGCCACACCCTGGTCCTCGTCGACGGCGTGCGCATGGACTCGCAGTCCACCGGCGGCGCCAGCTGGCAGGGCATCCCGGTGTCCCAGGTCGAGCGCGTCGAAGTGCTGAAGGGCCCGGCCAGCGCCATCTACGGCTCCGACGCCGTCGGCGGCGTGGTGCAGATCTTCACCCGCAAGGGAGGCGGCCAGGTCAGCGCCGACATCGGCGTCGGCCTCGGCAACCTCGGCACGCACAAGGTCGACGGCGGCCTGTTCGGCAGCCAAGGCATCATCGATTTCGCCTTCACCGGTGCCATCGAAGAGAGCGACGGCTTCAACTCCACCATCGACTACCCCGGCTCCTTCAGCTATGTGCCCGACCGCGACGGCTGGCGCAAATACCAGGGCACGGCCCGCGTCGGCGCTCAGCTGGCCGAAGGCCATCGTGCCGAGATCATCGCCATCCGCAACCACATCAACGGCCAGTACGACGCCTCCAAGTCCAAGCCGCTGGCCGACGACCGCAGCATCCAGGACACCGACGCCGTGCGCCTGGCCTGGACCGCGCAATGGATGCCGGCCCTGCAGACCCAGCTGAGCTATGGCGAGTCGCGCGACCGCTACGAGACCACGCCCTCGCCCTATCTGACCATCACCAAGGTCAAGAACCTGGCGCTGACCGGCTCCTACGTGCTCGGCCAGGGCCAGCAGATCAACTTCCAGGGCGAGCGCATCGAGGACAAGCTCGAGAACAGCGGCCTCGTGACGGCCGGCGTCGGCAAGCGCCACCGCAATGCCGTCGGCGCGGGCTATCTGTTCAATGCCGGTGCCTTCAGCCTGCAGGCCCACGCCCGTCATGACGACGACAGCCAGTTCGGCAGCGTCGACACCGGCACGCTGCTGGCCGGCTATGAAGTCGTGACCGGCCTGCGCATCGTCGGCTCCATCGGCAACGCCTTCCGCGCGCCAACGCTGTATCAGCAAGGCACGGTCTACGGCCCCGACCTCAGCAAGCCCGGCGTCAAGCCGCTGGAAGCCGAGCGCGGCCGCAACGTCGAGTTCGGCCTGAAGTACGGCAGCGGCGACACCGAGTTCAGCGCCACGGCCTACCGCAACCGCGTCAGCAACCTGATCATCTTCGGCGCCGCCGGCAGCTGCCAGAGCGCCTTCGGCTGCTACCAGAACGTGTCGGCGGCCCGCCTGCGCGGCGTGACCCTGGCTGGCAACACCAAGGCCGGCTTCGTGAACCTGCGCGCCACCATGGACTTCCAGAAGCCCACGGACGCAAGCACCGGCCTGCTGCTGGCCCGCCGCGCCAAGCGTCTGGCCACGGTCGGCGCCGACACCGAGTTGGGCGACTGGGTGCTGGGCAGCAGCGTGCAGGCCTCGGGCGCACGCTGGGACAACGCGGCCAACACCCGCAAGCTGGGCGGCTATGGCCTCGTCAACTTCAACGCGCAGTACAAGATCCGCAAGGACCTCAAGCTGCAGCTGAACCTGGACAACGCCTTCGACCGCGAGACCTCGACAGCCTACGGCTATGCGTCCGCGCCGCGCACGGCGCTGATCTCGCTGCGCTTCACCCCCACGCTCTAATGGCGCCATGAGCGCACACGAACTCATCGTCGGCGGCCAACGCAGCGGCAAGTCGCGCCGGGCCGAGACCCTGGCCCTGGCCTGGCCGGGCCGCGTGGTGGTCGTCGCCACCGCGCTTGCTCTAGACGCCGAGATGCGTGAGCGCATTGCCCATCACCGCGCCTCGCGGCCGGCGGGCTTCGAGACCCTCGAAGCTCCGCTGACCTTGAGCGCGGCCCTTCAACAGGTTGACGACGCCGGCACACTGATCGTCGTCGACTGCCTGACGCTGTGGCTGGTCAACTGGCTGATGCCCATGAGCGGCGCGCCCGACGCGGCTGGTTGGCAGGCCGAGCGCAGCGCCCTGCTGGATCTGTTGCCGAAGCTGCAATCCAAGGTCGTCTTTGTGTCCAACGAGGTCGGCTGGGGCGTCAGCCCGCTGGGCCGCGAGGTGCGCGACTACGTCGATGAACTCGGCCGGCTCAACCAGGATGTGGCCCGCCGCTGTGGCCAGTTGACACTGATGGTGGCCGGCCAGGCCTGGAGCCGCCCCGTCGAGGATGCTTTCGATGCTTGAACGAATCCTGCCGGCTCTGCTGCTGGCCATTGCCCTGCCCGCCCGCGCCGTCGACATCAAGGACGACCTTGGCCAAGTGACGCAGATCGGCGCGCCGCCGCAGCGCATCGTCAGCCTGCTGCCTTCGCTGACCGAAACCGTCTGCGAGCTCGGCGCCTGCAGCAAGCTGGTCGGCGTCGACCGCTATTCCAACTTCCCGGCCCAGGTGAACGCCCTGCCCAAGTTGGGCGGCATGGACGACACCAATGTCGAGATGATCGCGGCGCTGAAGCCCGATGTCGTGTTCGTCGCCGTGTCCTCGCGTGTCGCCGAGCGGCTGCGTGCTCTTGGCATGAAGGTCATCGCGCTGGAGCCGCGCAGCTACAAGGACGTGCAGCGCGTGCTCAACATCATGGGCCAGGTGCTGGGCGTGGCCGATGCCCAGCGCGTCTGGCGCTACATCGAGGCCGGCGTCGCCGCGGCGGCCAGCAGCGTGCCGGCGAGTGCTCGCGGCGTGCGCGTCTATTACGAGGTGGCCAGCGGCATCTGGGCGGCCGGCGAGTCCTCCTTCATGGGCGAGACCCTGAGCAAGCTTGGCGCCGGCAACATCATTCCCGCCAGCCTTGGCCCCTTCCCCAAGATCAACCCCGAATTCGTCGTCAAGGCCAACCCGGCCCTGATCATGATCGGCCAGCGCGGCTCCGAGGGCCTGACCCAGCGCCCCGGCTGGGACCGCATCGACGCCATCAAGCGCGGCCGCATCTGCATCTTCAAGCCCGAGGAAGGCGACATCCTCGCCCGCCCGGGCCCGCGCATGGCGGAGGCGGCCCAGATCATGGCCAATTGCCTGCGAGAGAAAGCCTCCTCGTGATGAATCTGCGTCCGGGCTTACTGCTCGCGCTGCTGCTCGTCGTCGGCGCCGCCGGCGTGCTGGCCGGCGTGGCCATCGGCAGCACCGGCTGGGCCGACCTCGGCGACGACAGCATGGGCATCATCCTGTGGGAGATCCGTCTGCCGCGCTCCCTCGGCGCCTGGCTCGCCGGTGCCCTGCTGGGCATGGCCGGCGCGATGTCGCAAGGCCTGTTCCGCAACCCGCTGGCCGACCCCTATCTGCTGGGCAGCGCCTCGGGCGCCGGCTTGGCCGTGGCCATTGCGCTGGCGCTGACCGGCATCTCTCCGCAGACCTCGTCGCTGCTGGCCCATGTCGGCCTGACCGGCATCGCCTTTGTCGGCACGCTGGTGGGCGTGGGCCTGACGCTGATCCTGGCGCGCGGCGTCGAGCAGACGCTGCGCCTGCTGCTGGCCGGCGTCGTTGTCGGCGTGGTGCTGAATGCGCTGACGGGCCTCGCGACGCTGTGGGCGCCCGACATCCTGCGCGCCATGCAGGCCTTTTTGCTCGGCAACACCGGCCTGCTGGGCTGGAGCAGCGTCACGGTCATGACAGCCTGCGGCGTCGCGGCCGTCGTCATCGGCCTGCTGGCCAGCCCGGCCCTGGACGCGCTGACCCTGGGCGAAGCGACCGCTGCATCGCTGGGCATGCGCATGGGCCTGATGCGGCTGCTGCTGATCTTTGCCTTCGCGCTGGCCACCGGGGCGGCCGTGGCCCAGACCGGCATCGTCGCCTTCGTGGGCCTCGTCGCACCGCACCTGGTGCGCACGCTCTGCCCCATGCTGCATGGCCGGTTGATCCTGATGTCGGCTGCGGCGGGCGGCGCCCTGCTGCTGCTGGCCGACGTCATCGCGCGTGGCCTGATGCGGCCACAGGAATTGCCCGTCGGCCTCGTCACCGCGCTGCTCGGCGGTATCTACCTCTTGGTGCTCATGCATCGCCGTGGAGCGCCCAGGAAATGATGCCCCTCGCCCAGTTCCGCCTCGCTGAACGCGGGCATCCCTGGTCGGTCCCCCGTGGGGACGGCGATGCCCGCGGCATTGAGCCGCGAGCACATCGCCGGTGCGGGCCGGCTCGGGAGCGGCCTAGCGCTCGGCCCGGAGAGTCCAAGTGGCTGAAATGACCGCTCTGCATGCCCGCATCGAACGCGTCCGCATCGACGGCCGCGACCTCATCCAGGACATCGACCTGGCCATCGTCGCCGGCCGCTGGACGGCCATCGTCGGCCCCAACGGCGCCGGCAAGTCGACGCTGCTGCGCGCCATCGCCGGCCTGCAGCGCTGCGACGGCGCCGTGCAACTGGCCGGCAAGCCCCTCAACGACTGGCCCAGCCGCGAACGCGCCCGCCAGCTTGCCTGGATGGGCCAGCAGGAGACCGGGGCCGACGACCTGATGGCCCACGACGTCGTCATGCTCGGCCGCCTGCCGCACCGCCCCTGGCTGGCGCCACCGACCGCGGCCGACCAGACGGCCGTCCGCTCCGCGATGGAGTCCACCCAGAGCTGGGCCTGGCGCGAACGCCGCCTGGGCTCGCTGTCGGGCGGCGAACGCCAGCGGGTGCTGCTGGCCCGCGCCCTGGCCGTCGACGCGCCGCTGACGCTGATGGACGAACCCCTCGCCCACCTCGACCCGCCGCACCAGGCCGAATGGATGGCCCTGGTGCGCGAGCGCGTCGCCGCCGGCCACAGCGTCGTCAGCGTGCTGCACGAGTTGCATCTTGCGCTGCAGGCCGACCATCTCGTGCTGATGGCCGACGGCCGCATCGTGCACAGCGGCGCGCCCGGCGACGCCGCCACGCACGAGGCCTTGAAGCGCGTCTTCGGCCCCAGCCTGCACATCGCCCAGATCGAAGGGCGCTGGGTCGCCCTGCCTTTATGACTTCCTGCGCCGCCCTCTTCATCAGCGCGCCGTCCTCGGGCTCGGGCAAGACCTGCGTCACGGCGGCCATCGCCCGCTCCAATGTCCGCCGCGGCAAGCGCGTGCGCGTCTTCAAGACCGGGCCCGACTTCCTCGACCCCAGCATCCTGGAGCGCGCCAGCGGTGCCCCCGTCTACCAGCTCGACCTCTTCATGGGCGGCTTCCAGCATTGCCAGGCCCTGCTGGCCGAGGCCGCGCGCGAGGCCGATCTCATCCTGGTCGAAGGCGTCATGGGTCTGTTCGACGGCAACCCCAGCAGCGCCGACCTGGCCGCCGCCTTCGGCCTGCCCGTCGTCTGCGTCATCGACGCCTCGGCCATGGCCCAGACCTTCGCGGCCCTGGCCACGGGGCTGGCGCGCTTCCGGCCCGAGTTGCACCACTGCGGCGTCATCGCCAACCGGGTTGGCAGCCCGGCCCACGGCCGCATGGTGGGTGAAGGCCTGCCCGACGACCTGCCGCTGATCGCCGCCCTGCCGCGCGAGCCCCGGCTCATCCTGCCCGAGCGCCATCTGGGCCTCGTGCAGGCCCTGGAGCAACCGGCGCTGGACGCCCAGCTCGACGCCTGGGCCGACACCTGGGAGGCCGGCCTGCGCGCCGGCTTCGATTTCAAGCCCCTGGACCTGCGCGATGCCATCGAACCGCCACCGGCACGCCTGTTGGCCGGCCGGCGCATCGCCATTGCCCGCGACGCCGCCTTCGGCTTCATCTACCCGGCCAACATCGACCTGCTGCGCGCCCTGGGCGCCGAACTGGCCTTCTTCTCGCCGCTGCGCCACGAAGTCCTGCCCGACTGCGATGCCCTTTGGCTGCCGGGCGGCTACCCTGAGCTGCACGCCGAAACCCTGGGAGCGCATCCCACGCTGGCAAGATCCCTAACGCAACATATCAGCGCAAACAGGCCCTTGCTGGCCGAATGCGGCGGTATGCTGGCCCTGCTGGACGACCTGACCGACGCCGCTGGCGACGCCCACCGCATGGCGGGCCTGATGCCCGGTCGCGCCCATGTGCAGCACCGCCTGGCGGCGCTGGGCCTGCAGGCCATGGACTGGCCGGAAGGGCCGTTGCGCGGGCACAGCTACCACTACTCGACGCTGGAGACACCGCTTGCGCCGATCGCGCGAGCCACCAATCCCAACGGCGGCAAGACCGCCGAGGCCCTCTATCAGCGAGGCTCGCTGCGGGCGAGCTATGTGCACCACTACTTCCCGTCCAACCCGGAGGCGGTCGCCGCTTTCTTCAAGGGCTGAAGCATGGAAATCGAAAAGCCTCCCGTCGACCGCGAACGCGTGATTCCCAGCGGCGAGCGCCGCGGGCTCGTCATCGTCCATACCGGCGACGGCAAGGGCAAGAGCACGGCCGCTTTCGGCCTGGCCCTGCGCGCCCACGGCCGCGGCAAGCCGGTCGTCATCTACCAGTTCATGAAGGTGCCCAGCGCCCGCTTCGGCGAGCACCGCGTCTTCGAGCAGCTCGGCGTGCCCATCATCGGCCTGGGCGACGGTTTCTCGTGGAAGAGCAAGGACCTCGAGCATTCCGCCGAACTGGCCCGCGAAGGCTGGGCCAGAGCCGAAAGCAGCATCTGCGGCGGTGAACACTTCCTCGTCGTGCTGGACGAGATCATGTACCCGCTGCGCTATGGCTGGGTGGCGCTCGACAGCGTGCTGCAGGCCTTGCGCGAGCGCCCGCCGCATGTGCACGTCGTGCTGACCGGCCGCGGCGCGCCGGCCGAGCTCATCGAGTTGGCCGACACCGTGACCGAGATGACCATGATCAAGCACCACTACAAGGCCGGCGTGCCGGCCCAGCGCGGCATCGAGGACTGATGAGCAGCACCCTCGTCATCTGCACCACCTGCGCCGACGGCCGGGGCCAGGCCCTGCTCGAGGCCGTCGAGAACGAAGCCTTGGCGCGCGACTGGCCCCTGCCCGTGCGCGGCCAGGCCTGCATGGCCGCCTGCAAGCAGAGCTGCACGGCGGCCCTGCAAGGCGCGGGCAAGCACAGCTATCTGTTCGGCCAGCTCGCGCCTGACGCGGCCAGCGTCGATGCGCTGCTGGCCGTGGCCGCCCAGCATGCCGAGCCGGGCGACGGCCTGCTGGCCTGGGACCGCCGCCCCGAACGGCTCAAGGGCGGCCTGGTGGCGCGCCTGCCGCCCCTCGCCCCATGAATCTTCTGCTGCCGCTGGCCATGGCCGTGGCCCTGCTCGTGGACCGCCTCTTCGGCGAGCCGCCCGCCTGGCTGCACCCCGTCGTCGGCATGGGGCGCTACCTCGGCCTCTTCAAGCTGACCCGGCTGCCGCCCGCCCTGGCCTTCCTCGGCGGTGCCCTGGCCTGGCTGCTGGGCGCGGCACTGGTGGCCTTCATTGCACTGTGGCTGGAAGGCTGGGCGCTGATCCTGCTCAAGCCCTGGAATTCGGCGCCTGGCTTCGTCGGCGCCGCCCTGGTGGTCGGCCTGCTGTTGAAGCCGTTGCTGGCCTGGCGCATGCTGGCCGACGAGGCCCTGGCCGTGGAAACCGCGCTGGCCGAATCGCTGGAAGCCGGCCGCGCGCGGCTGTCACGCCTGGTCAGCCGCGACACCTCGGCATTGACCGAGACCGAGGTGCGTGAAGCCGCCATCGAGACCCTGGCCGAGAACCTCAATGACTCCGTCGTCGCGCCGCTGTTCTGGTTTGCCATCGTCGGCCTGCCGGGCACGGCCCTCTACCGCTTTGCCAACACGGCGGACGCGATGTGGGGCTACCGCGACGAGCGCGAGTGGTGCGGCAAATGGGCGGCACGGGCCGACGACCTGCTGTCCTGGCTGCCGGCACGGTTGACGGCCCTGGTGTTGATGCCCCCGGCCTTCGGCCGGCTGCCGCGCGAAGCCCGGCGCACGCCCTCCCCCAACAGCGGCTGGCCCATGGCGGCGATGGCGCTGCGGCTGGGCCGGCGCCTCACCAAGCCGGACGTCTATGTGCTGAATGCCGAAGGCGCTGCCGTACAAGCGGATGACCTGCATGCCGCACGCGCGGTCGCGCAACAGGCCGTCGTCATCGGCACCGTCCTGATCGCCGCCCTCGCCTGGGCGCTGCGGGCATGAAGGCACCACTGCTGCCCGAACACGGTGGCCCGGATGATGGCCCGCCGGCCGAGCACGACTTCTCCACCAATGCCAGCCCGCTGGGCCCCCCACCGGTCCTGATGGCCGCATTGCAGGCCGCCGATCGGCATGCCTATCCCGACCCGAACTACCGCGCCCTGCGACGGCACCTCGGCGACGCCGAACGCGTGCTGCCGACGGCCGGCGGCGCCGAGGGCATACGCCGGCTGACACTCGCAGCGATGCTGACCGGCTGCCGCGAGGTCTGGGTGCCGCGGCCCGGCTTTGGCGACTACGCGCTTGCAGCTCAGGCGCTCGGCCTGCCCGTGGAGCCCTACGCCACGACCGCCGACATCCAGCCCACTGCACCGGCTCTCATCTGGATCTGCGAGCCCTGCAACCCGACCGGCGCGAGCGATAGCGCCTGGCCGATGCTCGACGGCCACAACCTCGTCGCCGTCGACCGAGCCTACGAGCCGCTGCGCCTGCACGGCGAGGCGCCCGCGCTGCCGCCCGGCGGCTGGCAGCTGATCTGCCCCAACAAGGCCCTGGGCCTGACCGGCGTGCGCGCCGGCTATCTCATCGCGCCGGCTCAGGACGAGGTCTGGGCCCGGGTCCTGTCGCTGGCGCCGAGCTGGGTGCTGTCGGCCGAGGGCGTGGCAATGCTGATGCACTGGACCAGCGACGAGACGCAAACCTGGCTGGCCGACGCACGCGCGCAGCTGCGCGCCTGGGCGAGTCAACAGCGCGCCCTGCTCGCCGACCTCGACTGGCAGCAGCGCCCCAGCTGCACGAACTTCTGGCTGGCCCGCCCCCCGCGGGCGGACTACGCGCTGCGCCTGCGCGAACGTGGCATCCGCGTGCGCGACGCAACCTCCTTCGGCCTGCCCGGCTGGGTGCGCGTGTCGGCCCAGCCGCCGGCCGCCCAGCAGGCGCTGCAACAGGCCCTGCTTGAAATCGAAAGCGAAGACGCATGAGTGCTAAGGCAGTGATGGTGCTCGGAACGACGAGCGGCGCCGGCAAGAGCTGGCTGGCCACGGCCCTGTGCCGCTGGTATGCGCGGCAAGGCCTCAAGGTCGCGCCCTTCAAGGCCCAGAACATGAGCAACAACGCCCGTGTCGTGCCGGGATTGAACGGTCTGATGGGCGAGATCGGCTCGGCCCAGTACTTCCAGGCCCTGGCCGCGAACCGCGTGCCCGAGGTGCGCATGAACCCCGTGCTGCTCAAACCCGAGGCCGACACGCAGAGCCAGGTCGTCGTGCTCGGCGAGGTCGATCCGGCCCTGTCCAGCGTCCCCTGGCGCGAGCGCAGTGCGCTGCTCAAGCCCCGTGCGCGCGCCGCCCTGCATGAGCTGATGCGCGAGAACGAGGTCGTCGTCATCGAGGGCGCGGGCTCGCCGGCCGAGATCAACCTGGCGCCCAGCGACTACGTCAACCTCGGCACGGCGCGCGATTCCAGGGCCGCCTGCCTCCTCGTCACCGACATCGACCGCGGCGGCGCTTTCGCCCATCTCTACGGCACCCACCAACTGATGCCCGAGGACGTGCGCGCCCAGGTCCAGGGCTTTGTGCTGAACCGCTTCCGCGGCGACGCCGGCCTGCTGTCACCCGGCCCGGAGCTGCTGGAGCGCATGACCGGCGTGCCCACCATCGCGACGCTGCCGATGTGGCGCGGCCACGGCCTGCCCGAGGAGGACGGTGTGTTCGACGACGCCAGCACGGGTCATGCAGGCAGCGGCCTGCGTGTCGCCGTCGTCGCCTACCCGCGCATCTCCAATCTCGACGAGTTCCAGCCCCTGCGCCAGCTGGTCGGCGTGCGCCTGAGCTGGGCCCGCGAGCCGCGCGACCTGCAAGGCGTCGACTGGATCATCCTGCCCGGCTCCAAGTCCACCGCCGCCGACCTGGCCTGGCTGCGCGCGCAGAAGCTGGACCTGGCCATCAACGCCCACCGCGGCCGCGTGCTGGGCATCTGCGGCGGCCTGCAGATGCTGGGCGAGGCCCTCATCGACACCCATGGCGTGGACGGCAATGCGCCGGGCCTGGGCCTGCTGCCCCTGGTCACGGCCTTCGAGCCGGAGAAGCTGCTGCGCCGCACGGAATTCAGCTTCGCCCCGTCACTTGACGGCGGCTGGCAGGCCCTGGCCGGCGTCAAGGCCAGCGGCTACGAGATCCGCCACGGCCGCACCCAGCCCCATGCAGGCCTGCCGGCGCCGGACGTGGCCCTGCGCAACTCGGCGGGTGAAGTTGTGGGCTGGCAATCGGGCCAGGTGCTGGGCGTCTATGCCCACGGCCTGTTCGAGCAGCCGGCCGTGCTCAAGGCCTTGTTCGGCCAGTCGGGCCGCTCGCTGGATGCGGTGTTCGACGGGTTGGCGGACTTCGTCGATCTGCACTTCCAGCCGGGGAGGCTGGAGGCGCTGATCTCCTAGGGCTTCTTGACCAGCTCCACGCGCCGGTTCTTGGCCCGGCCTTCTTCGCTGCGGTTGTCGGCAATCGGCCTTTCCGCGCCGAAGCCCGCGGCGCTGAGCCGGGCGGCCGCAATGCCACCAGCCGTCACTGCATTCATCACGCTCCTGGCGCGCTGCTCCGACAAGGTCTTGTTGGCTGCGGCCGCGCCAACGTTGTCGGTGTGGCCTTCGACAGCGATCTTCAGCGCCGGTGCCGCCTTCAGCATGGCGACGATCTCCTTCACCGTGGCCTGGCCGTCGGGCTTGAGCTCGGCCTTGTTGGTGTCGAAGTTGATGTACAGCGCGATGAAGCCGTTCTTGTTGATCTCGTCGAGCATCTTGTTGGCGGTCACCACCTGCTGCATGGCCGCCACCTCGACCACTGTCAGCTTGTAGCTCTGCGTCGGCGCGCTGAAGATGCCCGGCTCCACCAGCACCCACACCTCCTTGCCGCCGGCGTTCACGCGCAGCGTCGTCTCGCCGCCGTCGCCGTCCTTGGGCAGGCGCTCGTAGACCACCTCGCCGCCAATGCCCTTGATGGCGTTCTGGTAGTTGCGGATCAACTGCAAGGCGCTGGGCTGTTTGTCGACGTCGCCGTGGAAATAGAGGATGTCGGTCATGTCGCCCTCGATGCGCTTGCGCACCGGGTTGCCATCGGCACCGCGGGACACGGCGAAGTCCGCGCCGTTGAAGTTCTTGGCGTACTCGACGATGTGGGAATTCGGGTAGCGCGTCAGCAGCGGGTGGTCCTTGCTGCGCGGCACGTCGGCCGGTGCGGCCCAGGCCAGGTTCAGGCACAACAACAAGAAGCCGCCGACGAGGCGGAGCAGCTGAAGTCTCATGAAAGGTCTCCTGGTGATCGGGTTGATGCTAGCGGCGGATTTCGGCGCGTCCACCGCCAAGCGGGCAAGATGCGGGTTTGACAGCCTGAACATTTGCCGATGCGCCGCCTGCTTGCCACCGCCCTGCTCGCTTTGCCCCTGGCCGTCCACGCCTGGGGCTCCGATGGCCACCAGACCGTCGCGGCCATCGCCGAGGGCCTCATCCAGGGCAGCCCCGCCGAAGCCCGCGTCGCGGCCCTGCTGGGCGACATGCCGCTGCAGCAGGCCGCCATCTGGGCCGACTGCGCCAAGGGCATCTCGCCCAGCCAGGGCTACACCTATCCCAACCCCGGCAAATACCCGTCCTGCGCCCAGCTGGAGACGCCTGAGCGCATCGCCGAGATGGCCGACTATGTGAGGCGCAACGACCACCAGTGCGAACTCGGCCTGGACGAGGACGCCTGCCACAAGCAGGCCCACTACGCCGACATCGCCCTCCAGCGCAGCCGCTACCAGCCGGGTGCCGTGGGCACGCGGCCGGACGACGTGGTGGGCGCGCTGCGCGCCGCCATTCGCGTTTTGCAGGGCAAGCCCTCTGTCGGCCAACCCGACTTCAAGAGCCAGCGTGAGGCGCTGATCATCCTCGTCCACCTGGTGGGCGACATCCACCAGCCCCTGCATGTGGGCAGCCTCTATCTCGATGCCCGCGGCCGGCCCATCGACCCCGACAAGCAGGGCTTTGACCGCGCCAGCTTCACGGTCGGTGGCAACAGTCTGCTGCTCGCCCCCAGCGCAACGCCAGGCCCCAAGAATTTCCATTCGCTCTGGGACAACGTGTCCGAGGCCCTCAGGCCCCGGCACGTCGACGCCGCCTGGTTGGCCGAGGCCCGCCAGGTCCCGCGCGACGCCGGCGACGTGCTGGACTGGCCGGCGCGCTGGGGCAGCGAGTCCGTGGTCCTCGCCGCCACGGCCCACGAAGGTCTGCACTTCAACCCCAAGCAGGGCGAGACCTGGCAGATCAGCCTGCCCGAGGGGTATGAGGCCAGGGCTGATGCGATCAAGCGGCAGCAGTTGACAAGGGCGGGGGCCAGGATGGCCTATGTCTTGAAACTGGCGTTCCCGAACTAGACGCCAAGACCGCGCATGTGAACGATTCGCTCCCATTCGGCGACTGCGGCCGTTTTGTCTTGATCCTCGTCGTCGATGAGCGGCCCCTCGTGATCACACAGCTTTCCAAGCGCGCTTGACGCCAGGAACGCATTCGCTCCCGTCTTCAAAGCTCGCAGCAGCAGCCCCGCATCTGCTTCTCTGGGAAATTGCTCAAGGTACTCAAGCACTTCCTCCCGCACCAGCTCGTGAGGGTCATCAAAAAGACGGACGACCTGGTCGTGTGCAGCGTCGTCGTCCGCTTCATTGAGCACGGCGACAGCGGCCGACCGGACTGCCGCATCCGTCGCGTCGAGGCTCGAAACTACTTCGTCGCGCCATTGGTCAAAGTAGTGGGCAGCTTCTGCTACGGCACTGCACCAGTCACGAGAGACGAGCTCGACAAATGATGCGCCAGGTGCGTTCATGGCGCGCAGCGTAATCCAGCGCGACGGGCTCTAAGCCCAGCCCGCCATCCGGTCAAACCCCGCCCCATGCGGCCACACGGCCGCCAGCGTCGTCGCATCGGCGCCGAACCAGCGCGCCAGCTCCGTGCCCAGCTGATCGGTCGCCGTCGTCGGCAACCACACGCCCTGGCCGACGTCGTCCGGCCCGCCGATCGCCAAGTCCGGCATGCGCCCGAGCAGCTTGCCGCCATTGGCCCCACGCGCCGCGCCGCCGACCGCGAAATGGTGGTTGCCCCAGGCATGGTCGGTGCCCGAACCGTTGCTGGCAAAGGTGCGGCCGAAGTCGCTGGCGCTGAACAGGGTCACGCTGTCGGCCAGGCCCATGGCCACCATCGCGGTGTTGAACGCCGTGACGGCGGCGTCGATCGCGGCGAAGTTCTCGTTCTGCCGCTGCAACTGGTCGTCACCGTGGGTGTCGAAGCCGCCGATGGACGTGAAGAAGCATTGGCGCGACAGGCCGAGCGCACCGCGCGCGGCGATGAGCTTGGCCGCCATGCCGAGCTGGCGGCCGAGGTCGGTGTCGGGGAAGGTCGTCGTGACCGTGCTGCTGGACAGGGCCGCGGCCAGGGTGCGCTGCACCTCCAAGCTGCGGCTCATCATGTTGAGCCAGGTCTGCTCGAAGGGATGGGTGCGCGACTCGGCCAGCGTGGCGGCCACGGCGGCAGAGAGAGGGTCGCTGCCGGCCTTGGCATTGGGGTTGTAGAAGTCGAATCCGAAGCGGCCCGAGGACGACACGCGGTAGGGCGTCAAGGCCTTGTCGCCGGCCTCCCAGACATTGCCCCCCGACAGGCTGATGGCCGCATAGCCGCGGTTGGTCTGGCCCTCGGCCACGGCGCGCTCCAGCAGCCGTCCGCCCCAGCCATTGCGCGGCGGCGCCTCGACGACGCCGCTCTGCCAGGCGCCCTGCTGGTCGCTGTGCGAGAACAGGTTGTAGGGCAAGGGCACGCTGTGGGCGTCGTACTGCGCCTTGGTGGTGGGCTGCAGCAACGGGCCGATATTGGCGATGACATTGGCCTGACCTGAATTGACCAGCGACTTGAGGCCGGTGAAGGCAGGATGCAGGCCCAGGCCCGTCGCGTTGGACAAGGTCAGCGGCAGCAGCGTCGCGCTGTTCAGCGCCAGATTGGGCCGGGCGCGCTGGTAGGTGGCATAGCGCGCGTCGGTCGGCACCAGCAGGTTGTTGCCGTCGTTGCCGCCGAACATGAAGACGCAGACCAGGGCGCGGTAGTCGCCCGCGGCTGGCGCTGTCTGGGCCAGGGCGCGCATTTGCGCCCAAGGATTGAGAGCGGCGAAACCGCCCAGCTGGAGCAGGTGACGGCGCTTCATCTTTGGATCACATGGTCGGGGCTGAGGGCGGTGACGATCAGGGCGGCCTTGACCTTGTCGGTCTTGCCCTTGACCGCGCCGACAAGGGTGGTCAGGCGCTCGCGCGTTGAGCTGCTCATGCCGAGGTTGAAGAACAGCAGGTCCAGGCGGTCGACCAGCGCCGCGGCGTCCAGGGCCGCGAGGCTGGCGAGGTCGAGCTTCAATCGATGCTCCTCGGGCCAGCCATAGCCACCGCTGTTGAACAGATCGGCAAAGAAGTTCAGCGAGCCGGCAACGGCGGTCTCGCCGCTGATCTGGAACTCCGGTGCCACCCAGCCCTGGGCGGCGATCGGCCCGGCCGGCCGGTAGGCGGGCGAGTAGAAGTTGAAGACCGAAGGCGCCAGCAGCGGGCTCTGGCCGAGGGCGTCGTCGCTGCTGTCCAGGTACTGGATGCGGTTCAGGCCGCTGGCGCTTTTCGCGCCCAGGCCGCGCAGCATGTTGGCGAAACGGATGACGGGCTCGCGCTGCTTGGCGACATTGGCGGCGGGGCTGTCGCCGCGCGCCTCGGCGTCCAGCAGCACGGCGCGCACGACGGCCTTCAGGTTGCCGCGCGCACCGGAACCGTCGTTGACAAAGACCGCCGCCACCCGGCCCACATAGGCGGCGCTGGGGTTGCTCGTCACCAGGCGCTGGATGAGCTGCCTGCAGAAGAAGGGTGGCACATTGGCGTGCTGGAAGATGGCGTCCAGCGCGTCCTTCATGTCCTGCTCGGGCGTCTGGCCGGCGGTCAGGGTCTTGCCGTCCAGCAGCTGCTTGTCGCCCGGCGAGTGGTAGTTGGCCCAGGCCTTCATGGGCACCACCCACAGGCCCTCGATGTTGTCGTCGTGGTTGTGGAACTGCGTGTTCTTGCTCGTATCCAGCGCACCGAAGCTCCAGCCGCTGAAGGCCTTGGCAAAGCCCTTGACGACGGTCTCGTCATAGGTCGGCTGGGTCTTGCCGGCCGGGTCCAGCTTGGGCGTGCCGTCGGCGTTGAGCTGGATCAGGCCGATGGAGAAGAGCTGCAGCACCTCGCGCGCGAAGTTCTCGTTGGGATGGGTGCCCTTGCTCGCGTTCTCCTTCCCGCTCTCCAGCATGTTCAGGTAATAGCCCATGGCCGGATGCAGGGCCACGTCCTGCAGCAGGGTGCGCCAGTTGCCGAAGGCGTTGCGGTTGAGCATGTCCATGTAGCTGCTCATGGCCGCAGGCCGGATGTCGGGCGCGATATTGCTGATGACGAAGATCTGCAGCAGGGCCCAGCTGACCCGCGCCCGCAATTGGTCCTCCCCCGTCAGCCATTGCTGCCAGACGGCCTCATAGCTCATCTCCTCGCTGATGCGCGGCGTCTCGCCGGCCATCTGGTCGCGGCCGCGCTGGCTGTTCAGATAGTCCATGTGCACGGCCGCCGGCTTGGCGAACTGCGCCGTCAGCCAGGCGTCGAAGCCCTGGGTGACGAGGGCATCGACCTGGGGCGCGCCGGTGGCGCCGAAGCTGGCCTGGCTCAGGAAGCGGGCCGCGTCACGACGGCTCGGCGGCGCCGCGGAAGGCGGGCTCGGCGCGGGGTCGGGTGTGGCCGGCGAGGCGGTGCCGGGGTCAGATGACCCGCCGCCCCCACCACCGCAAGCGGCCAGCAGCGCGGCTGACGCCAGTGCCGCCGAAGCCGTGGCCGTGCCCAGCTCGGGCAGGTCCTGTCCGAGCGCCGTCGTATCGATCTTGTTGTCGTCCACCACGCTGCCTCCTGCGTCGCGATGCGACTCTAGGCAGGCACGCCACTTGCCGGCGTGAGCAAAGGTGAACGAATGTTGCTGTGCCTGGCGTCAGGCCGAGGCGGTCAGACGCTGGTACTTCTGCATCAGGGTCTCACGGCTCTCGACGTGGGCCGGGTTGATGGGGATGCAGGCCACGGGGCAGAGCATCACACACTGCGGCTCGTCGAAGTGGCCGACGCACTCGGTGCACTTGTCCGGGGCGATCTGGTAGAACTCCTCGCCCATCGAGATCGCGTTGTTCGGGCAGGCGGGCTCGCAGACATCGCAGTTGATGCACTCATCGGTAATCATCAAAGCCATGTTCAGCCCCCCTTGAACTTCTCGTTCAAGCGCGCCAACACCCCAGGCGACACAAACTCGGCCACCTCGCCGCCCAGCGTCGCGATCTCGCGCACAAAGGTGCTGGAGGTGTATTGGTGGTGCTCGCCGGGCGTCAGGAAGATGGTCTCGACCTCGGGCATCAGCTTGCGGTTCATGCCGGCCATCTGGAACTCGTACTCGAAGTCGCCGCCGGTGCGCAGGCCGCGCACGACGACACGGCCAGCGTGGGTGCGGACGAAGTCGCGCAGCAGGCCGTCGAAGGCGATGACCTCGACATTGCCCAGCGGGGCGGCGACTTCCTGGGCCATTTCCAGACGCTCATCCAGAGAAAACAGCGTCTTCTTGTGATGGCCCACGGCCACCGCCAGCACCAGCCGCTCGAACATCGCGGCCGAGCGGCGCATCAGGTCTTCGTGGCCCAGGGTGATGGGATCGAAGGTGCCCGGGTAGACGGCGGTGATGGTGGTGCGCGAGGTCATGGGGCCTGATTGTCCTCGCGGCGCAGCAATTGGTAGTGCACGGCACCGGCACGGCCCTGGCGCCAGGCGGTGAATCCGGCCGGCGCGGCGATGGCGTGTGGGGATTCGACGTAGATCAGCCCGTCCTCGGCCAGCAGCGGCGCGGCGGCAGCGAGTGCGCGATCGAACAGGGCGTCGGCGAACGGCGGGTCGAGAAAGATCAGGTCGAAGCGGTCGGCGCAGGCCGTCATCCAGTTCAGCGCATTGGCCCGGTGCACGGTGATGGTGGTGGCCTTCAGACGCCGCTGGCTGGACCGCAGCCCGTCCGCCAGGGCTGCCTCGCGCTCGATCATCACCACGGCATCCGCCCCGCGCGACGCCGCCTCGAAGCCCAGCGCGCCGCTGCCCGCAAAGGCGTCCAGCACGCGCCAACCGGTCAGGGTCTGGCCCAGCCAGTTGAACAGCGTCTCGCGGACGCGGTCAGACGTCGGGCGCAGGCCCGGCGCGTCGGGCACGGGCAGCTTGGAGCGCTTCCACTGCCCGCCAATGATGCGGACTTCACTCATCTCACTTCTCCATCACAGTCACGGGCCACGGCCACCTCGATGCGGTGGCGCAGCGCGGGCGGGGCCTCGAGCGCCCAGCGCGACAGCTCCTGGTGGCTGCTGCCGTTGAGCAGGCTGTATTTGCGGCAGCGCCGGGACGCCAGGATGGGGCCCCAGTCCTCGGCAGGCAACCAGTCGCGCAGCGAATCCAGCGTGCCGTCCTGCAGTGAGTCGACATAGGCCGGCAGGGCCAGCAGCCACGCCATGCGATGCCGCCTGGCCTCCAGCGGCTGGTCGTGATCGGCGCTCAGGGCCAGCACGGCCTCGTCCAGCCAGGGCGCGGGCAGGCCGGCGCGCCGCTGCACCGCAAGCGCCTCTCGATCCAGGGCTGCGAAGGCGGCGAGGAAACGACGCTTGTGCTCGGCCCATTGCTCGCCGACGAAAGGCCCGATCGCGACCGGATCCCGCGGGCCGGCCGCCTGCTGGCCTTCATCGGCGAGAGCAGGGACATCGCCCGTCTCCGGATCGATCAGCGAACGCCAGCCGTCGTCCAGCGCCGAGCCCGGCGGCAGGCCGTCGAACACCGGCTTGTCGCCGGGCCAGCTCAGCGCGAAGCCGCTGGGGCCTCGCCGGCCATTGGCGTCGTTCTGCGTCCCCAGCCAGAAGCGGTCGCCTCGCGGCAGCAGTTCCACCTCGAGCAGTTGGGTGACGAAGGAGAACCCCTGCACTGGCACGAAACGCTGCGCCGCCTCGTCCCACCGCTCCACGTTCAAGGTCTGCTCGATGCTGCCATGCGCCATATGGGTGGTGAAACCGTCGAAGAAGGACTCGTCCGACCAGCCGCCACCGGTGACGGTCTCCGAGCTCCTCAACCATTGGCATTGGGCTTGTCGCGGCGCGGCCACGGGCTGCAGCCAGCCGAGCTTTTCCGGGTCGGAGGCGAACTCCAGCGTCAACTGGGCCAGGGCTTGGCGCAGCCCCGCCGACACCACGGCGTTGCAGTCCAGCGGTGCCATGACCTGCCGCAGCGCCGTGGCGCCGCCAGACATGGTGCGGGGCGCCGCGGCCGCGACGGGCTCAGGCCGCAGGGCCAGGCCTTCGGCGACCGCCCAGCCCACCAGATCGGCGTCTCCCCAGCCCGCGCCGTCGGCCACGAGGCCGGCGCGCAGCCGGTGCGGCGCCACGCGCGGCGAGCGCGGCAGCAGCCAGCGCGCCAGGCCGGCGTCACCCGCGCTCCATCCGGTCATGGCATCGGCCAGGCGGCTGCGCGGCGGGTCCACCCACAGGCGCGACAGCAGGGCCGGCAGCAGCTCGTCCGCCAGGGCGGGCGCCTGCTGGCGCAGCGCAGGCCAGAGCAGCTCGTAGTCGGCCGGCTGCCGGTCCTTGACGAAATGCGGCAGGGTCTCGACCAGCATGCCGTCGGCCGCAGCCCAGGCCACGAACTCGGGCATGAAGGTCGACGGCAGCTCGCCCATCTGGGTGTCGAGCCGCCACTGCGACAGCCAGAGTTCGCGCCGCCGCGCGGGCGGCACCGCACGCAGGCGCTCGACCACCGGCGCCCAGCGTGCCCGCCGGTCTTCGGTCTCGACCGAGTCCGGTCCAGCGGGCAGCCGTTGAGGCAGGGCCGGCAGGCTGTACAGGACGACTTCGATCGGTGGGGCGGCCATCACATAGGCCCGCCAGTCCGGGACCGGCAGCCGCCGCAGATCGGGGATGCGCTCGCGCGCCACCGCCGCCCACAGCGGCCCCAGGTCCGCACCGGCCGGGGGGCGCAGCAGCAAGCCGGGCAGGGATGAAGCGGGCAGCAGGCGCGCCACGTCGGTGACGAAACGAGGCTCGTTCCAGGGTGCGCGCAGGCCGGCCGCCAGCAAAGCGCGCACATCGGCTTCCGTACTGGCCCGAGCCAGTGCCCAGGGCAGCACGGGCAGTTGCAGACGTGCGTCCAGCTGGCGCCAGCGCTGCAGCGGCCACACCTCGGCCGGACGCGGTTCGCGCACTTCGATGGCATGGTTCAGAGGCTGACGGCCCGGCTGGGCCGCGAGCAGGCGATCGACCTGGGCCGCGTCGCGGGCCTGCAGGGCGGTGGCCAGGAAGCTCATGTCGGGCGCCGCGGGCTTGGGCAGCTTGAGCTTGAGGCTCAGCAGGGCGCGCGACTTCTCTTCGGTCGTCGCGCCCGCCCAGAGCCGCTTGCTGACCTCGGCCGCCGGCAGGCGTCGGTAGGCCGGGTGGCGCAGCAGCGTGCGCACCCAGTTCCAGCGCTGCAGATGGACCGCCTCGCCGAGGGCGTCCAGATCACCGTCACCCTGGATGCGCTGCAACGGATCGGCGCCATGGGCCAGCAGCCAACGCGTGACATCGCCGAAGCCAGCGCGCAGGCTGTGGTGCAGCAGGGTGCCGTGCCAGCGGTAGCGGTCCAGCCGTGCGCCGCGCGCCAAAGCCTCGTCCAGGCTGGCGATCACATCGTCGTGGTCGTCGGTCTCGGCGGGTGGCCACCCGGCATCGCCCTCGCTCGGCCGCGGTACCGCGCCGTCGAGCGCGAAGAAGGCATCCATGGCTGCCTTGGTGGCGAGCACGGCTTCGTCGCCCTTGCCAGGCGCGGCCAGGGCAGGCCCGGCCAGTGCGGCCGCCACGGCCAGCGCGACGACGCGGGCAGCCCTCACCGGACGACTCCGTTGCAGTCGGTCGCCAGGGCCAGGGCGATGCGGCGGCCGACGTCGGGCGGCGCCTTCTCGATCATTCGCTGCAGACCCCAGCGCGGTCCGAAGTCACCCGAGCAGCGCCGCGGCTCGATCACGGGGCGCCAGTCCTCGGCGGGCAACCAGGCCAGCAGCGAGTCCAGCGTCGTGTCGGACAGGGTCGCGGCGCGGGCAGGCTTGGCCAGCAGCCAGGCCATGCGGGCGCGCTTCTCGGCCAGCGGCCGCGGGCTGGTAGCAAGGGAGTGGGCGGCGGCATTCAGCCATTCGGGGAACAGGCCGTCGCGCTGATGGCCGTCCAGGCGCGGGCGGTCGAGGCGATCGAAGGCGGCGAGGAAATCCACCCGCTCGGCGGGCCAGTGCCGCGCCACGAATTGTTCAGGGCCGAGGGGCACGCGCGGCGGCGCGGGCGGCGGCGGGCTGCCGTCCTCGGTCTCCAGCTTGAGGCAGACGCTGAGGTGGTCGGCCGGGCAGGCCGTCTGCCATTGCAGCTGACGCGGGTCGTTGTTGGGCATGGGCTCGAAGTCGGGCCGGCCCGACTTCCAGCTCAGCAACTGGGCCATGGCGACCGGGTTGCCGCAGCGGCCGTTGTTGATCTCGGCGCTCAGCCACAGCGGCCCGCCGGGCATCAGCTCGGTCTCGATCAGGGCGCCCACCGGCCCGCCGTCACTCAGGGTCACGAAGGCCTGCTGGCTTTCGTCCCACACCGACAAACGACCGGCGCCATCGCCACAAGGATTGAAGCGGCGCACGCCCTCGAAGAAATCGAACTCCTCCCAGCTGCTGCCGCCCACGTGCGCGATCTCGTTGCGCAGCCAGACGCACTCGGCACGGCCGGGCGCGGCCAGCGGCTGGAAGCTGACGTCGTCGTACTGCATGTCGCCCCGGTCGGCGACCTTGTCGATGGGCTGGGTCAACGCACGGCGCAGGCCCACGCTGACCACCGGCTTGCAGGCCGGTTCGGCCGCGATCAGGCGCAGGGCCGCGGGCTTGGCGGCCATGGCGGACTTGCCATCGGGCCTGGGCGGCACGGGCGGGACGGGCGAGCGCACCAGTTTCTCGCTCAGAGCCCAGGCCACCAACGCGCGGCTGCAGCAGGGGCCGCCGTTGTCGCCCTGAGGCAGGTTGGCCACGGCCAGCTCACGGCCGGGCGCCGTCAGGCCCTGGGCGCGCAGCCAGCGGGCCTTGGGCAGCATGTCGTCGCCGACGTTCGACATGGCGCGATTCATGCGGCCCGGCGGCGTCTCGACCAGCAGGGGCACGAGCAAGGCGTCCAGCAGCTGCCTAGCCAGCTCCGGTGACCGCGCCTTCAGCAGCGGCCAGCCGGCCTGAAGCTCAGCCAGGTCCGCACCCGACAGCCACTGGGCAAACTGCTCGGGCAGGGCATCGGCCTCCGCGCCCCAGGCCAGGCCACTGGCCAGGAACTGCGGCGGCATCTGGCGCAGCAGGCCGGCGGGCAGCTTGAGCGCGCGCCGATCCGCCGGCGTGAGCGCGTCGAGGCGCTGCACCAGCGGCGCCCAGCGCTGGGCCCAGGCCGCGGCGGCCCCAGGCTTGCCGGCGCGGGCATCGAGGCTGGCGCTGTAGTTGGCCTCCGCCGTGTCCAGCAGTTCCTGCAGCGCCGGTGCAGCCTTCACCACGGCCGCCCATTCGGCCGCTGGCCGTCGCCAGAGCTGGTTGCCCTGGCGACGGCCGAAGTCAGGCCAGAGGACGGCCAGGCCGGGCTTGGGGCCGAGCAGCAGGGAGGCCAGCGCCGGTTCCGGTGCGCGGAACAGCATGGCGCGCCTGAACTCGGCGTTGGCCCAGGGTTGGCGCAGGCCTGAGGCCAGTGCGGCCTGCAACTCGGCCGGGCTGCGCAGACTGGGCAGCAGCCAAGGCAGCAGCGGCATGTCCAGGCGGGCTTCCAGCGCAAGCCAGGCCGGCAGCTCCGCGGCCAGCGCGGTCGGCTTCGCGGGCAGCTGGTCGCTGCTGCAATCGGCACCCGCCGGCAAGGCGGGCGCCTGGGCGCTCTCGGCGAGGCGCTCAACCAGGGCGAACTGGTGGCTGCACAAAGCCAGGCGCAGCAGGTTTTGCGCCGCAGTCGTGCCTGCGCCCGGCAAGGGCACCGCAGGCCGCAGGCGCAGCAGGCCGTTGATCTGGGCGTCGCCGCTGGCGCCACGCCACAGGCGTGCGGCGCGCTCGGCGGCCGTCGACCTCTGGTAGGCCGGATGCTTGAGCAGACTGGTGACCCAGCCCCAACGCTGCAGCGTGACTGCGACGCCAAGCGCGTCCAGGCTGTCGGCCCCGGGCGTGGGGTCGAGCTTTTGCAGCGGGTCGGCGCCGTTGTCCAGCAGCCATTGGGTGACGCTGTTGAACGAGACGCGCAGGCTGTGGTGCAGCAGGGTGCCGTCCCAGCGATAGCGGTCCAGCCGGGCCCCTTGGGCGCGTTTCTGTTCGAGGAAGCGGATCAGCTCTTCCTGGCTGGCCTCTTCACCATTGAAGCCGGGCGGCGGCGGGGTAGCGTCTACACCTGCCTCCTGAGCCGCGGGCATGGAAAAGAAAGCGTCGAGGGCCGCCTTGGTGGCCAACACGGCCTCGTCCGAGGTCTTCGCGGGCGCGGCGGACGCCGCAGTGCTCAGCAGCAGTGCGATGCCGGCGAAGAGCAATGCAGCGCGCAGGCCCGTCACTGCCGCACCGGGATGCCTCGCGCCGCCATCAGCGCCTTGGCTTCGCCCACGGTGTGCTCACCGAAGTGGAAGATGCTGGCGGCCAGCACGGCGTCGGCGCCGCCTTGGGTGATGCCGTCGGCCAGGTGCTCCAGCGACCCGACGCCGCCGGAGGCGATGACGGGCACGGGCACGGCATCACTCACGGCGCGGGTCAGTTCGAGGTCGAAACCGCTCTTGGTGCCGTCGCGGTCCATGCTGGTCAGCAGGATCTCGCCGGCGCCGAACTCGGCCATCTTCTTCGCCCACTCCACGGCATCCAGGCCGACGTTCTTGCGGCCGCCATGGGTGTAGACGTCCCAGCCCGAACCATCGGGCCGGCGCTTGGCGTCGATGGCGACGACGATGCACTGGGCACCGTATTTGTCGCTGGCGGCGCGGATCAGTTCGGGATCGGCCACGGCCGCGGAGTTGAAGCTCACCTTGTCGGCGCCTGCATTCAGCAGCCGGCGCACATCGGCCACGGCACGCACGCCGCCGCCCACCGTCAAGGGGATGAAGACCTTGCTCGCCACCGATTCGATGATGGGCAGGATGAGGTCGCGGCCATCGCTGGTGGCGGTGATGTCGAGGAAGGTCAATTCATCGGCGCCCTGCTCGTTGTAGCGGGCGGCGATGTCGACCGGGTCGCCCGCATCACGCAGGCCGACGAAGTTGACGCCCTTGACCACGCGGCCGGCGGTGACGTCGAGGCAGGGAATGATGCGTTTGGCGAGCATGGCAGGGGGACGGAAAACCAAGCCCGATTATTCCTTTCCTGATTAGGTCTTCGCAGGGGCGCACAAGCATCGCCCAATCGCGGCTGCTCAACCCACCCCACGGAGACGACGATGAGACTGTCCGCCCCTGCCTTGCTGGCCGCAACACTTGCCCTCCGGGCCGCCGCGGCCTCGGCCCACACCGTGACCTATGTCGGTACGCTGAGCAATATCGGCGAACCTGCCACCGCGGCCGGATCGCTCGGCACGGGCAGCGTCAGCGTCGCCTTCGACGACGACAACTTCACGATGAAGGTCGACGTGACTTTCAGCGGCATGAGCGGTACCTCGACGGCCAGCCATATCCACTGCTGCACGGCCGCGGCCGGTGCGGGCTCCGCCGGCGTGGCAACCCCGGTGCCGACCTTCCCGGGCTTCCCGCTGGGTGTCACGTCGGGCAGCTATTCCCAGACCTTCGACCTGACCCAAGCCTCGAGCTGGAATCCGGCCTTCATCACGGCCAACGGCGGCACGGTGTCGAGCGCCTTCGCGGCCTTCGCGACCGGCCTGGCCGATGGCAAGGCCTACCTGAACATCCACTCGTCGATCTCGGCCGGCGGCGAGATCCGGACCTTCCTGGTGCCGTCGCCGGTGCCGGAGCCCGAAACCTATGCGCTGATGCTGGCCGGCCTGGGGCTGCTGGTGCTGCGCCGGCGCAGCCTGGGCCGCTGAAGACGACGCTTCAGCCCGCAGCTTCCATCAGTTCGTCCGCCCGCACCTGGGCGGCCGTGAAGTCCAGCGCGCCGGTGTAGATGGACCGGCCGCAGATGACGCCTTCGACGCCGTCGCCGAAGACGGCGCACAGGCGCTCGATGTCGGCAATGTCGGACAGGCCGCCCGAGGCGATCACCGGGATGGTGAGCGCCTGGGCCAGCTTGACGGTGGCCTCGATGTTGATGCCGGTCAGCATGCCGTCACGGCCGATGTCGGTGTAGATGACGCCTTCGACACCATAGTCCTGGAACTTCTGCGCCAGATCGATGACCTCGTGGCCGGTCAGCTTGCTCCAGCCGTCGGTCGCCACCTTGCCGTCCTTGGCATCCAGGCCCACGATGATGTGGCCGCCGAACGCACTGCAGGCATCCTTCAGGAAGCCCGGGTTCTTGACCGCGGCCGTGCCGATGATGACGTAGCTGAGGCCGTCGTCCAGGTAGCGCTCGATGGTGTCGAGATCACGGATGCCGCCGCCGAGCTGGATGGGGATCTCGTCGCCCACCTCCTTGATGATGGCCTTGATGGCCGGCTCGTTGACGGGCTTGCCCGCGAAGGCGCCGTTCAGGTCCACCAGGTGCAGACGGCGCGCGCCGGCGTCGAGCCAGCGGCGCGCCATCGCGGCGGGGTCTTCGCCGAAGGTGGTGGAGTCGTTCATGTCGCCTTGCTTGAGGCGGACGCAGCGACCGTCTTTCAGGTCGATGGCGGGAATCAGCAGCATGGCCGAGAGCTGGGGGGCTGAGGAGAAGACGAAGGGGACGAGAAGGTGCGGATCGGGTGCAGCCGATCAGGGCTTCCAGTGCAGGAAGTTGCGATACAGGGCGAGGCCCAGCGCGGCACTTTTCTCGGGGTGGAATTGAGTCGCAAAAATATTATCCCGGGCCACCGCACAGGTAAAGCGAGTGCCGTAGTTGGTCTCGCCAGCGCTGTGCTCGGGTGACGCGGTCGTCGCGTAGAAGCTGTGCACGAAGTAGAACCAGCTTTCGTCCGGGATGCCATCCCACACCGGATGCGCCCGCGGCTGGTGCACGCGGTTCCAGCCCATCTGCGGCACCTTGTAGCGGCTGCCATCCTGCTGCAGCTGGCCTTCCAGGCGAAAGCGCTGCACGCGGCCCGGGATCAGGCCTAGGCCCGGGGTGTCCTGCTCCTCGCTGTGGTCCAGCAGCATCTGCATGCCGACGCAGACACCCAGCAGGGGCTTGGCGGCGGCAGCTTCCAGCACGGCTTCCTTGGCACCCGACGCGGCCAGTTCGGCCATGCAGTCGCGCATGGCCCCCTGGCCCGGCAGCACGACGCGCTCGGCGGCGCGGATCACCGCCGGGTCGCAGGTGATGGCGACCTCGAAGCCCTGGCCCTCTGCGGCGTGGATGACGGCCTGCGACACCGAGCGCAGATTGCCCATGCCGTAGTCGACGACGGCGACTGTGCGCGTCACAGCGAGCCCTTGGTCGACGGGATCACGCCTGCGGAGCGCGGGTCGGCCGTCGTGGCCATGCGCAGGGCGCGGCCGAAGGCCTTGAACATGGTCTCGGCCTGGTGGTGGGCGTTGTGGCCCTTCAGGTTGTCGATGTGGATCGTGGCCAGGGCCGCGTTGGCGAAGCCCTGGAAGAACTCGAAGGTCAGCTGGGTGTCGAAGGCGCCGATGCTGCCGGACGTGAACTTGCAGTCCATGTGCAGGCCGGGCCGGCCGGACAGGTCGATGACGACGCGCGACAGGGCTTCGTCCAGCGGCACATAGCTGTGACCGTAGCGCGTCAGCCCCGCCTTGTCACCGACCGCCTTCGCAACCGCCAGGCCCAGGGTGATGCCGACGTCTTCCACGGTGTGGTGGCCGTCGATGTGCAGGTCGCCCTCGCAGTGGATGTCCAGGTTGATCAGGCCATGGCGGGCGATCTGGTCCAGCATGTGGTCGAAGAAGCCGATGCCGGTCTGCAGCTTGGACTGGCCCGTGCCGTCGAGGTTGATGCGCACGGTGATGCGCGTCTCGCGGGTGTTGCGGGTGACTTCGGCAATTCGTGAGGTGACGGGTGGGGTGCTCATGACAGACACGCTTGGAGTTCGGCCAGCAGGCGGGTGTTTTCGTCGGGCGTGCCGACCGTGAGGCGCACACAGTTCGCGAGCAGCGGGTGCATGGCCGAGACGTTCTTGATCAGCACGCCCCGGGCCTTCAGCGCCGCGAAGGTGGCGGCCGCGTCCTGCACCCGCGCAAGAATCATATTGCCCTGGCTGGGCCAGGGGGCGATGCCGGGCATGGCCTGCAAGGCTTCGAACAGCCGCTCGCGCTGCAGGCGCAGCTCCGCGGCCTGGGCGGCATAGACCTCGGCATGCTCCAGTGCGAAGAAGGCGGCCTCGGCGTTCAACACGCTGATGTTGTAGGGCGGGCGCAGCTTCTCGACCTGCTCGACCAGCTCTGGCGCGCCCAGCAGATAGCCGATGCGCACGCCGGCCAGGCCGAACTTGCTCATGGTGCGCATGACCAGCACATTCTTCTGGCGGGCCATCAGGGCCAGGCTGTCGGCGCTCGCGAACGGCTGGTAGGCCTCGTCCATGACGACGATGCCGGGCGCGGCCTGGGCGATGCGCTCGATGACGGCGGCGTCCCACAGCGTGGCGGTCGGGTTGTTGGGATAGGCCAGGTAGATCAGCGCGGGCTTGTGCTTGTCGATGGCGGCCAGCATGGCGGCCTCGTCCAGCTCGAAATCGTCGGCCCGCAGCGGCACGCCGACGAAGTTGAGCCGCTGCTGGCGCGCCAGGGCCTCGTACATGACGAAGCCGGGCACAGGGGCCAGCACAGTGGCGTCGGGCTGGGCGACGGCGATGGTCAGCAGGCCGATCAGTTCGTCCGAGCCATTGCCGAGCGTGACGCCGACGTCGTCACCCACGCCGGCATGGCCGGCCAGGGCGCGCGCCAGCTCGGCAGTGCGCTCGGCCGGGTAGCGATTCAGGGCCAGGCCGCCGAGGCGTTCACCCAGGGCTTGCTGCAGCTCGGGCGGCAGGCGGTAGGGGTTCTCCATCGCGTCCAGCTTCAGCAGGCCGGTACTGGGCTGCACCACATAGGCGTGGGCCGCCAGCACGTCGGGGCGTATTTGATCGATAGCTTGGGCGAGGGCTTGGTCCAGTGCAGCAGTCATGGCGCGGTGACGAGAGGATTCAGAACCTGCACGCTGTCGTAGACGGCGTCATGCGGCAGGGCCAGGCTGAGCAGGCGGGTGCAGCCCTGGGCCTTGGCGCTGGCGACGACCAGGGCGTCGGCAAAGGCCAGGCCGAAGCGGCTTTCCAGCGACCAGGCGGATTCGACGGTCGCCTGATCGGCAGCCCAGGGGCGCCAGTGCTGGTAGCGGCGCACCTCGGCACGCACATCGCCCTGGGGCATGGTCGGGCTGATCTGGCGCGTGGCCAGCAGGTAGAAGTCGTTCAGCACCTGCACCGACACACGACCGGTGCGGCCGGCCCAGAGCGAACGCAGCCAGGCCAGCACCTGCTCACGCTCCGCCGGCCGGGCGCCGTCCTCGCTGAACAGCAGCACAGAGGTATCGACGAAGACCGGGGCGTTCATCCCAGCACCTGCCTGCCGGGATAAGGCTGCCCGTCCGAGGCCCAGGAACGCTCGCGGTGCAGCCAATCCTGCTGGGCCCGCTCATAGGCGTCGTCATGCAGCATCTTCTCGGCCAGCAGCTCGCCGAGCAGGCGGGAGACGCTGGTGTTGCGCCGCGCAGCCTCCAGCCGGGCCCATTCGGCCACGGCGTCGTCCATGGACACGGTGACGTTCTTCATGAGCCGCATGATTACACGAAGTTCGTGTTGCACGAACTTCGTGTCGAAATAACCCTTGCTTGAATGTCGCTAAGGTCGGTACCAGAGCTCGGGCTTGTCCAGCGGCGTCTGCGACGACAGCAAGGGGTTGCGCAGCTCGATGACACGGCGCGAAGCGAGCTTGGCGCGGCCCAGGTCCTCGCCGTGGTACTTCATGAAGAGGGCGTCGAAGGCGCCGCTGGCGCGCAGTCGCTTCAGCCCCAGCTCGATGGCGGCGGCCAGCTCGGGCTCCTCGAAAGCGACGAAGTAATAGATGGCCGCCGGGTAGTGCAGGCAGATGTTGGGCACGACGGCCAGGCCCTGGCCGTAGCGCTCCAGCTCCCACCAGATCTCCTCGACCGAGCGCGGGAAGGCATCGGCCCGGCCCAGGCGCAGCTGCTTGAACATCGCGTCATAGCTGGGCGACACGATGACGTTGAGGCCGTTGGCCTGCAGGATGCCGGTATCCGGCCATTCCAGGCCCTGCACCAGCGAAAACTGACGCAGCTCAGCCGGCGTCTTCACTTCAGCCATGCGCACGGCCACCTCGGGCGAGGCCAGCAGCAGCCGCCAGCCATAGAGCCCCTTGAAGATGGGCACGCGGATGGGCTGAGCCTGCTGCTCGCGCTCGACCGAGGTCATGGTCCAGAGCACGTCCAGGCGCCGGTGCTTGCCGAGCTCCTGCATCGCGCGGTTCTGTGGGATCAGCTCGGGAGTCGGTTCCAGCAACACCGGCATGCCGGCTGCGGCCAGGGCTTGCTCCAGCAGTACGGCGGCGTAGCTGCGCTGCGTCTCGGCCTTGGGCGAGACATGAGGAATGCGCACACGGCGCGGCGCCCCATGGGCGGCGGCCAACGGAACGGCGGCCGAGGCGAGGAGGAGATCGCGACGTCGCAAGGGCATGCGCCAGCGTAGCCGAAGCGACAGCGTCCGTTCAATCGCGTCGGCCTCGAGTGGGTTAGCCTGTGTATCTCGCAACCCCTTCTTTGCTCGATGCCCCTGTCGCCCCTCGCCAAGAAACCCCTGCAAGCCACCGTCGCCAAGCTCAAGCGCACCGGCCGCGCCCTGAGCAAGCTCAAGCCCCAGCAGGTCAACCCCGTGCTGGCCTTGCAGGACATCAAGGCCCGGCGCGTCGCCCGGCGCACGGCCTCCGGCCTGCAACTGGTGCTGGCCGACCGCATCGATTTCGTGAACCCGACACACTGGGACCGACTGGCCGCCCAGAGCGTCTTCCTGTCGCGCGACTACCTGCGCGTGCTGGAGCAGCATGCGCCTGACAACCTGGAGCCGCGCTACGCCATGGCCTATGCCGACGGCGAACCCGTCGCCGCCCTGCTGCTGCAGCGCGTGGCCGTGGGCGGCGCCCAGCTGCGCAAGCCCGGTGGCAAGAAGAAACTGGAAAAACTCGTTGACGCGCCCATGGCCGGCCTCAAGGAGCATCTGCTGGTCTGCGGCAATCTGCTGGTCTGGGGCGCCCGCTCCATGGCGCTGGCGCCGCATGCCGACCAGGAGCAGCTCTGGCACGGCATCTGCGAAGCCATCTACCGCCTGCGCCGCGCCGACAAGCTGGACGGCCAGTCCGACTTCGCGCTGATCAAGGACCTTGGCATGACCCTGGCCGACGTGCCGCCGGCCTTGCGCCTGTTGGGTTATCGCAGCGTCGAGACCGAGCCCGACATGGTGTTGACGCTGCGCCCGGAATGGAAGACCTGGGACGACTACCTGGCCAGCATGACCTCGGGCTATCGCAGCGCCGCCAAGAAGCTGATCAAGGACTGCGCGGCCGGCGGCCTGACGCTGCGCGACGCCAGCGCCGAGGAGATGGTGGCGCGCGCCGATGAACTGCACGCCCTCTACGGCCAGGTGCACCAGGCCCAGGGCCTGCGCCTGGCGACGCTGACGCCGGGCTATCTGCCGGCCATGGCCGCGGCCCTGGGCCCGCGCTTTCGCTGCCGCGTCGCCGAACATGCCGACGGCCGCTGGCTGGGCTTCGTCACCAGCGTGCACGACGGCGACACGGCCCTGGGCTACTACATCGGCTACGACCGCGCGGCCAATGCCGATGCGCCCATCTATCTGTCGCTGCTGCAGTCCACGGTGCAGGACGCCATCGCCTTCGGTTCAGGCCGGCTCAGCCTGGGCCGCACGGCCCTGGAACCCAAGGCCAAGATGGGCTGCAAGCCCGAGGCCCTGAGCTGCGCGGTGCGCCACCGCGTGTCGGCTTTGAACTGGATCACGACCGCGCTGACCAAGACGGCCGAGCACGACGAGCCGCCGGAGCGCAGCCCGTTCAAGACGGCGAAGGCCGATTGAGCGATTCCCACTCGCTGCGCGCCAGCCGGTAGAGGCAATGGCGCTGCAGCGGGCTGCCTTCGGGCACGCCAGGGTGGTCGAAGTCCTGACCGCTGTTGCGCATGCCGATGCGCTCCATGACGGCGCTGGAGCGGCGGTTGGCAAGCGCCGTGAAGGAGACAATCTCGTCCAGGCCCAGGGTGCCAAAGCCATAGGCCAGCGCGGCACGCGCGCCCTCGCTGGCCAGCCCCTGGCCCCAGTGCGGCCGCGCCAGCCGCCAGCCCACCTCCACGCAGGGCCCGCAAGGCATGACCCGACGCGGCACGCTCAAGCCAATGAAGCCGATGAACTCGCCGCGGTCGCGCCGCTCCACGGCCCAGTTGCTCCAGCCCCGGGATGCGAACTGCTCGCGCCAGTTGTCAATGGACGCGTCCGACTGCTCGCGCGTCAGCAGCGCCGGGAAATGCTCCATGACCTCGGGGTCGCGGTTCAGCGCAGCGAAGGGCTCGCGGTGCTCGTCGCGCCAGGCGGTCAGCCGCAGCCTGGGCGTCTCGAGCTCGTTCACTTCAGGCGCAGTTCGGCAGCGCGCGCATGGGCCTGCAGGCCCTCGCCATGGGCCAGCACGCTGGCGATGCGGCCCAGTTCCTGGGCACCGGTTTCGCTGACCTCGATGAGGCTGCTGCGCTTCTGGAAGTCGTAGACACCCAGCGGCGACGAGAAGCGCGCCGTGCTGGCCGTGGGCAGCACGTGATTCGGGCCGGCGCAGTAGTCGCCCAGCGATTCGCTGGTGTAGGCACCCATGAAGATGGCGCCGGCATGGCGCAGCAGCGGTTCCCAGCGCTGCGGCTGGTCGGCACTGATCTCCAGATGCTCGGGCGCGATGCTGTTGCTGATCTCGCAGGCCTCTTCCATCGAGCGGGTGTGGATCAGCGCGCCACGGCCCTGCAGCGAGGCGCGCACGATGTCGGCGCGCGGCAGCTCGGGCAGCAGGCGCTCCATGCTGGCGCGCACGGCATCGAGAAAAGCCGCGTCGGGACTCAGCAGGATGCTTTGCGCCATCTCGTCGTGCTCGGCCTGGCTGAACAGGTCCATGGCCACCCAGTCCGGCGGCGTCGTGCCGTCGGCGATGACGAGGATCTCGCTGGGGCCGGCAATCATGTCGATGCCGACCTGGCCGAAGACGTGCTTCTTGGCCGAAGCCACATAGGCATTGCCCGGGCCGGTGATCTTGTCGACGCGTGGGATGGTGGCCGTGCCGTAGGCCAGCGCCGCCACGGCTTGCGCACCGCCGACGGTGAACACACGGTGCACGCCAGCCACCGCCGCGGCGGCCAGCACCAGCGGGTTGCGCACGCCGTCGGGCGTCGGCACGACCATGATGATTTCCTGCACACCGGCCACATGGGCCGGGATGGCATTCATCAGCACGCTGCTCGGATAGGCCGCCTTGCCGCCGGGCACGTAAAGACCGACGCGGTCCAGCGGTGTGACTTTCTGGCCCAGCAGATTGCCGTCCTCGTCGCGGTAGCTCCAGGACAGGCCGCAGGCCTGCAGCTGTCGCTCGTGATAGGCCCGCACGCGTTGCGCCGCGGCCTGCAGCGCGTCGCGTTGCTCGACCGTGATGGAAGCGAGCGCCGCCTGCAATTCGGCCTGTCCGATCTCCAGCGCCGCGACGCTGTCGACCTTCACGCGGTCGAAGCGGGCGGTGTAGTCCAGCACGGCGGCATCGCCACGCTTTTGCACATCGGCCAGGATCTCGGCGACACGGCCCTCGATGGCGGCATCCGTCTCCGCCGACCAATGGCGCAGGCGCTCGAACTCGGTGGCGAAGTCGGCGGCGGCGGTCGAGAGTTGGCGGATGAGCGTCATGCGGAGATGGCGGAGGCGAAGGCGTCGATGAGGGGGCGCAGCTGATCGCGCTTCAGCTTGAGCGCGGCCTGGTTGACGACGAGGCGGGAGGAGATGTCCATGATCTGCTCCACCTCGACCAGCTTGTTGGCTCGCAGCGTGCCGCCAGTGGAGACCAGGTCGACGATGGCGTCGGCCAGGCCGGTCAGCGGCGCCAGCTCCATGGAGCCGTAGAGCTTGATGAGGTCGACGTGCACGCCCTTGTCGGCGAAGTGCTGGCGCGCGATCTCGGTGTACTTGGTGGCGACGCGGATGCGCGAGCCCTGCTTGACGGCGGCCGCGTAGTCGAAGTCGGCACGCACCGCCACGCTCATGCGGCAGCGGGCGATCTTCAGGTCCAGCGGCTGGTAGAGGCCGTGCGAGCCGCCCTGGGCCAGGGCCTGCTCGTGCAGCACGTCGCGGCCCGCCACGCCGAGGTCGGCGCCGCCGTATTGCACATAGGTCGGCACGTCGCTGGCGCGCACCAGCACCACGCGCACGCCTTCGCGGTTGGTCGGCAGGATGAGCTTGCGCGAGGTTTCGGGGTCTTCCAGCACCTCGATGCCGGCGGCGCGCAGCAGCGGCAGCGTCTCTTCGAAGATGCGGCCCTTGGACAGCGCCAGGGTGAGCCCGCTCATTGGAATTCCTCGGGCGTCAGCGTCTTCATCGACAGCGCGTGGATCTGCTCCCGCATGCGGTCGCCCAGGGCCGCATAGACACGCTGGTGGCGCTTGATGCGTGACAGGCCGCCGAACTCGGCCGACACGATGGTGGCGAAGAAATGGCGACCGTCGCCCTCGACTTCCAGATGCTCGCAGGGCAGGCCTGCGGCAATGAAATCGCGCACTTCTTGCGGGGTCGGGTCGGCCATCTCGGGTCCTTCTGGAAAACCCGTGATTCTAGAGAGCGCCTAGGAACGGATCTTGTAGCCCCGCTTCAGCAGGGACAAAGCCAGACCTGCGGTCACCGCGAAGCTCACGCCCACCACCCCCAGACTCAGCCACGGCGACACGTCGCTGACGCCGAAGAAGCCGCGGCGGAAGCCGTCGATCATGTAGAAGAAGGGGTTCAGGTGGCTGATGCCCTGCCAGAAACCGGGCAGGGAGTGCACCGAATAGAAAACGCCCGACAGGAAGGTCATCGGCATGATGATGAAGTTCTGGAAGGCGGCCAGCTGGTCGAACTTCTCGGCCCACAGGCCGGCGATCAGGCCCAGGGTGCCCATCAGGCCGGCGCCGAGCACCGTGAAGGTCAGCACCCACAGCAGGTTGTCCAGGCCCGGCGGTGCGAACCACGCCGTCACCAGCAGCACGCCCGCGCCCACGGCCATGCCGCGCACGACGGCCGCGCCCACGTAGGCCACGAACCAGGCCGACGGCGACAGCGGCGTCAGCAGCAGGAAGATCAGGTTGCCGGTGATCTTGCTCTGGATGAGGCTGGACGAGCTGTTGGCGAAGGCGTTCTGCAGCACGCTCATCATCACCAGACCGGGAATGAGGAACTGCGTGTAGCCGACCGTGTCGTAGACCTTCACATGGTCTTCCAGCGTGTGGCCGAAGACCAGCAGGTACATGACGGCCGTCAGCACGGGCGCGCAGACGGTCTGGAAGGCGACCTTCCAGAAGCGCAGCACTTCCTTCTTGAAAAGGGTCGAAGCACCGTTCATGCGTGCTCTCCCTGCATGATTTCCAGGAACACGTCCTCCAGGTCGGCGCGGCCGATCTCCAGGTCTTCGACGGGCACGCCTGCGGCGCGCAATGCGGCCAGCGTGGTCTCCACTTCGGCGGCGTCATGCGCCGTCACCTGCACGATGCGCCCGGTCACCCGGGCTCGCTCCGCAATGTCGGGCGGCAGCGGCACGTCGGTCTTGAAGCGCAGCATGGTCGACGCCGTGCCGGCCAGCAGCTGAGAGGTGCGGTCCAAAGCGACGATGCGGCCTTGCTTCAGCATGCCGATGCGCTGGCAGAGGGCCTCGGCTTCCTCGAGGTAATGCGTGGTCAGCAGCACCGTGTGGCCTTCCTTGTTCAGGCGTGCGATGAACTGCCACAGCGTCTGACGCAGCTCCACGTCGACGCCCGCCGTCGGCTCGTCCAGCACGATGACCGGCGGGCGGTGCACCAGGGCCTGGGCCACCAGCACGCGGCGCTTCATGCCGCCCGAGAGCTGGCGCATGTTGGCGTTGGCCTTGTCGGCCAGGCCGAGGTTGGTCAGCAGCTCGTCGATCCAGTCGTCGTTGCCGTGCACGCCGAAGTAGCCGCTCTGGATGCGCAGCGACTCGCGCACGCTGAAGAAGGGATCGAACACCAGCTCCTGCGGCACCACGCCCAGGGCCTTGCGGGCGGCGGCGTAGTCGTCCACGACGTCATGGCCCATCACGCGCACCCGGCCGTCTGTCGCCTTGGCCAGGCCGGCCAGCACGCTGATCAGCGTCGTCTTGCCGGCGCCATTGGGGCCGAGCAGGCCGAAGAATTCTCCGCAATGGATGTCGAAACTGACGCCATCCAGCGCCCTGACCTGCCCTCCCCGGTATGTTTTCTTGACGTTCTCGAAGGAGATGGCCGGCGGGGAGGTCTGGTTGGGCATGGGGCGCGATTCTAAAAGTCAGCCCTATTTCGGTGCCGATCACTGCCAGAATGCCCCGATGACCTGTGTGCCCCCACGCAAATTGCATTTGCTGCCCCCCGAGGGGGCGTATCAGTCGCTCCGGGCGGCCGCGCACTCCTGATGCCTACGCCCAAACGTCCCCGCCGCACCGCCGAGCGCATCCTGGAGGTCACCCTCGACCTCTTCAACAGCTTCGGCGAGCCCAATGTGTCGACGACGCTGATCTCGGCCGAACTGAAGATCAGCCCGGGCAATCTCTACTACCACTACCCGGCCAAGGACGAGCTGGTCAACGCCCTCTTCGGCCGCTACGAGGCCGAGCTCAGCGAGTTGCTGGCCGCCGCTGACAACGTGCGCAACGTGGAGGACGCCTGGTTGTTCTTCCACATGCTGTTCGAGCTGATCTGGAAGCACCGCTTCCTCTACCGCGACCTGAACGACCTGCTGTTCAAGAATCGCCGCCTCGAAACCCATTTCCAGAGCCTGCTGGCCGCCAAGGAACAGGCCATGCGCCATGTGCTGTCGGGCCTGCACCTGGGCGGCGCGCTGAAGATGGAGCTGCGCGAGGCCGCGCCGACGGCCAACGCCATGGTCGTGGTGGTGAGCTACTGGCTGAGCTACGAATACGTGCGCGACCCCCGCCACGCGCTGGAGCCCGACCGTGCCGGCGCCGCCCTGATGCGCGGCGCCTTCCACGCCCTTTCCCTGCTGCTACCCTACCTCGAGCCTGCGTCCAAGGACCACCTCTTCAAGCTCGCCGGCAACTACCAACAATCCTGAAGGAGACATCGCGATGGCCAAGTGGACCGCCTTCCCCTATGACAACAGCGCCTTCGTCTACACGGCGGCCACGCTGAAGAAGCACTGGGCCCGCCTGCATGCCGGCGATGCCGAGCCCTTCCCCAAGGACGCCGCCGTCGTGCAAGCCTGGATCCACTTCCACGCTGGTGAATTCCAGGCCGCCTACGACGCCGGCCTCGCCGCCGGCGGCGCCGGCATCACGGTCGCCAACAAGGCCCAGGGCATCTACGCCAACTACCTCGAGAAGAAGGAGAAGGCGAAGCTGGAGATGTTCCTGGAGATCTCCGAGCGCGCCGAAGCCCAGCAGGGCGAAGAGCCCAAGAACGCCAACGCTTATTACTGGCAGGCCTATGCCCTGGGCCGCTACGGCCAGGGCATCAGCGTCGCCAAGGCGCTGGCGCAGGGCCTGGGCACCAAGGTCAAGGGCGCGCTCGAAACCACCATCGAGCTGGCCCCCAAGCATGCCGACGCCCACATCGCCCTGGGCGCCTTCCACGCCGAGGTCATCGACAAGGTCGGCAAGCTGCTGGGCCGCACCCAGGGCGCCGATACCGCCACCGGCCTGAAGATGTTCGAGCAGGCCCTCAAGCTGAACCCGACCAGCGCCATCGCCATGATCGAGCGCGCCAACGGCCTCGTCATGCTCGAGGGCGACAAGCGCATGAAGGAGGCCGAAAAGCTGTATGCCGACGCGGCCGCCTGCACCGCCATGGACGCGATGGAGATGCTGGACATCGAGCTCGCCAAAGAGGAACTTGAGGAGTAATTCACGGTGTCAGCCGCGGGTCGTGACGGAGTTCACGACCCGATCTCCCGTGCCCCGGGGGTGCAAGTCTGCACACGGCGGCGTAAGCTTCGTCCCCATCAGCCACCCCCCACTCGAGACCGCACCATGAAGTTCCTGATCCCCGCTTTCGCTGCCGTCACTGTCTTCGCCGCACAAGCCGCGAACAACGCCACGCCCGAGCAGGCCGAACTGCGCGCCGAGTGCGCCAAGAGCTACAGCGACACCAGCAGCGTTGCCACGCCGGTCGCTTCCAACGAATACCAGTTCGTCTACGCCAACGGCAAGTACAAGGGCGAAGCCAAGCCCGGCAAGCTGCTGGCTTGCACTGAAGGCCAATACGCCGCCTACCTGGACAAGGCCGACCCGGTCAAGGTGATGGCTGCCTACCCGACGGCCGCCGGCCGCCCGACCGCCGCCAAGAAGAAGGCCGAGCCTTTCCGTCTGTGAATCGCCTTTGATTCACCGCTGAGCGTTTAGACACCGCCAAAAAAGGCGCTCCTCGGAGCGCCTTTTTGTTTTTGCGGCGCGGCCGGCCTAATGTTCAGACTCACTGGACATGCCAAGGAGCCCCGCCATGAAAATCCTGATCGCCACCTTCGCCTGCCTGGCCAGCCTTCCCGCCCTGGCGGACGACGCCGACATGCAGAAGGCGCGTTACGAGCTGCGCGCGGCCTGCGCCCAGAGCTACGCCAGCTTCATCGCTCACCAGCCGGCCGGCAATGCCGCCGAGTACCGCGGCGACAAGCAGCCCGGCGACAACGCCTACTACGGCGACGCCCAGCCCTGCACTGAAGAGCAGCTGGCGGCCTACCTGGACAAGGCCGACCCGGCCCTCGTCATGCGCGCCTACCCCAGCGCCGCCGGCCGCCCCAAGCCCAAGAAGCCCGCGACACCGCCCTCGGCCCCCGTCCGTGCCTGAGTCGAGCAACAACTGCCGCCGGATTGATGCGGTGCGGCGTGCATTTGCTTGCACTTAGGCGTAGTGTGTTCATCACCTTCAGCAGCAAGGAGGTCAGCCATGAGAACCCTCGCAGTCGTCATTGCGTCTCTGGTCACTGCGCTGCCGGCCCAAGCGGCCGACACCCCGGCCACCCTCGCCCAGGCCGTGTTGCGCGATGGATGCGCCCAGGCCTATGCCAGCCACATCGCCACTTATTACGCCGCCGGCGCGGTGGCGCCGGCCTTCACGGGCGACCGCGCCAAGGGCGACAACCGCTACTACAACGACGCCAAGCCCTGCGACGAAACGCAGTACGCGAGCTATCTGGAAAAGGCCGATCCGGCAACGGTGACCATGGCCTATCCCACCGCCGCGGGCAAGGCCAAGCCCAAGAAGGCGGCCACCAGCACGGTGGCGGCGACCAAGTCGAAGTGAGGCCAGCCGGCCCAGGCCGGCTGAGATCGACCGCACCGCAGCCATTCGGCTGCGGCAAGCGCAGCGTTGCTTCGACTTGGCGCGATCCCGCAGGAACCCTAGAGGCAAAACCCGGCACCGCGGCTTAAGCTCCGCGGCCTTTGCCACTCCTGCGCCCCATGAAGCTGCTGACTCACGGCCTGGCCGCCCTGGCCCTGCTGACAACCCTGGTCGCCCATGCTGCACCCTGCGACTCGAAGCAAGCCCTGACCTTCAACCCGGACACGCCGTTCTACAGGCTGGCCGGCTGCGGTCATGACGCCTTGAGCACCAAGAGCTATGTGCAGGAAATGCCGCAGTGGTTGAAGGCGGAGGGACGCCCCCTGCTGTTCGTGCACGGGCGGGGAGATGAGCCCACCAAGAGCGTCATCGGGCGACCCGGTCTGGTCAAGGGCCAGGCCCTGAAGCAGCTCGCCAGCCGCCCCCTGCGCCCGGTAATGTTCAACTGGGATTCCCGGTCCGCGTCCCCGTCCGACCGCCGCCGCCCGCTGGACCATGTCGAAGACGCGGCCAGCGCCTTTGCCGAGTTCCTGAAGGCCTATGCCCAGCTGCGCTCGCAGCAGCCCAATCTGCCGCGTCCGGTGCTGCTCGTGCACAGCATGGGAGCCCTCGTGATCCAGCGCACCGTCGAGCGCGACGCCTGGCCCAAGGACATCAGGCTGTTCGAACGCATCGTGTTCTCGGAGCCCGACGCCGACCGCGATCGTCACGAGCAATGGCTGGCCCCGCTGGCGCGCAAGGAACAGGTGTGGGTGACGTGGAACCGCTACGATTTCGTCCTCGACGGCGCCACCGACCAGCGCGCAGATGGCGTACGGGCGCTGGGGCTGGGCGTGCGCTGGTACGAGCCCTTGGCCGATGGCGTGCGTTACGTCAACCTCAGCCTGATCGGCCCCTGCTGCAAGGGCTGGCTCAACCACACCGTCTTCGTCGCCGGCAGTTTCGGCGACCAGCCGCTGGTGGATGGCTTCATGGGCCGCCTGCTGGCTGGCGAGACGATCGATGCCCGAACCGACAGCGCCGTGCGCGAGGTGGACGAACGTGGCGTCATCCGCTTGAAAACCGGGCCTGGCCCCGGGCCGAGAGAGACTTTCGCCGACTGAGGCCGGCACCCGATCGGCCAACTGGCCGATGGCAGCGCCTCAGGCGATGCGGCAGACTGCCCGGTATCCAATGGCTGAACCATGTGCTTCCTGCTGATCGACGACCACGCCATGCTGCGGGACGGCCTGGCCCTGCTGCTGAAGAGCGCCAACCCGGACACGACGTGCCTGCAGGCCGGCACGCTGAGCGAGGGGTTGAAGCTGGCCGATGAGCGGCAGGACCTGGCGCTGATCCTGCTCGACCTGGACCTGCCCGACAGCCGCGGAACGGGCAGCATCCCGGTGCTGATGGAGCGCTGCCCATCGGCTCGCGTCGTCATGCTGTCGGCCCATGAAGACACCGCCACGGTCGAGGCCTGCATCGATGCAGGCGCCTCCGGCTTCGTGCACAAGAGCGCCGGCTTCGACGAGCTGAGCGCCGCCCTGGCCATGGTGGCACGCGGCGGCATCCCGCTGCCGCCACGCCTGCTGCAGAAATCGCCCCGCCCCGCCGCCAGCGCGCTGGATCAGCTCAGCGCCCGGCAGCACGATGTGCTGCAGCAATTGCTGCGCGGCGCCAGCAACAAGGTCATCGAGCGCCAGCTCGGCCTGTCGGCGTCGACGGTCAAGACCCATCTGGCCGAGATCTTCCGCCGCCTGGGCGCCAGCAACCGAACCCAGGCCGTCGTCGCGGCGGCGGCGCTGGGGCTGCGCATCACGCCCGAGGCAGGCGCACCCTGAAGCGCGAGCCGCTGCCCGGGCGGCTGTCCAGTTCCAGCGGGTGACGCAGCAGTTCCAGGCTCTGCCTGACGATGGCCAGGCCCAGGCCCCAGCCCGGCGTGCCGCCCGTGCCGCTGCCCAGGCGCACGAACTCGTCGAAGATGGCCTCGCGCTGATCGGCCGGGATGCCGGGGCCGGTGTCCCAGACCTCCAGCCAGACCTGCCCGCGGCGCGTCCGCGCCAGTACCAGCACCCCGCCGTTCTCGGTGTGGCGCACCGCGTTGCCGGCCAGGTTGCGCAGCACCTGGGCGATCAGCGTGGCGTCGGTCTTCACGCTCAATCCCGTCGGGCGCACGCGCAGCTCCAGGCCCTTGGCATCGGCCTCGGTGCGCAGATGCAGGGCCAGTTCGTCCAGCAGGGGCTGCAGCGGCACTTCAACGACCTTGGCCTTGACGGCGCCCGTGCTCAGCCGCGACAGGTCGAGCAGCTCGCTCATGAAGCGCTGCAGGCCATCCAGCCCCTGCTGGGCGCGGTCCAGCAGGCCCTCCTGATCGGCGTCCTTCGAGCGCTGCCGCGCCATCCCCACCATCAGGCTGACGGCCAGGATGGGCTGGCGCAGGTCATGGCTGGCCGCGGCCAGGAAGGCCGACTTCACGCCATTGGCCCGGTGCAGGGCGCGCGTACGCTGCTGGATGCGCGACTCCAGCAGCCGGTTCAGGCGCTCGCCCCGCGACAGGGCCAGCACCAGGCCGCGCAGCCGCCAGATGCCGAACACCATCAGGAAGATGGGCGCGGCGTCGGGCAGCAGCAGATGGCCTTCGATGGGCAGCTGGCCCAGCGAGTAGAAATAGTCGTGAAACCCAGCCACCGACACCGTGGCCGCACCCAGGCCCACTGCTGCGACGGTCCAGCCGCGCTGGCGCCAGGCCTGGGCCAGCAACAGCAGCACGGCCGGCACCAGCAAAAGCAACAACGAGGGGTAGAGCCAGCGGCGCGCCAGCACGATGGAGCCGGTCGCCGCCGCCATGCAGCCCAGCACCATCAGCACCGGTGTCAGCCCGTCCGCCAGGCGCCGCACGGCTTTCGGCTTCACGTCGCTGGCGGCCAGCGCCAGGCGAACCAGCAGATAGGCCGACAGCACCTGGGCGAAGAAGAAGAACAGGTCGGGCCAGGGCTGCGGCAAGGCAAAGCCCTGGTCGAAATAGGCCAGGTTGCGCGCGCAGGCGATCGAGGCCAACAGGGAGAAGCTACCCAGGACGCCGTCCTCGCGGCGCTGCAGCCACAGCAGCAGCATGGTCAGGGCCAGGGTCAGGGCGACGAGGTTGAGCGCCTGCGGCAGGCGCGATTCCCAGGCGTGGTCGCGCGCGGCGCGCTTGCGCACGGCGTCGGACGGCCCGGCCCAGACGCGGGACAGGCCGCCGCGGATGCCGTAGTCCACCGTCACGTCCACGCGGTTGCTGCCCGCCTGCAGAAGGCCCGCCGGCAGCGCAACGATGGCCGGCTCCGGATGCTGGCGCGGCACGCTGCCATGCTGGCTCTGCAGCAGCACGCCATTGACACGGATCTCGTGATGGCTGGAAACCCGCGGCAGATAGAGCGACCAGGAGGCGGCCACCGGGCCGCTCAGCTCCAGCTGCAGCTCATAGCGCGCGCTGCCGGCCATCGGCAGGCCGCGCAGGCCCCAGGTGTCGGGCAGGGCCACGTCGGCCTCGCCGCCGTCGGCCGCGATGAAACGCGCCTGGCGCAGCTCCTGCTCGCCATCGGGCTGGGCCTGCCCCACCAGCATCCATAACAGGCCGCACAGCAGGGCGACCCACCTTCGCCACACACTAGGCCGCATCACTCTCCCAGGGCATCATCAGCGACAGCATCAGGAGCTTCTCGAACTCCGGTGCGAAGTTGGCGATGATGGCCTCGGGGTCGGGGCACAGGCCGGTATCGGTGATGAGGCCGAACTGCACGCGGCCGGCATAGGTCAGGATGCTGACGCCCATGCCGATGTCGCCGGACTGCGGCACCCAGAACATCACCTTCTCCACCGTCGAGCCGCAGAATTGCAAGGCCTCGGCCGGGCCCGGCACATTGGTCATGACGGCCGTCGCCTTCTTGGCGAAGAGATTGAGCATGGCGTGCTGCACCGGCTTGATCAGCAGGCCCGCCACCGACAGCAGGCCGAATGCCATCACCGGCTGGAAGCTGCCCTTGAGCTCGCTCATGCGCGCCCGCACCGCGAACAGCCGCTCGATGGGGTTGGCGATGCCGATGGGCAGCACCAGCGGCACGAGTCCGAAGCGGTTGCCCAGTTGCCAGGCCTGCTCCAGCGGGCGCAGGTTGACCGGCACCATGGCGCGGATCTCCTTGCCGGCCGGGTCCTCGCCCTTCTCGGCCAGGTAGCGGCCGATGGCGCCGGCCGCGCAGGCCAGCAGCACGTCGTTGATGGAGGCCCCCAGAGCCTTGCCGACGGCCTTGACCTCGTCCAGAGCCAGGCTGTCGTCCCAGGCCACGGTCTTGGTCGTGCCGGGCTTGCCCTTCAGCCGCGTCGGCGAGTCGTCGGGCATCAGCGCGAAGGCGGCCACGTCGGACACGGCCTGGTAGCCCATGCGGGCCATCTCCAGCGACGAGTCCATGGGTGTGTCGCCCTTCATGGCCAGATCCACCCCCTTGGCCATGCCCTTGCCCGTCATGCCGATGGCCTTGACGGTCAGGTTGCTGATGGGGCGCAGGAAGGCGTCGAGCAGCCAGTCGGCCTCGCCGGGCTCTTCAACGTCTTTGGGCGCCCGCTTGGGCGGCGCCTTGCCGCCGTCGGTGATGGACAGCATGACGGCGATCAGCGCGATGCCGTCGGCGATGCAGTGGTGGATGCGGGCGATCAGGGCGCTGGTACCGTCGCCCATGTCCTCGATGAGCTGGAACTGCCACAGTGGATGGGCCGGATCCAGCGGCTGGGAGCAGAGCTCGCCGACGCGTTCGCGCAGCACCTCGTCGCGGCTCTGGCCGCGCAGCGGCAGCGGCACCTCGGCGACGACATGGCGGGCGATGTCGAAATCCTTGTCGGCCACCCATTGGGCACCGATCAGCGCGTCCTCGACAACCTTCTGGCGGAAGCGCGGGTATTGCAGCAGCCGCTCGGCGACGCGTTCGCGCAGGGCCTGCAGCGTGATGCCGGGGCGGATGGACCAGACCCCGACGATCATCATCAGGTTGGCCTCGGTGTCCATGCGCAGCCAGGCGGTATCCACCTTGGACATGCGTTCACTGCTCGGGCCCATGTGCCTCCTCGGATTCGTTATTGACCGGGCCTAAACTGGGCGACCCGTCGTTCGATTGTGACGAAGTCGAACCCCTCGAATCAGCCTGGAGAACCCCGTGAGCCTGAAAGACCAATTCGAAGCCGCCGTCGCCGATTCGAAGAACCTGCCCGAGCGGCCGGACAACATGACGCTGCTGAAGATCTACGCCCTGTACAAGCAAGGCAGCGCCGGCGACGTCGACGGCAAGCGCCCCGGCTTCACCGACATGGTCGGCCGCGCCAAGTGGGATGCCTGGAACGAGCTCAAGGGCACGAGCACCGACGAGGCTCAACAGCAATACGTCGATCTGATCGAGTCCCTGAAATAACGCCTTCTCAGCGCTTCCGATAAAAACCGGCTCAGGCCGGTTTTTTCTTGGCCGGCGCCTTGGTCTTCTTGTTGGCCGCCAGCAGCGTGTCCAGTTCTTTCTCGACCTCGGACTCGATGGTCTTCTTGAAGGCTCCCAGCAGAAAGCCCAGCTGGGCCTTGAGGTCGAAATGGTCAGCCGCCACGGTCAGTTCGCCCTTGACGCCCGATCGCGTGAACTCCACCGTGTCCTCGTCCTCACCCTCGTGCACCGTGCATTCCATGTCGAACTTCTCTTCGACCTGCTCGGCCCACTTCCAGGCGATCTCCCGTGCCTTCTTCAGGCCCAGGTCGTGGTCTCGGTGGATGCGGATCTCGGCCATCGGGGGCTCTCCTGTGTCTCGTGCACCCCACTCTAAGCGAGAAGGCGTGCCAGCCCACTTCCTTGTCATTTGCCGCCATACTCCGTCGCCGAAATGAGGCCCCTCGTCCAAGGCTGACCTTGGCCGGTCCCCCGCGGGGACGGCGATGCTTGCCGGATTGACCGTCAAGCACATCGCCCAAAGCGGGCCGGCTAGGGAGCGGCCCGGCGCTCGGCCCGCAAAAACAGGGCGGTACAGCCCACAGGGAGGATCCATGCGCCTTGCCGACCCCGACCCGCTCGTCAACGATCCGCTGATGGAAGGGCTGCTGCATTTCCGCGCCGCCGAGCCAGATCATGAGCAGGCGGTCTACTGGTTCCGCGTCGCCGCCGACGCCGGCGACGCCGAGGGCATGGCCATGCTGGCCTTCTGCCAACTCGAAGGCCTGGGCCTGCCGCGCGACCCCGAGCAAGCCCGCGCGGGCATGGAAAACGCCTCCGCCGAGGGCAGCCTGACGGCCAAGTTCCACCTGGGCCGCATCCTCGTCGGCGGCTGGGGCGGTGACCCTGATGCGCCGCGCGGCGTGGCTCTGTACACCGCCGCCGCGGCCATGGGCCATGCCGACGCCACCTTCAACCTGGCCAGTTGCCTGGAAGCCGGCTGGGGCTGCCAGCCCGACCGCCTCGCCGCCAAGTCCCTCTACATGCGCGCCCGCGCCATGGGCAGCCCGCTGAAGGCGCCGGGCCTGCGCATCCGCGAGCGCGAGCTGGACGCCGTGCGCGACCTGGCGCGGCGGCTGGAACATGGCAGCGAGCTGGCGCGCATCCTCGAGGAGCGCCAGCATGAGATCGCGCTGGTGCACGACCTCGCCGAGAACCCCAAGCGCAAGGCCATGCTGAGCTCGCGTCAGCGCCGCCGCCTGCTGCATGTCGCCAGCATCGGCGCCGTCATCGCCGGCCTGGCCGCGGCAATGGCCGGCCTGTTCGGCTGGCGCAACAACCACCCGCTGGCGCATGATGCCGGCCCCACCTCCATCTCCTGACCATGTCCCGCGTCCTGCCCCTGAACGCCCACTTCATCGATGTCGGCCCTCTCGTCTACGGCTGCATGGCCTTGGGCGGCGACTGGGGTGGCGGCCCCGTCACCGAGGCCGACGTGGCCCAGGCGCACGCCGCCGTCGAGGCGGCGCTGGAGATCGGCGTCAAGCTCTTCGACCACGCCGACATCTACCGCCGCGGCAAGGCCGAGGCCGTGTTCGGTGAATTGCTCAGGCGCGATGCCGGTCTGCGCGCCAAGCTCAGGCTGCAGAGCAAATGCGGCATCCGCTTCGCCGACGACGCCCACGTCGGCCGCTACGACCTGAGCGCCGCCTACATCGAGGAGAGCGTCAACGGCATCCTGCAGCGCCTGGCCGTCGAGCGCATCGACATCCTGCTGCTGCACCGCCCCGACGCGCTGATGGAACCCGCCGAGATCGCCCGCGCCTTCGGCCGGCTCAAGGCCGCCGGCAAGGTGGGTCATCTGGGCGTGTCGAACATGCACGCCGGCCAGATGCGCTGGCTGCAGATGGCCCTGCCCGAGCCCATCGTCGCCAACCAGCTGGAGCTGAGTCTGGCCAAGCTGGACGCCATCGATGTCGGCACCACCTTCAACGACCCGCAGTCCACGACGCGCCCCGGCTGCGTCGCCTGGGCCGGCACGCTGGAATACGCCCAGCGCCACGGCGTGCAGCTGCAGGCCTGGGGTTCGCTGGCCCAGGGCCGCTTCAACGACCCGGCCGCCTCACCGGCAGCCAAGGCCGTGCATGAGATTGCCGAAGCTCACAAGACGACGGCCAATGCCGTGCTGCTGGCCTGGCTGCTGCGGCATCCGGCAGGCATCCAGCCGGTCATCGGCAGCGGCAATGCGGAGCGGATTCGCGCCTGCGCCGACGCGACCAAGATCCAGCTGAGCCGGGACGAGTGGTACCGGCTGTATGTGACGGCGCGAGGGCAGGCGTTGCCGTGAGGCAGAGGCATCTACTGCGCCACTTTGCGGCTGGCGTCATGGGCGCCGTCATGGCCTTTGCTGGCACGAGCGCCGCCGCAGATGAGCCTGAGCCCGCTCCGGATCAAAGCAAGGTGGACGACCCTTGCCATATCGCGCCTGACAACATCGTTCTCCTGTCCAGCAGCCGTGAGGGCAAGGAGAGCTTCCTCGGCCTGTTCGAGCTTCGGCTCAACACCTTCGCTGATGTCACCAAGCCCTTCGTCGCGGCCGGTACGCGCAGCAAAAGGCTCTTCCGTGTCGACTACCCCTCGGCAAGCTTCGAATTCAGGGACTTGACCGGTGCGTGGCACGACGAACCCTTTGTACTCGCAGGAAGCTTCTCCGCTCCCCCAGACCAACTGACGGTCGCGCACGGCGGCGGCAAGGCCAGGATTGCGGTTCAGTTGCCCGGTCCGGACATCGCAGCGCAAGCGATCGAATGGCGACTGGTATTGCGTTCAGCCAACAACGACCAATGCCTGAGATCGATTCCGTTTCGAGTCGTGCAAAGCCGCGGCCCGGTCAGAGGCTTCACCTCCAGACCTATCCCTGAGCAACTCTCGCGAGAACAAAGCGCCCTGCCGGACAAACCCACGTGTCAATGAGGCGCTATTTTCCAGCCCTCACCATCGGCTGCCCCGGATGCAGCCTCGCCATCGTCAGCGCATCCTTGTAGACGCCGTCGCGCAGCGCATAGGCCTTGAAGCGCCCTTCGTGCTCGAAGCCGTGCTGCTCGTAGAGGCGGATGGCGCGCTCGTTGTCGTGATAGACCGACAGCTCGATGCGCAGGATCTGGGCCCAGTTGTCGGCGTAGTCGATCAGGGCCGCCATCAGCGCCTGGCCGACGCCCTGTCCCTGGCTGGCCTTGGCCACGGTGATACCGAGCGACATCGCATGCCGACGCGCCACCGAAGGGCCGACGGGGTGCAGGCCGGCCATGCCGACGACCTTGTCGTCCAGCACCGCCGCCAGCACCAGCTCGTTGGAACCGGGTGCCGGCGGGTTCATGCCGGCAATGCGCTGGACCCACAGCTCCTCGCTGGCGAAGGGCATCTGCAGGGTGCCGCCGAAGACCTCGGGATCGGTGAACTGTTCGGCAATGGCCGCGGCGTCAGCCGCCTTGACGCGGCGCAGGGTCAGTGTCATCGGAGCCTCCTAGGCCGCGCAATGTAGCCCGGCGCTCCTCGCGTTCCAGCGGCTTGAGCCGCTCGACAGCGGCGTGAAACTTCACCCAGTCGCGGCCCTCGCGCTCGTACAGGCGCATGAAGGCCGGCACCAGTTCGTCATAGGCCGACAGGATGGCGAAGCTGGCGTTGTTGGCGCGCTGGAACCAGGCCTCGTAGCCCGGCGCCTCCTTGGGCGCGCGCTCGCGCAGTTCGGCCATGACGGCGGCCTTGCCCGCAGCGCGCAACTCGGCGGGACCGGCGTAGACGGCCTTGAGCTTGTCGCGGCCCTCGCGCGCCAACGCCAGGAAGCGCGCCCGCCGCGCCCGGCCGGCCTCGAAGGCGGCCAGGGCCTCGGGCTTGGCGGCCAGCCATTGGCGGGCGCCCAGCGTCTCGACGGCGCTGGCATAGGCCTCGTTGAAGCCGGTGTCGTCGGGGGTGTAGACGCGCTGGTGGGTCAGCTCATGGAAGATCATGGCCGCCAGCTCGCCCTCGGGGTAGCGGATGAAGGTGTTGAGCAGCGGATCGCCACCCAGCCAGCGGCTCCAGCCCAGCGTCGAATAGGCGGGGATGGCCTGCACCTGCACCTCCCAGCCCTCGGCCTTGAGATCGTCGGCATGGGCCTGGGCGGCGTCGCGGTCGAACCAACCCTGGTAGCCGGCGCAGCCCATGATGGGATAGCACCAGGTCTTGAGCGTGAAGCCGAACTCGGGGGCGGCGACGATGTTCCAGACCGCGGCCGTCCGGTGCAGGTCGGCATAGCGGCGGTAGCTGTTGTTGTCGGGCAGGGCCAGCTCGCGGCTGGCGAAGTCGCGCATCTGCTGCGACAGCCTCAGCCGCTCGGCCAGCTCGGGCGGGGTGGCGGGGTCGGCCAGCCAGTCCGGCACCGGCTTGGCGGCCCGGATGATGCCGAGGTGGCCGCCCGCGGCCTGGCTCCAGTGGCCGATGGCACTGCAGCCGCTCAGGGACAGGGCGGCGACGGCGATGAGCAGGGCGCGGGCTGAGGTCAAGCGGGTTCGCACAGCAGGTGGAGCCACGATTGTCACCACCCGCCGCGGCCGCGAAGGTAACCGTCTTCGCTCAGCGCACCACCACGGTCAGCACGGTGCCGGCAGGCACGCGCACGCCGCGGCGCTGGTAGCGCGTGGCGCCGGCCGGCACCTGGTCGTCGAGGTAGGTGTGGGCGGTGCCGCCGAAGCGCGCCAGGCCGCTGACCGGCGCCGTCTTGCGCGCATGGCCCTGCTGCGCCGTGTCGGCGCCCATCAGCCAGAAGCCCTCCCACTGCACCTGCGGGAAGCCATAGCCCCAGGGGGCGTGGCGCTGCGGCATGCCACCGAAGACGCTGCTGCCCAGCCGCTCCCATTCGTCGGCCAGGCTCTCGCCACCGGCGCGCTTGATCAGCGTGTCAACGCAGCTGTAGCTGGCGTCGCCGCAGTCGGTCACCAGCTGCTTGGCCCAGGCGCTGCCGTAGCGCCGATTCAGGAAGGCAGCCAGGCTGCCGCCCGCCGCGTAATTGGTGCTGCCGGCACTCTCGATCCAGTCGACCATGGACGTGATGCCGCCGGAGCGCACGTAGGCAGGCAGGCGTGAGCTGACGATCTTGTTGACGCCCGGCGTGATGGTCTCGGCCAACAGATCCTCGGTGGCCATGGCCGAGGTCTCTTCCAGCCAATCGTCGTGCAGCACGTTGCGCTGGATGGTGCGCTGGTGGTAGTTCACCATGTGGGTCAGCTCGTGCACCAGCGTCGAGGCGTAGAAGCTGGGGTTGCTGGCCAGGCCGCTACCGCTGACGAAGAAGGCCAGGGCCTCGTTGGAGTTGGCGTAGCGCGTGCTGCGCCAGCGGTAGGAGTTGTTGAGGCCGTAGAAATAGCCGGCCACATCGCTGCCCGAACCCATGTGGTTGGTGACGACGATGTTGACGTCCTGGGGCTGGGCCGCAGTCTCCTGGATCAGCCAGGACCGCTTGGCCACTTCGCTGCCACCCCAGACGTCGCCCAGCAGCGTGATGACGCGCGCAAAGCCGCCCTGGTCGCCGCAGAAGCTGCGCTTCAGCGGTTCGACCTGGGCGGCCTGCACGGTACCGGCCGTGGTCAGCTCCTGGTCGACCCAGAAGACCAGGCGGCGGCCGGTGCTGCCGATGCTGCAGGTGGTGAGGACGCTGGCCGTGAAGGGCACGGGCCGCGTGTCGTCGTCGTAGAGGTCGTTCCAGACCCGCGTGCTGCCGACGTCGCCGGCCGCCTGGGCGCGGCGCAGCGGCTCGGGTGCGCTGGTTCGCGCGGGCAGCGGGCCGCTTACATCGTCCAGGCCCTGGCGCTGCTGCAGGGCGCGCATGCGCGCGTGGGCCGCATCGCGACGGCTGTCGTCAACGGCGGTGTCCGATGCGTCGGCGGCCAGAATGCGCGCATTCGGCGCCGCAACCAGGCTGGCCGACACGGCGCCGATGCCGCTCTTGGGCAGCTCGGCGGCATCGATGCTCTGGCCGTTGCTGAAGACCAGGGTCACGGCCTGCCCCGCCTGCACGCCGGCGATGTCCACGTCGACGAGCTGGGAGCTGGTGCCAGCATTGCGCATGCGCCATACACCGACGCCGCTGCCGGTATAGCGCCCGTCGGCCGCCACCGCACAGTGCAGACCGCTGCAGCCGGACTGCAAGGACGTCGAACCGGCAACGCGGGCCATGGGCGCGGGCGCGGCGTCGACCTGCACCGTGGTGCTGGCGCGCACGGTCACGCCGGTGCTGTTCTGCGCCACGGCAGTGGCACTCAAGCTGCCCGTCTTGGCCATGCGGCGCTCGACCGTCAGCCCATCGGCCGTCGAGCCGTCGCTGAATTCCCAGCGCCAGCTGACACCGGCCTGGCTGTCGCCGCCGCTGAACTGCACATATTCACCGGCGTAGACCTGGATCGACGAGGCGCTGACACGCACCACAGGATCGGGCACGGCCACAGGCGTGGGCGTGGGCGCGGGCGGCGTGGGCGTCGGCGTGGTGCCCGAGCCGCCGCCACCGCCGCCGCAGGCGACGAGCAGCAATAGTGAACAGGCTGCCGCCCCATGGCGCAGCCTACCGTTGACACGGCTCTTCATGACTCTCCCTGTCTTTTCATGCTGGCGTGGCAACTGCGCGTCACGCCATGACGCCGATTGTGCGGGCGCGAAGCGGTCCTGCGCCTGGAACGACGTCCCTGGCTCAAGCGGCCTCGACCTCGACCAGGCAGTCGTAGAAGGCCGGCGCATTGCCCATGTCGGTGAGGCGCTGGTGGGTGACCTCGTTGACATTGCTGCCCTCGATGCCGAGCTTGCGCCACCACACGCCCAGGCCGTTGACGACACCGGGGCGAGCGCGCTTGCTGACCTTGAGGGTCGCCACATAACGGCCCCGATCATTGAAGGCGGCCACGCGAGTGCCGTCCGCCAGCTGGCGTGCGGCCGCGTCGTCGGCATGCATCTCGATGATGGGCTCGCTCTCGATGTCGCGCAGGCTTTTCACGTTCACAAAACTGCTGTTCAGGAAGTTGCGCGCCGGCGGCGAGATCATGGCGAGCGGATAGCGCGCGGCCAGTTCGGGCGAGGTCTGCACGCTCTCGTAGTTGGGCACGAAGTCCGCGCCGCCCGCCTGGGCCCGGCCGTTGGGGGTACGGAAGCCACCCTGGGCAAACGGCGCCTCGGGAATCGGCAGCGGCTGCCAGCCCTGCTCGCGCAGCAGGGCCATGTCGATGTCGGATGTGAAGGCCTGGGCGGCCAGCTCCTCGTCGCTGTCGCTGAAGGCCGGGTCGGTCAGGCCCATTTCGGCCGCGAGCTCGCGGAAGATCTGGGTGTTGGTCTTGGCCTCGCCCAGCGGCGCAATGGCCGGCTGGTTCATCAGCACGTCGGTGTGGCCGTAGGAGGTGTGCACGTCCAGATGCTCGAGCTGGGTCGTGGCCGGCAGCACATAGTCGGCCAGGTCGGCCGTGTCGGTCATGAAGTGCTCGAGCACGACAGTGAACAGGTCCTCACGCTGGAAGCCCTTCACCACCTTGGGCGACTCCGGCGCCACGGCGACCGGGTTGCTGTTGTAGACGACCAGCGCTTCGATGCGCGGCCCGAACTCGGGCGAGGCGGGCGCCAGCAGCGCGTCGCCGATGGTGCTCATGTTGACCATGCGCGGGTTGCGACCGGCGAGCAGGTCGGGTCGCTCCAGGGTGCCGTTCTTGAAGGGCGCGTTCCAGCCCGAGGCCGACAGCAGCGCGCCGCCGCTTTCATGGCGCCAGGCGCCTGTCAGGCAGGGCAGCAGCGCGATCAGGCGCACCGCATTGCCGCCGCCGCGCACACGCTGCAGGCCGTAGTTCATGCGGATGGCCGCGGGCTTGATGGTGGCGTAGTCACGCGCCAGGCCGCGCACTTCGTCCGCCGTGATGCCGCAGACCTCGGCCACGCGCTCCGGCGGCCAGGCCAGGGCCTTGGTTCGCAGCTCGTCCCAGCCGTCCAGGTGGTTGCCGATGTAGTCCTGGTCCAGCCAGTCGTTGCGGATCAGCTCATGCATCAGCCCGAGCGCCAGGGCGCCGTCGGTACCGGGCAGCACGGCGATGTGCTGATGGCATTTGTCCGCCGTCTCGGTCTTGCGGGGGTCGATGCAGATCAGCTTGGCGCCTTCGCGCTTGGCCTGGTTGGCATAGGTCCAGAAGTGAAGGTTGGACGTGATGCTGTTGCTGCCCCAGATGACGATGAGCTTGGCGCCGGCGAAGTGGCGCGTGTGCATGCCCAGCTTATGGCCGTAGGTGGCCGCCAGGCCTGCACCGCCGGCCGAGGCGCAGATGGTGCGGTCCAGGCGTGCGGCACCGAGGGCGTTCCACAAGCGGCCAGCCATGGCCTCGCCCTGGATCAGGCCCATGGTGCCGGCATAGCTGTAGGGCTGGATGGCTTGCGGGTCGGGGATCGCCTTCAGCTTCGCGGCGATATCGGCCAGGGCTTCGGCCCAGCTGACCTGCACGAAGGCCGGCGCCTCCGTCTTCTTGCTGACGCGCTTGAGCGGGTGCAGCAGGCGCTCGGCGTGATAGGTGCGCTCCGGGTAACGCGAGACCTTGGTGCACAGCGCGCCATGGGTGTTGGGATGCTCGGCGCGGCCCTGCACCTTGATGACGCGTTCGTTCTCGACGGTGACCTGCAGGGCGCAGGTGTCGGGGCAGTCGTGGGGGCAGGCGCCAAAGACGGTGCGGGTGGTCATGGAGATCGCGAGGCCGGAAATACAACCCCGCGATTCTCTCAAGACGCGCCGCCCGGCTCAGCGGCGGTTCAGGAAGTCCACCAGGCGCGGGATGGTTTGGGCCGGGGCTTCTTCCATCAGCCAGTGGCCCGAGCCCTGGATGACGACGCCTTCCACCTGGGCATCCACCAGCTTGGCCTGCTCGATCAGGAAAGCACCCGAAGCCTTCTCGCCGGTCAGCACCAGCATGGGCTGCTGCAACTGGGTCTTGGCGAAACCGGCGAAGTCCGCCGCGTCCTGCTCGAAGGCCTTGAAGTAGCCGAAGCCCGCTTTCATGCCGCCCGGCTGGGCATAGGCCGCCGTGTAGAACCGCCGGTTGGCCTCGGACAGCGAGCGCGTCTTATCCGCCGCGAAGTCGTTCCAGAAATGCTCGAAATAGATGCGCTCGCGGCCGGCCACCAGCTGCAGCGCGGTCTCGCCGTGGAAGTGGAAATGCCACAGGTCGCGCAGCAGCCAGACGTTCTTCCAGTCGCCCACGCCGGGCAGGAAGGCGTCCATCAGCACGATGCTTTCGACCTCGTCCGGGAACTGCGCCGCGTAGGCGTAAGCCACCATCAGGCCGATGTCGTGGCCGACGATCTTGACCTTGCGATGGCCCAGGCCCTTGACCAGGGCGTGCACGTCCTGGGCCAGGGTCTTCTTGTCGTAGCCGCTGTCGGGCTTGGCCGAGCCGCCGGCACCGCGCAGGTCGGGCGCGATGACGATGCGGCGGTCCGCCAGCTTGTCGATCAAGGGCCGCCACATCCGGCTGGTCTCGGTGTAGCCGTGCAGCAGCACGACCGGCGTCTCGCCGCCGGCGCCGGCCTGCAGATAGTGCAACTGCACGCCGTTGGCGGTGGCGCTGCGGTCTTCGATGGTGGCGGCAGTCACTGAACTCGCGCCGACGGCGAGCAGCAGGGTGGCGACGGCTGAAATGAAGCGCTTCATGGTGCTCTCCTCAAAGTTGGCTCATGCCGCCGTCGACGATGATTTCCGTGCCGACGATGAAGGCCGACTCGGGGGCGGACAGGTGCAGCACGGTGGAGGCGATCTCTTCGACGGTGCCGAAGCGGCCCAGCGGCACCTGGCTCTGGATCTGCGCGGCGACCTGCTTCAGCGTTTCGTCATCGAAACCCAGCTTGCCGTACAGCGGCGTGGCGACCGGGCCGGGGCTGATGACGTTGACGCGCGCACCTTGCGGCAGCAGCTCGGCCGACAGCGTCTTGGCCATGGAGATCAGCGCGGCCTTGCTGGCGGCGTAGATGGCCGAGTTGGGCATGCCGATATGGGCATTGATGGAGCCGTTCAGCACGATGGACGCGCCGCGGGCGAGCACCGGCCGCAGCGCCTGGATCAGGAAGAAGGCGCCCTTGGCATTGGTGTTGAAGGTGCGGTCCCAGAGGTCTTCGCTGGCGTCGGCGAGCGATGCGAACTCGGCCATGCCGGCGTTGACGAAGACGGCATCCAGCTGGCGACCCGCGGCGGCGAGGTGGGCGCCCAGGGCGCGGGCGCCGAGCACGTCGGAGGCGTCCAGGGCCACCAGCTCGAAGCCTTCGGCGTCGTGCTGCTTGCCGGGGCGGGCGGTGACGATGACGTGGGCACCTTCGGCCTTGAAGGCGCGGGCGGCGGCCAGGCCGATGCCGGAGGTGCCACCGGTGACGAGGATGGTCTTGTTGGCGAAGCGGTTGGACATGATGCGGTTCCTTTCGAGTCGGGGTTGATCGGCTTGTCTGCCGTGGACTCGATACTCGGCTTCGAGGTTGCTTTTGACGTCCGGCCGTCTTGGCCCACTCGTGCAAGGTTTTCGAACATCCCCATGCTCAGCGATGAAGAAATCCAGTTGATGGAAGCCATTGGCGAGAGCGGCAGCCTGACGCGGGCCGCCGCCAGCCTGGGCAAGGCGCCGTCCACGGTGTCGTACACGCTGCGCCAGATCGAGGGCCGCTTCGACGCCCTGCTCTTCGACCGCCGTCGCTACCGCCTGCAACTCACACCCGCCGGCGCCCTGCTGGTGCGCGAGGCCGCGCGGCTGCGCGACGACATGCAGCGGCTGACCCGGCGCGTCACCCAGGTCGCCAAAGGCTGGGAGGACAGACTGTGGATCGTCACCGACGAGATCATCGAGTTCGACTCGCTGTTGCCGCTGGTGCAGGACTTCGACAAGCTGGATTCAGGTGTGGGCCTGCGCATCACGCACGAGGTGCTGGGCGGCACCTGGGAGGCCCTGGCCGAGGGTCGGGGCGACCTCGTCATCGGCGCCACCAACGAACCGCCCGCCGGCATCAACGTGCAGTGGCGCGAACTGGGGCAGATGCACTGGGTCTATGCCGTGTCGCCGCGCCATCCGCTGGCCAAGGTCAAGGGCGCGCTGACGGCCGAACAGATGCAGGCGCATCGCGCCGTCGTCGTGGCCGACACCTCGCGCCGCGGCGAGGGCCGGGCCTATGGCCATGGCGCCGGCCAGGCCAGGCTGGCCGTGCCCAGCATGGCTGCCAAGATAGCCGCCCAGCGGGCCGGCCTCGGCGTGGGCTGGTTGCCCGAGGCCCGCGTGGCTTCGCTGCTCCAGCGCGGCGAGCTGGTGCAGAAGACGGTCGCCGTGCCGCGCGAGCCCAACACGCTTTACGTCGGCTGGCGGGCCAGCGACGGCCGCGCCCTGGCCTGGTGGCTGGAGAAGCTGGGCGAGGCGCGGCTGGCGAAGCGCCTGGTCGAAGGCGTGGACCGTTACAGCTGAGGCAGCTGGCTGCGAAAGCCGATCGCGAAGCGGTTCCAGGCATTGATGGTGGTGATGGCCAGCGTGAGGTTGACGAGTTCCGCCTCGCTGAACTCGGCCTTGGCGAACTCATAGTCGGCATCGCTGGCATGGCCTTGGGTCACCAGGGTCAGGGCCTCGGTCCAGGCCAGGGCGGCCTGCTCGCGTGCAGAGAACAGATTCGTCTCCCGCCAGGCCGGCAGCACGTGCAGGCGGCGCTCGCTCTCGCCGGCCTTGCGGGCATCGCGGCTGTGCATGTCCAGGCAGAAGGCGCAGCCGTTGATCTGCGAGGCGCGCATCTTGACGAGCTCGATCAGGCTGGGCTCCAGGCCGAGCTTGCCGACGCTGCCTTCCAGGGTCAGCATGGCCTTGATGGCGGCGGGCGAGGCGTTGTAGAAGTCGATGCGGGCGGTGCTCATGGGATGCTCCAGGGGTTGCGTTGGGGGTGAGCGAATGGTGAGCGCGCCCCACCGCCGCCAGCAGTCCAATCCCGACCATTTGGACCAGTCCACAGGGCCTGTTCGCACGACGGCAACGGGTCGCGTTGCAACCAGAAAAGGCGCAGGCAAGGCGCGAACCGGAGTCGGGTTGAACACCCGACGAGGATTTGCAACGCAGCATGCGCTTTTTCTGGTTACAACCCTTCGGGAAGGCTCGCCGCCAGGGGCCACTCGGCGTTGCATCGCTGGCCCGCACATGAGTGCGGGCGGCGCGCCGCGCCTGGATTGCCCCCTGGCGGCGGGCCTTCGCGACCCATTGCCGTAGCGCGAACAGGCCCATGGATCTCCATATCGTCATCGACCCCGCCCAGCCGCGCGGCGAGCAGCTTTTGCGCCAGCTGCGCGGCCTGATCCGCAGCGGGCGCCTGGCCGCCGGCGCCCAGCTGCCGCCCACCAGGCTGCTGGCGGAGCAACTGGGCCTGGCGCGCCAGACCGTGGCCGAGGCCTATGAGCGTCTGACGCTGGAGCAGCTCATCGAAGCCCGCCGCGGCCGCGGCAGCTTTGTGCGGGCGCTGCCGGCGGCTGAGCCCGAGACTCCGCCGGTCGCACCACCGCGCTTTGCCAGCGCCGCGCGCATCGCATCGTTCGAACAGCTGCCCGTGCCGCTGCTGCGCTTTGTCGACAACCCGCTGGCCCGCTTCGACTTCGTCGGTGGCTCGCCCGAGCCGGCCCTGTTCCCGCACGAGGACTGGCGCCGCCATCTGCATGCGGCGCAGCGCCAGTTGGGCCAGGGCAGCGCCCATGCGCCGCCTGGCGGCCTGCCAGCCCTGCGCGAAGCGATTGCCGAGCATGTGGCCTATGCGCGCGGCGTGCGCTGCTCGCCGGCCGATGTCATCGTCACGCAAGGCGCGCAGCAGGCTTTCGATCTGCTGGTGCGCGTGCTCGTCGGCCCGAGCGAAGTCGCTGCCATCGAGTCGCCCGGCTATCCGCCGCTGCAAGCCCTGCTGCAGGCCCAGGGGGCGCGCATCGCGCCGGTGCCGGTGGACGACGACGGCCTGGTGACCGACGCGCTGCCCGCCGGCGCCCGCCTGGTCTACACGACGCCGGCCCACCAGTTTCCGCTTGGCGTGGCGATGAGCGCGGCACGGCGGCGGGCCCTGCTGGCCTGGGCCTCCCGCGAAGGCGCCGTCGTCATCGAAGACGACTACGACAGCGAATTCCGTTTCGAGGGCCAGCCACGCGACAGCCTGCAGGGCCTGGACGGCGAAGGCCGCGTCGCCTTTGTCGGCAGCTTCTCCAAGACGCTGGCGCCATCGCTGCGCCTGGGCTATGTCATCGCGCCGCCAGCCCTGCGCGAGGCGCTGCTGAATGCCCGCCACCTCACCGATGTGCACGGCCCGCTGTTGCTGCAGAGCGCCCTCGCCCGCTTCATGCAGGAAGGCGCCTACCGCCGCCATCTGCGGCGCTGCGTGGCCGAGTACGCGCGCCGGCGCGAGCGGCTGAGGGCGGGCTTTGCCGGGCCGCTTTCACCCTGGCTGACGCTGCTGCCGGCCGAGGCCGGCTTTCACCAGGCCGCGCTGTTCAAACCCGGCTTGGCGATGGACGCGCCGCAGTTGGCCGCCCTGGCAAGGCGCGTGGACGTGGGCCTCTATCCTCTGCAGGTGTTTGCGCCCGAGCACAACGGTCTGCTGATGGGCTTTGGCCGCGTCACGCCCGACGGCATTGACGCAGCGATCGCACGCATGGCCGACCTGTTGTCCTAGGCGGCGGGCAGCGTCAGCCGCGCGATGCAGCCGCTCGGCGCCGCCGGCAGCAGCTCGGCGCTGCCGCCATGGCGCTCGGCGATCTCGCGCACGATGGCCAGGCCCAGGCCGCAGCCTTCGCCCGTGGTGGCGCCGCGCACGAAGCGTTCGAAGGCGCGCTCACGCAGCTCGGGCGTGAGGCCGGGGCCGTTGTCCTCGACGTCCAACCACACGTCGTCCCCCGCGCGGCGCAGCCTGACGGTGATGGTGGCGCCCTGCCCCGCATAGCGCAGCGCGTTGTCGATGAGGTTGACCAGGGCCTCGCGCAGCAGCAGCTCGACGCCCTGCACCTGCAGGCCTTCATCGGAGATTTCCACACCCAGGTCGCAGCCTGCGGCCAGCGCGCGCGGCACCCATTCGGCGGTGACCTCATGCACCAGGCGGCCACAGTCCACCGGCCCCCAACCCTGGGCGGCCACGGCCTCGGGCTCGGCGCGGGCCAGCACCAGCAGTTGCGACACCAGGCGCGCACCGCGCACAGCGCTCTCGTGCACGCGCTCCAGGCGCTGGCGCAGGGCGGGATCGGTCGTCGCCTCAAGCGCAAGCTCTGTCTGGCTTTTCAGCCCGGCCAGCGGCGTGCGCAATTGATGGGCGGCATCGCTGATGAAGCGGCGCTGCGTGGCCAGGCTGTGCTGGACCTGGCCCAGCAGTTCGTTGACCGCGCCGGCCAGGGCGCTGACCTCGGGCGGCGCGGCGCGCAGCTGCACGGGGTCGAGGGCATCGGCGCGCCGGCCTTCGACCTGCTGCTGCAGCTCGGCCAGGGGCTTCAGCCCACGGCGGATGCCGGCCCAGACCCCCATGCTCATCAACACGATCAGCAGCGACAGCGGCAGGGCCGTGTCCAGCAGCATGCGCCGCGCCAGCAGGTCTCGTGGCGCGCTGGAGCGGGCGATCTGCACGCGCAGCGTCGAGTCGGCCGCGCCGGCCGCGCCGAGGTGCAGGTCCAGGGACACGACGCGCATGGCCTCGGGCACCGCCGTGTTGAAGTACACCGGCTCGTTCAGCGCCGGTTGCCCCGGCGGCGGCGGCATGCGCGCGTCGCCCAGCAGCAGCTGACCCGGCGGCGAGCTGACCATGTACATCACGCGGTCATCGGGGTCGGCGGCCAGGATGTCCTGGGCCGAACGCGGCAGGTCGACGAAGAGGCCGCTGGCTGTGGGCTTGATCTGGCGGGCCAGGGCCCGGGCAGCGTGCAGCAGGCTGGCATCGACCAGCTCATCGGCATGGCGAGTGGCGAGGCGGTAGGCCCCGAAGGCCGCCACCAGCCACAGCACGATCTGCGGCAGCAGCAGCCACAGCAGCAGTTGCCGGTGCAGGGAACGACCGGCGGGCGCGCTCACGGGGACGCGGTGGCTTCGAGCAGATAACCCAGGCCGCGCACGGTGCGCACGGCCAGGCCCGAGCCTTCGAGCTTCTTGCGCAGGCGGTGGATGTAGACCTCGATGGAGCCGCCCTCATCGGCGCCCCAGGCCTCGACGATCTGGGCCTTGGTGACGACACGGTCGCGCTCGGCCACCAGCAGGTCCAGCAGCGACCATTCGCGCGGGCTCAGCTCCAGCGGCTCGCCGCCGATGCTGGCGCGGCGCGCGGCGCGGTCGATGCTCAGGCGGCGCAGTTGCTGGTTTTGCGAGGCTGGCCGGCCGCGGCGCATCAGCGCATGCAGGCGGGCCTCCAGCTCGGGGAAGTCGAAGGGCTTGGTCAGGTAGTCGTCGGCGCCGGCCTGCAGGCCCGCGACGCGGTGCTCCAGCGCATCCAGCGCCGTCAGCACGAGGATGGGCAGGGTGCGGCCGGCTTCGCGCACACGCTTGAGCACCGTCAGGCCGTCCACCAGGGGCAGGCCGAGGTCGAGGATGGCGATGTCGAAGTCCTGCTTCTTCAACAGGTATTCGGCCACTGCGCCGTTCTCGGCCCATTCGACCTTGAACGCGGCGTTCAGCAATTGCTGCTGCAGGGCGTCGGCCAGCAGGGTGTCGTCTTCGGCAAGCAGCAGGTTCATGGCGCTCACTTTAGCGGCGGCGGCCCTCATGGTTAATCCGATATTAAGTTTCTTAATAGTCGGTAATGATGCCGGGATGCTCCGCGCCTGCGTCCTCACGGCGATCTCGACGTCCCTGCTTGCCGCCACGGCCCAGGCCGGCACGCCAACGGACGTCGTGCATTGGTGGACCTCGCCCGGCGAGATTGCCGCCAAACAGTCGCTGGCCGAGGCGTATCGCGACGCCGGCGGCCAGTGGCGCGAACTGGGCGTCGGCGCCTCGGAGCAGGCGCGGGCCATCGTGTTCGAGCGCATCGCCGCCGGCAACCCGCCAATGGCCGCACAGTTCAACCCTTCCCGCGCGCTGGTGAAGCTGGTGCGCGACGGCCGGCTGAATGCCATCGACGAGGTGGCCGCCCAGGGCCGCTGGGCCGACGTGCTGCCGACCGTGTTGCTGGACGCCATGAAAGTGGACGGCCATGTCTATGCCGCCCCCGTCAGCATCCACATGCCGACCTGGCTGTGGAGCTCCAAGGCGGCGCTGGCCAAGGCCGGCATCAAGGCCGAGCCGCGCAGCATGGACGAGCTGTTCGCGGCCCTGGACAAGCTGAAGGCCGCCGGCCTCATTCCGCTGGCCCACGGAGGCCAGCCCTGGCAGGACCTGAACCTCTTCGTCGCCCTGCTGGCCAACCAGGGCGGGCGCGACCTGTATCTCGCCGTGCTGCGCGACCGCGACATGGCCGCGGTGCAGGGCGAGGCCCTGCGCCAGGTGCTGCTGAGCTACAAGAAGCTGCGCCGTTATGTGGACCCGGCCTCGCCCGGGCGCGGCTGGGCCGACACGACAGCCCTGCTGGTCAGTGGCCGCGCCGGGCTCCAGTTCATGGGCGACTGGGCCAAGGGCGAGTTCGCCCAGGGCGGCCAGCAGCCCGGCCGCGACTACGGCTGCGCGCCGGGCCTGGGCGCGCGCTCGCCCTATATCGTCAGCGGCGACGTGCTGGTATTTCCCAAGGACAAGGACGGCAGCGTCCGCCCCGCGCAGGCACTGCTGGCCCGCGTCGCCACGGCGCCGGCCACCCAACTCGCCTTCAGCGCCCGCAAGGGCTCGGTACCGGTGCGCACCGACCTCGACACCCGCACGCTGGACGCCTGCGCCCAGGCCGGTGCCGCGGCCCTGCGCGATGCCGGCCGGCTGGTGGGCAACACCGAACTGCTGCTCGCGCCGCCGCAACTGACGGCGCTGCAAGACACCGTCAGCGACTATTGGAACCGCGACATTCCCGTGCAGACGGTGCAGCAGACCCTCGCCAGGATCTTGCAAGACAACACAGACAACCGGAGACAGCCTTGACCCGCGTACACATCCAGGACCTCAGCATCCGCTTCGGCACCCACGACGTCATCAAGAACCTCGACCTCGACGTCAACAGCGGCGAGTTCCTCGTGCTGCTGGGCCCGTCGGGCTGCGGCAAGTCCACGCTGCTGCACACCATCGCCGGCCTGAACCCCGTCAGCGGCGGCAGCATCCACATCGGCGAGCAGGACGCGACGAATGCCGAACCCAGCCAGCGCGGCGTGGGCATGGTGTTCCAGAGCTATGCGCTGTACCCGACGATGACGGTGAAGGAGAACCTCGCCTTCCCGCTGAAGATGGCCAAGACACCCAAGGCCGAACTGGAAAAGCGCGTGGCCGCGGCGGCGGACATGCTGCAGCTCGGCCCCTTGCTGGACCGCCGGCCCAGCCAGCTGTCGGGCGGCCAGCGCCAGCGCGTCGCCATCGGCCGCGCCGTCGTGCGCGAGGCCAAGGTGCTGCTGCTGGACGAGCCCCTGTCCAACCTCGACGCCAAGCTGCGCACCGACCTGCGCCGCGAGCTCAAGCTGCTGCACGCACGCCTGGGCAACACCATGATCTACGTGACCCATGACCAGGTCGAGGCCATGACGCTGGCCACGCGCATCGTCGTCATGCACCAGGGCGTCATCCAGCAGATCGGCACGCCGGCCGAGGTCTACGACAAGCCGAAGAACCTGCGCGTGGCCGGCTTCGTCGGCTCGCCGGCCATCAACCGCATCGAGGGCCAGGTCGGCGAAGGCGGCCTGTTCGTGTCGCCGGCGCTGAACCTGCCGCTGCCGGCTGCGCTGGCTTCGCGTCAACAGGGCGAAGTGCTGACGCTGGCCGTGCGGCCCGAGAACGTGCGCCTGGGCGCCGACCAACCCTTTGCCGCCGAGATCCAGCTCGTCGAGCCGCTGGGCAACCAGCATGTGGTGTGGCTGAGCTGCGCCGGCTCCACGGTGTCGGCCGTGCTGCCGGGTCAGCCCGAGGTGGAGGACGGCGCCAAGGTCCGCTTCGGCTTCGATGCGGCCAAGACGATGTGGTTCGATGCGGCGGGAGAGCGGATCGAGGCCTGAGGGCCCGTCAGGCGTCAACCGACCGTCACTCGCACCAGGCCCGCGTCCGCCGACTCCTGCAAGGATGCCTGCAGCAGGCGCGCCAGGGCGTCGGCATCGGCCACGGCGACGTTGTTCACCAGCACCCAGCGGTTGCGCCCCTGCGCCTTGCCTTCGTACAGGGCCATGTCGGCCAGGCTGACCAGGGCAGGCCACGGCTGGCGCGCGGGCCCGGACAGGAAGGGCAGGCAGACGGCCCCCAGCGAACAAGTGACCGGGATGGGCGCCGCGGCATCAACCTCGAAAGCCGAAGCGTTGACCGCGTGAAGCACGCGGGCTGCAAGCTGCTCCGCATGCTCAGCCCGCTCCAGGCGGGCCACCAGCAGGAACTCCTCGCCGCCCCAGCGCACCAGCAGGTCGGTCTCGCGCGTGATGGCCTGCACACGGCGCGCGAAGGTCTGGAGCACGGCATCGCCGGTCGCATGGCCATGCTGGTCGTTGATCGCCTTGAAGCGGTCGACATCCAACAGATAGACACCCAGGGCGGCCTGCGGGTGGTTGCGCCGCGTGCGCGCCAGCAGCGCCAGTTCGCGCCCGATGTGCTGCTCCAGGAAGCGGCGGTTGCCCAGGCCGGTCAGACTGTCCAGCAGGCTGAGCCGCTCGTACTGCTGAGCGAGCTTGCGCTTGGACCGCCATTGCAACGCGACCAGCAGCGTCACCGCCAGCATCAGCAGGAACAGCGCGATGAAAGAGTTCTGGCGCTGCGTCGCGGTGGCTTCGCGCTCCCGCTGCAGCTCGTCCTGCTGCGCCAGCACCAGGGTCTTGAGTTCCGATTCCCGCTGCAGACGCTTGAGCTCGACGTTGGAAGCGGCATGCGAGCCGCGACGACGCAGCTGAGGCTCGAGCCGCTCGGTGAACAGAGCCGCAAGCCCCTTCAAGCCCGCCAGCGCCACGGCGGCGTCCTCGCTGCGCGACAGCCGCCGGTAGATGTCGAGCTGCACTTCGCTGGCCGTATCCGGCTTCAGCGACAGGCAGGCCGACAGGGACTGGCCGGCATTCCAGTGCCGCTGCGCCAGCTGGCGGTAGCAGCTCAGGTATTGCTGCACGGTCGGGCTGGTGGCCTCGGAGCGCACCGCGCTGGCAGCGGCCAGATGGACCTTGGCCCGCTCGACCTTGCCGAGCTCGGCCGCAGTGAAGGCCGCAAAGCTGGTGGCATCCTCGCGATAGGGATTGGCGTCGGCGGCGACGCGCTCGAAATGCGGCAGCGCGAGCTGGGTCTGGCCCAGGTGCAACAGATAGGCGATGCCCTCGTTGAACTCGGTCAGCATGACGTCGTCCTTCAGCTGGGCCTTGTCGTCCTCGTTGGTGGCCGACTGCATCAGGCGCAGCTTCTTGTCGCGCGTCGTGCGCAGCAGCTCGATGCCCTTGCGGACATAGCTGTCGTCGCCGTTGACGATGTAGCTGGTCGCCGTGTCCACCATGATCTCGCCGAGCAGCTCGGCGCTTTCGACGGGCACCAGGGACAGGGCGGCCTCGAAGTTCTCAAAAGCCCCGGCAATGTCGCCATCCTGGGACTGCCGCCAGGCCACGTCGCGCAGGATCTGGGCCGCGGCAGCCGGGTTGCCCTGCCCACGCGCCTCGTCCGCCAGCGCCATCAGCTGGGGAAGCTGCTCCGCAGCGGCCGGCAGGCTCGCCTGGATGCAGGTTTCGCGGTAGACCATGTCCTCGCGCAGCGGTGGGTGGGCGCGGCATTGCTCGACGGCCTGCGGCATCCGATGGGCCCCGAACAGCTCCAGCGAGCGCACGCGCTGCAGCCGGTAGACCTCGGCAGCCGTCTGCGGCTGGGCCAGTTGCTGCTGCAACCAGGCCAGGCGGGCCTCGACCCCCGCCAGGTCCAGGTAGGCCTTGGGCAGCGGCGGCAGGGCCCGGACCTCGGCAATGCGCAGCGCAGGTTCACCGGGCGCTGCCGCAGCCGCCAGCCCGACGAGACTCAGCAGGGCCAACGTCCGCAGGGCGCGCCACATGGCATGTTGGCAAGTCAGCAGGACGTGCCGGAGAGCGCGGACAGGGACCATGGGAGAAGAGGCTTGGGCGGGCGGCGGGAACCGTGAATCCGCCAATCTATCGCGACCCTCACCAACACGACCGGCGGCCCGGCCTCGCCGACACCGAAAACCGGGAATCCAACCGGAGGCAGGCCGTCCCTGCCTTCTCAGCGCGCCGGGACCGAGAACCGGTAGTCCAGCCCCAAAGCCAGGTTGTCGGCCTTGAACTGGCCGCCACCGGCGCTGCGGGCCTCGATGCGGCCGACGCTGAAGTTCAGGGCCAGGCGCTCGTCCAGCAGCCAGCGCACGCCGGCGCTCGCCTTGGCGGACTTGCCATGCACATTGGCGCCGGCCAGCAACTGGCCAAAGGCCTGCAAGCGCTCGCCCGGTGCGGCGAGCGTCTGCACGCCCAGGCCGCCCAGGATCTCGGCATAGCCGGGGTAGCCCAGGTAGGCGTTGTAGGCCGCCGACGCCTGCAGGGGCAGATACCAGCGCTCGCTCAGCGGGATGTCGAGCTGCAGGCCCAGCATCTGCAGCGCAGGGCGGTCGACGCCGCGGTAGCTGAGGCGCAGGTCGGTCTGGTGCAGCACCGACAGGCGCAGGCCCTCGTAACGGGCCGGGCCTACGGCCTCGCCATCGCCGCCGGAGCGCAGATGCCGGGTCAGGCTCAGTCCCCAGGTCTGATTGCGCGAGCTGCCCCGGGGGGCGGCCAGATAGCCCGTCGACAGCGACAGGCCCAGGTCGCGCGTCAGCAAATATTCGGCGGACAGCTTGGGATAGACGAGCAGGCCGGAGCTGGTGTCGATGACCTCCGACGAATAGCCGCCCGAGCCCAGGCCCAGCTGGCCATACAGGGTGATGTCGCGCGAGACGCGCCAGCGCTGGCCCACGCCGCCCAGCAGCTGGTTGTACAGCGGCAGGCCGTGATAGCCCATGCCCAGGGACGCGAACCAGTAGCTGTCGGGGCCGAAGAAATGGGCGTATTGCAGGTCAGCCACGCCGATGGTGGCCTTGTTCGACCCCTGCGGCGACCGCTGGTGGTAGTTGTCCAGCGACAGCGTCAGCATGCTCTCGCCCATCTCCGCACCGGCGCGGCGGTCGTCCGCGGGTGACAACGCCTGGCCCTGGCGGGCAAAAGACCCGGTGAGATAGCTGAAGGGCATCTCCAGCATCACGTTGACCTGGGTGCCGTCGATGATGGCCTGGCGGAACTTCAGCCGCGAGACGTTGGCGCCCAGCGTGAAGTCGCCGAAGTCATAGCCCAGGCCGGCATAGCCCTTGACGAAGCCACCGCTGCCCGACAGCAGCTTGCTGTGCTCGACGCTGCGGCCGCCACCGCCACCTCCGGCCGACAGCCCGCCCATGGTGAACACCTGCCCGGCGATGGGGCGGCGCAGATGCACGCCCAGGTCCGCGGCGACAAAGCCGCCATAGGCGCCGCGCACCAGCGGCGCATAGAAGCCGCCGCCGAGATAGACCCCGTCCGCCACCTTCTGGTAAGCATGGAAGCCCATCAGGTCGATGGGCCGGTCGCCCGGCACCTTGACGGTCTGGTACTCGAGGGTCAGCAGGGCGTCGTTGCGGCGCAGCTCGCTCGCCTGGGCAGGCGGCGACGCGGAAGACTGGGCCGACACCGCAGCAGGGGCGGTACACAGGCACAGGGCGATCAGGCCGCCGGAGGTCGTGATGGATCTGGACAACAAGATGGGCGCGGCGCCGAGGCGCTCGAAAGAACGGCGCGGATGGTCTCACGAACGATGGGGGCACTCGCCATCCAGGCCCGCTTTCACTGGCGTTGTAGGGATGCGGCTTTCGCGGCCACCGCCACCGCAGCGGCGCTGCGCGGGCAGTTTTTGGCAGTTTGGCGGCCCCTGCTCGCTGCTTGGGGGTGACGCCCCCGAAACTGTCATCAAAACTTGCTGCAATCGCCGGCCCCATCAAGACGGGCCTTCGACCCGCCGACTCACGCCATGCCCGAACGCTTCCGTCTCCCGCGCCTGTTGACTGCTCTTGTCCTGGCCCTGCCCTTGCTGGCCACCGCCCAGAGCAATGACGCGTCCCTGAGCGCCGCCGAGCAACGGGCTCAGCGCGAAGCGGAAAGGGTGTTCAGCGTCATCAAGTTCCACACCATCCGCAGCAAGCCGGCGACGGAAACGACCAACAAGCCGGCGCGCGCACCGGCGCCGGCGCCCACCGCACCGCGTGTCGCGCAGCAGCCCCGCCCTGCACCGGTTCCGGCCAGCGCGGTCGCAGCCGTCGCAGAACCTGCCGGGCCCAACGCCGGCGCGGCCGCGACTGCGGCCGACGCGCCCAAGCCCGCCGTCGCAGCCGCGACCTCGCCTGCCCCGCCGATCAGCACCCCGATGGAGCAACCGGCTGTTGCCGCACCGGCACCGGAAGCGGAACCCGAGGCCGAGGACCCGGACGAGGTGCCGCTGCGCCTGCAGAGCTTTGTGCCGCCGGTCGTCACCCCCGCCCTGCAGGCCACGCTGGGCGCCGGCGAAAGGAATGTCCGGGTGAAGCTCACGGTCGAGGTCGACGGCAAGGTCAGCCATGCCGAAGCCGCCGCCGGCGTGCCGCGCCGCCTGGCCCGGCCGGCCGTGGATGCCATCCTGCAATGGCAGTTCGCGCCCCTGCCCCAGGCGCGCACGGCCGAGGTCGAGATCGCTTTCCGGCGCGACTGAGACCGCTTACGGGGCCGCGGAGGCAGCCGGCGCTGCAGGTGCGGGCAAGGCCCAGGTGAAGCCTTCGACGCCCTTGGCAAAGGCATCCATGGTTTCCTTGTACGGGCTGTCGTTCGGCCCCTTGAGCAACACGATGAGGCGGTAGCCGCTGTTGACGCTCACGTAGCTGACCGAACGCAGGCCGTTGGGCAGCTTGCCCTCGTAGCGACCGCCATCGACACCACCGACGGTGACGGGCTTGGCCGCGTCGCGGGTCAGCTTCTTGTCGAAGGGGTTGCCGATCTTGACGGCGCCGTCCAGCGCGTCATAGGGCTTGGCCGGGTCGGGTTCGGCGTAGCTCCAGACCAGAATGAAGACGGCCTTGGGATCGTCGGTGCGCGAGTAGACCGCCATGCCCGTGGGCCTGCCGGCCTTGTCGAGCTTTTCCTCGCGGTTCACTTCGCTCACGCCGTCGGGCGCCTTGAAGCTGCCATACGAGGTCTTCACTTCGGCGGCCTGGGCCGTGGCTGCCGCGCAGAGCAGTCCGAGGGTCAGGGACAGGGCAGAGAACAGTCGTCGCATGGTCAGCCAAGGCGTTGCGTGAGATGGCGGCGAACGAGGTGCCGCTCCGCCGCCATCCACGCGGACCGGCGTCCCGACGCGATCAGTTTTCCTTGTAGATGCGCACCCAGTCGACCAGCATCTTGGCCGGCACCGGCGTCGTCGCATCCGGTGCGCCGGGCCAGTCGCCGCCGACGGCCAGGTTGAGGATGACGAAGAAGGGCTTCTCGAACACCCAAGTGCCGCCGGCCGGCAGCGAGGACGGCGTCAGGCGGTGGAAGTCGACACCGTCGACCTGCCAGATGATCTCGTTGGGCCGCTTGATGAGGGTGTAGGTGTGGAAGTCGCCGTCCACGGCCTTGCCGAAGTCATAGGGCTTGCCGATGCCCTGGGCACCCGAGTAGCCGGGACCGTGCAGGGTGCCGTAGGTGGTGTTCGGCGTCTTGCCGATGAACTCCATGATGTCGATCTCGCCGGACTTCGGCCAGGGGTTGGTCGCGATGTCGGTGCCCAGGGCCCAGAAGGCCGGCCAGATGCCCTGGCCCGAAGGCAGCTTCATGCGCGCCTCCACCTTGCCGTAGGTGAAGCCGACCTTGCCGTTGGTGTGGATGCGGGCCGAGGTGTATTCGCAGGGCTTGTTGTTCCAGCAGGGACCGGGGTTGGTCGCCTTCTCGGCCGTGATGACCAGCATGCCGTTGCCGTCGGTCTGCGCATTGCGCGCATTGGACGTGTAGTACTCGTACTCGTGATTGCCCCAGCCGCCGTTCTCGGCATTGCCAAGGTCGTAGTTCCAGTTGGCGGCCTTGGGCACGGTGCCGGCGGCATCGTTGAACTCGTCGCTCCAGACCAGGGTCCAGGTGCTTGGCGCAGGAGCAGGAGCAGGGGCCGGTGCAGGCGCTGGAGCCGGTGCGGGTGTCGGTGCAGGCGCGGGGGCAGCGGGCGCGGCGGTGGCCGAGCCACCGCCACCGCCACAGGCGGTCAGCACGGCGGCGATGACGGGCAGCGCATGGCGCCAGGGGCTGGGAGCCGCGGTGATCTTCTTCATTTCTGTCTCCATATCGTTCTTGTCAGGCGTCGTGCCTTCCCAAGTGGGCGCCGCGGAACTGGCTTTGCCAGGCCGCTGGCGACGCCCCTCGTGGGGCTGAGGCCGGACACAAAGAGTCCTGAGGACTCTTTGCGCCTGCCGAAGGACAAGGCCTCTGGCCTTGGCACGGCGAAGCCGGTAGGGGTGGTCTCATCAACCGCGCCAGTCGCGCAGGAAGTCGCGGTACCACTCGGCGCTGGCCTTGGGCGTGCGCACCTGGGTCTCGTAGTCGACGTGCACGATGCCGAAGCGCTTCAGATAGCCGCTGGCCCATTCGAAGTTGTCCATCAGGCTCCAGACCATGTAGCCGGCCATGGGCACGCCCTGCTGCATGGCGCTGGCCACGGCGGCGATGTGGTCGCGCAGATAGGCGATGCGGTCGTCGTCCTGCACGCGGCCCTTGGCCAGGGTCTGGTCCTTGAAGGCGCCGCCGTTCTCGGTCACGTAGACGGGCGGCAGGCCGGGGTAGTCGCGGTGCAGCAGGCACAGCAGGTCGTCCAGGCCCTGGGCATAGATCTCCCAGCCCATGTCGGACACTGGCAGGCCGCGCTCCTCGGGCTTCCAGTCGGCGCCACTGGCCGACACCACCGAGCGGGTGTAGTAGTTGACGCCGAGGTAGTCCATCGGTTGCGCGATGGCGGCCATGTCGCCCGGGTGGACCACGGGCGCATCGGCGCCCAGCTCGGCCAGCACCTCCTCGGGGTAGCTGCCCTTGAACAGCGGGTCGGCATACCAGCGGCGGCCGCGGGCGTCGGCCATGGCGGCGGCGGCGATGTCCTCGGGCATGGCCGTGGCCGGCACGGTGGACGACAGGTTGAGCACGATGCCGAGCTGGCTCCTGGCGCCATCGGCACGCAGGGCCTGCAGGGCCAGGCCGTGGCTGAGCAGCAGGTGGTGGCAGACCTGGGTCGCGATCTTGCGGCTCTTGATGCCGGGCGCGAAATTGCCCTGCTCATGGCCCAACACGGCGACGACCCAGGGCTCGTTGTGCGTGGTGAGGCCGTCCAGCCGGTCGCCCAGGCGCGCGTTCACATGGCGGGCGTAGTCGACGAAGCGGTGCACGGTGTCGCGGTCGTTCCAGCCGCCGCGGTCCTGCAGGCCTTGAGGCAGGTCCCAGTGGTTCAGCGTCGCGAAGGCCTGGATGCCGCGCTGCTTCAGGCCGTCGACCAGGCGCTCGTAGAAGTCCAGGCCCTTGGGGTTGAACTCGCCATAGCCGCTGGCCTGCGCGCGCGGCCAGGCGATGGAGAAGCGATAGCAGTTGACGCCCAGCGACGCGATCAGGTCGAGGTCTTCCTCGAGGCGGTTGAAGTGGTCGCATGCCACTTCGCCATTGCTGCCGTCGGCAATGGCGCCGGGCTGCTTGCAGAAGCGGTCCCAGATGGACTCGCCCTTGCCGTCCACATGGGCGGCGCCCTCGATCTGGAAGCTGCTGGTGGCCACGCCCCAGACGAAGTTGGGCGGGAACTGGCGATGCAGAGGAGTCATGGACTGTTCTTATTTGACGGCGCCGGCTGTCAGGCCTGCGATGAGCTGGCGCGACGAGATGACGAAGAGGACGAGCAGGGGCAGGGTCGCGATGGCCGATCCGGCCATCAGGGCGCCCCATTCGGTGCTGGTGGTGCTGAAGAGGCTGCGCAGGGCCAGCGGCAGGGTGTAGTTCTCGGCCGTGCGCATGACGATCAGCGGGTTCATGAAGTTGTTCCATGAACTGATGAAGGTGATCAGCCCGAGCGTGCCGAGGGCCGGCTTCATCAGCGGCAGCGCGATGCGCCAGTAGATGCCGAGCTCGCTGCAGCCGTCGATGCGCGCCGCATTGATGAGCTCGTGCGGCACCGTGCTGGCCGCGAACTGGCGCATCAGGAAGATGCCGAAGGCGCTGGCCGCGCCGGGAATGTAGAGCGCGCGGTGGGTATCGATCCAGCCCAGCGCGTCCATGACCATGAAGCTGGGGATCATGTTCATGAAGGCCGGCACCATCATGGTCCCCATGACGAGGGCGAACAGGACCTTCTTGAAGCGGAACTCCAGCATGGCGAAGGCATAGCCGGCCATGGAGCAGAACAGCAGGGTCAGCGCCGTGGACATCAGGCCGACATACAGGCTCCAGCCGACGTTCTTCCAGAACGGCAGGCGCGTCGTCAGCACCTGGATGTTGTTCAGCAGTTCGTCGCTGAACCACAGCGGCGGCGGCACATTGAAGATGTCGGTGCGCGACTGGGTCGCGAACACGAACATGAAATAGAACGGCGCCAGCATGATCAGCGCGCCGACGCCGACGATGGCGTAGGCCAGCAGCCTGCACGTCAGCGCCGCGGAGGCGCCTTTCGCACCGGGCGCTTCACGGCGCAGTGGCAGCACGGCGCTCATGCCTGCACCCTCCGGTCCGCGAAGGCCTTGTTGGTCAGCCAGGTCAGCAGGGCGATGACGCCGAACATGATCCACGCCAGCGCGCTGGCGCCGCCGAAATCGCTGAAGTCGAAGGCCTCGCGGTAGAGGTACATGGCCACCGTCATGGCCTGCTGGTCGGCGCCGCCCTTGCCGTTGGTCAGGATGAAGGGTTCCTCGAACAGCTGCAGGCCGCCGATCAGCGACAGCGTGACGCCGAACAGGATCATGGGCTTGAGGCTGGGCAGGGTGATGCGCCAGAACTGCTGCCAGGCATTGGCGCCGTCGAGCTTGGCGGCCTGGTAGAGGTCGTTGGGGATGGTCTGCAGCGCCGCCAGATACAGCACCACGTTGAAGCCCACATAGCGCCAGAACACGATGATGGCCACGGCCGGCTTGACGGCGTCGGGCGAGCGCATCCAGTTGATGTGCTCCATGCCGAGCAGCGCCTCCAGCGCCTGGTTGACCAGCCCATAGTCGGTCGAGAACAGCGAGCCGAACAGCATCGCGATGGCGACGGTGGATGTGATGTAGGGCAGGAAATAGGCGCCGGAGAACAGGCCGCGCCAGCGTCCGAAGCTCCGGTGCAGGAAGACCGCCAGCGGCAATGCCACGAGGTGCTGGGGCGCGCCCGAGGCGAAGGCCAGCCACAGCGTGTTGCGCAGTGCCTTCCAGAACCAGCCGTCGGTCAGCGCGAAGACGAAGTTGTCGAGGCCGACGAACTTCATCGAATCGATGCCGCTGGTGGGCTCCCAGGACTGGAAGGACAGCCAGGCCGAGAACAGCAGCGGGAACAGGCCGAAGACGGCAAACAGGATCAGGAATGGGCTGACCAGGAGGTAGGGCGCCCAGCCCGCGGGGATGCGCACTCTCATCGGTTCGCTCGGTGGACCAGCAGGGCCTGGGCGTCTTCCAGGGCCTTGGGGATGGGCTTGCCGTACTCGAGCACGTTGTCGAGCTCGGCGTTGATGACCTCGTCGGCGAACTTGTGCTGCTTGTGCATCTTGACGACGGGGATGCGCCGCGCGGCGTCGCGCCACAGCAGGCGCGCATGCTGGCCGCCCAGGAAGGGCACGGGCTGGTCGAAGAAGGCGTCCTGCTGTGCGTCCAGCAGGGCCGGGAAGGCATCCTGGGACTTGAAGGCCTCAAGCTGGCGCGCGCGGTCCAGCGTCAGCTCCTGCACCAGCTGCCAGGCCAGCTGCTTCTTCTCCGGCGCCGAGCGCCGCGGGATGGCGTAATAGGTGCCGCCGTAGGAGCAGAAGGTGTTCTCGGGCAGTTGCGCGACGCGCCATTTGCCGGCCGTCTGAGGCGCTACCCAGTTGGCCATCTGGCCGGCCATCCAGCCGCCGGACAGCTCGGTGGCGAGGCGGCCGCGCTTGAGCATCTCGGCCCAGTCGTTGAACCAGACCTCGACGCGCGCGTCCAGCTTCTGGCGGCGCACCTTCTGTGCCAGCTCGAAGGCGCGCACGAAGCGCGGCGAGGTGATCTGGGCGCGGCCCTGGTTGTCGAAGAACTGGCCCTCGCCCGCCGGCGTGCCGCCGCGCACGATGATGTCCTTCAGCAGGCGCACGTCGCCGATCAGATAGGCGCCCGTCCTGGCCTTGAGCTGCAAGCCGGCGTCGACGTAGGACTCCCAGGACTGCGTCAAGTCGGCCTCTTTGAGCCCCGCCTGGGCCAGCAGGTCGGTTCGATAGAACAGCGAGCCGGGGCCGATGTCGGTGGGCAAGGCGACGATGGCGCCGTCGCGGTTGCGGGCCGTCTCGATGGCGAAGGACACGAAGCGGTCCTTGAAGCGCTCGGCGCCGAAGGCCGGGGCCGACAGATCCTCCAGGCCCGTGCCCAGCGAGAAGCGGCCGAGATAGCTGGTCTCCAACGCGATGACATCCGGCAGATGGCCCGAGGTCGACAGCGCCGTCGTCATGGCGGTGTGGTGGTCGTCGTACTGGCGGCTGATGACCTCGGTGCGGATCTCGGGATGGCGCTGACTCCAGCCCTTCAGCACATCCTTGGCGATGACGTCGACCAGCGGAAAGGCCGCCACCGACAGCGGTGACTGCTCCTTGGCATGCCCCAGGCCCGCCGCACTGCCGAGGGCGGCCGCGAGCAGTTGGCGACGGGGAAGGGAAAGCTTGTCTCGCATAGTTCTGAAAGCGCTTTCAAGATTGTGCTTCCTGCTGGTGCGTCGCCCCAGCCGCACAAACCCTAGGGCAACTCCAGACGAAGGCTCGCCCTCCCTAGAAACCCGCGCCAGCAACGTTTTGACACCCTTGCTCCGGGTTTTCACCGGTGACGCAAAAATCACTGGTGGCAAAGTGGTATTCAAGAGGTGGTAGCAGTCACAAACTGGATGCATACCAGTTAGAACCAGCTCCAAAGAGCCTGCACGGAGAGGCAGGCCAGCCGCCGGAGAGACCCCGTTGGGACTCTCTTTTTCAACGAGCTCTTGCAAAGCACAGGACGTCTCCCATGAAGCAGCCCTCCACCAGCATCCCGATGCATCAATTGCGTCGCCTGGCCGCCATCACCGCGACCGCCTTCGCCCTCGGCGCCAGCGCCACCGCCGCTCTGGCCCAGACCTATCCCGCCTGGGCGCCGGACGTCTACTACACGGCCGGCACCATCGTCAGCTACCAGGGTCACAACTACAAAGCCCTGGTCAACCAGACCGACTACGCCAGCACCGGCTGGAACCCGACCAATGCGTCGCTGTGGACCGACCTCGGCACCACGTCCGGCCCGGCCCCCTCGCCCGCCCCGACGCCTGCTCCCACACCCGCGCCCACGCCGGCCCCGACGCCCGCACCCAGCCCCGCCCCGGCACCGAGCGGCACCTGCGCGCCCGTGTGGGTCGCCGCCACCGCCTACAACGGCGGCGCTATCGCCAGCAAGGGCACGACCAACTACAAGGCCAACTGGTGGACCCAGGGCAATGACCCGGCCACCAACAACGGCCCCACCGGCAGCGGCCAGCCCTGGACTTCGCAGGGCAACTGCACGACCGGCCCGGCTCCGGCCCCGAGCCCGGCTCCCAGCCCCTCGCCGAGCCCGAGCCCCTCGCCTTCGCCGTCCCCCAGCCCGGCCCCCTCGCCCGCACCGGCGCCCGGCCTGAGCGACCCCAACGCCAAGTCCGCCAACCAGAACGGACGCGCCTACACGGTCTACTACCCGAGCTGGAGCGACAACTGGTTCGATGCCACCGGCAAGTCGATGAACGAGGTGTTCCAGCTCAGCAACTTCGCGCGCATCCCGGCCAACTACACCCACGTGGTGGCGGCCTTTGCCCAGCCCAACTTCTCGTGGGGCGGCATGGCGGCCAACAACTGGTCGGGCACCGGCATCAACTTCAACGGCCGGCCCTCGGACATCAAGGCCGCCATCGACGTGCTGCACGCCCGCAACATCAAGGTCATCCTGGCCGTGGGCGGCGCGACCTACAACAGCTGGGGCACGCTGTCGGCCGAAGGCAATGCGGGCAGCGGCCCGACCATCACGGCCCTGTCCAACATCCTGAAGGACGTGGGCTTCGACGGCCTGGACGTGGACTACGAAGTCGACGGCATCACGACCGACGCCTACGCCGGCGCGGTCAAGGGCATGCGCAAGGCGGTCGACCTGGCCGGCGGCGGACGCATCCTGACGGTGGCCGCCTGGTCGTCCGGCTCGGACTGCACCGCCTCCACGGGCAGCGACCCGCAGTGCAACGGCGTGGGCACCAGCTACTGGGGCGGCAAGGCCGGCGGCGAACGCCTGCTCGTCAACGCCTATCCGGCGCTGAAGACGGCATTCAACATCGTCAACATCATGAGCTACGACGCCCGCTTCGAGCACTATGACGGTGTCACGGCCTGGAAGTCCTACCGCCAGATGTTCCCGAGCAGCACCATCGTGTCCATCGGCTTCGAGACCGCGCCCGAGGGCTGGTCGGGTGGCCAACTGGTGGTGAACAACGCCGACGCGCAGTGCACGGGCTCCGTCATCCTGCAGAACAGCTATGGCACCAACATCAATCAGGCGTACTCGGTGGAGCGCTATCTGAACGCGGTGATCACCAGCACCTCGGCCAACAAGAACCCGCGTGACGGCGCCATGCTGTGGCAGGCCCTGAAGACGTCCAGCGGCAGCTGCGGCAGCGCGCCGCTGGCCTCGCCGGGCTCCATCGGCAAGAAGGCCGCCGGCCTGCTCAACCTCGTCGACGACCCGGCGCTGCAGAACGCGCCCTGGAAGTAAGCAGCTCAAGCCCTGAGCTGAACCGCCGCCGCACCGGACTGCCGGGCGGCGGCCTCTTCCATTTTTCCACCCCTCTCACGGAGAACACTCCATGATCTCGCGCCCACCCCTGCCGCGCGCGGCCACGCCGTGGCTGCTCGCCGGTGCGCTGGCTTTCAGCGCCCCCGTATTCGCCCAAACCTACCCCGCCTGGAAGGCCGACACCTACTACACGGCCGGCACGGTCGTCAGCTACAACGGCCACAACTACAAGGCCCTGGTCAACCAGACCGATTACGCCAGCACCGGCTGGAACCCGACCAACGCGTCGCTGTGGACCGACCTCGGTGCCGCTTCCGGCCCGGCGCCTTCGCCCGCCCCGACGCCTGCGCCCACGCCGGCACCGGCACCTGCTCCCACCCCGGCTCCCGCGCCCGCTCCGACGCCCGCACCCAGCCCCGCTCCCGCACCGAGCGGCAACTGCGCGCCGACCTGGGTCGCTGCCACCGCCTACAACGGCGGCGCTATCGCCAGCAAGGGCACGACCAACTACAAGGCCAACTGGTGGACCCAGGGCAACGACCCCGCCACCAACAACGGCCCCACCGGCAGCGGCCAGCCCTGGACTTCGCAGGGCAACTGCAGCGGCGCTCCCAGCCCCGCGCCGTCGCCAGCACCGGCTCCTGCGCCCACACCCGCGCCGACTCCGGCTCCCACGCCCGCGCCGACACCCGCTCCCTCGCCTTCTCCCAGCCCGGCGCCCGCACCGGCCGGCAAGCACCAGCTGATCGGCTACTGGCACAACTTCACCAACCCGTCGGGCCCGACCTTCCCGATCAGCGATGTGCCGGCGGCCTATGACGTCATCGTCGTGGCCTTCGCCGACGATGGCGGCAATGGCAACATCACCTTCAACCTGGATGGCGGCTCGGGCGGCGAGGCGCGCTTCATCGCCGACATCGCCGCGGCCCGCGCCAAGGGCAAGAAGGTGGTGCTGTCCTTCGGCGGCCAGAACGGCACGGTGACGCTGAACAACGCGACCAACATCACCAACTTCGTCAACAGCGTCGAAGCCATCCTGCGCAAATACGGCTTCGACGGCATCGACATCGACCTGGAAAGCGGCGCCGGCGTTTCGCTGGGCGCACCGGTGATCACCAACCTCGTCACCGCGGTCAAGCAGCTCAAGGCCCGCATCGGCAGCAGCTTCTATCTGTCGATGGCACCGGAGCATCCTTACGTTCAAGGCGGCTATGTGGCCTACGGCGGCATCTGGGGCGCCTACCTGCCCATCATCGACGGGCTGCGCGACGAGTTGTCGGTGCTGCATGTCCAGTACTACAACAACGGTGCCGTCTACACGCCCTATTCCACGCAAGGCCTGGCTGAAGGCAGCGCCGACATGCTGGTGGCCGCCAGCCGCATGCTGATTGAGGGCTTCACGACCAACAACGGCAGCGGGCCCTACGTCTTCCGCGGCATCCGACCCGACCAGGTCGCCTTCGGCCTGCCCTCGGGCCCGTCGTCGGCCAACTCGGGCCAGGCCAGCGTCGCCACCATCACGGCGGCGCTGAACTGCCTGACCAAGCTGACCCAGTGCGGCGCCATCAAGCCGCCGGTGGCCTATCCGAGTCTGCGTGGCGTCATGACCTGGTCCATCAACTGGGACAAGAAGGATGGGCAGTCGTTCTCGAATGGTGTGAAGAACACCCTGAACGCCTTGCCGTGACCTGCTGACCCGGCGCTTGCGGGCCGAGCGCCGGGCCTTTCACCAACCCGGCCCGCGCTGGCTCTGCTTGCGGCTTGATGCCGCGGGCAGCGCCGTTCCCGCAATGCCTGCCGAGGGGCAAACCCGCCCTCGGGTCGCCCCGTCCCTGAGTTCTGGCACACGCCCGTGTTGCATCTCTGGCCGTCGTCCGCTTAATCTTGAAAGCGCTTTCAGCCAGTGCGGTAAATCGGCAGTGAGCCCCTCATTCCTGGAGACCTCCATGAAACTTCGCCACATCGCCGCACTGGTCCTGCTCGGGCTGGCCGGCTCCGCCTTCGCCCAGACCAAGGTCGTCGGCTACATCCCCTCGTACAAAGGCCTGCGTGCCGTCGCCGACCGCACCGACCTGAGCAAGCTCACCCACATCAACCTCGCCTTCGCCAACCCGGCGCCGGGCGGCAGCTTCCTGAACGGCGGCAACCCGGCCTGCATGGAAGCGGCGACGGGCGCCGACATCAGCTATGTGGTGCAGAAGGCCCATGCCGCCGGCGCCAAGGTGCTGGTCTCGCTGGCGGGCGGCGTCATCCCGAGCTGCGCCGGCAACTGGCAGACGCTGCTGCAAGCGGGCAGCCGCGCCACCGTCGTCAACAGCCTGGCGCAGTTCGTCAACACCTTCGGCCTGGATGGCGTCGACGTCGACATCGAAGGCACGCTGCTGACGGCCATCGACAACGCCGGCAACTACACGCCCTTCATCCAGGCGCTGCGCAGCGCGCTGCCGGGCAAACTGGTCACGGCCGCCACGGCCACCTACGAGGGCGGCATGGTGCCGGTGTCGTCGCTGGCGTCCTTCGACTTCGTCACGCTGATGGCCTACGACGCGGTGGGCCCGGGCTGGGGCACGGTGGGCACCGAGCATTCGACCTACGCGATGGCGCAGAGCCACATCGCCACGTGGCAGTCGCGCGGCCTGCCCAAGGCCAAGCTGGTGCTGGGCCTGCCCTTTTACGGCTACGGCTTCAACGGCTATGCGGCCAACTATTCGTTTGCCGACATCGTCAACCAGTTCGGCGTGGGCGCGGCCCAGACCGACCTGATCGGCACGGCGTGCGCCAGCTGCGCCTACATCACCTACAACGGCATCCCCACCATCAAGGCCAAGACGCGGCTGGCCCTGCAGCAGGGCGCGGGCGTGATGATCTGGGAGCTGTCGCAGGACGGCACCGGTGCCAACAGCCTGCTGGCCGCTGTGCGCGCCGAGATCGGCAACACCCAGCCCACGGGCGTCGCCACGGTCTACCAGGATTGCAACTACGGCGGCTACTCGGCGCCGCTGCCCGAGGGCAGCTACACGCTCAGCCAGCTGCAGTCGCGCGGCGTGCGCGACAACGACCTGTCGTCGCTGCGCGTGAATACCGGCTATCAGGTGCAGCTGTTCGACGGCGACAACTTCAGCGGCACCAGCGTGACCCGCACGGCCGACACCGGCTGCCTGGTCGACCAGGCCTTCAACGACCGCGCCACCTCGGTCATCGTTTCCAAGACCGCTACGGCATGGTCCAAGCAGATCGAGGCCGAGAACTTCAGCAACCAGAGCGGCGTGCAGACCGAAGCCTGCAGCGAAGGCGGGCTCAATGTCGGCTGGATCGATACCGGCGACTGGATGGCCTACGCCAACGTCAACTTCCCGACCAGCGGCAGCTACCGCGTCGAGTACCGCGTCGCCAGCGTCAGCGGCGCCAAGCTGTCCCTGGATCTCAACGCCGGCAGCATCCAGCTGGGCCAGGTGAGCATCCCCGCCACCGGCGGCTGGCAGAACTGGACCACGGTCTCCCACACCGTGACGATCAATGCGGGCACCTACAACGTCGGCGTCTACGCGCCGGCCGCCGGCTGGAATCTGAACTGGATCAAGTTCACCAAGCTCTGAGCGAAGTACTCGGAGCACTTTCCCACCCACCCCTCGGAGACATCCCCATGAACCTCTTGCGATACATCGCTGCGGCCCTGCTGGCCGCGGCCAGCAGCCTGGCCCACGCCCAATGGCAGCTCGTCTGGAGCGACGAGTTCAACGGCAGCATCGGACCCAATTGGGTGTTCGAGACCGGCGCCGGCGGCTGGGGCAACAACGAGCTGCAGTACTACCGCCGCGAGAACGCCACCATCGAGAACAACGCCCTGGTCATCACGGCCAAGCGCGAGGACTTCGGCGGCGCCGCCTACACCTCGGCGCGCATGAAGACGCAGGGCCTGAAGACCTTCAAGTTCGGCCGCATCGAGGCCCGCATGAAGCTGCCCGCCTTCCTGGGCGCCTGGCCGGCGTTCTGGATGCTGGGTGCCAACCTGCCCCAGGTCGGCTGGCCGGCCTCCGGCGAGATCGACATCATGGAGCACATCAACGACGAGCAGAAGGTCTACGGCACCATCCACTGGCAGGACAACAACGGCCAGTACGCGCAGTACGGCGGCAACCTCGCCACCAGCGTGACCGACTGGCATGTCTACGCCGTCGAGTGGGACACCAATGCCATCCGCTGGTATGTGGACGGCACCAAGTACCACGAGGCCAACATCGCCAACGGCGTCAACGGCACTGACGAGTTCCAGAAGGACTTCTTCCTGCTGCTGAACTTCGCCGTCGGCGGCAACTGGCCGGGCTTCAACGTCAACACCGCCGCCCTGCCCGCCAAGATGTATGTGGACTATGTGCGCGTCTACGCCCCGGCCGGCAGCGGCGTGGCTACGGTCTATCAGGACTGCAACTACGCCGGCTACTCGGCCGCCCTGCCCGAAGGCAGCTACACCCTGGCCCAGCTGCAGTCCCGCGGCATCCGCGACAACGATCTCTCGTCGCTGCGCGTGAATGCCGGCTACCAGGTGCAATTGTTCGACGGCGACAACTTCACCGGCGCCAGCGTGACCCGCACGGCTGACACCGGCTGCCTGGTCGACCAGGCCTTCAACGACAAGGCCACGTCCATCATCGTCTCCAAGGTCACCGCGGCCTGGTCGCGCCAGATCGAGGCCGAGTCCTTCAACGCCATGGCGGGCGTGCAGAACGAGGCCTGCTCGGAAGGCGGCCAGAACGTCGGCTACATCGACACCGGCGACTGGATGGCCTACAACAGCGTGACCTTCCCCACCAGCGGCAGCTACCGCGTCGAGTACCGCGTCGCCAGCGCCAACGCCGGGGGCACGCTGTCGCTGGACCTGAACGCCGGCAGCATCCAGCTCGGCCAGGTGGGCGTGCCCGGCACCGGCGGCTGGCAGAACTGGACCACGGTGTCGCACACCGTCAACATCAATGCCGGCACCTACAACGTCGGCGTGTATGCGGCCCAGGGCGGCTGGAACATCAACTGGATCAAGTTCACCAAGCTCTAGAAACTTGCGGGCCGAGCGCCGGGCCGCTCCCAAGCCGGCCCGCGTAGGGCGATGTGCTTGCCGGTCAATCCGGCAAGCATCGCCGTCCCCTCGGGGGACCGACTGGCCCGGCCCGCGTTCAGCGTGGCCGGTCAGGCGAGGGGCGGACAGCCTTGTCGCGCCTACACTCGCGGCTTCGCCCTGCCACAGCCGATGAACGCCAAGACCCCTGCCAAGAAAGCGCCTTCAAGCCGACCCGACGGCGTCGTCACGCTCGAGCAGGTGGCGGAGCTGGCCGGCGTGTCGCCGAGCACGGTGTCGCGCATCCTGAACGGCACCGCCGCCGTCAGTCAGGCCAAGAAGGACGCCGTGCAGGCCGCCATCCAGGAGCTGGGCTTCCGGCCCAACCCGGTGGCTCGCGGCCTGGCCGGTGGACGCACGTTGTCTGTCGGCGTCGTCACCCAGATCATCTCCAGCCCCTTCTACGGCGAAGCCCTGCTGGGCATCGAGCGCGAGCTCGAACGGGCGGGCTATGTGCCGCTGTTCGTGTCCGGCAACTGGCATGAGGACGACGAGAAGAAAGCGATCGAGACCCTGCTGTCGCGCCGCGTCGACGGCGTCATCGTGCTGGCCGGCCGCATCTCGGACGCCGAGCTGACGCGGGTTTCCGACAATCTGCCTGTCGTCGTCGTCGGCCGCCAGTTGTCCGGCCCGCAGCTGTTCAGCTTCAGCTTCGACAACCGGGCCGGCGCCCGCCTGGCCACCCAGCATCTGATCGAGCAAGGCCACCGCCGCATCGCCTTCATCGCCGGCGACCTGATGCACGACGACGCCGTCGAGCGCCAGAACGGCTACCTGGACGCCCATGCTGCGGCCGGCATCCCGGTCGACCAGGGCCTCATCGTGCAGAGCGACTACACGGAAGCCGGCGGCATGCTGTCGGTCACCCGACTGTTGGAACGCGACGCTCATTTCACGGCCTTGTTCGCCTCCAACGACCAGATGGCCATCGGCGCCTGCCTGGGCCTGCACCGGCGCAACCTGCGCGTGCCGGACGACGTCTCCCTGGTCGGCTTCGACGACCTCATCATGGCGCGCTACTCCATGCCGCCGCTGACCACGGTGCGCCAGTCCGTCTACGAGATCGGCGTCGAGGCCGCGACCGCCATGCTCGAGATGTTGCGCGGCGGCAAGCCCAAGGCCCAGCTGCCCGAGCCCGAGCTCGTTGTGCGCGAGAGCACGCGAAGGATGCAGCGCTAGGGGACTGAAGCCCCTCGCCCAGTCTCACCACGCTGGACGCGGGCCGGGCCAGACGGTCTTGCAGACCGCGTTGCGGCAGTGCCGCAACTCTCCGGCAGGCACATCGAGCCCACTGGGCTCAATGTGTCCGGCCTCAGCCCCCGCGGGGAGTGAGAGCCGCGGCTCCGAGCTCGCCTGCGCGAGCTTGGACGGCTCGAACGCCACACGCGTCTCGCGTGTGGCAGGCGATGCTTGCCCGATTGGCAAGCACATCGCCCAAGGCGGGCCGGCTCGGGAGCGGCCCGGCGCTTGGCCCGCAAATCCAAACAGCCGAATAGGTGGCGTCGCGCTGACTGTTGTTCCGCTCGGGTAAACCATGTGGCCGATCCCTTTGACGCGACGCATGATTATTTGAAAGCGCTTTCATTGCTTTCCAAGAGTCATCGCTTTTCAACCCAGAACTACCCCTAGCTCTGTCGCTTTTTTGCGCCGCTTCCCATGGGAGCGGTCACATCGATCGAGCTGCGGGAGGGCTCACCAGCAACTTCGGGCTGCGTTGCCACCAAGCCGCAGACCGAGGGTGTTGCCTAGGTTGAAAGCGCTGCCATTCGCGTATTCTTGAAAGCGCTTTCAGCTCGTCATCGAGCGTCACTCGACAAGATTCATAACTCTGGAGACAAGTGAATGAGACAGCCTCGTCCTGCCCTTCGCCTTACTAACCTGGCTGCTGCCAGCGGCCTGCTGTTCGCCAGTGCCGCGGCACAGGCCCAAGCCGCCGCCCCGCAAGCCCAGCAGCTTGAAACCGTCGTTGTCACAGGCATTCGCAAGAGCCTGGAGACCTCGGTCAACCTGAAGCGCTCGGCCTCCGGCCTGGTTGATGGCATCGTGGCCGAAGACATCGGCAAGTTCCCTGACACCAACCTAGCTGAAGCCATGTCGCGCATCAGCGGCGTGTCCATCGACCGCGCCAACGGCGAAGGCACCAAGGTCACCGTTCGCGGCATGGGGCCTGACTACAACCTGGTGCTGCTCAACGGCCGCCAAATGCCGGGCTCCAATGTCGAGGGCGGTGCACCGAACTCGCGCTCCTTCGACTTCTCCAACCTCGCTGCCGAAGGCGTATCGGCCCTGGAGGTCTACAAAACCAGTCGTGCCAGCAGCCCGACGGGCGGCATGGGTGCGACCATCAACATCCGCACACCGCGCCCCTTCGACAGCAAGGAAACCATCGCACAAGTCGGCGTGAAGCTGGTCAGCGACCAGTCGGCCCGCCGCCTGCCCGAACCCGAAAAGGGCAAGAACGCGACGCCCGAGATCTCCGGCATCTACAGCACGCAGTTCGCCGACGGCATGTTTGGCATTGCGCTCATCGGCAGCCACCAAGTCCGCGACTCAGGCAACAGCACTGCCTCCGCCAACAACGGCTGGCATACTTTCTCGGGCACGTCGACCGATTGGGGCACATTGCCCCAGAACGCGCCGGAAGTGAAGAACCGCCCGGGCCCCACCGACATCTACAGCGTGCCGCAGTCGATGGCCTATGCCTTCACCGGCGTGCACCGCGAGCGCACGAATGGCCAGTTGGTGCTGCAAGCCCGTCCGACCAAGGACCTGGTCGGCACGCTGGATTACACGGTGTCCGAGCAGAAGTTCCGCTCCATCCGCAACGACATCTCCGCCTGGTTCAATTTCGGCGGCCAGTTCGGCGAGTACACGCCAGGGTCGCCGTCGTCGCCCCTGGTCTATGGCGAACACATTCCCGGCGGCAACTCAGACGTGGCCATGGGGGCTTCGCGTATCCAGACCAAGAACTCGAACAAGTCGCTGGGCCTGAATCTCGCCTGGAAGGCTACCGACGCACTGAAGTTTGAATTCGACGCCCACCACTCGACGGCCATCTCCGGCAAAGACGATCCGCTGGGCACATCCGTGACGGTGGCCACCGCATCGATGAACCGCGGCGACACCTCGGCCGACTTCAGCAACAAGTTCCCGGTGATCAGCATCAAGAACGCGCCGCTGACCGCCTCCCTGCAGGAGTTGCAGGGCACGGTGTTCGGCAACAGCTACCAGCGCGACCAGATCGACCAGTTCCAGACCAAGGGCAACTGGAAGATCAATGACGACAGCAGCCTGGACTTCGGCCTGAGCCTCACCAATGTCAAGAACCGCTCGGCGTTCGCCAATGTGCAGCGCGACACCTGGGGCGCCGGCGCATCCGGCGGCCCGGGCGCGGTGCCCGACGACATCTTCCACGCCGATTCCATCAGCAAGTACTTCAGTCGCATCCCCGGCTCCAGCAGCGCGGCGCTGTACAACAACTTCTTCTATTTCAACTTCGACGACGCCCGCAACGCCGCCATCAAATTCCTGGGCTCTGACGAGCTGTTGAAGGCCTCCAACGACTTCAAGGACGACTTCCGCACGACGGAAAAATCGCAGGCCCTGTTCGGCCAGTACAACGTCAACTGGGACTGGGGCGTGCCCTTCGAAGCTGCTGTGGGTGGCCGCTACGAGCGCACCAAGGTGGATTCACCCAGCACCGAGCGGGTCCCCACGGCGGTGGTCTGGAACGGTGGCAACGAGTACAACCTCGTGTACAGCACCACCTCCTCCTCGTCGGATGCCAAGGGCAAGTACAACTACTTCCTGCCGTCCATCGACCTGGCTGCAGACCTGACGGCCGATACCAAGCTGCGCGTCAGCTACGGCTCCACCATCGGCCGCCCGGGTTGGGCGTCCATCCAGGGTGGCAGAACGGTGGGCAGCCCGGCGCGCGTCTCCGGCGGCACGGGCTCGATGGGCAACCCGGCGCTGAAGCCGCTGAAGTCGAACAACTTCGACTTCTCCGCCGAGCACTACTACGGCAAGGGCAGCTACATCGCGGCGAGCTACTTCCGCAAGTCCATCACCAACTACATCATCCAGGGCACCGTCGATTCCACGCCCTTCGACCTGCACACGCCGTCAGGGAGCGCCTTCTTCAACGAGGCGCTGCAGGCCGGAGGTTGCGCCATCAGCGATCCCGCCTGCGTCTTCAATTACATCGCCGCTCACCACCCGACCGCCCCGGGTCTGAACACGACCGCACACACCATCACCGGCCAGCCCGGAGACCCGGTGATGGTGTTCAAGATGAGCACGCCCACCAACAGCCCTACGAAGAAGTCGCTCAACGGTTTCGAGCTGAACTTCCAGCACACCTTCAACAACGGCTTCGGCGGTTCTATCAACTACACCCGTGTGCGCTCGGGCCTGAAGTACAACGACGCCGTCGCGGGAGACCAGACGGGCTCCGCACTGGTGGGCATGGGTGACTCGGGCAACGTCGTGGGCTTCTACGAAGACGCGACGTACAGCGCCCGCGTGGCCTACAACTGGCGTGGTAAGTACCTGTCGAACAACTTCGGCGGTACGGACGGCGCGCAGCCGCTTTACACCGAGGCCTACGGCCAGGTGGATGTCAGCCTGGGCTACAACTACAACAAGAACCTGTCGTTCGCGCTGGAAGCCATCAATCTGACGGACGAGTACGTGCGCACCCACATGCGCACGGAGCAGCAGATTGGCTCGGTGACCCAGTTGGGCCGCCGCGTGATGATCGGCGCGCGCTACAAGTTCTGAAAGATCGCCTCAAGGAAAGTCGGGGCTTCCCGGCTCTTCCTTGTGAGGCACAGTCTGGTTCGGCGGTGCTTGCGCTCTGAGGCGCCGTCCTTGTTCGCCGTTTGGCGAGGCCGCGCAAGCGGCCCTTTTTACTTCTGGGAACCAGATCGTGAACGACAGACTGCGTGAGGTGGTGGTGCTGGGCGGCGGCTCGGCAGGCTGGCTGGTGGCCGGGCTGCTGGCCGCCGAGCATGCCGAATTGAAGATCACCCTCATCGAATCCAGCGATGTGCCGACCATCGGCGTCGGCGAAGGCACCTGGCCCTCCATGCGCGACACCCTGCGCCGCATCGGCCTGTCCGAGCCCGACTTCATCCGTCGCTGCCAGGTGTCGTTCAAGCAGGGCTCGCGCTTCGACAGCTGGGCCCGTGGCGACGCCGGCTCGGCAGGCGACCGCTACTACCACCCCTTCATGCTGCCCGTCGGCTACGGCGACGCCGACCTCGTGCAGGCCTGGCTGGCCACGCCAGGCCAGCGCCCTTTTGCGGACCTCGTCAGCCCCTCGGTCCAGGTCTGCGAGGCCGGCCGCGCGCCCAAGCAGGTGCAGACGCCCGACTTCGCCGCCGTCGCCAACTACGCTTATCACTTCGACGCCGGCCTGTTCGGCCAGATGCTGCGCGAGCACGCCATCAAGAAGCTCGGCGTCCACCACGTCGTCGACCATGTCGAGGCCGTGCTGCCCCACGAGAACGGCGATATTGCCGCCCTGCAGACCCGCGAGCACGGCGAACTGAAGGCCGACCTCTTCATCGACTGCTCCGGCATGGCTTCGCGCCTCATCGGCCAGCACTACGGCGTGCCGCTGAAGAACGAGCGCGACGTCCTCTTCAACGACGCCGCCCTGCCCGTTCAGGTCCCCTATGCCGAGGCCGACGCGCCGCTCGCGTCCGTCACCATCGCTACCGCCTGGGCCAAGGGCTGGATCTGGGACATCGGCCTGCCCTCGCGCCGCGGCGTCGGCTGCGTCTACTCGCGGGCGCACGCCAGCGAAGACGAGGCCCAGGCCGCGCTGCAGGCCTACCTCGATGCCACCAGCACGCCGGCTGAGCGCCCCGCGCCGCGCTCCATCCGCTTCGACCCCGGCTACCGTCAGCAGTTCTGGGTGCGCAACTGCGTCGCCATCGGCCTGTCGGCCGGCTTCATCGAACCGCTGGAGGCCTCGGCCCTGGCCCTGGTCGAGCTGTCGGCCCAGCGCCTGTGCGACGAGCTGCCCATGACGCGTGCCAGCATGGACGCCGTCGCCCGCCGCTTCAACGACGACTTCAGCTACCGCTGGGCCCGCGTCATCGACTTCCTGAAGCTGCACTACGCGCTCAGCAACCGCGACGACAGCGACTACTGGCGCGCCCATCGCGATCCGGCCAGCTGGCCCGAGCGCCTGCGCGAACTGCTGCCGCAGTGGCAGCTGCGCGCGCCGGCACGGCACGACTTCGGGCGCATCGACGAGGTGTTCCCCTCGGCCAGCTATCAATACGTGCTGTACGGCATGGGTTTCCGCCCTGACGCCCAGCCCCTGCTCCCCGCCAAACTACAGGCTGCCCAGGCCGCCTTCGACGAGGCCGCTCGCCAGGCCCGCCGCTTTGTGCCCGCCCTGCCCAGCCACCGCAGCCTGATCGCCCATATCCACAAGACCGAGACATGACCCGCCCCGCCCTGCTCGACAACGTCACCCACCGCCATCTGCGTGTCCGCACCGAGCGCTCCGCCGCCCTGGGCGACGCCCGCCAGTCGGCCCTGGCGCTGCCAGCCGAGTTCCGCCAGCTGCAGGCCCATTTCCCCATCGTCTTCCAGCTTGTGGAGGGCGACGCTGCCAATCCCGGTTTTCAGCCCGTGGCCCTGTTTGGCCTGGAGGAAGGCCAGAACCTGTTCCTGAAGAATGGCAACTGGGACGCCCCCGTCGTGCCCATGGCCCTGCAGCGCGATCCGTTCATGATCGGCCGCGCCTCGGACGACAGCCTGCAGCTGCACATCGACATGGACAGCCCGCGCATCGTGCGGCCGGAGGACGGCGAAGTCGGCACCGCCCTCTTCATGCCGCACGGCGGCTTCAGCGACTATCTCGACCACGTCGTGCAGCTGATGGAGCATCTGCACGCGCAGGCTCAGCACCTGCCGGTCTTCATCGAGGCGCTGACCCGCCACCAACTGCTGGAGTCCTTTGTCATCGACATCGAGACGCCGGGCGGCGAGCAGGGACGGCTGTCGGGCCTGTTCACCATCCACGAGGAGCGCCTGGCCGCCCTGCCCGCTGCAGCGCTGGAGACGCTGGCGCGCGAAGGTCATCTGCTGCCCATCTACATGCAGATCGCGTCACTGCAGCAGCTGCAGGGCCTGGTGGAGAAAGCAAGCCGCCGCTGATTCCGCCATGCAAGCAGTACCCGACTGGACCGGGCCCTTCAACCCCGCCAAGCTGCCCGCCGAACTGCTGACCGGCGACCGTCCCCATGTCGTGCGCGGCGGCTTCGCGCACTGGCCGGTCGTGCGGGCGGCGCGCCAGTCCGACGAGGCCCTGGCCCGCTATCTGATGGGCTTCTACCAGGGCATGCGCGTCGGCCTATTCCAACTGGCCCCCGAAGCCCGCGGCCGCGTGTTCTACACCGACGAGACCCTCATCGGCTTCAACTTCAACCGCTACACCGCCACGCTGGACCAGGTGCTGACCGGCCTGCTGGGCGTGGCCCAGAACCCGGAGCCGCCCGCCCTCTACGTCGGCTCGACGACGGTGGACGCCGTGCTGCCGGGTTTCCTGGACGCCAATGCCATGGGCCTGGGCGATCGTGACGCGCTGATCAGCCTGTGGCTGGGCAACCGCACCCGCATTGCCGCCCACTACGACCTGCCCGACAACCTCGCCGTGGTCGCCGCGGGCCGGCGCCGCTTCACGGTCTTCCCGCCCGAGCAGATCGCCAACCTCTACATGGGGCCGCTGGACCCCACGCCCGCCGGCCAGCCCATCAGCCTGGTGGACTTCGAGAAGCCGGATTTCGAGCGCTTCCCGCGTTTTGCCCAGGCGCTGGAGGCCGGCATGGTGGCCGAGCTCGAACCCGGCGACGCGATCTTCATTCCCAGCATGTGGTTCCACCACATCGAGGGGCTGGAGCCGGTCAACCTCCTGATCAACGCCTGGTGGCGGCAGACGCCCGACTTCGTCGACTCGCCGCTGGCCACGCTGCGCCTGGCGCTGATGACGCTGCGCGACCTGCCCGAGAAGGAGCGCCGCGTCTGGCAGCACCATTTTCAGCATTTCGTCTTCGACGCCGACGACACGACATGGGCCCACATTCCCGAGGCCGCCCGCGGCCTGCTCGGCCCCATTGACGACACCCTGTCGCGCCAGGCTCGCGCGCAACTCCTGACCCAACTCAAGAGATGAACACCACCATGAAACCTTTCAACCGCGTCGTCATCGCCGGTGGCGGCACCGCCGGCTGGATGATGGCCGCGCTGATGAGCCGGCTGCTGGGCAAGCGTCTGGACATCAAGCTGGTGGAGTCCGAGGAGATCGGCACCGTCGGCGTCGGCGAGGCCACCATCCCGGCCCTGCACACCTTCCACAACCTGCTCGGCATCAACGAGGCCGAGTTCATGGCCGCGACCAACGCGACCTTCAAGCTCGGCATCAAGTTCGAGGGCTGGAAGGACATCGGGGAGGACTACTTCCACTCCTTTGGCACGACGGGCAATGATCACTGGAGCGCCGGCTTCCAGCACTTCTGGCTCAAGGGCCAGGCCGAGGGCCTGGCCAGGACCTACACCGACTACAACCCCGAGACGGTGGCCGCCTACGCCGACCGTTTCGCGCATCTACCGCGCAACGGCCTGAACTACGCCTACCACCTGGACGCCGGCCGCTACGCCAAATACCTGCGCGCCATGAGCGAGTCCTACGGCGTGCAGCGCATCGAGGGCAAGATCGCCGCCGTGCTGATGGACGGCCCGCAGGGCAAGGACGGCGACATCACCGCCCTGCAGATGCAGGATGGCAGCCGCATCGACGGCGACCTCTTCATCGACTGCACCGGCTTTCGCGCCATGCTGATCGGCGAGGCCCTGGGCGTGGGCTACGAGGACTGGTCGCACTGGCTGCCCTGCGACCGCGCCGTGGCGGTGCAGACAGCCTCGGTGCGCGAGGCCTGGCCCTACACCCGCTCCATCTGCCACCCCTTCGGCTGGCAATGGCGCATCCCGCTGCAGCACCGCGTCGGCAACGGCCTGGTCTACAGCAGCAAGGAACTCAGCGACGCCGACGCGTCCGAGGTGCTGAAGAAGAACGTCGAGGGCGAACTGCTGATCCAGCCGCGCGTCCTCAAGTTCACGCCGGGCCAGCGTCACAAGGTCTGGGAACGCAACTGCATCGCCGTGGGCCTGGCCAGCGGCTTCATCGAACCGCTGGAGTCCACCAGCATCCACCTCATCCAGCGCACCGCCATCCGGCTGATGCAGCTCTTTCCCACCGGCGGCATCAACCCGGCCGACGTGGCCGAGTTCAACCTGCAGTGCGAGCGTGAGCTGATCCACATCCGCGACTTCATCATCCTGCATTACCACGTCACCGAGCGCAGCGACTCCGGCCTGTGGAACCATGTGCGCACGATGGAGGTGCCGGCTACCCTGAAGCACCGCATCGAGATGTTCCGCGAGAGCGGCCGCGTCTTCCGCCCCAGCGACGAGCTGTTCGCCGAGAACTCCTGGGTCCAGGTCATGATGGGCCAGGGGCTGATCCCCCAGAGCTACCACCCCGTGGCCGACCTGATGGGCAAGCAGGAGCTGAGCAACTTCCTCGGCGACATCCACACCAAGGTCTCGCGCACCGTGGCGGGCCTGCCCCAGCACCAGGCCTATGTCGAGCAGCTCTGTGCCCCCTACCGCAACGCGACGACGGCCCAGCTGGCCGCCACGCCGCTGCTGCGGGCTTGAAAGCCCCACAACAGACCCGACATTTCGAGGCACGGATAATTCGCTCCACCATGAAGCTCAACCACACGACCCAAGCCCGCATCACTCCCTGAGGCGTCTTCGACCGTGTTCGGAAGGCGCAAAGCCTTCCGGTTCAGCCAACAGCAACCCCGGCAGGCTCGCACCTCCCGGGGTTTTGTTTTTCTGATTTCCCGAGTTCAACCATGCGCACCCGCACCTTCGACAAGCTGATCGCCACGATTCCCGAGCGCCGGAGCGCGGCTCGGCTGTGCCTGTCGCGTGCGCGCTTCGGCGTCCTGCTCTCGCGCTAGCCCCGTGATTCCACGGGGCTGGCATGCCACCCCGAATCAGGAATCACCATGAACTCGAACAATCTTCATCTCCGCAACCTGCGCAACATCGGCGTCATCGCCCACGTCGACGCCGGCAAGACCACGACCACCGAACGCATCCTGTTCTACACGGGCGAGAACCATCGCATCGGCGACGTCAACGCCGGCAACACGACGATGGACTTCGATCCCCAGGAACGCGCACGCGGCATCACCATCCACAGCGCGGCCACGACCGTGCACTGGCAGGGCACGCAGATCAACCTGATCGACACGCCCGGGCACATCGATTTCAACATCGAGGTCAAGCGCTCGCTGCGCGTGCTCGACGGTGCCGTCGTCGTCTTCGACGGCGTGGCCGGTGTCGAACCCCAGACCGAGACCAACTGGCGCCTTGCCGACGAGTACCGCGTGCCCCGCATCGCCTTTGTCAACAAGCTGGACCGCACCGGTGCGGACTTCCTGCGCGTCGTTTCGATGATGCAGGAGCGCCTGGGTGCGCGCGTGCTGCCGCTGCAGCTGCCCATCGGCGCCGAGGCTGAGTTCCGCGGCGTCGTGGACCTGCTCGCCATGCAGGCCTTGATCTGGGACCGTGAACGATGCCAAGGCACCGCTGCGCGTGACCGAGATTCCCCCTGAGCTGCTGAGTGCCGCCCAGGCGGCCCGTGCGCGCCTGGTCGAAGCCGTCGTCGAACGCGACGACGCGCTGCTGGACGCCTGGCTGCGCGGCGAAAGCCCGTCGGTCGACGCGCTGCGCGCCGGCCTGCGTGCGGCCACCATCGCGAACGAACTCGTGCCCGTGCTGGCGGGCTCGGCCTTCCGCAACCGCGGCGTCGAGCCGCTGCTGGATGCCGTGCTGGCCTATCTGCCTGCGCCTGGTGAAGCACCCGGCGCGGTGGATACCCACGGTCCGCTCTCGGCCCTGGCCTTCAAGCTGACCGCCGACGACCACGGCGCCATGGTGTTCGTGCGCGTCTACAGCGGCTCGCTGAAGCGCGGCGACACGGTCTTCAACGCCAGCACCGGCAAGGCCGAACGCGTGTCTCGCCTGTACGAGATCCACGCGGACCGGCGCGTCGAGCGCGACGAACTCGTTGCGGGCGACATCGCGGGCGTCGTCGGCCTGAAGGACGTGCTGACCGGCCACACGCTGGCAGACCGAAAGGACGCGCCGGTGCTGGAGAGCATCGCCGTGCCCGAAGCCGTCATCGACGTGGCCATCGAAGCGCGCCACCAGGAAGGCACCGCGGCCCTGGCCAAGGGCCTGGGCGTGCTGGTGCGCGAGGACCCGTCCCTGCGCCTGCGCCAGGATGCGGACTCGGGCCAGACGCTATTGTCCGGCATGGGTGAGCTGCAACTGGAAGTCGCCGTCGAAAAGCTGCGCTCGCGCTTCGGCGTGGAAGTGCAGGTGGGCCGGCCCCAGGTCGCCTACCGCGAGACCATCGCGGTGGCGGCCGAGGTCCACCATCTGCACCGCAAGCAGAGCGGCGGCCCCGGCCAGTTCGCCGAGCTGACGCTGCGCGTGGCGCCGCTGCCGCGCGGTACGGGCTTGCGCTTCGCCAGCACGGTGGTGGGCGGCGCGATTCCGCGCGAGTTCATCCCGGCGGTCGAGGCGGGTATCCGCAAGGCTGCGCAAGCGGGTCCGTTCGCGGGCTTTCCGCTGGTGGACTTCGAGGCCACGCTGGTCGACGGCAGCGCCCATGTGCGCGACTCGTCGGCCCTGGCCTTCGAGCTGGCGGCGGCGACCGCGCTGCGCGAGGCCGTGATGAAGGCATCGCCCGTGGTGCTGGAGCCCGTGATGGCCGTCGAGGTCATCACGCCGCCCGAGGCGCTGGGTGATGTCATCGGCGACCTGCTGCGCCGGCGTGGCCATGTGCAAGGCCAGGACGCCCGCGGCAACGCGGTGGTCGTGACGGCGCATGTGCCGCTGGAGAAGATGTTCGGCTACATCGGCCATCTGCGCGCCCTCAGTTCGGGCCGCGCGCAGTTCACGATGCAGCTGGATCACTACGCCGAAGTGGCGGCGAAAGCCGTCTTGGCGGCCTGAGCGGAGAGTGGGGTGGGAGACCGGCATCGGTCTGCCACCCCTTTTTTCGTTGGGTCCTGCCGCAACGCGGTCCGTCAGCGCGGCGCCGCCGGCGCCTCGATGGTCTTGCGCCCATCCGCCGTCTGGCCGCGCGTCGTGCCTGCGGGCTGGGACTCGGGACGCGCGTTGAGGGTGACCGAGAAGACCGAGGCCAGGCGGGTGTCGGTGGTCTGCAGGGAGACCAGTTCCGCAATGACCGAACAGGGCTGATCGCTCAGCAGCCGGTAGCGGAACCGCCGGTCCAGCGACTCCCCGGCCCTGAGGGGCAGCTCCAGGCGTTCGTCCTGGCCGGGCAGCAGCTCGGCGCAGCGCTGGGCCGCGCTGAGGTTCAGCCGGGCCTGGGGAATGTCGGCCAGCGCGGCGAGCTGCAGGTTGACGGTGAAGTTGCCGCCACGCGCCAACGTGCTGGCGTCAGCCGTCAGCCGGGCCCGCACCGGAGCGCTGGTGATGCCTTCGGCCGCCTGCGTGGACTGGCACGCGCTCAGGCCCACCAGGGCCATCCCTGCGATGGCAAGGGACGACCGGGTCACGGCGAACAGGCGGGTGCGCCTGCCGTGGCGTAGGGGAAGCCATTCAGCACGGCGACGAGGCCGCGGAAGTTGCTGCCCGCCGAGGCTTCCCATGTGGCATAGCCCAGGCAGATGTATTTGTCGAGGAAGTCGACCACGGCCGGATTCCCCACTGACCTGAAGGTGGCGCCGCGCAGGGCCTTGAGCGTGCCGAACACGTTGTCGGGCGACACGATGACGTCCTTGATGGCGGCGCCCTCCTGCAGCGTGCTGTCCTGTGCACCATCCGCCAGGTCCCACAGCAGGGCCGCCACGACGGCTTCCGAGACCTTGCCCGTCGGGCTGCCATCGTCGGTCCCGGCCGGAATGCCGGCGCCCGGCTGTTCCAGGTTCACGGCCGCCGCGCCCGCGGCGTTGGTGTCGAGATACTGGGCCTGGCGCAGCAGTTGCTGGCCGAAATAGGTGGCAGCGCCCTCGCTCCAGGCCAGGCGCGGGTTGGAGCGTTCGCCCGAACCGTGCCGTCCGCCCGGCGAATTCTCGGCAGCGTAGCGCTGCATGAAGAAATGCCCGAACTCATGCGCCAGCACGCTGTCGTCGTAGGCGTCATCGTCGGCGGGCGAAGACAGCACCTGGATGCGGGTCTTGGCATCGCTGTAGCAACTGGTCTTGCAGGCCGGCACGACGCCATTGCTCCACTCCCAGGTCAGCAGAGGCATCAGGATGCCGGTGCGCAGGCTCACCTCCTTGTAGGCGCTGACGCCCAGGTCGAAGATGTTGAAGACCTCGGCGAAGGACGCGGCCTTGCGCGCGACGAGATTGACATCGGTCGCCGTGGGCTGCTGCGCGCCATCGACATTGGCGCTCTTGATGGCGTAGAGCTCGTCCTTGTCATTGACGACGCGCTGGCGCACCACCGCGTTGTCCTGCTCGGCCAGCACCTTGACGTAGTAGGCGCCCGGCGTGTCCATGCGGAAATCCACCGCGTAGTCACCGTTCTCGTCGGTGCTGCCCTTGCCGAGCAGGGCGTCGCCCGCGACGGCGCGCACCTCGACCTTGGCCTGCCGGATGGGCAGGGCACGGGCCGTCGTGGACAGGCCACTGAAGGTCGGCACGTAGTCGTCGTAGGTGGCCCGGCCCGCGACGCTGAGGCCGCTGCAGGGCACATAGGGAATCTCGGCAACGAAGCGGCCGCCGCCGGGACCACCGCCGTCCTGATTGGCGGCGACGAAGCTGCCGGTGTAGGTGCTGACGGCGCCGCAGTTGCTGACCTTGACGGTGAAGTTGACCGGGCCGCGGGTGCACGACTGGTAGAGGTCGACACGCACGGTGTAGGTGCCGGCAGCCGGGGTGCTGCTGACGGGCCAGACCACGTTCTCGTTGTTGACGTAGTCGATGTTGCAACCGGGGTTGCTGTCCAGATCCAGCGAGCCTCCGGTGTTGGACGAGTTGCCGTAATAGACGTCCACGCCCGCTGGCGTGACGACGTGCAGGTCCACGTCGTCATTGCTGTCGAAAGACAGCGACACCTGCAGCGGCCCGCTGCCCACGCGCTGGAAGTTGGCGGTGCGTGTGAGCGCCGCGCCCACGGCGCCCTGGTTGTCGATGGGCTGGGCCGTGAGCGTGCGCTGCCGCGGCGCCGATGCGTCCTTCATGAAGCGCGGGCTGACCTCGACGTCGAAGCGCAGGCGGGCGCCTTCGGGCGTACCGGTCACCACGTAATAGCCCGGCACGCCGGACAGCTTGAACAGCATGCGCTGCGTGGCGCGGGTGCCCGTCACGGTGGCATAGACCACGCCGCTGCCGCCGTTGATGAAGGACTGCGGCACTTCCAGCGCGGCGATGTTGGCCGCATTGCTGGCCAGGGCTTCGAAATCGCCGGAGGCGAAGTAGCTGCCGTTCTTGAACACCAAGCCTTGCGCGGCCAGCGTGCGCGGCACGACGGTGAAGGCATTGGTGTAAGTGGTGACGCCGCTGGCCCGGGTCACGTCGGCGGTGAGCGTGCACAGGCCTTCGTTGGCGACGCTGCCGTTGACGGACAGCCGCGTCCCGGCCAGCTGGGTCGTGACCAGCGAACCACAGCCCGCGCCGCTGGGCACGAGGCGCAGCGCCGTCGCATCGGCCACGTCCACGGTGACGGTGACGCTGTCGCCCGAAGCGGGCGTCGCGTTGGACAGCTCGACCGTGGGATGCGCGCCGATGAAGGGGTCCTTGTCCTCGGTCAGCACCGTCAGCTTGGCGGCGTTGCTGGTGACATTGCCGGCCCCGTTGGTGACGCGCACCGAGAAACCACGGCCCTGGTCCTCCACCGACACGGGCATAGACAGCGTGGCCTCCGTGGCGCCGGAAATGGCCACGCCGTCGCGCAGCCATTGGTAGCTCAGCGGCGCGGTGCCTGTGGCCTGCACGGCAAAGCTGACGTTGGCGCCGGCCAGCGCCGTCGCATCCTGCGGCTGGGTGGAAATGGCCGGCGCCGTGACGACGACCGGTGGGGGCGGCGGCGGTGAATCATCGCCGCCACCGCAGGCCGTGAGCAGCGCCGCAACACATCCCGCCAGCAGGCCACGCCCTGCCCTTGAACAAAGATTCTTCACGGCTGACACTTCCCGGGATGCTTCTACTCAGGCGACTCTAGCGCGCCCGGCAGCCAGCATTCAGGCATGTGTTTTGCCCTCGTGTTGCAAGCGGTGGACGCCTGCATCCCCGCCTAGGTCAGGCCGCGCAACTCCCGCAGCGCCACTGACAGCATCGCCGCATCCGGTGCCTGCACCGCACGCAGCTCGCCCAGCAACTGCTCGGCGCGCTCGATGGTGCGGCCGTTGCTGGCCTGCCAGGCCTCCACCAGGGCTGTCGGTGATTCGTGGTCGCCGCCGCCGGCCAGCACCGCGCCGGTGATGGAGCGCTGCAGGCCCCAGAGGTCGTCCAGCATGGCGCCCTTGGCCAGCATCTGCCAATGCTGGTCGCCGGGCAGGGCCGTGATCTTGTCGCGCAGCCAGGGCATGCCCAGGCGGTTGGCCAGATCGAAGTAGATGGCCGCCACCAGCTCCACCGGCCAGCGCGCGTTGCCGGCGATCTCGGCGATGTCCAGCGTCGCGTACAGCGTGCCGAACGTGACGACGCGCTCGGCCAGCTCGCGCGGCACGCCGCCGGCCACATAGGCCGCCGCGGCCGCATCCACGCGGGCGCGCTCGTCGGCGTCCAGCAGCTGCGGCAGCCGAGCACCCAGCTTGGCGAAGTTGGCGGTGAAATGCTCGATGGTCGCGCCCATGTCGTCGATGAGGCGGTTGGAGCGCAGGAACCACTTGGTGCCGCGCTCCAGCTGGCGGCTGGTGTCGATCAGCATGCGCGACTGAAGCTCGTCGGCCACCTTGTTGTCCAGGGCCTCGATGCCCTGCCACAGGCTGACCATGCCGAAGATCTCGCGGCTCAGCAGATAGGCGCGCACGATCTCGAAGGCGCGGGCGCCCGTCGTCTCGAGCAGGCGATGCACGAAGGTGCTGCCCACGCGGTTGATCATGCTGTTGGTGACGTGGGTGGCGATGATCTCGCGCTTGAGCGGGTGGCGCTGCATATAGCCGCTGAACTTGTCCTGCAGCAGCGTCGGGAAGTAGCGCACCAGGGCCGTGGACACCCAGGGATCGTCGGGCAGGGTCGAGGCCAGCAACTCGTCGTAGAGCCAGATCTTGCTGTAGGCCAGCAGCACGGCGCGTTCGGGGCTGGTCAGGCCCAGGCCCTTGCCGCGCCGGTCGGCGATCTCCTCGTTGGAGGGCAGGTACTCGATGGCGCGGTCCAGCCGGTCGGCCTTCTCCAGGTACTGCATGAAGCGCGACTGCGCATCCAGCAGCTGCGGCGCCATGTGGCCGGTGACCGACAGCACCTGGGTCTGGAAGATGTTGTCGCGCAGCACCAGGGCGGCCACGTCGTCGGTCATCTGCGGCAGCACGGTGTTGCGCTGCTTGTCCGTCAGCTCGCCTTCGCTGACGGCCAGGCCCAGCAGGATCTTGATGTTGACCTCGTGGTCGGACGTGTCCACGCCGGCCGAGTTGTCGATGGCGTCGGTGTTGATGCGCCCGCCCGCCAGCGCGAACTCGATGCGCCCGCGCTGGGTGCAGCCCAGGTTGCCGCCCTCGGCGAAGACCCTGCAGCGCAGCTCGCCCCCATTGACGCGCAGCGCGTCGTTGGCGCGGTCGCCCACCTGGGCGTGGGTCTCGCTCGCGGCCTTCACATAGGTGCCGATGCCGCCGTTGTAGATGAGGTCGACCGGCGCCTTCAGGATGGCATTGACCAGCTCCGTCGGCGTCATGGCGTCGGCCGTGATGCCGAGCACCGCCTTCACCTCGGGTGTCAGGGGAATGGACTTGGCGGTGCGCGGGTAGATGCCGCCGCCGGCCGAGACCAGGCTGGCGTCGTAGTCGGCCCAGCTGGAACGCGGCAGCTTGAACATGCGCTCGCGTTCGACGAAGGACTTTTCGGCGTCGGGCGACGGGTCCAGGAAGATGTGGCGGTGGTCGAAGGCCGCCAGCAGGCGGATGTGGCGCGACAGCAGCATGCCGTTGCCGAACACGTCGCCCGACATGTCGCCCACGCCGGCCACGGTGAAGTCTGTCGTCTGCGTGTCCACGCCCATCTCGCGGAAGTGGCGCTTGACCGACTCCCAGGCGCCGCGCGCCGTGATGCCCATGGCCTTGTGGTCATAGCCGATGGAGCCGCCCGAAGCGAAGGCGTCGCCCAGCCAGAAGCCGTATTCCTTGCTGATGCCGTTGGCGTAGTCGGAGAAGGTGGCCGTGCCCTTGTCGGCGGCGACGACGAGATAGGGGTCGTCGGCGTCATGGCGCCTGACGTTGGGCGGCGGCGCTATCTTGTCGCCGACGCGGTTGTCGGTGATGTCCAGCAGGCCGCGCAGATAGTTCTGGTAGCAGGCCACCCCCTCCTTCATGAAGGCTTCGCGGTCGCTGGACGGTGGCGCCTTCTTCAGCACGAAGCCACCCTTGGAGCCCACCGGCACGATGACGGTGTTCTTGACCATCTGCGCCTTCACCAGGCCCAGCACCTCGGTGCGGAAGTCCTCGGGCCGGTCCGACCAGCGCAGGCCGCCGCGCGCCACGCGGCCGCCGCGCAGGTGCACGCCCTCGAAGCGCGGCGAGTAGACAAAGATCTCGAACATCGGCTTCGGGGGAGGCAGGCCCGGCACCTTGGACGAATCGAACTTGAAGGACACAAAGCTGCGCCGCTGGCCCACCGCGTCGCGGGTCCAGAAGTTGGTGCGCGTGGTGGCCAGCATCAGCGCCAGGTATTGGCGCAGCACGCGGTCTTCGGACAGGTTGTCCACTTCCTCCAGCGCCGCCGTGATGGCCTCGACCTGGGCGGCAGCCATGCTTTCGGCCTCCGCACCACCGGCCGGATCGAAGCGCAGCTCGAACAGGCGCGCCAGCTGGGCCGCGATGCCGGCGTGGTTGGCCAGCGTGGCCTCGATGAAGGACTGCGACAGCGCGAAGCCGATCTGGCGCATGTACTTGGCGTAGGCGCGCAGCACGACGATCTGCTCGGCCGTCAGCCGCGCGGCCACGACGAGGCGGTTGAAGTCGTCGTCCTCGACGTCGCCGCGCAGCACGGCGGCGAAGGCGTTCTCGAACACCTCGTGCAGGGCGTCCACCTCGACTTCGGCGTGGGCGCCGCTCAGCTTCAGGCCGAAATCGTGGATCCAGATCGGCGCCGAGTCGGCCGGTGCGATGCGGTAGGGCAGTTCGTCCAGCACCTTCATGCCCATGTGCTCCAGCATGGGCAGGCTGTCCGACAGCGTCAGCGGCTCGCCGCGGCGCAGCAGCTTGAAGCGCAGATGGCCGGGCGCGGCCTCCAGCGGCCGATACAGGTTCATGCCCAGCGGTTCGGCGTCGCTGAGGCGCGTCATCATCTCCACGTCGGGCACGGCCGCGCGGGCTTCGAACTCCTCGCGGTAGGCCGCCGGGAAGGCGCTGCCGAACTGGCGCAGCAGTTGCACGCCGCGTGCCTCGCCGGCCGCCTCGATGAGGGCCGTCTTCAACTCGTCGTCCCAACGCCGCGCCGCCGCGGCCAGGCGGGCTTCCAGCTCACGCACGTCGAAGGCCGGGATGTGGCCCGGCTGGGTGCGCACCGTCATCTGGATGCGCGCCAGCACCGATTCCGACAGGTGCACGTTGAACTCCGACCCGCTGCCGTTGAAGGCCTGCAGCAGGATGGCCTGCCACTTCTGGCGCAGCTCGGTCGTGTAGTGCTCGCGCGGCACATAGATCAGGCAGGACACGAAGCGCTGGAAGGGATCGCGCCGCACGAAGAGGCGGAAGCGCTGGCGCTCGCCCAGATGCAGGATGCCCACCGCCGTGTGCAGCAGGTCGTCGTTGCTGGTCTGGAAGAGCTCGTCGCGCGGGTAGGTCTCCAGGATGTTGATCAGGGCCTTGCCGGCGTGGCCGCCCGGCGTGAGGCCGGCACGCGCCACGACGTCGGCCACCTTGCGCCGCAGCAGCGGGATGTCCGCGGGGTTGGCGCTGTAGGCCGTGGAGGTGAAAAGGCCCAGGAAGCGCTCCTCGCCGCAGACGTTGCCGGTGGCATCGAAGCGCTTGACGGCCACATAGTCCAGATAGCCTGGCCGGTGCACGGTGGAGCGGGCCGTGGACTTGGTCACCACCAGCAGCTCGGGCCGGCGCACCTGGGCGCGCACCTCTGCCGGCAAGGCGGCGAAGGCGGCCACCGCATCGAGAGAAGCGACGTCGTGCAGGATGCCCAGGCTGGAGTCGGGCACGACCGTCAGCACATCCTGGCCGTCGACGCTGGCCAGGCCGTGGCGGCGATAGCCCAGGAAGGTGAAGTGGTTGTCGGCCAGCCAGCGCAGGAAGTCCAGTCCCTCGGCCAGCTCATCGGCCGGCAAGGGCGGCGCCTGGCCCTGCAGCTCATCGATGATGTCCAGCATGCGCTGGCGCATGGATCGCCAGCCGTTCACGGCCGAGCGCACGTCCGCCAGCACCCGGCTGACATCAGCTGCCAGCGCGTCCATGCGGGCCTGCTCGGGCATGCGATCCACCTCGACATGGATCAGCGACTCACGCACCCCGTCCGCGGCCAGGCCCTGCAGCGTGCCATCGGCGTCGCGCTTCACTGCCATCAGCGGATGAATGATGAGGTGCAGCGTCAGGCCATGCCGGTTGACCTCCATGGTCACCGAGTCGACCAGGAAGGGCATGTCATCGTTGACGATTTCGATGACGGTGTGGGTGGACTGCCAGCCGTGCTCGGCAATCGTCGGGTTGAACACCCTCACCCGCGCACGGCCCAGCTCGCGCTTGCGCGCGAAGTTCCAGTGCGACAGCGCCGCACCGTAGAGGTCGGCCACCTGGCGCTCCGCCAGTTCCTCCGGGTCGACCTGCCCGAAATACCGTTGCACGAAGTCCGCCAGCGCTTCGCGCTGATCCTCGCCGGCGCGCACTTGCACCAGCTTGATGACTTCTTCCATGCGTTCGGCCCGCGGGCCGCCTGCGTTTGTCTGCGCCTGCATGCGTGTCTCCTGTCCGGTCTGAAGCCGTTGGATCAGCCACCGGCATCGTCGCGCGCCCGCGCTGTCGTGCCAAGTGTTGACAGGCAGAGGTTACGCCTGCCAGGGCAAGCCCTTCGAATTGGCCGGCTCTGTTCGTCGTGGCATGGGGGGAGGAGAGAATCGCCGGCTGGACCGCCTGTTCACCTCTGCAGCAGGCGCCCTCAGACTCCGCATGACCAACGCTCAATACACGACCCTGCCGCAGTGGCCCAACGCATATCCGGCCAGCGGTGCCAGCGCCACCCTGAAGTTCCTCAACGAGGATTTCAGCGTGACCGAACTGCCGCTGCAGCTGCCCTCCGGTGCGGGCGAACACATCTGGCTGGACATCGAGAAGAACGGCGCCAACACCGCCTTCGTCGCCCAGCAGCTGGCCGCGGCTGCGGGCGTGCAGGAATGGGACGTGGGCTATGCCGGCCTCAAGGACCGCTACGCCATCACCCGCCAGTGGTTCAGCATCTACCTGCCCAAGGGGGAGACGCCCGACCTGACCCAGCTCCAGCACCCGGAATTCAAGGTGTTGAGCCAGACCCGCCATGTGAAGAAGCTGCGCCCCGGCGATCTGCAGGGCAACCGCTTCCGCATCGTGCTGCGTGACGTGGCTGGCGACCGCGACGCCATCGAGGCCAATCTCCAGGCCATTGCGTCACAGGGCGTGCCCAACTACTTCGGCGCCCAGCGTTTCGGCTTCGACGGCGGGAATGTCGAGCAGGGCCGCGCCATGCTGGCGCGCGAGATCCGCGTGCGCAACCCGAAGAAGAAGGGCCTCTACCTGTCGGCGGTGCGTTCCTTCGTGTTCAATGAGGTGCTGGCGCTGCGAATCCAGCAGGGCCTCTGGGGCAAGACCCTGCCCGGCGACTGGATGGACGAGGCGGGCCGGCCCACCGGACCGCTCTGGGGACGGGGCCGCGTGGTCACCACCGATCAGGCGCAGGCCCTGGAGAACGGCGTGGCTGAACGTCACCCCATCTTGTGCGACGGCATGGAGCACGCCGGCCTGGATCAGGAGCGCCGCGCCCTGGTGGCGAGTCCGGCGGACCTGTCCTGGGAATGGCCGCAAGCCGATCGGCTGGTGCTCAGCTTCTCCCTGCCCGCCGGCAATTACGCCACTGCCGTGCTGAACGAAATCCTACGCACGACGGAGCCCGACCGGCACACCGAGAGCGAGTCCACGGCCGTCGAATGACGGTGCGAGCGCGGCCCGCGTCGCCCTGGACCGCTCGCCGGCGCCTCGCGATGCCCAGCAGCACCAGGCCCGCTGCCAGCATCGCGGCGGACTCGGGCTCAGGCACCGCAGCAGCCAACCCCTCCGCCTGCCAATAGCTCGGCAGATGCAGATAGGGGTTCCCGCTGGCCATCGTGCCATCGGTGACGTAGATGGCGCCCAGGCCGTACTGCCTGGCCAGGCCCATCACCTGCTGCATCTGGGCGACCGTCGCCACGCTGTGGACGATGGCGCCGGTCGAGGCGGCATTCGTCAGCCCGCTCAGGAAGCTGCCGCCGACGAAGTCGCTGTAAGAGCCCTCGAAGCTCATCAGGGTGTTGGCCAGGCCGTTGTAGCCGGCGGTCGGCGTCACGCCCGGGTTGCCGACGATCTCCCAGCCCGGATGCGAAGACTTCAGCCCGGCGCTGACGGTTTGATAGAAGGGCAGCGCGCCGGGCTGGGTCGCCATCTCGTCGAGGAAGACGCCGTCGACGTGATACCAGCTGGCGTATTTCTCGGCGTCGGCCAGCACCTCGCTGGTCGAGCGCGTGGGTGGCACCTCCGGCGTGCAGTGGTTGACGCCATAGCAGGTGTAGACGTAGCCAATCACCTTGCCACCCGCGGCGCGGAACTCATTGATCGAGGCCACGTAGTCGCTGTTGGACGACAGGCCCGGCCCGTTGGACGGGTTCATGATGGCTGTCACGTTGGCGCCCTGCTGGGCGGCCCAGGTCAGCTGGTGCCACTCGTTCAGCTCGGGCATCCAGGACGGATAGAAATAGGCCGGTACGACGATCTCGACGGCCGATGCGAAAGGCGCCGCCGCGGTCAGGGCCAGCGCGGCGAGGAGGGTTTTCAAGCGTTTCATTTCATCCCCTCCGCTCAGCAGCTGCCGCCGGTCTTCAGGCTGTTCAGGCACCAACGCTCGGAGCCCGAGAGGCTGTTGTTGCCCCAGTAGGTCGGCGTGTAGTTCCAGATCGGGCCGCCCCAGGGCAGGCTGGGGTTGTAGGTCATGCTGGTCACGTAGACGTAGTTGGCGGCACTGCCCTTCAGCGTCGCCTGCATCTGGGCCTGGGTGGCGGAGTGCACGAGCAGCCAGGTCTTCACGCCCAGCGACGCGGCATAGGTCTGCACGCCGCCATTGAGCCAGCTCGCCGCGTTCAGGTAGTCGGCGTAGGCGGCCTCGTAGACGACGATGTGCTCGCCGTAGCTGGCCGCACCGACGAAGCAGCTGCTGGCGCCCGGCCAGCCGGCGTTCCACACCACGGTGCCGCTGGTGCCGGTGGCCGTCATCTTGGCGCGCACGGCGCTGAACTTGGGACCCGTGCCATTGCACTTCTGCGCGTCGGTCAGCGCCGCGTCGTCGAAGGCGGCCTCGTCGAAGAAGAAGCCGTCCACCCCGCCCAGCGTGGTCTTGTAGGCCGTCAGGTTGGCGTTGATGGCGTTGTAGCGAGCCAGTTCGTCCGCGGTGTTGTGGTCGTAGCCGGTGGCCACATAGCCCAGCACCTTGCCGCCCTGGGCGCGGATGTTGGCGATGACGGCCTTCCAGTTGGTGACCTGGCTGCTGGTCAGGCCGGTGGCGCCGCTGTTGGGGTTGATGACGACATAGGCGCCGCTGGGAATCTGGCCGCCATAGGTGCTGGCGGTTTCGCCCCAATAGGCCACCATGCCGAAGCCGGTGGGTGCGGCAGGCGCCAGCGTGGCGCCGAGGGTCAGCAGGCTCGCGGCTGCGAGCTTCACGCGAAGGTTGGACATGCGTTTCTCCTGATGAAGTTGGGTCAACGAACGGTGAGTGAAGTGCCGGTGCGGAAGGCGCCCAGCGTGGCGTCCCAGGCCTGGGACTTGGCGGCGTTGTCGGCATTGGCCGGGCGCACGCTGTAGCGCACGTCGGCGCTCAGCGAAGAAGCGCCGTCGGGCAGGGCCAGCAGCACGTCATAGACGCCCGTGGGCGTGCCCGCGGGCACGGTGAAGCCGGCCGACACCGTGCTGGTGGCGTTGGGCAGCCAGGTGCGGGGATCGACCGCAGGCAGCGCCATGCGCACGACTGCGCCGCTGGTCTTGTGCCTGATCACCAGTTGCAAGGTGCGCGGGTTGAAGGCGCGTGCCCAACCACTGTTCTTCACGGTGAGCAGCAGCGTCCCCGACTGCCCGGCCGTCACCGCATCGTTGTGCTTCAGCGTCGAGAGCTCGAAGCGATAGCCCATGCTGCGCTTGACCTCGGCCATGCAGCCCTGCTGCTCCCACTTCGTATGGAAGAGGTCGCGGTAGTAGTCGTTGTTCAGATAGGTCAGCTTGAACTGCTTGCCCTCGGCGAGGATGTCGGCGCAGCTGGTGCGCGGCACCGCGCCCTCCTCGTCGGCGGGGTTGCAGGTCTCGGCGCCGAAGGGCGCCACGCCGGACAGCGAGGCGGTGTAGTCGCGCTCGTTCTGGCGGGTGGCGGCGTCCTCGCTGTAGGTGCCGACGTCGGTGGCCGAGGCCAGGAAGCAGTCGTTGTGCACGCCGATGCGCGAGGCCGCCGAGCCGTCGCGCCAGCTCGGCACCTGCGCCGACCACTGCATCAGATAGGGCGGATAGCGCAGCTGCAGGAAGCGGTCGGTGGGCAGCGCGTTCAGCAGCGCATCGCGGATCTGGGTGCGCGGGCTGACGGCGGTCAGGTTGTTGGACGAGGTGTGCCACTCGCCCCAGGCGCCGATGAAGCCAGCCTGCAGATAGGCGATGACGTCGGCATTGGCCGTCAGCACCGGCTTCAGCTGGTCGATGTGACCGAGCACGCGCGCCAGCGGCGCGTCCTTGACGTTCTGGTACTCAGTCTCGTTCTCGGGGTAGTTGTAGAGGAAGCGCGGGACGAGCTTCAAGCCGGCGCGGCGTGCGATCGCGAAGGCGTTCGTGAGCTGCGTCAGCACGCTGGCGGGCAGCGTGGAGTTGGCATAGGCATCCAGGCGCACGGGGCCATAGATGACGCGGTAGCCGGCCTGGAACTGCGCGTCGGCATTGGCCTGGGTCCAGGTCAACACGTTGTCGGCCGCCCAGGTGTACATGCCGCGCTCGGGATTGGCGATCTCGGCGGTGCTGACGGTGAAGCTGGTCTCGACCGGAGCCGGGGCCGGCGTGGGGGCCGGCGTCGGCGCGGGCGTCGGTGCGGGCGTGGGGGCCGGCGTGGGGGCCGGAGTCGGCGCGGGTGTGGGCGCCGGTGTCGGTGCGGGTGTGGGCGCCGGGCTGGGCGCGTTGAGGCGCCAGGCCTGGTTGGCATTGCTGGTGCTGCAGGTCGCAACCGAAAAGGCCACCTGGGCCAGCTGCGTCGGCGCGGTCAGGCAGAGGTTGTTGGCGGCGAGCTTGAGCTGGGACGTCGAGCCACCGGCCAGTGCCACCGCCGAGAAGCGCTGGACCGTCTGGCCGCTCTGGCAGTTGTTGAGCTCCACGAAGGCGCCGGAACTGGTGCCCGTGGCGGCGACGCAGAGCCCCGACTGCGTGTTCTTCAGTGTGTAGATGCTGCTGCCCGTGCTGACCGGCGTCAGCACGAAGTCCTGCACGGCGGCGCCATTGCAGGTCGCGAGGCGGATGTCCCAGCTGTCGACCTTGGCCTCCAGGCAGGCGCCCAAGGGGTTGGAGACGAGGGCCGCTGCCGTCGAAACGACGGGCCAAGCGGCCAGCAGGGCCAGGGGGAAGGCGAGCTTCAGCCCGGCGCGAGGGCGCGGCGCGGGACAGGGACGCATGGAAGGCATGGGGTTCTCCTCATGAACGACAGAGCGCTGACAGGGGAGCGCCAGCCGCGTCAGCGCGAGCGCGGCCGGGGCACCGGCGCGACCGGTGCCAAAGGGCGTGAAGACAGGGGAAGCGGTGGGGCCGCTACTCGATGCGAGCCTCGCCCCAGGTGACGACGACGGGGCCCGTGGTGTCGGCCCCATGCTGGCGCGCGATCAGCTCGATCAGCTTCACGCCGCGCAGGTCGGCGCTGAGGTCGCGCGCCGGCTGGTTGAACTTCATCGGTGCCGTCGCCGCGAGCCGGCGGCCATCGCCCCAGACCTCGAAGCTGACGGCAGCCGTCTTGCCGCGCGTGGAGTCGTCCACGCCCACGCGGGCGCTGAAGCGTTGCGAGCCCGGCGCCACCTGCACCTGCAGGCGCGAATCGGCCAGCACGCCGATGCCGTGACGGAAAGCCTGGCGCTGCACGCTCAACGCCTGGTCATAGGGCGTCGAATCCGCACGCGGACCGCCCCAGCCGGCGTAGGCCGGACGGGTGCCGCCGTTGTCGGTGGTGGACCACGATGCCAGCGCGCGGTAGCCGATGGGGTCCTGCTCCAGCGCACGGATGCCGTCGCGGGCGACGTAGACATGACCGGGCCGCTCGGACACGTAATAGCCGCGCGGCAGCAGATGCTTGCCGCTCGCCGTGAACAGCAGGGCCTCGCGCGGCTTCAGTTCGAACTCGCGCTGGCCGATGAAGGTGCCGGCATCGGCGCGCGCCCAGGCGTCGCGCAAGGCGATGGGCACCGTCGCATCCATCTTCAAGTGCTCGGCCGTCAGCGTGAACTTGGCGGGCGAGCCGGTGCGGTTGAAGAGCAGCACGGCCTTGCGCCCATCGGCCAAGGTCTTCACGAGGATCTGGCGATCGCTGTCGGCATAGGCGATGACGCCTTGGTGGCCGGCTGGGTCCTGGTTGATGGCGACGACTTCGGGCGCCTTCAGGATGTCGATGACGGCCGGTGACACCTTGGACAGGTCGGTGCCGATCATCAGCGGCGCCGCCGCGATGGCCCACAGGCCCATGTGGGTGCGGGCTTCGAGCAGATGGTTGCCGTCGAACTCGCCATTGCCGATCTCCAGCATGTCGGGATCGTTCCAGCGGCCCGGGCCGGCATAGAACTCGCGCGTGGCGACGCTGTCGAAGTTGTGCACCATCTGCGAGAAGCTGTTGGCGATGTCGCGGCTGGTGCGCCACATGGTGCCGGCGTCCTGCCCCCAACTGCGCACATTGACCGTGCCCCACAGGCAGACCGACAGCACATAGTCGCCGCGCGGCCTCACCTCGTGCAGGGCCTGCTTCAGACCGGTGTAGAGCTTCTTGGTGCCCTCGACATCGGACTGGTTGATATTGCCTTCGACGATGGTGGGTGGGTATTCGCGGTACTGGCCCGAGGCGACATGCGGCCGGTCGCGGCCATAGGAAGACAGGCCGCAGCCGTCCACCTTCAGGTAGTCGAAGTTCCACTCGCCGAAGAACAGGGCCACGTCCCGGCGCATGAAGCCCATCAGCCCGACCTCGCGCTCGGCCGCCGTGCCTTCAGGCAAGTTGGGGCTGTCGGCGTCATAGGCCTGGGAGCAGGCGTTGCGGCCGATGTCCGTGTACAGGCCCGCCTTCAGGCCCATCGCGTGGATGCGGTCGGTGAACGGGCGCAGCGAGGAGTCCTTGCCCGTGGCTGCGCTCGGGAACAGGCCCGTGCGCACCTGCAGGCGGCCGTCACTCGTTCTGCGCTTCAGCCACCAGCCGTCGTCGACATTGATGCTGCGGTAGCCGGCGCCCGCCAGGCCCGAGTCGACGATGACCTGGGCTGAGGCCAGCACCTTGGCCTCGGTGATGTCGACGCGGAAGGCATTCCAGCTCGACCAGCCCATGGGCGGCGTCGGCGCGGAGCCGACGGGCTGGTGCTGCCAGCGACCGGTCGGTGCCAGCGATTGCTGGGCCTGGGCGCTCAGCGCGACGAGGAGGGCGAGGGCAGGCAGCTTCACGCGGCGGGCAGCAGACGGCCGAAGGCGGTCGGCACATGGAAATCGGGCGTGGCGGTCCGGGTCGGGCTCCACGCGGAATAGACGCGGTCCTTGCCCTGGCCTTCGACGCGGAACAGGTTCAGGCGCCAGCCGTTCTCGGCACCACGCATCGGCACGGCCAACTCGGCCGTCCAGACCTTGTGCTCGGTGTCCACGGCGACCTTGGCGCGGCTCTCGCCGACGATGCGCTTCTTGCCCGAGGCCTCGACGGCGATCTCCAGCAGCAGGCCATTGGGCGCCACCTCGACCTCGCGGTAGCTCTTCAGCCCCGCGCGGTCGGGTGACTGCAGGAAGACCTCGACGACATCGCGCTCCCACAGCGGCCAGATGTCGGTGGCCGAGCCGGCGCGGTCGAAGGTGCTCAGGGCCTCGTACTTGCAGATGAAGCGCAGATAAAGCTGGTCGGCGCCGCGCAGCAACTGCACACGCGTGGACTGCGGGCCGGCGAGCGACTTACCCTGCCAGTCGTGGCGGAAGAAGCTCGTCGGCGCGTCGGCCCACTGCGAGGCGAGCGGGAAGCCGTCGGCGCTGACCTGGGTGACCTTGCCAGCGAAGGCCAGGGGCAGGCTGTCGGGAACCTCGGGGTGCGCCTCGATGAGCAGGCTGTGCGTGAAGCGCACGGGCAGCGTCGGCTGGTCGGCCGTGACCTTGCCGATCTCCTTGCCCGTCAGCGCATCACGCAGCGTCCAGCTTCCCGCGCTCAAGCCACGCAGCGTGACCGGGCCCTCCCAGCGCTCGGCATAGAAGGCGTAATGCAGCGCCCCACCCTGCTCGATGACATGGGTCTCCGGCTTGTCGAAGCCGAGGTCGTAGAGCTCACCGCGGTAGCGGCCTTCGGCCAGGCGCCGGCGGTTGTAGAGGTCCACCCACTGGCGCCAATGCTGCTCGCGCTCGGGCGTCAGCAGGAAGGAGTCCTTGGGCTTGGGATCCACCGGCCAGGTGAACTTGGTGGCGACGACGGCGCCGATGCCGACGCTGGAGGCGAAGTCCTGCCCGCCGGTGCTGAGCTCCACATGGTCGCCCGCATAGGCGGCCCAGGGCCCCATCAGCGCCTTCAGCGTCTTGCCCTTGTGTCGCACTTGCCAGCTCGACGTCGGATCGGAGGCCGGCGCCTGGTCCATGAAGGGCATGTTGTGGAAGGCATAGCCGGTGCCACAGGGGCAGACCTCGACGACGGCTTCGGGGTTGGCCGCGTGGGCCGAGGCATGCATGACCTTATAGAAGTCGGCCAGCTTCTCCACCGCATCCTCCGGCCGCGCATGCTTGTGCGCCGGGTTGAAGCAGGGCGCCACGCCGTTGAGGTGCTGTCCGTCCACCTTCAGGCCGTCGAAGCCCCAGTCGCCAATGATCTTCTTGACCGTCGCAGCCAGCCTGGCCTGGGTCTTCTCGTAAGCGGGGCAGAGATAAAAACTGTTCCACCAGGTCACGTTCTGCACCGCGCCGTCCTTGTCCAGCAGCAGCAGATCGGTGTGGTCGTGCAGTTCGTCGCTGCCAGGCGCGACGGCCAGCGGGGCGATCCACAGCCGCGCCTTCATGCCGCGGGAGTGGATGTCGGCGACGAGGGCCTTCATGTCCGCTTCGCCCTTGGGGAACTTGGCCAGGTCGGGCGTCCAGTCGCCCGTCTTGACCTGCCAGCCGTCGTCCAGCACCGCCCACTTGAAGCCCAGCTCCTGCACCTTGGGCAGGGTGGCGCGCACATAGTCCAGCGAGAAGTCGCGCTCGTAGCCCCAGGCGCACCACTGCGCCTCGTAGGCGCTTTGCGGCGGCTGCGGCGCGGCCAGGCCTTGCGCGGCCATCAGGCGGCGGTAGCGGTCCAGCGGCACGAAGAAGTCGCCGCGGTGCACGGCGAGGAAGGTCGGCGGCGTGGCCAGCGTGGCGCCGGGCGCCAGCGTTTGCGGCTCATCGCCGCGAAGAGAAATGTCGACCTGGTCGCCGCTGGCCTTCACGGGCAGCGCGACGAGCTGCGGTTGAAGTGCCAGGTGGCCGACGGCCAGGCCGACATCCCGTCGCCAGACATCGACGACGGGCGTGCCGCCGCCATAGTCCGACGCATTCATGCCCATGAAGTTGCGCTGCTCGAAGCCACGCTTGACGGGCTGCACCCAGTCGCGCCGGTCGGCATGGCTCGCGCCGGAGTAGGTCCAATAGCCTTTCGCTCCACCGGCATGGCGAGGCGCAGCGGCCAGGCGATGGGCGGCGTTGACCCAGGCGTCGATGGCCAGCGGCTTGTCCGTCGTGTTGACGTAGCTGACGTCCAGCAGCGCGACGCCGGGATGCTCGTCCAGCAGCGTGACCGTGACGCGCTTCTCCACGCCTTCAGCGGCGCGACCGGCCAGGCGCAATGTCTGGGCGGCACCGAACGGCGTCGCCGCCTTGCCGGGCTCGGCCTTCTGCAACGCAAAGCGGCCCAGCACCCTGCCCTTGACGACCAGGTGCTCGCTCGCATCAAAGCCCGTCAGCTCCACCGGCTGCTTGCCCAGCAGGCTGACCACGCGGCAGCGCATCTGCTCGTCGAACTGCAGCGAGACCGCTGCATCCTGCACGCGCACATGGCCACGGCCTTGCGCTTGTGCCAGCGGCAGCTGGGCGGCCAGCGGCGCCGCGCCCAGCCATTGCAGGAAAGCCCGGCGTGCCGTCATCGCTTGCCGCCCCAGGCCGTGGGGAAGGTGCGCTCGGCGTTCAGGTGATAGAGCTTGTCCACCACCTCACGCGGCAGGGCCAGGCCCTTCACGGGCTTGTCGAGGTCGGCCACCTTGAAGCTGTCCGCCGTGTTGAAGTAGCGCCAGTGCATGCGCCACACGCCTTCGGCCACCTTGCCCAGCGCGGCGCCGTCCTGACCGGGTTCCTGCGACATGTCGCTGCCGTACATGACGCGGTCCTGGTATTTGATGAAGAAGCGGCGCACACGCTCGCGGTCCTTCTGGCTCTGGTACTGCAGCTGGCCGATGCGTGCGGCCACGTCGACCTTGGCATTCGGGAACTGGTCGAGGAAGGCGGCCAGCTCGTCGACGTCACGCTCCAGCGAGGCCAGGTGCACGCCGATGAAGTTCAAGCCCGGGTGGGCGGCCACCATGCGGTCGCGCGCCGCCATCTGGGCTTCCCAACTCGGCATCTCGGGGTGCAGGGCCATGTGGTACTGCGGGTGGGCCTTGAAGTATTCGCGGTCATTGTTGACCGTCATCTGCTCCAGCGGCAGCCAGCAGTTGTGGGGTTCGCCCTGGTGGCCCAGCAGCGGGATGCCCTGCTTCGCGAAGTCGTCGAACAGTGGCGCGAAGCGCGCGTCGTCGATCATGACCAGCTGGCCGTCGGCGCTCTTCAGGCTCATGCCGATGTTCTTCCAGACTTTCACGCCGACGGCGCCGGCCTTCATGGCCGCGGCAATGCGCTGGCGCGTGGCGGGCAGCCAGTCCGGCTTGTTGGAGCCCTCGACCGAGAAGCTCGCCGCCCACGCCACGTCGTGGGGGAAGGCTTTCTGCAACTCGATGGCCACGCGCTGCTGGTCGTCCAGCGGCGGGAAGTCGGGGTAGTCGACGTTGATCGTCAGCACCTTGAAGTTCTGGTGCTTCGCTGCTGCGATGAAGGCAGGCGACGGGTTGTGCAGATGCATGTGCACGTCGATCTTCACGACGCGGCCGTAGTCGGCCATCGTGTAGCTCGGTGCGTCCTTCGCCATCGCCGGGAAAAAAGCCGCCCCGGCAAGCAGGGCGGCAATACGGAGGAGAACTTTCATCAGAACTTGATGGAGGCGCCGAGGGTGAAGGCTCGGCCGTAACGGTAATAGCCCTGGGGCAGCTTCACGCTGTCATTGCCCAGGGTGTACTCCTGGGTCGCATCGGTCAGGTTGTTGCCTTCGATGCTGATGCGCAGCCACTTGTTGACCTCGTAGGCGATCTGGGCCGTTGCCCAGGTCATGGCCTTGGCGCGCTCGTTGAAGCCGGCGCCCAGCACGTTGGTGGCGGTGACGAAGGCGTCGGTGTGGTCGGCCGTGGCGCTCATGCTCCACGGGCCCTTCTCGTACAGCACGCCGAAGGACGAGGTGGCCGGCGCGATGCCTTCCAGCGCACGTTCCTCGCCGCCCACCCAGCTGCGCGACTTGTTGCGGGTGTACTGGGCGCGCACGCCGAAGCCGTTGTCGAACAGATGCTGCAGGCCGATCTCGAAGCCGCGCGCCGTCGCCTTGTCGCCGTTGATGGGGCGGCTGATGTTGAACAGGCGGCCGCCCGGCGCGCCGATGTTCTGGCCGGTCAGGTACTCGCTGGTGATCTGGTTCTTGATGTTCTTCTGGTAGACGGCGAAGTTCAGCGCCGAGTCCTTGGCGTAGTACCACTCCAGCGACGCATCGGCCTGGCGGGCGCTGTAGGGCTTGAGGTCGGCGTTGCCGCCGAACACCTGCGTGAAGTCGCCCCAGGCGATGCTGGCCGTGGTGCTCGTCGGCGCCAGCTTGTCCACCGAGGGACGCGCCATGGTCTTGGCCGCACCCAGGCGCAGTTGCAGATCATGGGTGATCAGCCAGGTGAAGTTGACCGACGGCAGCGCGAAGTTGTAGGTGGACTCCTGCTGCACGACCGACGGCGGCGCGTAGACGGCGGTGTAGTTGAAGGCGCCGTTCTCGATGATGTCGACGATCTTGGCGTCCCAGGCCTGCGAGGTCGTCTTGGTCTTCACGAAGCGCACGCCGGCGTCGGCGTTCCAGCCGTCGCCCGACAGATCGGCCTGCACGAAGGCCGTCGTCGTCTTCTCCGTCACGCGGTAGCTTTCCAGCGGGTTCCACGCCGGTGCCGCCTTGCTGAAGTCGTAGACGCCGCCACCCGGGCGGGCCTTGCCGTCATAGGCCTTCAGTGCCTGCACATAGTTGTTGATGTCGAAGCCCAGGAAGGTGCGCGGGAAGTTGCCGCTGACACCGTCCATGAAGCCCGACGGGCTCAGGGTCTGGTTGATGACGTTGCCGCCCAGCGCGCCGACGTTGATGGCGTTGGCGCCCGAGTACTGGCCGTCGCCGGCGTTGAAGGCGTTGTTGATGAGGTCGCGCGACTTCTTGCGGTTCGTCTGGCTGAGGCCGAACTTGAGCTGGTCGATGTTGAAGCGGTCCACCTTCCACTCGAGGTTGCCGGTCGCGCCGCTGATCTTGTCGTCGATGTTGTCGCCGGCCAGGCTGAAGTAGTGGGTGTTGAAGTCCTTGGCCGTGAACAGGCCCTGGGCCAGGCCGGTCTGCAGGTCGCGGCCATCGTTGAAGGTGGTCTTCACGTCGGGTACGGCCGAGCCGGTCAGCTGGATGCGCGTGACGTTGGGCTGATTCATGCGCAGCACGACATAGCTGTCTTGCCCGCCGGAGTGGCGCTTGGAGGTGGACTCGTAGATGTCGCCCGTGGCCTTCAGCGTCGGCGACAGCTTCCATTCCGCGTTGGCACCGTACATGGCCGTGTCGACGACGCGGTACTCGGTCTTGTTCAGCAGCTCGGGGTTGAGCGCCAGTTCCGGGTTGGGATTGGCCAGCGTGAAGTCGGTGACCACGCCATTGGTGACCTGCATATTGGACCAGCGGCCCGGTGCAAACAGCGGATAGAAGGACAGCTGGTAGCCCACCTGGGGCGAGTCCAGCCGCGTCTTGAAGCCGTCCACGATGACCTTCAAGTCATTGCTGGGCCGCCACTCCACCTTGCCCGACAGCGCCGTGCGCTTCTTCTTCTCCATGATGGTGCCGAAGCGGAACTGGCCCGGGCCGATCAGGCCCTCCTCGTTCAGGTCCAGCTGGCCGTTGCCGTTGGGGTCGATGGCGCCGCCCCAGGTGTTGCCCCAGGGCCAGAAAAGTTCCGGCTTGTTCGGCGCCGGGTTGCGACTCCAGCCACCGTCGTTGCCGGCCGTGTCGGTGCGCACGTCGCGGTTGGCATAGACCACGCCAAGCAGCACGCCCAGCGTGTCGCCGAAGGTGTTGCTGTAGGTGCCCGACACCTTGGTGCCGTTGAGGCTGCTCATCTGGTTGCGGTCGGCCTCCACGCGCAGCAGGCCGCGCTGGCCCTTCTGGTCGAAGGGGCTGGCCGAGCGCAGGTTGACCAGGCCGCCGATGGCGCCTTCGATGAGGGAGGCCTGGGTGGACTTGACAACGTCGGCGCCGCTGATGACGTCGGCCGGCAGCACGTCGTAGGCGAAGTAGCGGCCCGCGCTGTCGGTGCCCAGCAGGCGGTTGTTGAAGGTGGTGATCGTGTACTCGGGGCCCAGGCCGCGGATGCTGACCTTCTGGCCTTCGCCGCCCGCCGTGCGCGAGATCGATACGCCGGTGATGTGGCTCAGCGAGTCGGCGACGTTGTTGTCGGGGAAGCGGCCGAGTTCAGTGGCGCTGATGCTGTCCTGCACGCCGGCGGCATTGCGCTTCAGCGCCAGCGACTTCTGCAGGCTGGCGCGGGTGCCGGTCACTTCCACGCGGTCCAGCGTGTTGTCGGCGTCGGTCTTGGCGGCTTCCTGCGCAAAGGCCGGGGCGGCCAGGGCCATCAGGCCGGCCAGCGTCAGCGGGTGCAGCGCGAAACAACGGGGTTGCAGGCGAGGACTCATCGAACAGTTCCTTTGATCTTGTGTGTCGGGGCTGCCGTCAGGGCAGCGCGATGTCATCTGCTTTGGATGCCGGGGCAGCTCTCCCCGGTGCGATGTGCCGGCTCCTCGGATGCCCCTCGAACCGGCTTGACGCAAGTCTACGAATGCTTTCGTTTAATTTCGTATAGAGTTTTCACGGATGCCGATTGCTTTCGATGAAGCATGCCACGAAAGCCTTCCATGGGGCTGACATAGTGGGAACGCGCTGACCTATATGGGAAATCACCCCTCACCCGCGGGATTTGGCATACGAAGGCGTTTTCGCTGTTGTGTTTTCGTTTTCGTTCGTTTAAGCTTTCGCTCGAAAGTTCAAAACGAACCGCCTGACCCACGAAAGACATCCCGATGCAGAGCAACTGGCTCACCTACACGCTGATCACGACCCTGCTCTGGGGCGTGTGGGGCGCCTTCACCGGCCTGCCGGCCGAACACGGTTTTCCCGACACGTTGATCTATGTGGTGTGGGCCCTGACCATGGTGGTGCCCGGTGTCATCGTGCTGGCCCGCGCCGGCTGGCGCCTGGACCGTGACCGCCGTTCTGTCGCGCTGGGCCTGGCCGTCGGCCTGCTCGGCGCCGGCGGCCAGATGCTGCTGTTCCGCGCAGTGCAGCTCGGCCCGGCCTATCTGGTCTTCCCGATCGTGTCGCTGTCGCCGGCCATCACCATCGCCCTGTCCTTCGGCCTGCTGGGCGAGCGCACCGGCAAGCTGGGCGTGGCCGGCATCGCGCTGGCCCTGTGCTCGCTGCCGCTGTTCGACTTCCAGTTCGGGCAGCAGGGTCAGGCCGTCGGGCTGTGGTTCGTGCTCGCCCTGGCCGTGCTGGTTGCCTGGGGCCTGCAGGCCTACTTCATCAAGCTGGCCAATGTGGGCACGAGCGCCGAGAGCATCTTCTTCTACATGGCCGTCGGTGCCCTGGCCTGCGTGCCCTTCGCGCTGTGGATGACCGATTTCAGCCAGCCCATCAACTGGGGCTGGCAGGGCCCGGGCCTGTCGGCCGTCATCCAGGTGCTGAACGCCATCGGCGCCCTGACCCTGGTCTACGCCTTCCGCTATGGCAAGGCCCTGGTCGTGTCGCCCCTGGTCAACGCCGGCGGCCCGCTGCTGACGGCCGTGCTGTCCATGGCCGTCAGCGGCACCGCCCCCACCAGCGCCAAGCTGGCCGGCATCGCCCTGGCTCTGCTGGCCGCCCTGCTGCTGGCCCTGCAGCCTGAAACGCCTTCTTCTTCTTCCTCTTCCCAACCCGTTCAAGGAGACGCCGCATGAAGCTCATGCTCGACCTCGTGCGCCGCCACAAGCAAGCCGCCCATGGCCACGCCGCTGCCATCGGCATCCCGTCCGTCTGTTCTGCCCACCCCGTCGTCATCGCCGCCACGCTGCGCGAATGTGCCGCCCAGGGCCGCCCCGCCCTCATCGAGGCCACGTCCAACCAGGTCAACCAGGACGGCGGCTACACGGGCATGACGCCGCTGGATTTCCGCCGCCATGTGCAGGCCCTGGCCGCCAACGAGGGCCTGGCGCCCGAACTGCTGCTGCTGGGCGGCGACCACCTCGGCCCCAACGCGTGGCGCAAGCTGCCGGCCGATGCGGCCATGGCCAAGGCCGAAATCATGGTGGCGCAGTACGTGGCCGCGGGCTTTCGCAAGATCCACCTCGACTGCTCCATGAGCTGTGCCGGCGACCCGGTGCCCCTGCCCGAGGTTGAGATCGCGGCCCGCGCCGTGCGCCTGTGCCGCGCGGCTGAAGCAGCCTGGCGCGACGCTTCCGATCGCGGCGAGCCCCCCGTCTACGTCATCGGCACCGAAGTGCCCGTGCCCGGCGGCGCGCACGAAGACCTCGGCGAGCTGGCCGTCACCTCGCCCGAGGCCGCCTCGTCCACGCTGGAGCTGCACCGCCACGCCTTCGCCCGCGCCGGCCTCGAGGCCGCCTGGGAGCGCGTCGTCGCCATGGTCGTGCAGCCCGGTGTCGAGTTCGACCACCACAAGGTCATCGACTACCGGCCCGAGAAGGCCCGGTCCCTGAGCGCCTTCATCGAGAGCCAGCCCGGCCTGGTCTTCGAGGCCCATTCGACCGACTACCAGACGCCTGAGCGCCTGGCCCAGCTGGCCCGCGACCACTTCGCCATCCTCAAGGTCGGCCCCGGCGTGACCTTCGCGCTGCGCGAGACCCTGTGGGCCCTGGCCGCCGTCGAACGCGAATGGGTGGGCGAAGGCGACGGCCTCGTGGACACCGTGCTGGGTGTCATGCGCGCCGAGCCCGAGCATTGGCGCGGTTACTACCAGGACCCCCGGCGCCTGGACGTCGACCTCGCCTACTCCCTGAGCGACCGCATCCGCTACTACTGGGCCCACCCCGCCGTGCGCGAGGCCTGCCGGACCATGCTGGCGCGCCTGGACGCCGCGCCGCCGCCGCTGACGCTGCTGAGCCAGTACCTGCCGCGGCAGTACGAAGCCGTGCGCGACGGCCGCATCGCCACCCACACCGATGCGCTGCTCCGCGACGGCACCGTCCAAGCCCTGCGCCCTTACCTCCACGCCTGCGCGGCCTGACATGGAGCCCCTCGTCCAAGGCAAACCTTGGCCGGTCCCCCGAGGGGACGGCGATGCCCGCGACGTCGAGCCGCGAGCACATCGCCCCACGCGGGCCGGCTAGGGAGCGGCCCGGCGCTCGGCCCGCAAAGCAAAAACGAATCACTGAACTGATATGACCCTTCTCCACCTCGACCCCACCGACCTCGCGCACCGCGGCGGCACGCACACGGCCCGCGAGATCGCCCACCAGCCGGATGTCTGGCAGGCCATCCACCAGCAGCTGCAAGCCGAGCGCCTCCGGCTGGACGCCTTCCTGCAGCCCCTGCTGGCCCTGCCCGACCTGCGCATCGTGCTGACCGGCGCTGGCTCTTCGTCCTTCATCGGTCAGTGCCTGGCGCCGGCCCTGCTGAAGCTGCTCGGCCAGCGCCCCGGCATCCGCGTCGAGGCCGTGGCGACGACGGATATCGTCTCCAGCCCCGAGCAATGCCTGCAGCCCGAAGTGCCGACCCTGCTCGTGTCCTTCGCCCGCTCTGGCAACAGCCCCGAGAGCCTGGCCGCCGTCGAGCTGGCCGACCGCTTCGTCAAGCGCTGCTTTCACCTCGCCGTGACCTGCGCTTCCGAGGGCACGCTGAACCAGCGCCTGTCCGACAAGGCCAGTGCGCACGTGCTGCTGCTGCCCGACGAGACGCATGACCGCGCCTTCGCCATGACGTCCAGCTTCACCGGCATGCTGCTCGCGGCCGCCTGGGCCTTCGGCCTGCCGCTGGCGCCGGTGGCCGAACTGGCCCGCGCCGCCGCGACCCTGGCCGAAGCCGAGACCGATCGCCTCTATGCGCTGACGGACAAACCCTTCGAGCGTGTCGTCTACCTCGGCAGCAATGCGCTGCTCGGCCTGGCTCGCGAGGCCGCCCTCAAGCTGCTGGAGCTGACCGACGGCCAGCTCGTCGCCCTGGCCGACTCGCCCCTGGGCTTCCGCCACGGCCCCAAGACCATCCTGAACGACAGGACCCTGGTCGTCATCTTCCTGTCCAACGACGCCTACACCCGCCAGTACGACCTCGATCTGCTCAACGAGCTGCGCCGCGAAGGCCGCGCCCGCGTGCTGGCCATCCGAACCTCGTCGCTGAACGGCGCCGAGGCTCCGCATGCGGATGATGTGCACCTCGCCCTGCCCGCCTCCGCGCCGGACCTGGCCCTGGCCCCGGTGGCCCTGGTCTTCGCTCAATGCCTGGCCCTGCTCGCCTCGCTGCAGCTGGGCATCACGCCCGACAACCCCAGCGCCTCGGGCACGGTGAACCGCGTTGTCCAAGGTGTCACCATTCACCCCCTGACTTCCCAGCGGCATTCCTGATGATGAGACCCGCATGGCCGCCCGAAGGGGCACAACTCCCGCTCGGCGGGACGGCGCAAAGCGCGAAGGGTGCCCCATGACGTCTCTGTTCCTCGGCATCGACGGCGGCGGCACCAAGACCGCCTTCGTCCTCATCGATGGCGATGGCCGCCTGCTGGCCCGCCACGAAGCGACGACGAGCTATTACATCGAGATCGGCTTCGACGCTCTGCGCGCCCTTTTGCAAAGTGGCGTGCGGACAACCCTGCAGCAAGCCGGCGTGCCCGCCAGCGACGTCGCCTACACCTTTGCAGGCCTGCCGGCGCATGGCGAGGACAGCGAGCTGCTCACCACCTTCGATGCGCTGCTGAAAGACGTCGTGCCGCGCAGCACCATTGGCAACGACATGGTCTGCAGCTGGGCTGGCTCGCTGGCCGGTGCCGACGGCATCAGCCTCGTCGCCGGCACCGGCTCCATCGCCTATGGCGAATGGATGGGCCGCGGCGCGCGCTGCGGCGGCTGGGGCGAGGTCTTCGGCGACGAGGGCTCGGCCCATTGGCTGGCCCGCGAGACCCTGGCCCTGTTCTCACGCATGGCCGATTGCCGCGCCGAGCCGGGGCCGCTGCTGGCCCTGGTGCGTGAGCACTTCGAACTCAAGCACGACCTCGACCTCTGCGGCGAGATCAACGGCAGCGCCGCCCGCAGCGAGCTGGCCCAGATCGCCCGCCTGGCCACCGCCGCCGCCCAGGCCGGCGACGTGCAGGCCCGCCAACTGCTCGTGCGTGCCGGCGACGAACTCGCCGCGCTGGCCGCTGGCGTGGCCCGCAATCTTGGCGTGAGCGGCATCCAGGCAGTGCCGGTGTCCTATTCCGGCGGCGTGTTCGCGGCCGGTGAGCTGGTGCTGGGCCCGCTGCAGGCAGCGCTGGCCCGTCGGCTGCCGGGCGCCGTGCTGAAGACGCCTCGCTTCGGCCCTGAGCTCGGCGCGGCCCTGTACGCGGCCCGCCTGGGCGGTCGGCCGCTGTCGGCTGAAGCCCTGACTCGGCTTTCGTAAGCGCGTCGATATCATTCGAAAGCCAAACCTCCTGCCTTTCGACCCCGAATGCCCGCCACCGCCTCTTCTGCGGCTTCACCCGCGAAAACCGAAAGCCCGCTCCTCATCGACGAGCGGCGCCGGCTGATCCGCGAGCTTGTGCAAAGCCAGGGGCGCGTGACGGTGGACGAACTGGCCGATCGCTTCGGCACCTCCGTCGTCACCATCCGCAGCGACCTCAACGCGCTGGCCTCCACCGGCGCCGTGCTGCGCACGCACGGCGGCGCGCTGGCCCAGCGCGACACCGAGGAAGTGCCCATCGGCGTCAAGCAGAAGCTGCGCCACGAACAGAAGGCCCGCATCGCCGCCGAGGCCGTCAAGCTCATCAAGGACGGCGAGACCATCCTGCTCGACTCCGGCTCGACGACCGAAGAGATCGCCAAGCAGATCCGCGGCTTGCGCCTGACGTCGCTGAACGTCATCACCAATGCGCTCAACATCGCCGCCCTGCTGGCGCCGGTGTCCCACATCAACCTCATCATGCCGGGCGGGCAGCTGCGGCCAAATTCGTTTTCCCTGTCCGGCCCTCAAGCCGTGGCGGCGTTGCAAGGGTTGTATGCGGATCGCCTGTTCCTCGGCGTCGACAGCCTCGACCCCGACATCGGCCTCATGACGCCGCATCTGCTCGAAGCCCAGCTCAACGCCCAGATGATGAAGATCAGCCGCCAGGTCGTGGCCGTGGCGGACGCGTCCAAGCTGATGAAGCGCAACCTGTCCGTCATCGCGCCGGTGGAGCAGCTGGATGTGTTGATCACCGACAGCGGCGCGGATCAGAGCATCGTGGATCAGTTGAGGGGGCGGGGGATTGAGGTGGTGTTGGCGTAGACACTGGGAAGCATGTATCGCCTGTCTGCCGCCTCCATCGCTTTCGTCATATACGCGACTGCTGTTGTCTTGCCCTTACGCGCCAGTGCCGAAGATCTTGAATCGGCTTTTCGGCAGGCGACGGACAAACTCCAGCCGTATTTGGTCTTCACTGGTCGCAAGGCTGCGAACGCGCAAACCGATTCTGGAAGAGCCGACATCGCCGAAGCGTTGGCCTTGTTGAAGCGGGTCACAACCGCACGCCCTGACCATTGGCCCGCCTTCTGGTACACGGGCAAGGCGCATCAGGCGCTAAGGAACCACCCCGCCGCGTACGACGCGTTCAAGCAGTCCGTCGCCTTAAAGCCCCTCCACCCAGACGTCGCCAGGGAATTTGTCATTGAGGCCATCTGCGTAAACGCAACTTCGGAAGCCGTAGCAGCGGCCCGAGAGGTCGCAACTGCCAATGCCTCCAATTCGGGTTTGCGGGCGAACCTCGGCCTTGCTCTCCTGGCAGACGGGCAATTGGCGGAAGCGAACAGCATCACGAAGCAAGCCCTGGCGATGGATCCGGCTGACCGCATCGCCAAGAATCTGCTGGCTGAAATCCTTGAAGTGCAGGGCGGACCGGTGGCTTCCCAATACTGCCCACCTTAGGGACAGCCTGGCGCTCGTAGTCTCAGCCCGGCACTATCGCCATCACCTCAATCTCCAACTTCGCTCGGTCCTCCACCAGCGCCGACACCTGCACCGCGCTCATGGCGATGCCGTAGTCGCGGCCCAGCAAGTCGCGGCAGGCCTGGCCCACTTCGCGGCCGCAAGCGCTGGCATGACCGCTTACTGCGCCAGCCGTACCGTGCCCGTCACCGGCATAGTTGTGCCCTTGGATTGAAGCTGCAACAGCTGCCACGCAATCGCCAGTGATTTTGCCGTGGAGGTTCCGGCGGAGCTGGCGGACACGTGATAGCTCCGTCCAAGTACGTCTGCCCGAGCGATGACCGCTCCCTCACCTGCACCGGATGTCGCCATGAACGTGCCGTTCGGTCCTTTGCGCTGCAGGGCACCGAGAAAAGCGAGCACGCCATAAGGAGAGCGCAGCGTGGCCTTAGGAACCGGCGGCGGTGCCTCGCCGGGGGCAGGCGCTCGCGGCGCGACTGCAAAGTTTTCCCGCAACGCTCGCAAGGCATCCACCGAAGAGGCCGGTGCTACGGGGCGCCCCTTTGTCACCCTCGCCCACTCAGCAATCATTTTGGCGGCGTTGCCGGTGGGCCGCATGGCATCTTCCGCGGCTCGATCGTTTTTCACAGCTTCCTCGGGAGGCATGCAGTTCAAACCCAAAAGATTCGGTGTCGTCCCATAAACAAGCTTGCCGTCCTTTTGTCCAAAGGGGCCGAGTCCCGCAGCCTTCGCCGCAGCTGCGCCTTCAAGCGTGGGGCGCGGCTGGCCAGGCGCCAGGAAATCATGGGTCCACGCGACCGACGCCGTGTCCTGCTGGAGCACCAGGACGCAGTCCGCTAGCTTCAGGTCGTCAACATACTTGACAAAGTCCGCATAGGTGCGATGACCCGGATCGTTCTGGTACACGTGCGTCACCTTAGGATCCGCGGCGTCGGGCACACTCACCGAGTCCAGCAGCAGGCGCATCAGCAAGTCCGTCGGCCAGCCCAGTTCCGACATCAACGGCAAGGTGCTCATCGGCACCGGCGTCATGATTCCCTGCATGAATTCCTGGCCGTCCAGAGGCGTGACATCGAGCGCCGGGAGGGCTGGCCCGGTCACACCGAGTTCCAGACCCCCGCGCTGTGTCGGGTTCAACTGCGCGCCGGAACCGATCACCGGCACACCCGCCAGCGGCGGATAGGTGGCCTTTGCGCTCAGGCCCGCTGTACCCGCGGACAGGCGCAGCGTATTGATGCGAGAGAAATGCATTGGCAAGTCCATGGCCGCCCGCATCACGTTCAACAACAGCAAGTCGTTGTTCTGCCGCTCGAATGCGAGGTTGGCATTGACAGCTTCCTTTGCGACATCGCCGGGCGCTGCACATCCACCAATTGCTAACAAAAGTCCAACCGCGATGCCGATGGCGTTGGCACGTGTATTCATCATTCCCTCCGGTGTTGGAAGCCCATACTGCGATTTCCCATCCAGCACGGGACAACTGGATGCTGCCAAGCTGCACGAGCGCGTCATCCCCACAACTGCGGATATGGACTCTCCGGCCAACAGCCTCGACCAAAGAGATTGAACCGCGATGAACCTCAACCCGGCACCACCGCCGTGACCTCAATCTCCACCTTGGCCCTGTCCTCCATCAGCGCCGACACCTGCACGGCGCTCATGGCGATGCCGTAGTCGCGGCCCAGTACGTCGCGATAGGCCTGGCCCACCTCTCGGCCGCGGGCGATGTATTCGCGCTTGTCGATGAGGTACCAGGTCATGCGCACGATGTGCTCGGGCGCCGCGCCGGCTTCGGCCAGCACGGCGCGGATGTTGAGCAGGGTCTGGCGCACCTGGGCGATGAAGTCGTCGCTGTCGAACTCGCAGCGCTCGTTCCAGCCGATCTGGCCGGCGACAAAGACCTGGCGGCCACTCGCGGCCACGCCGTTTGCGTAGCCGCGTGGCTGGGTCCAGCCTGCCGGCTGCAAGATTTTCTTGTTGCTCATGATGATGTCTCCTGTTCTTGTGCGGCGAGCGAGCGCTCCAGCGCGGCACGCAGGTCGTCGGGAAAGGCCTGGGGCTTGTGGGTCGCGAGCGAGGTGCAGACCAGCACCTGGGTGAACTCGACGCGCGGACCGTCGGCGCCGATGAAAGCGATGTTCAGCTTCAGCGAACCGCCGCCCAGGCGTTCGATGCGGATGGTTTGCTTCAGTTGGTCGCCATGGCGGCTGACGCGCAGGAAGCGGGTGTCGAGCTGGGCCGTCGGCATGCCGACCTGGCGCTGGCCGATCAGCACATCGAAGGGCAAGCCCAGCGCGTTGGCGAACCAGTCCTCGATCAGCTCGTTCAGCATCTCGAAATAGCGCGGGTAGAAGACGATGCCGGCCGGGTCGCAATGGCCGAATCGCACCAGTTGTTCGCGTTGGAAGGCGTAGCTCATCTCGGCCATCCTGGAACACAGCCACAGAGGCACAGAGGCACTGAGAGACCTTCATCCCGCTGCCTCTGTGTCTCTGTGCCTCTGTGGCTTTGTTTGAATTTCATGTCAGACGCCGAGATGCTTTTGCCACAACGCCGGGTCGGCGGCGAGTTCTGAAGAGGGACCGGCCCAAGCGACGCGGCCCCTCTCGACCAACGTGTGGTGGTCGGCCAGCTTGATCAACCGCTGCACATATTTGTCGACAACCAGGATGGTCTGGCCGGCGGCCCGCAGCAGGTCCAGGCAGCGCCAGATCTCCTCGCGCACGAGAGGCGCCAGGCCTTCGGTGGCTTCATCCAGCACCAGCAGGCGTGGGTTGGTGACCAGGGCACGGCCGATGGCCAGCATCTGCTGCTCGCCACCGGACAGCTGCTGGCCGGAGTTGCCGGCACGCTCGGCCAGACGCGGGAAGAGATCGAACACGCGCGCCGTCGTCCACGGTTCGCTGGCGCCGCTGCGATTGGCGCCAAAGGCGTCCAGGTGCTCACGCACGCTGAGGTTGGGGAAGACCTGACGTCCCTCGGGCACCAGGGCCAAGCCCAGCCGCGCGATGCGGTCGGCCGGCCAGCCCGTGATGTCCTCGCCACAGAAGCGGATGCGCCCGCTGCTGGGCTTGAGCCAACCGCACAGGCAGCGCAGCAGCGTGCTCTTGCCCATGCCGTTGCGGCCCAGCAGCGTGGCGACCTCGCCGGGCTGCATGCTCAATTGCATGCCGAACAGCACCTGGCTGGCGCCGTAGCCAGCCTCGAGCTGTTCGACTTCCAGCAGGGCGCTCATGCGGCAGCCTCCAGCTCGTCGCCGAGATAGGCGCGGCGCACTTCGGGGTGTTCGCGGATGGCGCCGGGCACATCGCTGGCGATGACGCGGCCACCGACCAGCGTGGAGATGCGGTCAGCCAGGCGGAAGACGGCGTCCATGTCGTGCTCGACCAGCAGCAGGGTCAGGCCCTCGGCCTTCAAGGCCTGCAGCAGTTCGACCATGCGGGCGGACTCGTCCGGCCCCATGCCGGCCAGCGGCTCGTCCAGCAGCAGCAGGCGCGGCCGCGCGGCGAGGGCCAGGCCGACTTCGAGCTGGCGCTGCTCGCCATGGGCCAGTTCACCGGCGATGCGGTCGGCCTGCGCGGTGAGGCCGACACGCGCCAGCAGGCCATCGGCTTGTTCATGCGCCACCGCATCCAACCTTGCGGATCGCCACCACGAAGGTGCACGCTCGTCTCGGGCGAGCAAGGCCAGCACGAGGTTGTCGCGTACTGTGCAGGGCTTGAACAGGCTGGTGATCTGGAAGCTGCGCACCAGGCCGGCCTGCACGCGGCGGGCGATGTCGCGCCGCGTCACGTCCTGGCCGTCGAAAACGATCTGGCCCGAATCAGGCGCCAGAGCGCCGGAGATCTGGTGGATCAGCGTCGTCTTGCCGGCGCCGTTGGGGCCGATCAGCGCATGCAGCTCGCCCGCTCGCACCTCGAAGCTCGCGCCATCGGTTGCAGCCAATGCACCGAAGCGCTTGACGAGATTTCGGATCTTAAGCACGGCGCCAGACTCCCGCCAGTCCGCGTGGCGCGTACAGCACGACGAGCAGCAGCAGCGCACCCAGCCCAAGTTGCCAGTGCAGGGTGTAGCTGGGCAACAGCGCTTCCAGCAGCAACAGCACAGCGGCCCCCAACGGCCCGCCCCACAAGGCACCGGCGCCGCCGATGATGACCATGACCATCAGCTGGCCGGATTGCGACCAATGCATCAGATGCGGCGTGACCAGACCGTTGAGATTGGCCAGCAGCGCACCCGCAAGGCCCGCCAGCGCTCCGGCCAGCACAAAGGCCTGCCAGCGGAGTGCAAACACGCGCCCCCCCGCGGCGGCCACGCGCACCTCGTTCTCGCGCGAGCCCTGCAGCAGCCAGCCAAAGGGCGAGTTCACCAAGCGCTGCAGGCCGGCCATGACGATGGCGACCAAGGACAACGCAACCCAGTAGAAGCTCGCATCGTCCTTCAGGTCGAGACCGAAACCCATGACCGAACGCTGCGCCAGCGGCAGGCCGTCATCACCGCCATAGGCCTTCAGCGAGACGGCCAGGAAATAGAACATCTGGGCAAAGGCCAACGTGATCATGATGAAGTAGACGCCGCGGGTGCGCAGGCTGATGGCGCCGATCAGCGCCGCTGCGGCCGCGCCGACAACACAAGCCGCCGGCCAGGCAATCCATGCCGAGGTGACGCCCGCATCCATCAGCACGCCCACCGTGTAGGCGCCGAGACCGACGTAAGCCGCGTGGCCAAAGCTGACCAAGCCGCCGAAGCCGAGGATGAGATTCAGGCTGGATGCTGCGATGGCGAAGATCAGAATGCGCGTCGCGACGACGGTATAGAACTCCAGGCCCATGGCCTGCAGCAGCGGCGGCAAGGCCGCAAGCACGGCCAGCAGCGCCCAGGCCCAACGGCCCAGGCCCCGGTGATGAAGTCTGCGAGCTTCAGCCATGAGCGGGGAACAAGCCTCGCGGCTTCCAGAACAGGATGGCGGCCATCAGCACATAGATGAGGATGGAGGCCAGGGCCGGGCCGAGGTTGGACGCGACCTCGGGCGAGGCAAGCTGGCGCAGCAGGGCCGGCAGCAGCGTGCGGCTGGCGGTATCGACCACGCCGACCAGCAGAGACCCCACGAGCGCGCCACGCACCGAGCCGATGCCGCCAACGACGATGACGACGAAGGCCAGGATGAGGATGCTTTCGCCCATGCCTACCTGCACGGCCAGCAGCGGGCCTAGTAGGGCGCCGGCCAACGCGCACAGCGCCGCGCCGAAGCCGAACACGACCGTGAACAACATGCGGATGTTGACGCCCATGGCCGTGGCCATCTGGCGGTTGGACGCTCCCGCCCTCACCCAGGCGCCGTAGCGCGTGCGCGTGACCAGCACCCACAGCAGCAGCGCTACGGCCAGGCCGACGCCGATGATGAGCAGGCGGTAGGCCGGGTAGTTCAGGCCCGGCAGCAACTCGACGGGACCGGACAGCGCAGCGGGCGTGTTCAGCATCAGCGGCTGGTCACCCCAGATGATGCGGACGCCTTCGTTGAGCATCAGGATCAGCGCGAAGGTGGCGAGGACCTGGCTGAGATGGTCCCGAGCGTAGAGGCGCCGCAGCAGCGTGACCTCGAGCGCCATGCCAAGGACGGCGGTGCCGGCGAGCGCCGCCAGCACGGCGAGCAGGAAGGAGCCTGTCGCCGCGGCGGTGGCGGCGGCGAGGTAGGCGCCGACCATGTACAGCGAACCATGGGCCAGGTTGATCATGTCCATGATGCCGAACACGAGGGTCAAGCCGGCGGCAAGCAGGAAGAGCATCAGGCCGAATTGGAGGCCGTTGAGGGCTTGTTCGGTGAGGAGGATCCAGTCCATCAGCCGGCCGCTTTCAACGAAAGCTGTATGGCGCGAAGGCCCGTGCCGGGACGTCGCCCCGGCGGGCGACCTTCTTTCTGAGCGACCAGAAAGAAGGCAAAGAGTCGCCCCCGATCCGCCCGGCCCTTTGCTGCGCAGCGGGCTGCCCTGCGGTGCTCGCGCCTTGCAACCCCGCGCAAAACTCCCGCCGCTACGCTCTGGTCAAACAGTTGCGCGGAGTCAGTGCTTGAGGCGTGCTGCGCACGCGGTTGCAAGCCGCTGCGCTCCTCGGCGGGCTCAAAGGGGGGGTGATTGAACAGCCCGGTGACATCGGATTTGCGAGTTTGGCTGTTCGGTGGTTCGGGAGCTCCCCTTTGGAGGAGCCGAGCATCGCAGGGCGTCGAGGCGCGCGCGCAGCGCGCTTCGTGGGCTGACTTCGCGCGGCTGTCTGAGCGCAGCGTAGCGAAGCGAGTTCCGCGCGAGCCTCGGCGACCGAGAAGCACAGGGGACCCCGCAGCGCAGCGGAGGGGCGACGGAACAGGGGCGGTTTCTTTGCTTACTTTCTTGTCCGCACAAGAAAGTAAGTCGGCCGCCGGGACGAAATCCCGGCTGGGCCTTGCCACCAAACCAAAGCTACCCGCGCAGTCCATCTCAATTCATCTTGCAAGAAGCGGCATACGCATCCTCATGCTGCGTGAAGATCTTCCCCAACGTCCGATTCGTCACCCTCCCCTGGCCGTCTTTGGTGATCACTCGCAGGTAATAGTCCTGAATGGGGTACTGGTTCTTGTTGAACCTGAACGGCCCGCGCACCGACTCGAACTTCGCCGCCTTCAGCGCCTTCAGCACCGCCGCCTTGTCCTCGACCTTGCCCTTCACATCCCTCACCGCCGCATTCATCAGCAGCGCCGCGTCATACCCCTGGCTCGCATACAGCGACGGCAGGCGCCCATAGTCCTTGACGAAGTCGGCGACGAACTTCCTGTTGGCCGGGTTGTCCATGTCGTGGGCCCAGTGCGAGCTGTTGAACATGCCCAGCATGGGCTCGCCCACCGCCTTGATGACATCCTCGTCGGCCGAGAAGCCGGGGCCGAACAGGGTCACGTCCTTGGACAGGCCGGCGCCCACGAACTGCTTGATGAAGTTGATGCCCATGCCACCGGGCAGGAAGATGTACATCGCATCCGGCTTGGCGGCGCGGGCCTGCGCGAGCTCGGCCGCGTAGTCCAACTGGCCGAGCTTGGTGTAGATCTCCTCGACGACGGCGCCCTTGTAGTAGCGCTTGAAGCCGGTCATCGCGTCCTTGCCTGCGGGATAGTTGGGCGCCAGCAGCACCAGCTTCTTGAAGCCCTTTTCGGTCACCGTCTTGCCAACGGCCTCGTGCAGGTTGTCGTTCTGCCAGGCGATGTTGAAGAAGTAAGGGTTGCACTGCTCTCCGGCGTACTGCGAGGGGCCGGCGTTGGCGCTGATGTAGGGGATCTTGGCGTCGAAGACCGCGGGGCCGACGGCCAGCATGATGTTGGAGAAGACGATGCCGGTCATGAAGTCGACCTTGTCGCGCTTGATCAGGCGTTCGGCGGTCTGCTTGGCGACCTCGGGGTTCTGCTGGTCGTCGGCGGTGACCATCTCTACGGCCAAGCCGCCGAATTTGCCGCCGCTGTGCTTCAGCCCTAGCGCAAAGCCGTCGCGGATGTCCACGCCCAGGCCGGCGCCGGGGCCGGACAAAGTGCTGAGGAAGCCGATCTTGAGCTTGTCGGCGGCCTGGGCCGCAGGAAGCAAGGCAAGGCCGAGGGTGACGGCGGCAAAGGTCTTCTTCATGCGCAGGTCTCCATGGATGGGGTCAGGCTTTGAGCTTAAAGCGTTGCAGCTTGCCGGTTTCGGTGCGCGGCAGGCTGGTACGGAACTCGATGGCACGCGGGTATTTGTAGGGCGCGATGGTGGCCTTCACATGCTCCTGCAAGGCCTTCACGTCCCCGGCATGGCCCTCGCGCAGCACGACGAAAGCCTTGACCAACTGGCCACGTTCTTCGTCGGCCACGCCGATGACGGCACATTCGGCCACGGCCGGGTGGCTGAGCAGCGCGGCCTCGACCTCGGGGCCGGCGATGTTGTAGCCGCCCGAGATGATCATGTCGTCGGTGCGGGCCTGGTAGACAAAGTAGCCTTCTTCGTCGATCAGGTAGGAATCGCCGGTCAGGTTCCAGCCGTCCTGCACATACTGGTGCTGGCGCTCGTCAGCCAGGTAGCGGCAGCCGGTCGGCCCCTTGACGGCGAGGTGGCCGACCTGGCCAGCGCGCAGCGGCTGGCCGGCGTCGTCCAGGATGCAGGCCTGGTAGCCCGGCACGGGCTTGCCGGTGGCGCCGCCCTTGGCCGTCTCTTCGGTGTGAGAGATGAAGATGTGCAGCAGCTCGGTGGCACCGATGCCGTCGATGAGCTCGATGCCCGTCGCCTGCTTCCACAGCGCGCGCGTGGCCGCCGGCAGGGCCTCGCCGGCGCTGACGCATTTGCGCAGCGAAGACAGGTCGTGCTGGGCCGCCACCTGCGCCATGGCGCGGTAGGACGTCGGCGCCGTGAAGCAGACCGTCGCGCGGTGCTCGGCAATCGCGGCCAGCAGCAGGTCGGGTGATGCCTTCTCCAGCAACACGGCGGAGGCGCCCACGCTCATCGGGAACAGCAGCAGGCCGCCCAGGCCGAAGGTGAAGGCCAGCGGCGGGCTGCCGATGAAGACGTCGCTGGCCTGCGCCCTGAGGCAATGCACCGGCCAGCAGCGGCAGATCGCGAGGATGTCGCGATGGAAATGCATGGTGCCCTTGGGCTGGCCGGTCGTGCCCGAGGTGAAGGCGATCAGCGCGCAGTCGTCGCTGGCGGTGTCGGTGTTGGTGAAAGTGGCAGGCTGACGCGCGGCGCGGGCCTCGAGGCCATCGGGCTCCTTGCTGCGGTAGTGGCAGATGCCGCGCAGCACCGGGTTCTGCAATTGCGCCGCCGCGAGTTCATCGGCCAACGCTGCGTCGCACAGCGCATGCGTGACCTCAGCCTTGGCGATGACCTTGCCCAGCTCGACGGCGCGCAGCAGCGGCATGGTCGCCACCGCAATGGCGCCGGCCTTGATGACGGCGAACCAGCAGGCCGCCAACTGCGGCGTGTTGCTGCCACGCAGCAGCACGCGGTTGCCGGGCACGACGCCGAGTTCGTTGACCAGCACGTTGGCGATGCGATTGGCCTCGGCCTGCAGCTGCGCGTAGGTCCAGCGCACACCACCGCCCTGCACGCAGGGCCGGTCGCCCTGGCCTTGCTGCACCCAGCGGTCAAGCAATTCGGTCGCCGCATTCAGCTTGGGGCCGAACTGCCGCTCGGGCAGTTCGAAGACCAGATCCGGCCACTGGTCCTGCGGCGGAAGGCGGTCTCTTGCGAAGGTATCCAGATGGGCCGAGGGATGCATGTCAGGCCTTCAACAATTCGCGGCCGATGATCAGCTGCTGCACTTCGCTGGCGCCCTCGTAGATGCGCAGCGCACGGATTTCGCGATAAAGCGACTCGACGACCTCGCCCCGGCGCACGCCACGGCCGCCGAAGAGCTGCACGGCCGCATCGATGACCTGCTGGGCGTTCTCGGTGGCCATCAGCTTGGCCATGGCGGCCTCTTTCGTGATCGCCTTGCCCTGGTCACGCAGCCAGGCCGCGCGATAGACCAGCAGAGCGGCCGAATCCACCTTGCAGGCCATGTCGGCCAGCTTGGCCTGGGTCAGTGGCAGGTCCGCGAGACGCGCACCAAACATGGGCCGCTCCTTGGCCCGGGTCAGGCCCTCCTGCAGCGCGCGGCGCCCGAAGCCCAGCGCCGCGGCGGCAACCGAAGTGCGGAACACGTCCAGCGTGCGCATCGCGACCTTGAAGCCCTCACCCGGCGCTCCAACCATCTGGCTTTTGGGCACACGACAGTTGGTGAAGCGCAAGCGAGCCAGCGGGTGAGGCGCGATGACGTCGATGCGCTCGGCAATCTCGAAGCCCGGGACGCCGGCATCGACGATGAAGGCGCTGATGCCGCGCGAGCCCGGCGCTTCGCCGGTGCGGGCGAACAGCACATAGAAGTCGGCGATTCCGCCGTTGGAGATCCAGGTCTTCTCGCCGTTCAGCACATAGGCGTCGCCGTCTTCGGTGGCGCTGCACTGCATGGCGGCAACGTCGGAACCGGCCTCGGGCTCGGACAGCGCAAAGGCCGACAGCGCCTCGCCGCGGGCCACACGCGGTAGATAGCGCTCGCGCTGGGCCGGCGTGCCCTGCAGCGAGATGGCACCCGAGCCCAGACCCTGCATCGCAAAGGCGAAATCGGCCAGACCGTCATGCCGGGCCAGGGTCTCGCGGATCAGGCAGAGGGCGCGGGTGTCGATGGCCTGGCCTTCACTGGCGACCGCATGGTTCAGCCAGCCGGCCTTGCCGAGTTGCGCGACAAGCGACTTGCACTGTGCATCGACATCGCCGTCATGGTCGACATGCTGCAGATGCTCGCCGCACCAGGCATCCAGCGCGGCGGCCAGCTCACGGTGCTTGGCGTCGAAGAAGGGCCAATCCAGATGCTCCACGGTCAATCTCCTTGGAAAGCCGGCTTCTGCTTGGCCGCGAAGGCCTCGTAGGCGCGATGGAAGTCCTTGGTCATCATGCAGATGGCCTGGGCCTGGGCCTCGGACTCGATGGCCTCGTCGACGCCCATGGCCCACTCCTGATGCAGCATGCGCTTGGTCATCGCATGGGCAAAGCTGGGGCCGTCAGCGATCTCGCCGGCCCATTTCAGCGTCTCTTTCAGCAACTGCTCGGGTTCGACCATGCGGTTCAGAAAGCCCCAGCTCAGCGCCTCTTCGCCGCCAAGGCTGCGGCCGCTGTAGAGCAGGTCAGACGCGCGGCCCTGGCCGACGATGCGCGGCAGCATGGCGCAGGCGCCCATGTCGCAACCCGCCAGGCCGACGCGGGTGAAGAGGAAGGCTGTCTTGCTGCGCGCCGTGCCCACGCGCAGGTCGGACGCCATGGCCATGATGGCGCCAGCGCCGGCGCACACGCCGTCGATGGCCGCGAGGATGGGCTGGGGGCAGGCGCGCATGGCCTTGACGAGGTCGCCCGTCATGCGCGTGAAGGCCAGCAGGTCGGGCATGCCCATCCCGGTCAGCGGGCCGATGATCTCGTGCACGTCGCCGCCCGAGCAGAAGTTGCCGCCGGCGCCTTCGATGACGATGGCCTTGACTTCGTCCACATAGGACAGCGCGCGGAACAGGTCGCGCAGCTCGGCATAGGAGGCGAAGGTCAGCGGGTTCTTGCGCTCGGGCCGGTTCAACGTGATGACGCCGACCATGCCGTGCTGCTGCCAGAGGAAGTGCTGGGCTTCGTAACCGAGCAGACTCAGGTGGTTGCCGGAAGTCAGGTGGGGCGTCATGAGTTGCTGTCCTTGGCCAGATGCGTTTTCAGTTGCGCGAGCAGTTCGTGGACCTGGGTCTTCTGCGACGGCGTCCAGCCGGCGAAGAGCTCGACGATCCAGCCCTCATGGGTGGCCGCCATGCGCTTGAACTGCCGTCGACCCTGGGGCGTGAGCTTGACGATGAAGCTGCGGCGGTCGTCGACGCGGGTCTCGCGCAGCACCAGGCCTTCGGCTTCGAGCTGGTCGGTGATGCCGGTCACGTTGCCGCCGGTCACCATCAGGCGCTTGGACAGCTCGCGCATCGTCAGCCCGTCGGGGTGGCGCTCCAGCTGGGCCAGCAGGTCGAAGCGCGGCAGCGTGGTGCCGAAGTCGGCGCGCAGGCGCTGGCGGATCTGGTCTTCGACACGCGTGGTGCAGGACAGCAGACGCAACCAGAGCTTGAGCGCCTGGTGGTCGTCGTCCGACAGTCGGGTTTCAAGGTCGATGTCGTTCACATCGTCTCCCCGCCGCAGACGGCAATGGCTTGGCCGTTGACGCCGGGGCTGGCGAGCAGCCATGCCACCGTGTCCGCGACCTCTTCAGGCTGGATCAGCCGACCCTGCGGGTTGGCCTTGGCCAGCTCGGCCTTGGCCTGCTCAGCCGTGCGCCCGGTCTTGGCGACGATGGTGTCGACGGCGTTGGCGACGATGTCGGTCTCGGTGTAGCCGGGGCAAACGGCGTTGACCGTCACGCCCTTGGTGGCGACCTCCAGCGCCATCGCGCGGGTCAGGCCCAGCACGCCATGCTTGGCCGCGCAGTAGGCCGCGACGTAGGCATAGCCCTTCAGCGCCGCCGTGCTGGCGACGTTGACGATGCGGCCGTCTTTGCGCGCCAGCATGCCGGGCAGCACGGCGCGGCTGCAGAGGAACGTGCCGGTGAGGTTGACGTTGAGCAGGCGCTGCCAGAGTTCCAGCGAGGTCTTGTGCAGCGGTGCGGTCTCGACCTGGCCGGCGTTGTTGACGAGGATGTCCACATCACCCACGGCAGCGAAGGCCGCTGCGACGCTGGCCTCGTCGGACACGTCGCAGACCTGGATGGCGACGTCGCCGAGCTCGGACTGCTGCGCTTGAAGCCGCTGCAGGTTGCGACCCATCAGCGTGACGCGCATGCCTTCGGCCATCAGCTTCTTCGCCACCGCGGCACCAATGCCGCTGCCCCCACCCGTCACGACTGCGTGCTGTTTCATACGCCCAATGCCTTGTTCGCCTGCTCGGCCGCGGCCACATTGCCGGCGCGTTGACGTTCGAATTCGCGTTCGAGTTGACTCTTGCCTGACAGGTATTGCCTGGGCCACTCCAGCCCGTTGGGACCGTGGTAGCCGATGCGCGCCGCCTCGGTCAGCGTCCAGGCCGGGTTGGCCAGATGCGGCCGCGCGATGGCGCAGAGGTCGGCGCGGCCCGAAGCGATGATGCTGTTGACATGGTCGGCCTCGGAGATGGCACCGACCGCCATGGTCGCGATGCTGACGCGGTTGCGGATGCTTTCGGCAAACGGCGTCTGGAACATGCGGCCATAGACCGGCTTCTGCGCCTTGCTGACCTGGCCGGAGGAAACGTCGATGAGGTCGACGCCGGCCTGCTTGAACGCGGCGGCAATGGCCACGGCGTCTTCCGGCGTGGTGCCACCCGGCACCCAGTCGTGGGCCGAGATGCGCACGGACATGGGCCGGTTCAGCGGCCAGACTTCGCGCAGCGCGGCGAAGACTTCCAGTGGGTAGCGCAGCCGGTTCTCCAGCGAGCCGCCGTAGTCGTCGTCACGGTGGTTGGTCAGCGGCGAGATGAAGGCCGACAGCAGATAGCCGTGGGCGCAGTGCAGTTCCAGCCAATCGAAGCCCGCATCGGCCGCGCGGCGGGCCGCATTCACGAAGTCCTCGCGCACGCGGTCCATGTCGGCTCGCGTCATCGCACGAGCGACCTGGCTGATGCCGTCGAGGTATTGCTGCGGCGAGGCCGAGATCAGCGGCCAGTTGCCACCCGGCAGCGGCTGATCTTCGCCCTCCCAGGGCACGCGGGTCGAGCCCTTGGGACCGGCGTGGCCGAGCTGCATGGCGATGCGCGCGCTGCTTTGGCTGTGCACGTATTCGACGATGCGCTGCCAGGCCGCGCCCTGGGCGTCGTTCCACAATCCCGGGCAGGCTGGCGTGATGCGGGCGTCGGGGGAAACGCAAGTCATCTCGGCGAAGACGAGCCCTGCCCCACCCAAAGCGCGAGCGCCCAAGTGGGCCAGGTGATAGTCGCCGGGGATGCCGTCCTCGCAGCTGTACTGGGCCATCGGCGAGACGACGACGCGGTTCTTCAGAACAACGTCACGCAGCTTGAAGGGCGTGAACATGGGCGGCACTTGCGCGTCGACACCGCTCTGCGCCGCCAGCCAGCGCTCGAACTCGCCCACGTAGCGGGCATCGCGCAGGCGCAGGTTCTCGTGCGAGATGCGCTGCGAGCGGGTCAGCAGCGAATAGGCGAACTGCTCCGGCGCGAGTCGCGCATGGCGCTCGACGTTCTCGAACCACTCGGTGGAATTGCGCGCTGCGTTCTGGATGCGCAGCACCTCGATGCTGCGTGTGGCCTGGTAAGCATCGAGAGCCGCGGTCAGATCACCGTGCGCCTGCATGTCGCGCGCCAGATCGATGGCGTCTTCCAGCGCCAACTTGGTGCCCGAGCCGATGGAGAAGTGAGCGGTATGCGCTGCATCGCCCATCAGCACGACGGGCGTGCCGCGGTCGTTGCGATGCACCCAGGTCTTGCAGACGACGCGCGGGAAGCGGATCCACGAGGCCGAGCCGCGCAGATGGTTGGCGTTGGAGATCAGCGGATGGCCGTCCAGCACCTGGGCGAAGAGCTTCTCGCAGAAGGCGATGCCCTCTTCCTTGCTCATGGCCTCGATGCCGGCGGCGCGCCAGACGTCCTCGGGCGCCTCGACGATGAAGGTCGAGTGCGTCGCGTCGAAGCGGTAGGCGTGCGCCTGGAACCAACCCCACTCCGTCTGCTGGAAGTCGAAGGTGAAGGCGTCGAAGAGTTTTGTCGTACCCAGCCACACGAAGCGGCAGGCGCGCAGATCGATGTCGGGCTGGTAGGTGGCGGCGTACTTCTGGCGGATGCGGCTGTTCAGGCCGTCCGCCGCGATGATGAGGTCGGCATCGATGCCGGCGTCGTCGGGCACGTCGGTCTCGTAGACCAGTTCGACGCCCAGGGCCTCGCAGCGGGCCTGCAGGATGTTGAGCAGCTTCTTGCGGCCGATGCCGCAGAAACCATGGCCGCTGGAGACGATGCTGCGGCCCTTGAAGTGGACGGCGATGTCATCCCAGTGATTGAAGGCGTCGCTGATGGCTTCGGCGGTCTCGGGGTCGGCCTCGCGCAGCGCGTCCACCGTCTGGTCCGACAGCACGACGCCCCAGCCGAAGGTGTCACCCGCGCGGTTGCGCTCCAGCACGCGCACCTGATGGGCCGGGTCGGCCTTCTTCATCAACAGGGCGAAGTAGAGGCCGGCGGGACCGCCGCCGATGCAGGTGATGCGCATCGCACCACTTTAGAAATCAATAGTTCAAACGTCAAGCAATTGGACACGCGGTGCCTGACGGACAAACCCTAGGTCGTTGTCACTGCCAGTTCAGATGGACGACGCGGTAGCCCTTGGCCTTCAGCGTCTGGAGCAGGAAGGGCAGCGCCCTCGCCGTCTGGTCCTGGGCATCGTGCAGCAGGATGATGCCGCCGCCGCTCCTGGCGAGCTCGCCGAACAGCTTGTCGCCCAGCATCTGCGGCGTCTGGTCGGGCAGCCAGTCCTCGGCGCCAGCGTCGATGGACATGACGGCAATGCGGCGCTCGCCCAAGGCCTGGGTCAGCGCGAGCGTTTCTTCGAGGAAGGGGAACCGGTAGGCCGCAGGTTCGGCTCCCAGCGCGGCGCGGTAGGTGGACACCATGGCTTCCAGGTCTGCCAGCTGCGCAGCCGGCGACAACTGCGAGAAGTGCTCATGCCGGTAGCCGTGCATGCCCACGGCGTGGCCGGCGTCTCGCACCTGGCGGGCCAGGGCGGCGTGCTGGCGCAGCGGTTCGCCATTCATGAAGAAGCTGGCCTTCACGCACTGGTCGGCCAGGGCCTTCAGCACGACGGGCGTGGACTCGGGTCGGGGGCCGTCGTCGAAGGTCAGCACCACTTCCTTGGGCGCCAGGCCGGGCAGAGCCGCATGCTGGGCCTTGCCCCAGGCCGCGGCCTCGCGCCTGAGGGTCAGCGTGCGGAACGTGCCCAGCGCGTCGGGCGCGCAGACAGGCTCGGTAGCGGCCAGGGCCATGGCGAGCAACAGGCTCATCGTCAATGAGCACCGACCGGCGCTTCATTGCCTTCGGGCGCCTGCTCATGGTCATGCGGGAATGGCGCCAGCCAGGCCAGGATCACCGGCGGGATCGAGAAGACCAGCACCCAGCCGAAGAAGCCGAGGTAGTGGTGGTCGACGGCATTCCACAGCAGGCCGCTGACGCTGCCCGTGCCCCACTTGGTCAAGGCCATGACGCCGGTGGCCATCGCATAGTGGGCCATGCGAAATGGGCCGGGAGCGATCTGCTGCATCATGTAGAGCATGTGGCCCACCGAGCCCATGCCGAAGCCGAACTTCTCGAGGGCGACGACGACGGCGATGGTGGTGGTGTCTACCGGCATAGTCTGGGCCAGGTAGAAATAGGTCAGGTGCGGGATGTTGAGCACCAGGGCCAGGATGAAGAAGCTGCGCGGCAGCGTCCGCTTCGCCACGAAGAATCCGCCAAGGAAGGCGCCGGCAATGAAGGTCAACGTGCCGACCGTGCCGTTGATGTGCCCCAGCGATTCGTTGTCCAGGCCCAGGCCACCGGCATCGCGCGCGTCCAGCAGGAAGAGCGGGCCGAACTTCTCGATGAAGCCCTCACCGAAGCGGTAGAAGAAGATGACGGCCAGCATCATCCAGATCTGCGGTTTCTTGAAGAAGGTGATCCAGGCCTCGGCCGTGGCCTTGAGCCCACCGCCCAGGCCGGCGCCATGCAGATGCGAGGGCGAACCAGGCGGCAGCACGCGCAGGTGGTAGACACCGAACAGCGCCATCGCCGCGGCGGCCAGCGACACGACGACGGCCCAGCACTGCACCCAGCTCATGCCCTGATGGTTGTGCAGATAGCCGGTCAGCGACACCAGCAGGCCCGAGGCGATGACGGCGCCCATGTTCCAGCACATGCCTTGCAGGCCGGAGTAGCGCGCCTGGTCGGTCTTGCTGACCGTCGTCATGAAGACGCCGTCGGCGCAGGTGTCTTGCGTGGCCGAGGCGAAGCCGACGATCCAGAAGAAGGCCAGGGACAGCTTGAAGAAGTCGGCCAGCGGCAGGCACAGGGCGACCAGCCCGAGGGCCGCGGCCATCGTGAACTCCATGCTGATGACCCAGAAGCGCTTGCTGCGGTAGGCCTCCAGCAGCGGCGCCCACAGCGGCTTGAGCACCCAGGGCAGATACATCTGCGAGGTGTAGAGGGCGATGTCTTCGTTGGAGACGCCGAGGTTCTTGTAGATGATGGCCGCGACGACCCCCACCATGACATTGGGCAGGCCCATGGCGAGATAGAGCGAGGGCACCCAGACGAGCGGGTGGCGGGAGGTCGAGGACATGGGGTCTCCGGTTTTCTTTCTTGGGTATCAGTGCGGTCGCGGGGTCAGCGCCTGCAGGGCAGCCGAGACATAGACGAGAGGCGCATTCCAGTTGATGGCGATCTCGTTGCTGGCGTAGCTGCAGAAGTGATCCAGATAGGACAGCGCCGGCCGCTTCGAGGCATAGGGCACCGGGCAACCCTTGGCGTCCTGCTGGCCCGGGTTGGGCCCGCCGACGAGGAAGCCCGGCACCGGCGGCTCGACGCCATCGGACTCGGACGGGCGGTGGTGCGGATGCAGTGGAGGCTTGGCCCCAAAGCCCGTCACCATGGACTGGCCCAACGGGTTGCGGCCCAGCACATGGTCGAACAAGGCCTGGGCGGCGGCGAGGCGCTCGGGTTTCGGCTGCAGGCGATAGGCCTGGATCAGCATCAATGCCTGGTTCAACACCACGGCGTTGCTGCCCCAGACGTAGTCGCGCGGCTGCATGCCAACGCCATAGGCCGAGGCACGCCAATTCGCCGCGAGTTCATCTGCAAGTTCCACAATCCGAGCCTTGACGACAACGCTGTCATTTTGACTCAATTGCTTCAGATGCCGGCCTAGGGTTACCCATGCCAGGCCCTTCACATCGCCCCAGCCGGGCACGCCGATGGCGAGTTTTTCGAGGTCGGGGCGATAGCGTTTGTCACCCGTCGCGACCCACAACTCGACACCGGCCCAGGCGAACTCATCACCCAGCTCGTCGTCGCCATAGCCGCCGGTGCGGATGTCGGGCGGCTGCTTGTAGACCTCGTTGGGATGGGATTGCGCCCACTCCCAAGCCCGCTTGGAAGCGGCCAGCATTGGTGCCGACAACCCGGGCCGCTGCTTCTCGAAGGCCGCGAAGACGCGGCTGGCCTGGGCCATGACGGCGGCGAAGTCCAGCGCGGCAGCCGTGCTCTTCTGCACCACATAGCGCTCGCCCCTGGCATCGGCCGGCATGACGACGCCGTCGAAGCCCTTGTTCGTGAGCTTGTGATAGACCCCGCCGTCGGCCGGGTCCTGCATGGCCAGCATCCATTCGAGGTTCCACAGCACCTCGTTCAGCACATCGGGCAGGCCCTTTCCGGTCTCTGCGCTCTCCGGGATGTTGAGGTGCTGGGCCTTGAAGACGCCTGGGAAGTGCTCCCACGCGGCCAGCAGCGTGTAGACCGTGATGCCGGAGTCGACGATGTATTTGTTGTAGTCGCCGGCGTCGTACCAGCCCTTGGGGGCGGAGATGACCGAGCCTTCGGGCCGATTCGCGTTTGCCGCTGACGCGTGCACCAGCACATGGTCATCGGGGTGGCCCGCGGGCCGCGCCCAACGGCCGGCGTTGACGCCCAGCAGCGGCGTGCTGGCGCGGTTGAAGTAATAGGCCTTGATGGCGGCGGCATTCACCGCCGCGTAGACGTCGGCCGCGACATCGAAGGCCGGCGAATCGGGCTGGCCGTCGACCTGCAGGCGGTAGCGGCCGGGTTGCTTCAGCGCAGAGAAGTCGGCCAGGCGCACGTCCTGGCCGGAGGGCTCCCAGCGCGCGGCGGCACCGAGGCGGCCGCGCAACACGGCGCGACCGGTGTGGGCATCGATGACGGCGAAGGCTGTGGCCTCGCCCGGCGGCACGGCTGCGACCTTGGTTGCGCCAGGCAAATAGCCGAGCTGGTTGAGGGCAATGCCTTGAGCACTGACTGCGCCCGCCGCCGTCAACGCCAGGGACAGCAGCAGGCGGCGCATCAGGCAACCGTCCAGTACAGCGCCGCACCGTCGCCTTGGACCGGGCTGCGCCGGCCGTCGACATCCAGGCACCAGTCGCGCAGCGCCCCTTCAGTCACGCCGGCCGCATAGCGTTGGCCTTGGCGGCTGACCGTGCCACGGGCTGCAACCTGGCCATCCACGCCCACGACCGTGAAGGCGACGCTCGCACCGTCGTCCAGCTCGAACACGCGCAACACCGTGCCGCGGTTGTAGTCGTAGTCCGGCTTCTCGGTCTCGGCACCCCAGGCGATGACGCTCTTCGGCGCGGCGTAGAGCGGCATGCTCAAGTAACCGTGCGTCTCGCGGTACCAGCGGCCGCCCTGCTTCTTCTCGCCCGACAGCAGGTGGGTCCACTTGCCCTCGGGCAGATAGACCTCCACCTCGCCGCTCTCGGTGAACACCGGTGCGACGAGCAGCGACTCGCCCAGCTGGTACTGCCGGTCCAGCGTCGTGCACGCAGGGTCCTGCGGATGCTCCATCAGCATGGAGCGCATCAGCGGCACGCCGGTCTCGGTCGCCTCGTGAGCCTTGGCGTAGAGATAGGGCATGAGCTGGTGCTTGAGCCGCGTGAAGACGCGCAGCACGTCGCAGCTCTCTTCGTCGACCAGCCATGGCACTCGGTAGGAGCTGCTGCCGTGCAGGCGGCTGTGCGAGGACATCAGGCCGAACTGGATCCAGCGCTTGTAGACGGCCGGCGGCGGGTTGCCCTCGAAGCCGCCGATGTCGTGGCTCCAGAAGGCGAAACCGCAGCTCGTCAGCGACAGGCCGCCGCGCAGGCTCTCGGCCATGGATTCGAAGGTGCTCCAGCAGTCGCCGCCCCAGTGCACGGGAAAGCGTTGGCCCGAGGCATAGGTGGAGCGCGCGAACACGATGGCGTCCTTGCCCTGCACCTCTTGCAGCAGCTCGAACACGGCCTGGTTGTATTGCATGGCGTAGAGGTTGTGCATCTCGACGGGGTCGGAGCCGTCGAAGTAGCTGACGCCCTCGCTGGGGATGCGCTCGCCGAAGTCGGTCTTGAAGCAGTCGGCGCCGGTCGCCAGCAGGCGGCGCAGATGGCCCTGGTACCAGGCCTTGGCGGCCGGGTTCGTGAAGTCCACGATGGCCATGCCGGGCTGCCATTGGTCGGTCTGGAAGGTCAGCCCATTCGTTCTCTTGATGAAGTAGCCCTGCTCCACACCCTCGGCAAACAGCGGCGACTTCTGCGCCACATAGGGGTTGATCCACAAGCTGATCTTCAGCCCCTTGGCATGCAGACGCTTGAGCATGGCCTCGGGCTCGGGGAAGCCGCGGCGATCCCATTCGAAGTCGCACCACTGGAACTCGCGCATCCAGAAGCAGTCGAAGTGGAAAACCGACAGCGGCAGCTCGCGGCGCGCCATCTCGTCGATGAAATGGGTGGCCGTGGCTTCGTCGTATTGGGTCGTGAACGAGGTCGTCATCCACAGGCCGAAGCTCCAGGCCGGCGGCAACGGCGAGCGGCCTGTCAGCGCTGTCAACCGGCCAACGACTTCCTTGGGCGTGGGGCCGGCAATGACGCAGTAGTCCAGGCTCTCGCCCTCGCGGCTGAACTGCACGCGCGCGACCTTCTCCGAGCCGACCTCGAAGGACACCGGGCCGGCCTCGTTGACGAGCACGCCGTAGCCGCGGTTGGTCAGGTAGAAGGGCACGTTCTTGTAGGCCTGCTCGCAGGCCGTGCCGCCGTCCTTGTTGGTGTTCTCGACGATCTGGCCGTTCTTGACCCAGGGCGTGAAGCGCTCGCCCAGGCCGTAGACGTTCTCGCCGACGGCCAGCGACAGCTGCTCGTGCACATGATTGCCCTTGGCGCCCCACTGGATGTAGCCGAGGCCGCGCCAGTCGCTCTTGGTGAGGATGCGGCCGCCTTCGCGGAAGGTCAGGCTCCAGCCGTCGCCCTTCTTGACGTCGACCGAGATGGCACCTGACGTCAGCGTCGCTTTCGTCTCGCCATCGACGATTTGCACGGCGGGCTTGCCGGCGCCGACCATGGGAATGTGCAGGCGCGGCGGCTGCGATGCGGTGTAGTGCTCGACGCTGACGCGGATGACCCCTTCGAGCGGCGAGCTCAGCGTGACGGTCAGCGTCGGGCCCTGCAGCGTGTCGCCGCGATGCTTGATGGGGCGGGTCGTGGCGAGCACGACAAGGCGGTCTTCGTGGACTTCAATCGCATAGGCCTCGGCCGCGTAGTGCGCAGCGACGCCTGGCTGAAGCATCCACTGTCCGTCAGTGAACTTCATGGCTGTCTCAAACTCCTCAAAGGGATGGTGCCTTCACGTGGCGTGAGATGTAGTCGCCGTGGCCGGGCATGCCGCCCACGGTTTGCTGGATGGCCTGGCGCAACCGTGCGAAGTGCTGCAGCAGGGCCTGGGGTTCGACGTGGTCGACGAAGGGGTCGTAGCTCTCGGGCTGCAGGCCGAGGCCGAGGAAGAGGGACACCCAGGACGGCTCGGAGAAGCCGTCGGGGTCGTAGATGGCGACGCGGGCGCAAGCACGGAAGAGCTCGATCTGGTGGGCCAGCGTGTCGGGGATGGGCATGGCGGCGCAATAGCGCCACAGCTCGGAGTCGCGCCTATCGGTCAGCTTGTAGTGCAGAGCGATGAAGTCGCGGATGGACTCGTACTGCCGCGCCATCAGGCGGTTGAACTCGGCCGCCAGATGGGGCTTGAAGCTCTGGTCCGGAAAAAACTGGATCAGCCGCCCGACGCCGTCCATGATGAGCTGGATGCTGGTCGACTCCAGCGGCTCCAGGAAGCCCGAAGCCAGGCCGATGGCGACGACGTTCTTGACCCAGCCCTGTTGGCGGCGGCCGGTCGTGAAGCGCAATTGGCGCGGCGTGTCCAGGGCCTTGCTGTCCAGGCCGGCGAGCAGCGTGGCGGCGGCTTCGTCATCGCTGATGAAGCTGCTGCAATAGACATGGCCGTTGCCGGTGCGGTGCTGCAGCGGGATGCGCCATTGCCAGCCGGCGGCCTTGGCGGTGGATGTCGTGTAGGGCGTCAGTGGCTCGACCCGCTCGCTCGGCACGGCCTGGGCGCTGTTGCAGGGCAGCAGGGCTGTCCAGTCCTCGAAGGGCGACAGCATCGCGCCACCGATCAGCAGGGCGCGGAAGCCCGAGCAGTCGATGAAGAAGTCGCCGTCGATGCGGCGGCCGTCCTTCAGCTTGACCGCGGCGACGAAGCCATCCTCGGGCCTCAGTTCGACATCGACGATCAGCCCTTCGATGCGCTGGGCGCCGCGCTGCATCGCGTAGTCGCGCAGATAGGCTGCATAGAGGCCGGCGTCGAAGTGATAGGCGAAGGAATAGGCATTGGCGGCTGACGGCGCCCCACCCTCGGGTGGCGTGAAGCGGTTTTGCCGCGCCATGACGGTGGACGTGGACCAGTCCTCGTAGCCCGGCAGCCCATCGGTGATGCGGGACAGGCGCAGCCAGTGCTGCCAGGCCGAGCGGTTCTCGATGGCCGGGCCGAAGTCGCCGAAGCCGTGGAAGAAGCGGTGGCCGACGCGGCCCCAGTCGCGGAACTCGATGCCGAGCTTGAAGCTGCCCTGGGTCTTCCTGACGAAGTCGGCGCCGTCCAGGCCCAGGGTGCGGTTGTAGGCGCGGATGGGCGGCAGCGTGGCCTCGCCGACGCCGATAGTGCCGATGTCGGGCGACTCCACCAGCACGATCTCGCAGGCCGCGGGCCCGCCCACCGACGCAAAGCGCTGGGCCAGCGGCGCAGCGGCCATCCAGCCGGCGGTGCCGCCGCCGACGATGACGATCTTGCGGATGGGGGAAGCTTTCATTGGCTGTCTCGGGCCAGTTTTTTTTGGGCCTCACCGCAAGCGGCGGGCGGCGCGATCTTCGGCGAGGTCGGCTGTTCCGCGATAGGGGTCAACACCGTATTTACTTCGTTCGATGGCCGAACTAATATGGCTTCCAAGCCCGTCGAAGCATGGGCAATACCGACACCGACAGGAGACAAATGCAGGCCGAAGCCGCAGGCAGCCAACAGCTGCTCAAGGTCATCAATCGCATGGCGCTGGTCAGGCACCTCTGCGCCCACCCGGGCCTGTCGCGGGCCGATCTGGCAGGAGCCGTCGGCCTGACCAAGTCCACCGTCAGCATGTTGACGCGCGAGCTGATCGCCGAAGGCTGGCTCATCGAGCGCGAGGTCGTCGCCACCGGCGACCTGGGCCGCCGCCCCACGCCCCTCTTCATCGACCCCGATCGCCTGCTGCTGCTGGGCGCCGAGGTCGGCATCGAGTCCGTCCGCGTCGTTGCCACGTCACTCACCGGCGAGGTCAAGGCCTGCACCGTCGCCAACTACGGCGCCAGCCGCACCGCCAAGGCCTGCATCACCACGCTGGCCAACGCGCTGATCAAGCTGAGCAGGCAGCTCGACACCAGCCAGCAACTGCTGGGCCTGGGCGTCGGCCTGCCCGGCGGCGTCAACGAGGCCCGCGGCGTGCTGCATTTCGCGCCCAACCTCGGCTGGCGCGACATCCCTTTCGGCACGCTGCTGGCCGAGAAGCTGCAGGACACCGCACTGGCCGGCGTGCCTCTCTTCATACAAAACGAAGCCGATGTGGCGGCTCTGGGCGAGATGGAGTTCAACCCCGCGCCAGCGTCGGACCCGCTGCTCTATGTGTCCATCAACCAGGGCCTGGGCGCCGGCGTCATCGTCGGCGACCGCCTGCTGACCGGCAGCCGCGGCTTTGCCGGCGAGGTCGGCCATATGGTGCTGCAGCTCAACGGCCCGCGCTGCTCCTGCGGGCGCCGCGGCTGTGCCGAAGCATTGATCGCCACGCGCGCCATGCTGCACGGCAGTGGCGACGAAGCCGCGCTGCGCTCGCTGGCGGAAGTGCGGGCCCATCTGGTCGATGAAGACGCCGAGACCATGAAGGCCGTCAACTCCGCCGGCCGTTATCTCGGCGTGCTGTTGCAGAACCTGGCCACGGCCTACGACCCCGCCAGCATCGTGCTGGGCGGCTCGGTGGTCGAACTGGGCGAGCCCTTCCTGAAGCCGGCGCTCGACACCTTGCTGGACTACGCCACCGCGGCCAGCTTGCCGCCCCCCAGCGTGCGCACCTCGATGTTCGGTGCCAATGCCGTCGCCGTCGGCGCCGCCGCATTGGCCCGCTACCGCCTGACACGCCCGGCCCTGCCGCTGGCCGACAGCGGCGCTGTGGTTGCTCTGGGCGAGAACTTCAGCGAGGAAGCCCACTGATGTTCCTCGGCATCGATCTCGGCACTTCCGAAGTCAAGCTGCTGCTGCTCGACGGCGAGGGCCATATCGTCGGCACAGCCGGCAGTGCCTTGAAGCTGTCGTCGCCCGAGCCGCTGTGGTCGGAGCAAGCGCCAAGCGACTGGTGGCACGCCACCGAGGCGGCTGTCGCCCAGCTGCGTGCCGCCCATCCCATGGCCTTCGCTGCCGTGCGCGGCATCGGCCTGTCGGGCCAGATGCATGGTGCGGTCCTGCTCGATGCGACCGACGCCGTGCTTCGCCCCGCCATCCTGTGGAACGACGGCCGCAGCCACGCCGAGTGCGACGAGCTGACCACCGTTGCGCCGCGCCTGCACGACATCGCCGGCAATCTCGCCATGCCGGGGTTCACGGCACCCAAGCTGCTGTGGGTACGCAAGCACGAGCCCGAGGTGTTCGCTCGCGTCAAGAGCGTGCTGCTGCCCAAGGACTGGTTGCGTCTGCAGTTGACGGGCGACAAGGTGTCCGACCCGTCGGACGCAGCGGGCACGCTGTGGCTGGATGTCGCTCGGCGCGACTGGTCTGACGAGCTGCTGGCTGCCTGCGGCCTGACGCGCGCTCACATGCCGCGCCTCGTCGAGGCCAGCGAGCCCAGCGGCGTGCTCAAGCCCGAGCTGGCCAAGGCCTGGGGCCTCGGCCCCGAGGTCATCGTCGCCGGCGGCGCAGGCGACAACGCGGCCAGCGCCATCGGCATCGGTGCCGCACAGCCGGGCGATGGCTTCATCTCGCTGGGCACCTCGGGCGTGCTCTTCGTCGTCAACGACCGCTACCGCCCCAACCCGGCGTCTGCCGTGCACGCCTTCTGCCACGCCCTGCCGCAGCGCTGGCACCAGATGAGCGTGATGTTGTCGGCGGCGAACTGCCTGCGCTGGTTCTGCACGCTCGTCGGCGCCGATGAAGCGACTTTGCTGGCTGAACTTTCGCCAAATGACAGCGCAGTCAATGCGCCCATCTTTCTGCCTTACCTCGCCGGTGAGCGCACGCCGCACAACGACCCGTTTGCGCCCGGTGTCTTCCATGGCCTGAAGGCGCAGACGACGCGCGCGGACTGCACCTACGCCGTGCTCGAAGGCGTCACCTTTGGCCTGGCCGACGGCTTGGACGCGCTGCGGGCCGCGGGCACCGAGGTGCATCAGCTGTCGCTGGTCGGCGGCGGTTCGCGCAGCCACTTCTGGGCCCAGCTGATTGCCGATGCGCTGAAGGTCGACATCGTGCTGCACACCGGCAGTGAAGCCGGCGGTGCCCTGGGTGCCGCGCGCCTGGGCTGGCTCGCCGCCGGCGGCAGCGTCGACACCGTCTGCACCCGGCCGCCCGTGGCCGCCCTCTTCTCTCCCGACCCCCAACGCCATGCCCGCCTGGCTCCCCGCCTGGCGCGCTTCCGTGACCTGTACCAGCGCCTGCGCGGCGCCTGAACCATGACGAGCTATTTCGAACACATCCAGCCCATCCGCTACGAGGGCGCCGACAGCCAGAGCGACCTGGCCTTCAGGCACTACGACAAGGACCGCATCGTGCTGGGCAAGCGCATGGAAGAGCATCTGCGCTTCGCCGCCTGCTACTGGCACAACTTCGTCTGGACCGGCCTGGACCCCTTCGGCGGCGCCACCTTCGAGCGCCCCTGGTTCCAGGGCGGCACGCCCATGGAACTGGCCAAGGTCAAGGCGGACGCCGCCTTCGAGTTCTTCGCCAAGCTCGGCGTGCCCTACTACTGCTTCCATGACCGCGACGTCGCCCCCGAAGGCGCCACGCCACGCGAGAGCCACGACAACTTCCTGCGCCTCGTCGACGTGCTGGGCGAGAAGCAGCAGGCCACCGGCCTCAAGCTGCTGTGGGGCACGGCCAATCTGTTCAGCCATCGCCGCTTCATGTCGGGCGCAGCCAGCAACCCCGACCCCGAGCTTTTCAAGATGGCGGCGCTGCAGGTGCGCGACGCCATGGATGCGACGCTGAAGCTCGGCGGCGAGAACTATGTGCTGTGGGGCGGCCGCGAGGGCTACGAGACGCTGCTGAACACCCGCCTGGGCCAGGAGCTGGACCAGCTCGGCCGCTTCCTCAACATGGTGGTCGAGTACAAGCACAAGATCGGCTTCAAGGGCGCCATCCTCATCGAGCCCAAGCCGCGCGAGCCCTCCAAGCACCAGTACGACTTCGACACCGCCACGGTCTACGGCTTCCTCGTGCGCTACGGCCTCGAGAAGGAGGTCAAGGTCAACATCGAGGCCAACCACGCCACGCTGTCGGGCCACAGCTTCGAGCACGAGATCGCCACGGCCGGCGCCCTGGGCATTCTCGGCAGCCTGGACATGAACCGCGGCGACCCGCAACTGGGCTGGGACACCGACCAGTTTCCCAACAACGTGCCGGAGACGGCCGTGGCCCTGTACCACGTGCTGCAGGCCGGTGGCCTGGGCAGCGGCGGCCTGAACTTCGACGCCAAGGTGCGCCGCCAATCCATCGACGCGGCCGACCTCTTCCACGGCCACATCGGCGGCATGGACGTCTGCGCCCAGGCCCTGCTGATCGCCGAAAAGATGATCAACGACGGCCGCCTCAAAGCCGCTGTGGACAGCCGCTATGCCGGCTGGGACAGCGCCGCCGGCCAGGACATCCTGCAAGGCCGCCGGTCTTTGAGCGACCTCGCCGATCAGGTGCTAGAGAACAACGCCGACGTCGCGCCTGTGTCGGGCCGCCAGGAAGTCTTCGAGAACCTCCTCAACCGCTTTTGCGGTTGACCTCCATCCACCGCTTCTGCGGCTGACTCCGCCGCTCGCGCCCCCACTCCTTCAGCACATCCGGACCGACAACGCTGCCATGAAGAACACCCGCCTTCGCAAGCGCCGCGCCGGTCCACGCGGGCGATGTTGCTGACGACCGATTCCCCGCCGAACCAGTAGTCCCACAGAGACAGATCACAACGAGGAGACACCCGTGAAGACACTTCAACGCACCGCCATATCCCTGGCCGCGGCACAGGCCGCCCTGCTCTGCAGCGGCATGGCTCTGGCGCAGACCGCACCCGCCCCCGCGGCGGCCGCTTCGGCCCCTGATGCCAAGACCCAGAAGATCGAGACCGTCACCGTCAGCGGCCGCCGCGCCGCCATCCAGTCAGCGCAGAAGATCAAGCAGGACGCCGACGAGATCGTCGACTCCGTCAATGCCGATGACATCGGCAAGCTGCCGGACAAGTCCGTCACCGAGGTGCTGCAGCGCATCGTCGGCGTGACCATCGACCGCACCATGGCCAAGGGCGACCCCGAGCACTACTCGGTGGAAGGCTCGAGCGTCAACATCCGCGGCCTGTCCTATGTGCGCTCCGAAGTCAACGGTCGCGACACCTTCTCGGCCAACGGCGGCCGTGCGCTGAACTTCGAGGACGTGCCGCCCGAGCTGATGGCCGGCGTGGACGTCTACAAGAATCCGTCGGCCGAGCAGGTCGAGGGCGCCGTCGGCGGCCTGGTCAACCTGCGCACCGCCATGCCCTTCGACTACCCCGGCCTGAAGGGTGCCATCACGCTGGGCGGCAACTACAACGACCTGCAGGGCAAGTGGAGCCCCGCGGCATCGGGCCTGATCTCCAACCGCTGGAAGACCGAGGCCGGCGAGTTCGGCGCCCTGCTGAGCCTGGCGCGCAGCAAGACGACGACGCGCACCGACCTCTGGCAGGCCGAGCCCTACTACAACATCGACGGCACGCACTGGGCACCCAAGGGTGCGCAATGGCGCGACTCCACCTTCGACCGCACCCGCGAAGGCAGCTACGGTGCCCTGCAGTGGAAGAAGGACGACGTCAGCAGCTCGCTGACCTATTTCGAGTCCAAGTACCGCATGCACTGGGACGAGAACGCGCTGTTCGCCCAGTCCACGCCGGGCAACCTGAAGATCTCCTCCGGCGCCACCTATGGCCCCAACGGCGCCCTGCTGACCGGCACGCTGACCGACCCGGCCGACGGTGGCATCAACTTCGGCGCCGACACGCGCTACATGACGCGAGACTCCAAGACCCGCGACCTGGGCTGGAATCTGAAGTGGAAGGCCAGCGACCGCTGGAGCTTCAGCACCGACCTGCAGATCGTCAAGTCCAAGACCAACGCCTTCGACTCCACCGTCGCCACCGGCCTGCAGATGCCCAAGGAGACTTTGGATCTGTCGGGTTCGACACCGCGTGTCGTCTTCGACGCTTCCGACCTGGCCGGCCTGAAGGACCTGGGCAACTACTACTGGGCGTTCACGATGGAACACCTGGACCGCAGCAAGGCCGACTCTAAGGTCTGGCGCGCGGATGCCAGGTTCAACTTCGACAGCGCCGTGCTGCAGGACCTGCGCTTCGGCATCCGCCTGTCCGACCGCAACGCAACGACGATCAACTCCACGCCGAGCTACAACTGGCAGGCCATCACCCAGACCTGGCAACAGGGCTGGGACATCAGCCACGTGGCGCGCCTGAACGACCCGCGTTTCAACGCGCCCACCACGCTGCACGAGTTCAAGAACTTCTTCGGCGGCCAGAGCGTGCCGAGCATCTACGTCCCCTCGGTATCGCTGGCCCAGGGCTTCCCGGGCAGCTACGCCGACCTGCACAAATACCACGACATCCTCTGCGCCGAACAGGCTGCGGCGCAGGGCTGGAGCAGCGGCTGTGCCACCTGGGCGCCAGCCACCTTCGGCACCGACCCCTTGGGCACCAACGAGCAGCACGAGAAGACCCAGGCCGTCTACAGCCAGCTGCGTTTCGGCTGGGACAACCAGCCCATGCCGGTGGACGGCAATGTCGGCCTGCGCGTCGTGCGCACCGACATGAAGGCCAACGGCTACATGGTCTTCACCAAGAACGCACCGGCCCTGCAGGCCGGCCAGTCCCTGGGTGGCGTGGCCATCCCATCGGTGACCGCGTTTGCGCAGCCGCTGGACGCCGGCCAGACCTACACCAACGTCCTGCCCAGCCTGAACCTACGCCTCAAGGCCAGCGACCAACTGCAGTTCCGCTTCGCCGCGGCCCAGGCCATCTCGCGTCCGGACTTCTCCGACATGCAGGCCTACACGGCGCTGTCTCTGGACACCACGCAGCACACGGTCGGCAATACCGTCGTCGTCGACAACGTCGCGCTGACCGGCAAGGCCAACGGCAACCCGCTGCTCAAGCCCGTCAAGTCCAACCAGCTGGACCTGACCGGCGAGTGGTACTTCTCCAAGACCGGCTCGCTGACGGTGGCCCTGTTCGACAAGGAGCTGAAGGACGTCATCGTCAAGCAGTCCGCGACGACCACGCTGCTCGACGGCGCCGGCAACCCGGTGAACTTCACCATCACCTCACCGGTCAATGGCGCCAAGGGTCACGCCCGCGGCCTGGAGATCGCCTTCCAGCGCTATCTCGACATGTTGCCGGGCTGGCTGTCGGGCATTGGCGTGCAGGCCAACTACACCTATGTCGACAGCAAGACCAAGCCCTACAACCCGGTCATGTCGGCGTATTGCAGCGGCACCAGCACCGGCCCGGAGAACTTCAACCTCAACATCAACGGCTGCGACACCGACGGCCGCACCTTCGGCAACCTGCCGCTGATCAACCTGTCCAAGAACGCCTACAACCTGGCCCTGCTGTATGACTACGGCCCGGTCTCGGCGCGCATGGCCTACAGCTGGCGCTCCAAGTACCTGCAGGGCGTCAACGTCAACGGCACCAACGGCGGCGACGGCCAGTTGCCCAACGCGGGTGGCGGCGTGGCCTGGGCCCTGCCGACCTGGAGCGATGCCTATGGCCAGCTCGACGCCGGCATCACCTACCGCTTCAGCGACAACTTCAGCCTCAGCCTGGAAGGGCAGAACCTGAACAACGCGCTGGCACGCCAGCTGATGCAGCAGCACATCGGCTTCATGACCCGCGGCGTGAACTACACGGGTCGCCGCTACTCGGTGCAGGCCAGCTACTCTTTCTGAGCGTTGGCAACGCCCGGCGGCCGCCCAGGCCGTCGGGCTTCTTTCGGAAATCCGATGAAGACACCATCCCTTCCCCCGGTCTTGGCGGCGGTCCTGGCCTGCCTGTTGGGCACGGCCCAGGCCGCCGAACTGCCCCGCCTCGTCTCGCAGGACGGCCGCCACGCCCTGCTCGTCGACGGCAAGCCCTTCCTCATCCTCGGCGCTCAAGCGCACAACTCCAGCAACTACCCCGGCGCCCTGAAGCCGGTCTGGGATGCGGCCCATGACCTCAAGGCCAACACCGTGCTGATGCCGGTGGCCTGGGAACAGGTGGAGCCGGTGGAAGGCCAGTTCGACTTCAGCTTTGTCGACACCCTGGTCAAGCAGGCTCGTCAGCAGAAGAAGCGGCTGGTCATCCTGTGGTTCGCCACCTGGAAGAACACCAGCGCCCAGTACACGCCGGAGTGGGTCAAACTCAATCCCGAGCGCTTCCCGGCCATGAAGGACCCCGAAGGCAAGCCCAGCTACTGCCTCAGCCCCTTCGGCACCGAGACCCTGAAGGCCGACAGGAAGGCCTTCGTCGCCCTGATGGGCCATCTGAAGCAGATCGACTCGACGGACCGCACCGTGCTGATGGTGCAGGTCGAGAACGAGGTCGGTACCTATGGCCTGGTGCGCGACTTTGCGCCCGCGGCCCAGGCTGCCTTCGACCAGCCCGTGCCGGCCGCCGTGCTGGCGCACAAGAAGCCCGTCGCCGCAGCCACCGGCAACTGGCGCGAGGTCTACGGCCCTTATGCCGACGAGTACTTCCACGCGTGGGCCATCGCCCGCTATATCGGCGAAATCGCCAAGGCCGGCCGCGCGGTCTACGACCTGCCCATGTATGTCAACAACGCACTGCGCAACCCGCTGGACCAGCCGCCCAAGCCCTGGAACAAGGACTTCGCCAGCGGCGGCCCGACCTGGGACGTCATCGACATCTACAAGGCCGCGGCACCTGCCATCGACATTGCGAGCCCGGATATCTACACGCCCGACTCCGAGCAGGTGAACGCCAACCTGCGCCTGTTCGGCCGCCGCGACAACCCGCTGTGGATTCCGGAGATCGGCACCAGGCCGGCCTATGGTCGCTTCCTGTACGCGATGCTGGGCCGCGGCGCCATCGGCGTCTCGCCCTTCGGCATCGACTACTTCAACTACACCAACCATCCCCTGGGCACGACGGCCACGGACAAGGCCCTGGTCGAACCCTTCGAGCCGGTCTACCGCATGTTCGCGCCCATCCAGCGCCAATGGGCGCAATGGGCCTTCGATGGCAAGACCCAAGGCATGGGCGAGGCCGACGACCGCAAGCCCCAGCAGCTGGACTTCCCTGGCTGGACGGCCAAGCTGACCTACCGCCTCGGCCGCTTCGGCGAAGCCGCCTGGGGTGGCGAGTTCGCCAAGCCCACGCCCGGCACCGAAAACCCCAACGGTGGCGTCGCCATGGCCCAGATCGCGCCGGACGAATTCCTGCTCATCGGCCAGCGGGTGCGCGTGCGCATGGAGGCGGCCGAGGGCACCCAGGGCATGATGCTGCGCGCCGAGCAGGGCCGCTTCGACGACCAGGGCCGCTGGGTCATGGAGCGCGTCTGGAACGGCGACCAGGTCGACTACGGTCTGAACCTCCCGGCCGAGCCTGTGATGCTCAAGGTCAAGATGGGGCGCCCTCGTTAAGCCCATGCTGCGTCGCGCCCTGCTGTCGTTGACCCTGGGTCTGGCCTTGCCGCTGCAGGCGGCCGAGCCGGTGCTGCGCTATGCCGCACCCGCGCCGGACACGGCCCAGGGCTGGGAGCAACAGGCCCTGCCCATCGGCAATGGCCGGCTGGGTGCCATGCTGTTTGGTCAGGTGGCGCGCGACCGGCTGCAGTTCAATGACATCACGCTGTGGACGGGCGACGCGAAAGCGATGGGTGCCTACCAGCCTTTCGGCGATGTGTTGCTGGAAGTGGATGACGCGCCCGTGAGTGACTACCGCCGCGAGCTGGACATTGCGCACGCCATCAACCGCCTCAGCTACACCCAGGCCGGCGTGCGCTTCAGCCGCGAAGCCCTCGCCAGCCACCCGGCCCAGGTCATCGCCTGGCGGCTGACGGCCGACCAGCCCGGCCGCTACAACGGCCGCATCGCGCTGACCGACCGCCATGGCGCAGCCCTCACCGCCGCCAACCAGACACTGACCGCCGTTGGCTCGCTGCCCAACGGCCTGGCCTATGCGAGCCAGTTGCGCGTGCTGAACGACGGCGGCAGCGTCGCCGTCGACGGCAACACGCTGGTGTTCCGCGACTGCAACTCGCTGACGCTCGTCCTCGGCGCCGGCACCGGCTTTGTCGATGGCCAGGCACCGCTGCCGCGCGTGCAGGCCCAGGTCGCCGCCGCCAAGCCTTGGCCGCAGCTGCGTGCGGAGCACGAACGCGATGTCGCTTCGTTGCTCGGCCGCGTGCAGCTCGACCTCGGCGCCAGTTCCGCCGAACGCCGCGCGCTGACGACCGATGCGCGCCTGGCCGCCTACACAAAGGGCGGCAGCGACCCGGAGCTGGAGGCGCTCTACTTCCAGTACGGCCGCTACCTGCTCGTCAGCAGCTCACGCGATTCCCTGCCGGCCAATCTGCAGGGCCTGTGGAACGACAGCCTGACACCGCCGTGGAATGCGGACTACCACTCCAACATCAATCTGCAGATGAACTACTGGCCGGCCGAGGTGAGCAACCTCGCCGAAGCCGCGCGGCCTCTGCATCGCTTTGTGCAGCGCTTGATTCCAGAGTGGCGTCGTCCTGTCGCTGAGCGTGCGGCCCAGGCTCAGAAGGACCCGACCTCGCTGCCGCCCGAAACCCCGCCCTGGGACAACTCGGTCCAGCCGCCCATCGAAACCTTCCTCACCAGGGACGGCAAGCCCGTCCGCGGCTGGACGATGCGCACCGAGACCAATCCCTTCGGTGCCATGGGCTACCTCTGGAACATGACGGGCAATGCCTGGTATGCGCGCCACTTCTGGGAGCACTACGCCTACACCCAGGACAGGGCCTGGCTGCGCGACACCGCTTGGCCGGTGCTGAACGAAGTGGGCGAGTTCTGGGAAGACCGGCTCAAGGAGACGCCCGACGGCAGGCTGGTCGCGCCCAACGGCTGGTCGCCCGAGCATGGGCCCATCCAGGACGGCGTGGCCTATGACCAGCAGATCCTGTGGGACCACTTCGACAACATGGCCCAGGCCGCAGCCGCGCTCGGAGACAAGGACGCGCAGGCCAAGGCCGCCGGCATCCGCGACCGCCTGGCCGGCCCGCGCATCGGCAGCTGGGGCCAGCTGCTGGAGTGGCAGGGCGAACTGAACGACCCGCTGCTGGACACGCCGCGCGACACCCACCGCCACGTGTCCCACCTGTTCGCCCTCTTCCCTGGCCGCCAGATCTCGCCAGCGCGCACGCCCGAGCTGGCCGCCGCCGCACGCAGGACGCTGGAGGTCCGCGGCGATGTCAGCACCGGCTGGTCCATGGCCTGGAAGATGGCCTACTGGGCACGGCTGCGCGATGGTGACCACGCCCACCAATTGCTGCGCGGCCTGCTGGCCACGCCGGGAGCGCGCGCGGCCGTGCAAGGCGCCGAGGTGCACCAGGGTGGCACCTATCCCAATCTGTTCGACACCCATCCCCCCTTCCAGATCGATGGCAACTTCGGCGCCACCGCGGCCATCGCCGAGATGCTGCTGCAATCGCAGGACGGCGGCGTCATCGACCTGCTGCCCGCCCTGCCCGCGGCCTGGCCCGACGGCTCGGTCAAGGGTCTGCGCGCACGCGGCGGCTTCGAGGTCGACATCGCCTGGGCCCGCGGCCGCGTCACGAGCACCACCGTGCGCTCGGTGGCCGGCGCCGGCGGCGGCCGCGTCCGCATCGGCGATCGCGTGATCGACCTGCATCTCAAGCCCGGCCAGACCAAGACGATCCACTGACGATGAACCGCTTCCTCTTCCTCACCCTGCTCGCCGCGCTGCCGCTGACAGCGCAGTCACTGGACCTCGACAAGGGCTGGTCCATCGCCGTGACCGACTTCGAAGGCGAAGCCAAGCTCACCGGTGACCGCGTCACCGTGCCCAAGCCCGCCAGCCCGCGCGTGCCCGACAGCCATGTCGCCGCCAAGCGCGGCGGCGACGGTGCGCTGACACTGCAATTCAGCAACAGCTGGATCGCCCAGCTGCGTTGGCAGGATGGCAAGCCGCTGGACCTGAATCCCTACCTCGCCCAGGGCACCGTCGAGTTCGACCTGAACGTCATCGACCTCGCCCACGGCGGCATGAAGTTCAAGCTCGGCTGCGGCAAGGACTGCGAGCGCAAGATCCCCTATCTCTTCGCTGGCCGCGAACTGATCGGCAAGGGCAAACAGCATCTGTCCTTCGCACTGAAATGCTTCTGGCGCGAGGGCGACGACTTCTCCCACGTCGACGTGCCTTTCACGCTCGAAGGCACGGGCAGCGGCGAGGTGCAGATCAGCCAGCTGCGCATCAACAAGACAGGCAAGGCCACCACGGCCTGCCCCGACTACCGCAAGCAATCGATCACGCCCGAACGGCTGCAGGAGTCCTGGGCCGTCGACTGGTGGCTGCCGCGTCACGAGCAGAAGCTCGCCGAGATCAAGGCCCACCGCGAGGCCGGCCGGCGCGTCGACCTCGTCTTCCTCGGCGACTCCATCACCCAGGGCTGGGAGAACGAAGGCAAGGCCGCCTGGGCCGCGTCGTTCGCCAAGTACAACGCCGTCGCGCTGGGCTTTGGCGGCGACCGCACCGAGAACCTGTTGTGGCGCCTCCAGCACGGCGAGCTGGACGGCATGAGTCCGAAGGCCATCGTCATGATGATCGGCACCAACAACACGGGCGACCGCCTCGAGGACCCGGCGCTGACGATCGCCGGCATCCAGAAGAACCTCGACGAGATCCGCCGCCGGCAGCCCCAGGCCAAGGTGCTGCTGCTGGCCCTGTTCCCGCGCGGCGAGAAGCCCGACGACCTCATGCGCCGGCACAACGCCCGCATCAATGCGCTGCTGCCGGCCCTCGCCGATGGCAAGCAGGTCGTCTTCCTCGACATCGGCCGCGCGCTGACCAACCCGGACGGCACGCTGTCCAAGGACATCCTGCCCGACTGGCTGCACCTCAGCCCGGCCGGCTACGCGATCTGGGCCCGCAGCCTGGACATCCCTCTGACTCCCATGCTCGCGCCCTGACGGCAACGGCCTCTCCATGACCGCCCTGACCTACTCCAGCCCCTTCCCCACCGACTTCCTGTTCGGCGTCGCCGCCGCCGCGCCCCAGATCGAAGGCGCCGCCTTCACCGACGGCAAGGGCGAATCCATCTGGGACCGCTTTTCCCGCCAGCCCGGCAAGGTGCACGACGGCGACACCCTCGACGTGGCTTGCGACCACTACAACCGCTTCGACGAAGACTTCGCGCTGATGGCCTCGCTCGGCCTGAAGGCCTATCGCCTGTCCCTGGCCTGGCCGCGCATCTACCCGAACGGCGACGGCGAACTCAACCAGGCCGGCCTGGACTTCTATCACCGCCTCTTCGCCAGCATGAAGAAGCACGGCATCACGCCGTGGGTGACGCTGTTCCACTGGGACCTGCCCCAGGCGCTGGAGGACCGCGGCGGCTGGACCTCGCGCGTGACGGTGGACGCCTTCGCCCGCTATGCCGACACCGTCGTCAAGGCCTTCGCCGGCGAAGTGAAGCACTGGATCACGATGAACGAGATCCGCTGCTTCACGCAGCTGGCCTATGGCTATGGTACCAAGGCGCCGGGCCGCACCGAGAGCGCCGCCGTCGTCAACCAGACCTTCCACCATGCCCTGCTCTGCCACGGCCACGGCGTGCGCGCGGTGCGCGAGTTCGGCGGCGCCGGTGCCCAGGTGGGCCTGACGGACAACCTCGACGTCTGCATTCCCGTCACCGAGACGCCCGCCGACATCGCCGCGGCCAAGGCCTGGTTCCTGGAGAAGAACGCCCATGTGCTGGGTGCCATGCATGCCGGCCACTACCCGGCCGACTACCTGGAGCGTGTTGGCCCGGATGCGCCGAAAGTGCAGCCCGGCGACTTCGACCTCATCAGCCTGCCGACCGACCACCTCGGGTTGAATATCTACACCGGCACCTATGTGCGCGCCGGCAGGAACGGCGCGGCCTTCGAGGCCCTGCCCAACCCGGTCAACTACCCGCGCGCCGACAGCCCCTGGCTGCGCCTCGTGCCCCAGTCCATCTACTGGGCCACGCGCTTCGCGGCCGAGTGCTACGGCCACCAGAGCCTCTACATCACCGAGAACGGCTGTGGCTACAACGACGAGCCGGTCGTGAACGGCGAGGTGCTGGACCTGCACCGCCGCGACTTCCTGCGCAACCACCTGCGCGAAGCCCACCGCGCCATTGGCGACGGCGTGCCGCTGCACGGCTATTTCCTGTGGAGCTTCATCGACAACTACGAGTGGGAAGACGGCTACCAGCGCCGCTTCGGCATCGTGCACTGCGACTACGCCACGCAGGTGCGCACGCCCAAGCTGTCGGCCCACTACTACGCCGACGTGATCCGCGAAAGGCGAATCCTGTGAATGCTGGCGCCTTCCCTCTGCACGCAACCGATCGCCTGCCGCTGAAGCAGAAGATCGGCTTCGGCCTGGGCGCCGTGCTCGACATGTGGGGCCACTGGCTCTATGCCTCGCTGGCCTTCCAGGTCTTCAACATCTTCCTGGGCGTGGCACCCGGGCTGATCTCGACGGTGCAGGCCATCAAGATCTTCATCGACGCCGGCTCCGACGCGGTGTTCGGCTGGCTGTCCGACAACACGCGCAGCCGCTACGGCCGGCGCCGGCCCTTCATCCTCGTCGGCGGTGTGCTGGCCGGCATCGGCCTGCCGCTGATGTTCGCCGTCGGCAAGGGCTGGACCGACACGCAGTACTTCGTCTTCATGCTGATCAGCATGGTGATCTATGTGCCGGTCATGAGCTGCTTCAACATGCCCTGGGTGAGCCTGGGCGCAGAGATGACGCCGGACTATCACGAGCGCACCAGCCTGATGGCGGTGCGCAACGCCATCCAGAAGGGGCCCGAGCTGGCGATGTTCTTCGCCGCGCAGTTCACGACCCTGTCCCTCTTCAACGGCGCCGACGGCAAGCCCGACATCCTGCGCGGCGCGCAGGTCTACACCGGCATCCTCGGCGCCATCATGGTGGCCGTCTCCATCGCCATCTTCCTGCTGGTTCGCGAGCGCTACTACGAGAGGCTGGTGTCGCAGTCGCAGGCCCGCATCCCGCTGGCCGACACGCTGTGGCGCACGCTGCGCTGCCAGCCCTTCCGCGCCGTGCTGACCATGTCGCTGGCCTACAGCATCGGCACGGCCATGGTCGGGGCCCTGGGCTATTACGCCACCGTCTACTACGTCTGCAAGGGCGACGTCGTGCTGGCGACGAAATGGAACACCGCCATGGGCCTGGCAGGCATGGGCTTCGGCTTCGCCGGCATCCCCTTCTTCTCGTGGATCGCACGGCGTTTCGGCAAGCGCACGGGTCTGGCCTGCGTGTTGTCACTGGCCATCTGCGCCTTCATCGGCGACTGGTGGCTGTACGACCCCGACCTGCCGGTACTGCAGCTCTTCGCCTGCGGCTTTGTCGCCTTCACCGGCGCGGGCTTCTGGACGCTGTACGGGGCCACCATCGGCGACGTCGTCGACTACGACGAGTCCCAGACTGGCCAGCGCCGCGAGGGCTCGTTCTCGGCCTGCCAGTCGTGGATCTCCAAGGTCGGCATCGCCCTGGGCGTGGGTGCCTCGGGCTGGATCCTGCAGTTCACCGGCTTCGATGCGAAGCAGACCGTGCAAGACCCCAACGCCATCTTCTGGATCCGCATCCTGTTGTCGGGCATTCCCGTCATCGGCCTGGTGCTGGCCCTGATCGCCATCCTGCGCTTCCCGCTGACGGAAGGCCGCATGCTGGAGATCCGCGGCAAGCTCGAAGCGACGCGGGGCACGGTATGACGTTGTCGCGCCGCATGGCCGTGCAGGCCGCACTCGCCGGCGCGTCCTTGCCGGCGCTCGCCGCGCCGCGTGCTGGCGTTGGCATCGAAGGCCAGCGCCGCGCCGACCGCGGCGACGGGACCTATCTGAATCCCATCGTCCCCGGCGATCACGCCGATCCCACCATCCTCAAGGACGGTTCCGACTACTGGATGACGTTCTCGTCCTTCCAGTCCTACCCCGGTGCCGTGATTTGGCACTCGACGGACCTCGTGAACTGGGTGCCCGTCACGGCCGCACTGACCCAGCCCATCGGAACGGTCTGGGCCATGGACCTGATCATGCATCAGGGGCACTACTTCATCTACATCCCGGTGCTGCAGGACGCCGGCACGGGCATCTACGTCATCCACGCCGACGACATCCGCGGGCCGTGGAGCGCGCCGGTGGACCTGAAGATCCCAGGCTGCATCGACCCCGGCCACGTGGTCGGCGAGGACGGCAGGCGCTATCTCTTCGTCAACGGCGGCCGGCGCGTGCGGCTCAAGGACGACGGCTTGGCGACCGACGGCCCGCTGGAAGAAAAGGCCTGGACGCCCTGGCCATACCCCGAAGACTGGGTCGTCGAGATGTTCGCGCCCGAAGGCCCCAAGCTGCTGAAGCGCGGGGAGTGGTTCTATCTGGTCTCGGCCGTTGGTGGCACCGCCGGGCCGCCTACCAGCCATATGGTCACCGTCGCCCGCTCGCGTTCGGTTCACGGACCTTGGGAGCACTGCCCGCACAACCCCATCGTGCGCACTCGCAGCGCCATCGAACCCTGGTGGTCGCGCGGTCATGCCAGCCTCGTCGAAGGCCCGGCAGGCGATTGGTGGATGGTCTATCACGGCTACGAAAACGGCTTTCGCACCCTCGGCCGCCAGGCCTTGCTGGAGCCGCTCGAGTGGACGAAGGACGGCTGGCCGCGCGCCAAGGGCGGCACGCTGGACCGGCCGCTGCCCAAGCCGCGCGGTGGCAAGGTGAGCTCGAATGGCGCCGCACTGTCGGACGACTTCTCGCGCAACCGCCTGGGCGTGCAGTGGACCTTTCACGCGCCCGGCCCCCATGAGCTCTCGCGCCTGCGCTGGGACAACAACAGCCTGTCGATGCGTGGCAAGGGCAAGTCGCTGGCCGATTGCTCGCCCCTGGTCTGCATCACCGGCGACCGCAGCTATGAGTGCAGCGTCGAGCTGGAGATCAGCGGCGATGGCCATGGCGGCCTGGGCCTGTTCTACGACGAGCGCGGCCATGTCGGCGTCGGCTTCAGCACGACGCAGCTGCTGACCTATGGCTACGGCCAGGAGCACGCGTGGATGCGCGAATCCATGGCCACGCGCCGGGTTCGCATCCACCTGAGCAACCGCGAGAACGTCATCACCTTCCGCTACTCGCGGGACGACGGCAGAACCTGGGTCCAGCACCCCTGGCAGATGGAAGTCTCGGGCCTGCACCACAACGTCTTCGGCGGCTTCGTGTCCCTGCGCATCGCGCTGTTCAGCGCCGGCGCAGGCGACGTGACCGCCCGCAACTTCATCTACCGGGGCCTGACCGCATGACCTCTCGCCGCCAACTCATCGCTGCCGCCGCTGCATTGCCGCTGGCGGTTCACGCCAGGCCGGCCCAGCGCCGCATCGTGCTCGATCTGGCCCAGGCCAGGCAGCCGCTGGACCGCTTCTTCGACCACTGTGTCGGCGCCGACTATCCCGGCACCACCTACCGCGAGGACGCCCTGGCCCAGCTGAAGACGACCGTCGACGAGCTGGGCTTTCGCTATCTGCGCTTCCACGCCATCTTCCATGACGTATTCAAGACCGTCACCCGCCATGCCAGTGGCCAACTGGTCTTCGACTTCACCGGCATCGACAAGCTCTACGACGCGATGCTGGCTCGCCGCATCAAGCCCTTTGTCGAGCTGGGCTTCACACCGCTGGCGCTGAAGACGTCGGACCTGAAGATCTTCTACTGGGAGGGCAACACCTCCCACCCCGAGCCGGCCGGCTGGGTCGCGCTGATCGAGGCCTTCACGCGTCACATCCTGCAGCGCTACGGCGCGGCCGAGGTGCGGACCTGGTACTTCGAGGTCTGGAACGAACCCAATCTCGACGGCTTCTGGGAGGGAGCCGACCAAAAGGCCTACTTCGATCTGTACACGCGCACGGCGAAGGCGATCAAGGCGATTGATTCGCAGCTGCGCGTCGGCGGCCCGTCCACCGCTGGCGCAGCCTGGGTGCCCGAGTTCCTCGCCCACGCCAAGGCAACCGATTCGCCGGTGGACTTCATCACGACGCATACCTATGGCGTGGATGCCGGCTTCCTCGACGAGTTCGGCAAGGAAGACCGCATGCTCTCGCCCAACCCCGATGCCATCGTGGGCGACGTGCGACGCGTGCGCAAGGAAATCGAAGCCTCGCATCTGCCCGGCCTGCCGCTGTTCTTCACCGAATGGAGCACCAGCTACAACCCACGCGACCTGGTGCACGACAGCTATATGAGCGCGGCCTATGTGCTGACCAAGTTGAAGGCCTCGCAAGGCCTGGCCCAGCACATGAGCTACTGGGTCTACAGCGATCTCTTCGAGGAACCGGGGCCGCCGGATGCGCCCTTCCATGGCGGCTTCGGCCTGATGACGCGCGAGGGCGTGCGCAAGCCGGTGTGGTTTGCCTATCGCTATCTCGCGGCCCTCCAAGGCAAAGAGATTCCCGCGAAAGATGGCTTCACCTGGGCCGCCACCGACGGCCAGCAAGTCCAGGCCCTGGTGTGGGACTGGCGCAACCCCGACCAGCAGGTCAGCAACCGGAGCTATTTCGGCAAGCCGCGGCCTTCGCGCGACGTGGGCACGGCGATCGTCGAGCTGCGGCATCTGCCGCCGGGCCGCTACCGGCTCACGCAGAGGCGCACCGGCTACGCGCTCAACGATGCACACACCGCCTACCTGAAGATGGGTTCACCCACGAACCTCGACGCAAGGCAGCACGCAGAACTGCAGGCGCTGACGACCGACAAGCCCGAGGTGCAACGCGAACTGAGCGTCGGCGCCAGCGGCACGGCCACCGTCACGCTGAAATTGCGCAGCCATGACGTCGTGATGCTGAGCCTGCAGAAGGTGAACGCATGAAGCGCCGCCACGCCCTCGCCGCTCTGCTGCCCCTTGCCGGATGCGGCGGCGGCGGTGCAGCTGCAGCTCCGTCACCTGCACCTGCCCCCGCTCCTGCGCCCTCAGGCATGCGCGATCTGACCAGTCTTCAACTGAGCCAGCTGATGGGCGCCGGCTGGAACCTCGGCAACTCGCTGGAAGCCACAGGCGGCGAGACGGCCTGGGGCAACCCGGCGACGACGCAGGCCCTGATGAACACCGTCAAGGCCGCCGGCTTCAAGACCGTGCGCATCCCCGTGTCCTGGAAGCAGTACGCCGATGCCAGCGACGTCATCGGCGCGACCTGGATGGCGCGCGTGACCCAGGTGGTCGACTATGCGAAGACGGCCGGCCTGTACGTCCTCATCAACATCCACTGGGACGGCGGCTGGATGCAGCCCACCTATGCCGCCCAGGCGACGGCCAACGCCCGCATCACCAAGTTCTGGACGCAGATCGCCCACAACTTCAAGGCCTACGACGACACCCTGCTGTTTGCCGGCACCAACGAGGTCATGGTCGAAGGCGATTACGGCACGCCCCAGGCCGAGTACGTCAGCGTGCAGAACGGCTTCAACCAGCAGTTCGTGACGGCGGTGCGCGCCACCGGCGGCAACAACGCGGTGCGCCACCTCGTCGTGCAGGGCTTCAACACCAACATCGACCACACCGTCAACTTCGCCGTCATGCCCACCGACACGGCCAGCAACCGGCTGATGATGGAGGTGCACTATTACGACCCCTACAACTTCACGCTCAACGACAAGAGCACGATCTGGCAATGGGGCTCGACGGCGACCGATGCCAAGGCCACCGAGGCCTGGGCCAACGAGGCCTACGCCGACGCCCAGTTCCAGAAGATGAAGACGAAGTTCGTCGACAAAGGCATCCCCGTCATCCTGGGTGAGTTCGGCGCCATCCGCCGCAGCGAATACGCCGGCGCCGAGAACTATCGGCTGGCCTGGGACCGATACATCGCGCGCTCGGCCTGGACGCATGGCCTGGTACCAATCTACTGGGATGCCGGCGCGGCCACCGAGAACCACAGCATGGGGCTCTTCAACCGCAACACCGGCGCGCAGGTTCATCCCGACATCGTTGCCGCCCTCGTTGACGCCGCGAGATGACCCGCCGCGTAACGATTGAAAACCGGCTCGTTGAGGCAGGGACCGCACTTCGACTATCCTGTTAGCGAGCGCCCCTGGTCCGGCGCGACAGGGAGCCGATGTGCAAGCCAGCAGCCGGCCCGACCCGGGCGGTATGCCTTTCGAGACGGCGATGGCCCCAAGCAGCCCCGCCTTCCTGCTGGACCAGCCTGCCGGTCCACGCGAACGCCGCCATGCGCTGATCGTCGCGCTGGTGTCGCTGGCCGTGTTCGCGGCCCTGCTGCCCTTCGCCAAGACCAAGCTGGCCGCGATCCCGGCCTTCATTCCCATCTACCAGTCGGCCCTGGTGCTGACCGACCTCATCACGGCCGTGCTGCTGTTCGGCCAGTACCGCATCCTGCGCTCCCAGGCCCTGATGGTGCTGGGTTGCGGCTATCTGTTCACGGCCGCGCTGACGACGGCCCACACGCTCAGCTTCCCTGGCCTGTTCAGCACCAGCGGTCTGCTCGGCGCAACGACGCAGACGACGGTCTGGCTCTACATGCTCTGGCATGGCGGCTTCCCGCTGTTCGTGCTCGGCTATCTGACGCTGAAGTCGCGGCCCGGCTTGGCCCTGCCCTCGCTGGCCTGGCCGGTTGCGACCGCCGTGGCCGCCGCAGCCGCCATCGCTGCCGCGACGCTGGGTCATGGCTGGCTGCCCGATCTGCTGGTGGGCGGCCGCTACTCGCCGAGCTTCCAGGCCGCCGTGGGCATGGTCTGGGCGCTCAGCCTGGTGGCCCTCGCGGCGCTGTGGCGACAGAAGCCGCGCACGGTGCTGGACCTGTGGCTGATGGTGGTCTGCCTCGCCTGGCTGCTGGACATCGCACTGTCGGCCATGCTGAACGCCGCCCGCTTCGACCTGGGTTTCTATGCCGGCCGCATTTACGGCCTGGTGGCCTGCTCCGTCGTGCTGCTGGAGCTGTTGTTCGAAAACAGCACGCTGTATGCGCAGCTGTTCCGCAGCTACGAGGCCGGCCACCGCCAGAGCGAGGCCCTGGCCGTGGCGCGCGACCAGGCCGAGGCGGCCAATGCAGCCAAGAGCCTCTTCCTGGCCAGCATGAGCCATGAGATCCGCACACCGATGAACGCCATCATCGGCCTGACCAACCTGGTGCTGGAAACGCGACTGGACCCGCGCCAGCGCGACTACCTGGCCAAGGTGCAGACCTCGTCCAAGGCCCTGCTGACCCTGCTCAACGACATCCTGGACTATTCCAAAATCGAGGCCGGGAAGATCACGCTGGAGGCCGAGGAGTTCAGCCCCGAGGAGCTGATCGAGAACGTCGGCCATCTGTTCTCGGCGCGCCTGGAAGAAGCCGGCCTGGACCTGCTGTTCGAGTTCGACGACAAGCTCCCCGGCCGCCTGGTGGGCGACAGCCTGCGCCTGACCCAGGTGCTGAACAACCTGGTCGGCAACGCCATCAAGTTCACGTCGAAGGGCGAGATCGTCGTGCGGGCCGACCTGGTGGACGAACACGAAGGCCGCATGCAGCTGCGCATCAGCGTGCGCGACACCGGCATCGGCATGACGCCCGAGCAGGTCGGCAAGCTCTTCCAGGCCTTCGGCCAGACCGATGCCTCCATCGCGCGGCGCTATGGCGGTACCGGCCTGGGCCTGGTCATCTGCAAGCGCCTGGTGGAGCTGATGGACGGCAGCTTCGAGGTCAGCAGCCTCCCCGGCCAGGGCAGCACGTTCGCCTTCACCTGCAGCTTCGGCAAGGCCAAGCCGGGTGCCGAGCGCATCGACCTGCATCGCATCCGCGGCATGCGCACCCTGGTCATCGACGCCCAGCCCACCGAGAGGCTGATCCTGCAGCAGATGCTGCAGAGCTGGCGCTTCCAGGTCGGCGTGGCCTCCTTCGGCGACGAGGCCCTCTACCGCCTGCGCCAGGCCGACCCCGCTCACCCCTACGAGCTGCTGCTGCTGGACTGGAAGACGGCCGGGGCCGACTTCGTCGACACGGCGCGGCGCATCGCCGTCGAACGCGGCGCGCCACCGCCGGCCGTCATCGCCCTGGGCAGCCTGCACGCCAGCGAACGCGTCGCCGAGGAGTTGCAGGACCGCGCCGGCACGCAAGTCCTCGTCAAGCCCGTCACGCCGTCACGGCTGTTCGACGCATTGATGCAATTGCAGCAAGGCGCCCAGCCCGCCGCAGCGGCGCCAACGGGCAGCAGCATGGCCGACCTGGCCGAAGCCCTGCGGCCCCTGCACGGCGCCCGTGTACTGCTGGTCGAAGACAACCCCGTCAATCAGCAGGTCGCCCTGGCCTTCCTGGCCCTGGTCAAGCTGGAGGCCGAGGTGGCCGAGAACGGCCTGGAAGCGGTGGAGCGCCTCAAGCATGAGGGCTTCGACGCCGTGCTGATGGACATGCAGATGCCCGAGATGGACGGGCTGACCGCCACGCGGCTGATCCGCGCCATGCCCCAGCATGCCCGCCTGCCCATCATCGCGATGACGGCCGGCGCCATGGAGCGCGATGTGCAGGACTGCCTGGCCGCGGGCATGAACGCCCACGTCAGCAAGCCCATCGACCCGCGCCAGCTGGTGCGCACCCTGCTGGCCTGGGTCTCGCCCTTCGCGCGCCAGAGTGCGCGCGGCCGTTAGTCGTCGAGCCGCTCGAAGTCCATCTCCCAGTTGGTCTCCCAGGTCTGGCCACCGTCGGTGGAGAAGGCCTGATCCCAGCGCGGACTGGCGGTCGCGATGCGGGTCCAGCGGTAGCGCACACGGATGGCCTGGCCGCGCAGCACGTCGTCGCAATAGAACTCGCCGACGCCGTCGGCAAAGCCACCGATGACGGGCGGCTCCAGGCTGTGCGGGTTGCGGCCGTCCACCCACCAGATGGCCCATTGCTGCTTGGCCGGGTCGAAGGTGCGCATGGACAGCGCGCGGTAGGTGCCGCCGGGCAGTTCCAGCACGTTGTCGTCGATGTTGCCGCGGCCGTCGAGCAGGGGCCACATGCGGCAGCTGCCGTCGAAGTGTTCCCAGTCCTCGCAACCGAGCAGGCGTTCCTTGAGGCGGCGGTGGCTGACCTTCCAGTGGCCGATGAAGAAGTCGAAGTCTTGCGGGGTGGATGTCATGGTCATGATGAAGCTCAGGCGTGAAGTGCGGAACGGGCGGTGGGCACCAGGCGCAGGGTCTGCGTCGGCTTGGCCAGCCAGGGCTGCAGCGAGGCGCCGAAGTCCCGCGACAGCGCGGCCTTGGCGTCCTCGAACAAGGCCAGCGAGACCAGCACGTGTTCGCCTTCACGGACCGGCAGCCGCGGGAAGTTGTTGGCCGTGGACTCGGTGACATACCAGGCCAGCTGCCGGGCACCAGCGGCACGCAGCGCATCGCCGAGCGGGCCACGGGCCTGGGCGAGTTGCTCAGGGCCGGCAGGCGCCTTCAGGTGGAAGACCGTCGCCACCAGCAACCCGGGCGGCAGCGCCGTGCTGCCGCGTTCGGCACGCGGCGTGGCCGGCGACGGCAACGCAGCACCCGCCCAGGCCGGGCGCAGCAGCAACACGTTGTCCGAATCGATCATGGTCGGGTTGGCCGTGTTGCGGTGCTGGGCCCAGACCGGCCCGAAGTAGAAGGCCGGCAGGCTGTCGCCGCGCGCGGCCATGTCGGCAAAGCCGCGCAGCCAGACAAAGCGATCGGGCCCGTCGAGATCACGGAACTGGCCGATGACGCGGATGCCCAGGGCTTCCTGCGACTCGACGAATTCGCGGTCGAAGAGCTCGATCAGCGTGTCACGTTTGCCGGGGTGCAGGGTGTACTGGCGCAGCTCGACGACCTGGCAGTCCGGCACGGCGGGCGGGGTGGTGGCGGGGGAGAGAGGCATGGCGCAGAGCCCACGGAGTTCAAGGTCCGTGCAGTCTGCGCCGCCATACCTGTCAAGGCATGTCGTGTTTTACAAGCTGCCGCTTTTCATTCCGGCACCGGCAGCGCCAGGCCGCGCTTGAGCACGCCCATGGCGACCTGGGTCGTGTAGCGCCGCACATTGGGGTTGTCGGCCAGCAGCCGCGCCATCAAGGCCTCGTAGGCAACCGCATCCCAGGCCGTCACGACGAGGACGAAGTCGGCGTCGCCGGTCACATAGAAGGCCTGCTGCACCGCGGCTTCGGCGTCCAGCCAGGCGCGCAGCCGGGTCATCAGCTCGGGCCGCTCGCTCTCGACCTGCAGGCCGGCGATGAAGGTCGTCGGGCGACCGACGGCGGCGGCGTCCAGCACGGCGATCTGGCGCTGGATGACGCCCTGCTCGCGCAGGCGCTTGAGGCGGCGCTGGATGGCCGAAGCCGACAGGCTGACATGCTCGGCGAGCTGCTCGGCCGTCAGCGCGGCGTCCTGTTGCACCAGGGTCAGCAGCTGGCGGTCGAAACGGTCGAGGTCCAGGTCGGGCATGTCGGCAAATTGCGGGCAAACGGCGAAAGCTCAATGCATCTTGCCGGATTTCGGCGGGGGCTCGTTCCTAGCATGACGGCCATCCAACAAGGAGCTCCCGCCAATGATCGATCACCTGTCCCTGGGCACCCGCCATTACGCCGACGCCGTCGCCTTCTACAGCCGCGTGCTGGGGCCGCTGGGCATGCAGTTGCTGCGCGACACCGGCAGCGAAGCCGCCTTCGGCACGCCGGAGCGCTGGTGCTTCTTCCTCTATCCCGTGCCGGACGAAGAGCCCGTCATCGCACGCGGCGCCCATGTCGCCTTCGGCGCGCCCGACCGCAGCGCCGTGGCCGCCACCCACGAAGTCGCCCTGGCTTCAGCGGGCCGCGACATCTTCACCCCGCGCACCCGCCCTGACATCAGCGAGACCTATTTCGGCGCCATGTTCCACGACCTGGACGGGCATCGCGTCGAGGTGCTGACCAACGCCGTCTAGGCTTCGAACTGCGCCCGCAGCCACTGCTCGAAATGCGAGGCCGGCGCACCGGCCGGCGCCAGCAACCAGTAGCTGTTCGGCCCCTCGACGAGGCTTTCGAAAGGCGCCAGGAGTTCCCCACGCTCGCAGGCCTCGGCAAACAACCGCGGCGACAGCAGGGCCACGCCCAGGCCCTGCACCGCCGCGCGCGCTTCCAGCTCGTAGTTCGGAAAGCGCGCGGCCACGAAGCGAGGCTGGGCTGCGGGCCGGCCGGCCAGGGCCAGCCAGTCCGTCCAACGCGGGTCGGGGATGAAGGGCAGTTCCAGCAGTTCGTCCACGCTGCACCCGATGCGATCACCCAGCAGCCGCGGGCTCAGCATCGGCGTGCCCTGCTCGGCTAGCAGCCGGGTGGCGCGACAGCCCGGCCACGGCCCGGTGCCGCTGCGGATGGCGACGTCGAAGCTGCCGGCGGGCGACAGGCCCTGGCCGGCGTCCAGCGCGATCGCATCCGCGCCCGCCAGCGTCTGGTAGGCCGCCAGCCGCGGCACCAGCCAGCAGGCGGCAAAGGTGGGCGCGCAGGTCACGCGCAGCGGCGGCCGGGCGCGCCGGCAGTCGTCCACCGCCGCGCGCATCAGGGCCAGGCCCTGCTCGACACTGGCAGCCAGGGCCACGGCGCGCTCGGTCACGATGAGCCGCGGGCCATGGCGGCCGAAGAGTTGGACGCCGAGCTGGGCCTCCAGCGCCCGCATGCGCTGGCTGACGGCCGTCGGCGTGATGGCCAGTTCGTCGGCCGCGCGCGAGAAGTTGGCGTGGCGCACGCAGGCGGCGAGCACACGCAGGGACTCCAGTGGCAGCGCGGACGAGGTCAGGGCCATTGCAAGAGCAGCTTCAGATCAAGCGCAGCAATCATCGTTTTGACGGCCAAGGCCGGCTTCCTAGACTGGTTTTCCACCCAGCACCGGACCCTCCCATGCCCGCATCATCAGTTCAAAACTCCTTCCGCTGCGCCGCCCTGGCGCTGCTGGCCGTTCTCTGCTGCCAAACCGCGGTGGCCGCCGATCCGCCCGGCTACACCCTGGCCCGCCAGGGCGACAGCCACGACTTCGACTTCCTCGGCGGCGCCTGGACGACGGTGCAGCGCCGCCTCAAGGCCCGCAATGTCGGCAGCCAGGAATGGACAGCCTTCCCGGCCAACCTCTGCCTGACCCACTACCTGGACGGCATCGCCAATGTCGACGAGCTCCACATGCCCACCATGGGCCGCCGCGGCCTGACGCTGCGCACCTTCGACACCGAGAAGCGCCAGTGGTCCATCTACTGGGTCGCCACGCCGCTGGGCCGGCTGGACCCCATCCCCGTCGTTGGCGGTTTCCAGGGCGGCCATGGCGAGTTCTATGGCGAGGACAAGGACGGCGACACACCCGTCAAGGTGCGCTTCATCTGGGAGAACCTGGACGCCAACCACGCCCGCTGGGCCCAGGCTTTTTCCTATGACGACAAGACCTGGGAGACCAACTGGACCGCGGAGTTCACGCGCTCGGACCCGGCCCGGCTCTGCGACCAGGGCCGGCCGCGGCGGTCCTGAAGTTCCATCCCTCTTTCGGGGGAAGCGGGGGTGAAGACCCCCTCCCCCATCCCCCGCGGCTCCCACCTCGGAGCGATACCCCTGATGGCGGCCGGCGCCGAAACTGATCCCATCAACAGGAGATCGCCATGACCGCCACGACCACCAGCCGCACCGCCGAACTGATGAGCCGCCTGCCCGGTTGGTTCGTAGAACATGCGCGCGTCACCGAGGAAAAGGCCCGCCGCCGCCGCGAGAAGCTGGCCCAGCGCTACGAGGCCCTCTGCGGCGATGGCGTCAAGGGCAGCTGGAGCCACACCATCATCGAGGTCGCCAAGCGGTCGCAGCCTGCTCGCCCCGTGGCCGTCGCGCCGGCTCCCGCACCGCAGCCCAGTGCTGCACCGCTCCTGGAGCGTCGCAAGGCCTCGACCTCCGTGCCGGCATGGCAGGAGTTCATGACGCCCGAAGAGATCCGCGAACTGACGGGCCGGCGCTCGCTGAGCAACCAGATGGCCGCCCTCAAGGCCGACTTCATCCCCCATCGCGTGCTGCGCAACAGGCTGCTGGTCAGCCGCTTCCATGTGCGGGAATGGCTGGCCGGCCGCGCGAGCGCTGCCTTCAGCACCGGCCCCCAGCCCGCCCTGGCCAGCTGATGCGGCTCCTGCCCGCGCTTACGCGACGGCTGTTGCGGTGAGGCCCGCCTTGGCGGCCCAGTCCGGATGCCGCGACAGGAAGCAGGTGCGGGGACGGACCCGCAAATCACGCTGCGGCGCGACGCTCGGCCGCCCGAGCCAGGAACTCACACCCAGATGCGCCCGTCCGCCAAGACGGCATTCCGGGCGCTCCAGGGGAAGGAAGCTCAACTGCACCTCCCAGCGCTTGTCGCGACCGGCCAGCAAGCCCACCAGGTGGTTGAGCTGGGGCCAGTCACGGCCACCCGGCAGCAGCGCCGCATAGCGCGCCTTGGTCAACGGTCCCAGGCGCAGGCGGAAGACGGATTGCCGGTCCCAGACCTTGCGGCCGGCGACCGAACCCTGCCCCAGGGTCGCCGCCGGCCGTCGCACACGCTCGGCGCGGTTGGCGGCATAGCCCAGGGAGGCGGTGTCCTGTGCGTCCAGCTGCAGCCAGTGGCCCACCTTCTCCTCGAGGGTGACGGGTACCTTGAGATAGTGCTGCAGCACCTTGACCAGGCGTTCGGGCGACGCGCTGGCTCCGGCCAGCCAGCCCGCATTGAAGGTGATCAGTTCGGGCGGCAGCGCCTCACCCGACGAGGCGCCGCCCGCCATGGCCATGAGCCAGGCCTGAAAACGATCCGCGTCGGGCCGGTCCCGCTGCACCACCGGCTGGCTTTGCGCCCAGGCCCGGTAGAAGAACGCCAGCATGCGGTGGTGGAACAGGTCCAGGAAGTCGGCCAGCGAGCTGTCGCCCTCGTGGCGACTCTGTTCACGCACCAGCTCGGTCAGATGCAAAGGCAGGGCGCCGTGCGGCCCCAGAAGCCCGAAGAAGCGGACTCGCAGGCGGGGCACCAGGTCGTCGCGGCGCACCAGGCCGTGCAGCGGCGAGACCGCGAAGTCCAGCTCGGCCGCCTGCCCCAGCCTCAGGGGCTCGTGACGCGGCCGCAGGGCTTCGCCGGTGCGCGGCTGGCCCGGGCGCAGCGAATCGATGAGCCGCATCAGCGCAAAAAAATCGTAGGCGCTGGGGTCGGCCTCGACGGCGGCGAGCAGCTGCGCCAGCCGTTGCTCGTCGGTGGCGGCGCCGTCGGCACTCATGCGATCAGACCCCGTCCCGTGCGCGCCGGCCAGGCCTTGATGAGGCCTCGCTGCACGCTGTGCAGGCTGAACTGCGAGAAGCTGTTGATCGCCGCATGGTTGGCGAAATGGTTCTCGAGCAGGCAGCCCAGCAGGAAGGCGCTGCTGCCCTGAAAGGCCGACTCGTCGACCTCCAGCGAGAAGGCGATGCCGGTCCCGAAGCAGATCGGCCCCTTGCCGGGCAGGCGGCGCACGACGCTTTCCACATGCAGCAGCCGCACACCGTCCACCTGGCGCAGCCATTGCTCGTGCTGAGGGCCGTACAGGCGCAGCGAAGCGCGCAGCGCCGCGGCAGCGCGCTCCGGCGCATCGCCGGGCACCAGATGGTTCTGGGTCAGCTGGGCCAGCAGCTGCCAGCCGAGATCACCCTCGGCACGGCGGCTGTAGGGTCGCGAAGGACCGCGCACGCAGGTGACGCCGGTCAGGGCCACGGCAGCGTCCAGATGCCAGCGCCCGTCACGCGGCAGCAGCAGCGACAGGTCGCGGTTGGTGACCAGGGCCTCAACCGACATCTGCCTCAGGCCTTCGCGATAGGCGGCGTGGCGCCCATCGACAAGGCTGAGGAAGACCTCGTCGCCGAGATAGCTCGGCACGCGCGCGCCCTGCCGGCGCTCCTGCTCGTTGAGCCGGCGCTGCTCGCGGCGCAGCGTGAAATAGCCATGGCCGCCGTTGGTGCTCAGGTGGTTCTGCTCGTACAGCGGCCGGAACTCGCGCAGGCGCTGCGTGCCGTCGCTGCCATGGGCCACGACCCGCGAAACGCTGTGCACCTCGTAGTCCATGGACCGCACGCGATCCGGCACGAGGTGGAACTCGGACGATTCCAGGCCCAGGGTCACCAGGTCCAGCCGCTTGGGAAACAGGTTCAGCGCGGGCGTGCAATGCAGGGCCAGGCTGCTGGTGTCGACCACCGGCACCAGGTCGGAAAAATCCTGGGACAGCAGGATGACGATCTCGATTTCGTCGCGGTCCTGCTGTGCGAACCGGCGCGACAGATCGCCGATCTCGAAGAACATCATGCGCTGCGGCAGTGCGGCGGCCTCCTGGATCAGCCGCAGGGTCGAATATTCGCGCGCCCGCTCCGGCAGCATCTCCTGACCCGCCGCCAGGCCGATGGGCCGGACACTGCCGGCAGCCGACCACTGCTCCAGGCGCGGCGGCTGGTCCGGCATGGGCACCAGCGTGCCGAGCGCATGGCCCAGCACGAGTTCATGCAGGCGGTAGGCGACCTCGTCCTCCGCCGAGATATAGAAGCTCAGGCTGTCGCATTCCGTCAGCTCCTTCCAGCGCAGGCCGCCGCCGGTGCGCAGGCGCAGGCGCAGGCCGCCCTTGGCGGCGCGGGTCTGCGGCAGGCGCGCCAGATGCAGATCGGGCGCCTGGCTGAAATAGCGCACGTCGACCAGCTCCATCGGCCAGACGCGCACGTCCATGGCCGTGCGGAACTCGCACTGCGTGTCGTTGCCGCGGCGCAGCGCCGAACGCAGGGCGCTGTCCCGTTCCACCACCGGCCCGCCCGCCAGCTTGGGGTCGTTCACGTCCACATGCAGCTGCGCCACCATGGCCGCAGGCATGGGCGCCAGGAAGTCGGGGTGCAGGGCCTGGATCATCTGCTCGATCAGGCGCGGCTGTTCGGCCTCCAGCTTGAGGCGCACCCGGGCCGCCATGAAGGCGAATCCCTCGAGCAGCCGCTCGACATAGGGGTCGGCCACCTCGAGGCTGTCGAGATCCAGGTATTTGGCCTTGGTGTGTTCCTTGGCGAACTCCCGACCCATCTCGCGCAGATGCGCCAGCTCGTCCTCGTAGAGGCGGACAAAGCGGGCGTCCATCAGAGGACCCGACCGGTTTCGGGCGCGAGCTGCGCGTCGCCGAGGTGGACGTCCTTGACGTTGACCAAGCCCGCCTCCAGATCGAGGCGCGTCCGGTAGAGCACTTCCAGCGGCACGGGAAGCGCCCAGAGCAGCCCCTTGATCTCGAACTCGATGACGTTGTGCGTGCCCAGCACGTCCTCCGGCTCGAAGGCCTTCACCTCCAGGGAGTGGGGCAGGATGCGCGGCTCGAAGCGCTTGATGGCATTGGCGATGTCGAGCTCCAGCTGCGCCAGCGTGACGCTGGACGCCTGCTTGCCCGTCAGCACCGGGATGCCGAAGTTGAGCACCGTGCCGGCCAGCTCGGGCCTTTCCTTGGCCCAGTCGGGATGCGGCTGCACCGCGTTGAGCAGCCAGCGCAGGTCCCGCAGCACACCCTCGCGGAGCTGCCGCTTGGACAGCGCCGGCGTGGCGCCGTCCTTGGGCGCCAGCAGGCGGTCAAGCAGGGCCGGCTGAAGGCGGTCGCGGGACGAGGGGGGCTGGGTCATGGGTAGCGCCGGATGATCCCACGCGCTGGGCGCGCCGGACTACATCTTGGGCAGGCTGTCCTTGAAGGTGGTGGCACCGCTGCGCTGTCCGGTGGACTTCTGCGGCGTGTACTGCACCTCGATGTCGGTGAACGACAGCGTCACCACCTCGTGCGTCATGCCCTGCGCGTCGGCGCTGTGCTGCAGCGACGTGATGCGGGCACCCTGCAGCGTGACGGTGAAGTAGTCATTCTGGCCGCCCCCTGCCTTGCGCAGGCAGAGCTTGGCTTCCTTGACTTCGTCATTGGTCGCCAGCGCGGACATCAGGGCCGTGGAAGCCGAGTCGATGTACTTGGTCACCGACAGTGCCGAATACGAACGGCGAGCAGTCGCCTGCACGTCGCCGACCGCGGCCCCCGAGACCAGGCCCCAGCTCCAACCGATGAGGAGGATGTCCCCCTCGTGGTCGGGAGCCGTGGCCTCGCCCTTGAGCTTTCCCGCCCGCTTCGTTTGCACGTGCAGGAAAAAGTCGGCGGCGCCTTGAGCCGCCGATGCCTGATTTGGACCGGACATGGGCAGCTACTCCCCAAGCTCAGGTGATCTTGGTCGTCTTGACGTCCCAGGCGAACTTGACTTCGCCGCCCATGGCGCCCTTCTCGTCCTGCGGCTTGTAGCCGAATTCGACGCTGCCGTAGCTCATCGAGACGGTTTCCAGGATGTCACCACCCGAGGCGGCGGCCGGGGCCACCGAGGTGATGAAGACTTCCTTCAGGGTGACCTTCAGGAAATCCTTCTGGCCTTCGCCGGACTTGCGCGAGGTCAGCACGACCGAGGGGAAGTGCACGCCCTGGGCGCACTTCTTGGCGAGGATGGGCGAGGCCTTGTCGTAGTTGTGGACGAAGGTCAGCGCCGCGCCCTGGGCCTTGCCCTGGCCGCTGCCGCCGCCGGCCATGGCACTGCTGCCATTGCTCACGCCCCAAGACCACGACAGCACGTCGATCTCGCCTTTGTGGTCTTGATGGGGGGACTCGCCTTCGACGCCGTCAAATTTGATGTGCGAATCGATATTCATGTTGTGGACTCCTGGACTGAAAAGTTAGAGCGTTGATGACACTGCGGGACTCTTAGAGGCGGCAAAACCTGACCTCTGCTACTGCTTCTTCTCCACTGGAAGCTTGGATACCAATCGCAACGACACCGTCAAGCCTTCCAGCTGATAGTGGGGTTGCAGATGGAATTTGGATTGGTAGTAACCGGGGTTGCCGGGCACATCCTCGACGTCGACCTGCGCCTTGGCCAAGGGCTTCTGCGCCTTGGTTTCTTCCGAGGAGTTGGCGGGATCGCCGTCGACGTAGTTCGTGATCCATTCGTTCAGCCAGCTCTCGAGGGCTTCGCGTGAACGGAAGGAACCCACCTTGTCGCGCACGATGCACTTCAGGTAGTGGGCGAAACGGCAGGTCGCGAACAGATAGGGCAGCCGCGCCGACAGGTTGGCGTTGGCGGTGGCATCGGGGTCGTCGTACTCGAACGGCTTCTGCAGCGACTGGCCACTGATGAAGGCCGCGAAGTCGCTGTTCTTGCGGTGCACCAGCGACAGGAAACCGTTCTTGGACAACTCGGCCTCGCGGCGGTCCGAGATGGCGATCTCGGTCGGGCACTTCATGTCCACGCCGCCATCGTCGGTGGGGAAGAGATGGGTCGGCAGGCCCTGCACCGCACCGCCCGACTCGACCCCACGGATGCGCGAGCACCAACCGTACTGCTTGAACGAGCTGTTGATGTTGACCGCCATCGCATAGGCGGCGTTGGACCAGAGGTATTTGCCGTGCTTGTCGGCCCTTTCGTCGCCGCCCGCGCGGGCCGCGTCGCCGGGACGATTGCCGGTGTCCTCTTCAAAATTGAACTCGCCCACCGGCAACGTCTTGGCCCCGTAGGGCAGGCGGGCCAGCACGCGCGGCATGCACAGGGCGAGGTAGCGGGCGTCGTCGCTTTCGCGCAGCGAGCGCCAGGCCGCGTATTCCGGCGTGGAGAAGATCTTGGTCAGGTCGCGCGGGTTGGCCAGCTCCTGCCAGGAGTCCATCTGCATCACGGCCGGGGACGCGCCGGCAATGAAGGGCGCATGGGCGGCGGCGGCGATCTTGGCCATCTCGCCCAGCAGGCCCAGGTCGGGGGCCGTGTGGTCGAAGTGGTAGTCACCGACCAGGCAGCCATAGGGCTGGCCGCCGAACTGGCCGTATTCCTCTTCGTAGATCTGCTTGAAGATGGGGGACTGGTCCCAGGCCGTGCCCTTGTAGCGCTTGAGTGTCTTGGCCAGATCATCCTTGGAGATGTTCATCACCCGGATCTTGAGCTGCTCGTCGGTCTCGGTGTTGCTGACCAGGTAATGCAGGCCGCGCCATGCCGACTCCAGCTTCTTGAAGTCCTCATGGTGGAGGATCTTGTTGATCTGCGCCGTCAGCTTGGCATCGATGGCCGCGATCATGGCCTCGATGGAATGGATGGCTTCGCTGCCGATCAGCCGCGTGTCCTGCAAGGCCTGCTGGGCCAGGGTATGCACCGCGGCCTCGATGGCGCTCTTGGCATCCGGGCTCTTCGGCCTGAATTCCTTCTTCAGCAGATCGGAAAAATCGTGCCCACCCAGCGTCACGCCGGCGAGGGCCGAATTGCTTTCCTGGGTGGTACTCATCGTGGACGTCTCGGTGTTCATTCCGCCGGCTTGTCGGTCAGCGTCTTCAACAGCGTCGGGTCGGCGAGCACCTTGGCGATCAGGTCGCTGGCGCTGGACTTGCCGTCCATGTAGGTGATCAGGTTGGACAGCTGCTGGCGGGCCTCGAGCAGCTTGTTCAGGCCCTCGACCTTGCGCGCCACGGCGGCCGGCGAGAA
>OUNM010619193.1_pt1 | contig 175399 bp, 185 predicted proteins | sample 1769961 | NCBI WGS metagenome assembly OUNM01 (sample SAMEA3914820, study PRJEB12502) | metagenome | biome: forest; material: soil | place: USA | collected 2012-03-12 | depth 0.3 m
GCGCCGAGCCGCCGCCGCCCCCGCCGCCGCCGCCCCCGCCGCCTCCCCCGCCGCCGCCGCTGCCGCCGGGTGTGAAGACGTTCATCGTCTTCTTCGACTTCGACAAGTCGAACCTGACCGACAAGGCGCAGGAAGTGGTCCAGGAAGCCGTCCGTACGGCCAAGGCCAACGGCTTCGTCAAGGTTCTGGTCACCGGCCACACCGACACGGTGGGTTCGGACAGCTACAACCAGGCGCTCTCGGTTCGCCGCGCCCAGTCGGTCAAGGACGAAATGGTCCGCGAAGGCATGGATGGCGGCACGATCGACATCGTGGGCAAGTCGTTCCACGACCCGCTCGTCCCGACCGGTCCGGGCGTCCGCGAGCCGCAGAACCGCCGCGCGGTCATCGACCTCGGCGGCTAAGCGGAACACCGCAAGGCAATACGCAAAAGGGCGGACCTCACGGTCCGCCCTTTTCGTTTGTGGGGGTCCGTAGCGGCAGCGTACGGACGCGCCGCGAAGCGGCGCCGGGGCAAAACCCGCGCAGCGGGTTATTCGCGGCAACGTCCGAACTTCGAAGGACCGCTCGCCTGCCAAGCCATCGGTTCGGTCGCCCCGCCCTGTTCGTTCGAGTCGATGCATGTTCCCTGGAGCTGTCGGCGTTCCGTCGCGGACGCCTGCTCGCGCCTCAAATTCCCGGCGTCATCATACGGATCGTGTGAAGGGGCGCCGGACCGATCCGCGCGGTTCACGCGTGACAAAGCCCGGCTGCGAGCGAACGCGCGCTATTCCGGCCAGGCCATTCCGCCGATCGAGGGGCGCGAGCAAGGCCGGTTGGAAATCGCACGTACCTTTTTCCAGTGTCGGCGCCCCCACCCGAAAAATCGCAAAGCGATTTTTTGACCCTGCTCCGCTTCGCTCCGCGTCCGCACGCTGCCGCTACGGCCCCCCATGCTGGGGAGGCGAAAGAAAAAGCCCCGCACTTGCGTGCGGGGCTTTTCATTGGCGGGACGCCTTGCGTCTTACGGCGTGTATTTCAGGCTGATCACACCGACGCCGGCGGCGATGTTGAGGCCGGTGTTGCCCTGCACGCTGACGGGCTGCAGCGCGATCGACTTGTCGAGGCCGCCGATCAGGACATTGGCGCCCAGGCCGACGCCGAAGGTGGCGCCCGCGGTGGCGCCGGCATAGTCGCCTTCCAGCGAACCGGGCCGCACGTCCGAAGTCGGCGCGACGACGCCCCAGATCAGCACCGCCGAATCGGCATAGCCGATGTCGACGCCGTATTTGGAGAAGGTGCCGCTGTAATGCTCGCCGGCGCCGCTGTTGGGGGCGTAGGTGCATTTCAGCTCCTTGGTCGAGCCGAAGATGAAGCCGAAACCGCTCGAGACATTGCAGGTCAGGCTGCCGACCTTGACGCCGGCCGGTGACGGTGCCGGCGGCGGGGCGGCTTCCGCCACGACCTCCGGCGGATCGTCAGGCTGCGGCGGACGCGGCTTGGGCACGACCGGCGGGATCGCCTCGACGCCCTTGAGGCTAACATCGACGGTCACGGCGCAGCTGTTGACCGGGGTCTCGACGTCCGCGACCTGCACGCCGGCGACGAAATCCTTGAGCGTCGGCTTGGGCGTGCCGTTCGCCGCCGCCAGGACCAGATCGACCGATTTGCAGAAGCCCCCCGCATCCTTGATGCGGCGCAGCTCGGCCTTGGACGCCATGTCGGTCTTGAACAGATTGTAGGCGGCATCGCCCTTGGAGCCGCCATAGATGCGCTTGAACATCTTGAGCAGCAGCGCGTCGGTGCCGCGCAGTTCCCCGCCGAAGCTGGTGCGGTAGGCATTGAAGCCGTTGCGGGTGGCGTCGCCGCAGGTCAAAGCCGCGTCAACCAGCTGCTGGTCGACCACCGTGGTCTGGATCGCCGCGACTTCCGGCGGCGAGGCGCATTTGAGTTGCGGCCGCCTTGCGGCCTCCGCGTCGGCTATCGACAAAGCGGCAATCGCGACCGCGCAAACGCCCGCCTTCCATGCGTATCCCATGCTGTTTCTGGCTCATTGTCTGGCTGCTGCCGGCACCATAGCATCGGGTTTTCGGGTCGGCTAATGCTTCACGCGACCCTTAGTTAAGGTTCCGCGCGGCCCATGGCCCCCAAAAGCCCCCCCAAAAAACCCACCCACCCGGCTGCGGCCCTTGCCGTCGACCTCAAGGGGGAAAACGTCCATTGGGATTTTCGCGATGCGATGTCCTATGGCGACTACCTCGGCCTGAAGGACCTGCTCGCGTGCCAGCGGCCGCTGTCGGGGGCGCATGACGAGACCCTGTTCATCGTCATCCACCAGTCGAGCGAACTCTGGATCAAGCTGTGCCTGCACGAGATCGCGGGCGCCATCCGCCAGATCCGCGCCGACGACCTCGGCCCGGCGTTCAAGATGATGGCGCGGGTCGGCCGGGTGCAGGCGCAATTGATCCAGTCGTGGGAGATCCTCTCGACCATGACGCCGTTCGACTATGCGAGCTTCCGCGACAGCCTGGGCAAGTCGTCGGGCTTCCAGTCGTTCCAGTACCGCATGATGGAGTACCGGCTGGGCAACAAGAACGCGGCGATGTCGCGCGTGTTCGAGGCCGATCCGGCGGCGGCGGCGCAAGTGCGCGCCGCGCTGACCGAGCCCAGCATCTATGATGAATCGCTGGCGCTGCTGGCGCGGCGCGGGCTTTCCATTCCGAAGGCCAAGCTGAAGCGCGATTTCTCGCAGCCTTATGAAGCCGACAGCCGCGTGACCGCGGCGTGGCGCGCGGTCTATCGCGACGCACAGACCCATTGGGATCTGTACGAGCTCGCCGAGAAGCTCGTCGACCTCGAATACCGGTTCCACCTGTGGCGCTTCAGCCATATGAAAACCGTCGAGCGCATCATCGGCAACAAGATGGGGACCGGCGGGACGTCGGGCGTGAACTACCTGAAGAAAGCACTCGATCTCACCTTTTACCCGGAGCTTTGGGCGGTCCGCGGTGAGATCTGAGCCGCGAGTTCCCGCGTTTACCATGTCTACACCGTACATTGTGTGTGACGGTTTTGCGGCTTAGCATATTTGCGCGGCCGTCCCGGCCGACCGTTAATCTGTGGGGGACACAAATTATGAAAACCCGGTTTCTGATCGTTTCTTCGCTGATGGCGATGGCCTTGGCGGCCTGTTCGCATCACATGCCACCGCCGCCGCCCCCGCCTCCGCCGCCTCCGCCGCCGCCCATGCATTGGGAAGCGTCGACGGTCTATTTCGACTACGGCAAAGCCAATCTTACCGCCGCGGCCGCCGATGTCGTCGCCGACGCCGTCGCGCATCATCCATCGCATGAAGTGGTGACGGGCTATTGCGACACCGCCGAGCACGGTTGTCACGACCTCGCCATGCGCCGCGCCGAAGCGGTGAAGGACGAGCTCGTCCGCCACGGCATGCCCGCCGGCGCGATCGAGACGCATGCGTCCGACGACCTGGCCGTGCCGACGCCGAAACACACGCGCGAGCCCAAGAACCGCCGCGCCGTGATCGACCCGCGCTAACAGCGGGCGGTTAGCCTTTCGATTGCCTGGCCTGCCGCGCATCGCGCGCGACAGGCCGGGCGATCGATATCTTGTGACTTGCGCGCCGAAGTCATAAGGATCGAGCCATGGGCGCCCTCTCACACATCCGCGTACTCGATCTTTCGCGCGTGCTGGCGGCGCCATGGGCGACGCAGATCCTGGGCGATCTCGGCGCCGAGGTGATCAAGATCGAGAAGCCCGGCGAAGGCGATGAGACACGCCGTTTCGGGCCTCCGTTCCTGAACGATGCCGACGGGACGCGGGGCGACGCGACCTATTTCCTCACCGCCAACCGCAACAAGAAATCGCTCACCGTCGACATGTCCAAACCGGAAGGCGCGGCGCTGATCCGGCGGCTGGCGCGGCGGGCGCATATTGTGGTGGAGAATTTCAAGACCGGGAGCCTGGCGAAGTACGGCCTCGATTACGAGAGCCTGAAGGCGGAGAACCCGGCGCTGATCTATTGCTCGCTGACCGGCTTCGGGCATGACGGGCCGTACAAGGACAAGGCCGGCTACGATTATGTCATCCAGGGCATGGGCGGGCTGATGAGCGTCACCGGGCAGAAGGACGGCGAGCCCGGCGCCGAGCCGATGAAGGTGGGCGTCGCGGTGAGCGACCTCGTCACCGGGCTCTACACCGCCATCGGCATCCTCGCCGCGGTGATCCACCAGTCGCGCACCGGCGAGGGGCAGTCGATCGACATGGCGCTGTTCGATTGCCAGGCGGCGGCGCTCGCCAACCAGGCGACGAACTATCTGGCCGGCGGGATGGTTCCCGGGCGGCTGGGCAACGCTCATCCCAACATCGTGCCCTATCAAGTGTTCGCGACGGCCGACGGGCACCTGATCCTGGCGACGTCGAACGACAACCAGTTCCGGCGCTTTGCCGCGGTGGCGGGATTGGAAACGGTGGCGGCCGATCCGCGTTATGCCACCAATGCCGAGCGTGTCGCCAACCGCCAGGCGGTGGTTGACATGCTGAAGCCGGTGTTCACCCAGCGCACCACGGCGCAATGGATCGCCGACCTCGAGGCCGCGAACGTGCCCTGCGGGCCGATCAACCGCGTCGACCAAGTGTTCGCCGATCCGCAAGCCATCGCGCGCGCTTTAACCGTGACGATGCAGCATGCGGCGGCGGGGCCGCTGGAACTGGTGGCGAGTCCGCTGCGCCTGTCGGCGACGCCGCCGGAATATCGCAGCGCGCCGCCGCTGCTTGGGCAGCATACGGACGAAATTCTCGCCGGCGTGCTCGATCTTTCGGCGGAGGAGATCGCCGCCTTGCGCGCGGGCGGCATCGTTTAACCTCATTCGCGCGCTTTGGCCGGCGCGGCGCAACAAACCCCGACACCCATGCGTTTAGCCTTGGACAGCGGCAAGGCAGCGCGATGCGTGCGTTCGGTATCCTGGCGGTTTCGGTTGGTGCGATGGTTGCGTTTGCAACCCCGGCCTTCGCCGATCGCCTGATCATCCCGGATGCCAGTCCCGAGCCCTATTCGGCTTATGCCTCGCAAGCCATCGAGCGGCCGTGGGACCATCAGATTCCTGAGACGCAGCTGCATGAACAGCCGATCGGCCAGCTTCTCGCCGCCAAGCTTGGCTTTGGCGAGGGCAGCGCCGAGCTGTTCCGCTACCGCCTCGAAAACGCGCCCTCCACCCGCACGCAGCTCGACGGCGTGGTCGATGGCGGCGGGATTCGGCTCAAGTTGAGCTGGTAGCTTTCCACCTTGGCGGGTTTGGCGTATGGGAGCGCCTGACCTGCGAGGTTCCAAGCATGCCTTACAAAGTGGCGGTGGCCGGCGCGACCGGAAATGTCGGCCGCGAGATGCTGAGCATCCTGGCAGAGCGCAAATTTCCCTTCAGCGAAGTCGTCGCCCTCGCCTCGCCGCGTTCCAACGGCAAGGAGGTCTCGTTCGGCGACGGCATACTGAAGGTCAAGGCGCTCGAATATTTCGACTTCAAGGGCACCGACATCGTCCTGATGAGCGCGGGCAGCAGGGTGTCCAAGGAGTGGTCGCCGAAGATCGCCGCCGCCGGCGCCATCGTGATCGACAATTCCAGCGCCTGGCGCATGGACCGCGACGTGCCGCTGGTGGTGCCGGAGGTGAACGCGCAGGCGCTGGCCGACGGGTTCAAGAAGGGCATCATCGCCAATCCCAACTGCTCGACGGCGCAGCTCGTGGTGGCGCTGAAGCCGCTGCACGACGCGGCGAAGATCAAGCGCGTGGTGGTCTCGACCTATCAATCGGTCTCGGGCGCCGGCAAGGACGCGATGGACGAGCTGTTCCGCCAGACCCGTGCGGTGTTCGTCGCCGATCCGATCGAGGTCGAGAACTTCACCAAGCAGATCGCCTACAACGTGATCCCGCATATCGACGACTTCCTCGATTCCGGCCTGACCAAGGAGGAGTGGAAGATGATGGTGGAGACACAGAAAATCCTCGATCCCGACATCCAGCTCACCGCGACCTGCGTGCGCGTGCCGGTGTTCGTCGGCCATGCCATCGCGGCGACCGTCGAGTTCGAGAGCGCGATCACGGCGGACAAGGCGCGGCAGCTGCTGCGCGCGGCGCCGGGCGTGCTGGTGGTCGACAAGCGCGACGACGGCGGCTACGTCACGCCGGTCGAGTGCGCCGGCGAGGACGCGACCTATGTCAGCCGCATCCGCAAGGACCCGACGGTCGAGTTCGGCCTGTCACTGTGGATCGTGGCCGACAATCTGCGCAAGGGCGCGGCGCTCAACGCGGTGCAGATCGCCGAGAGCCTGATCAACCGAAAACTCCTCAAGAGGGCCGCGTGATGGCGAAAGGCTATTGGATCTCGCGCATCGATGTGACGAACTCCGATGCGTACAAGCGCTATGTCGAAGGCACGGTCGATGCGTTTGAGAAGTACGGCGCGCACATGCTGGCGCGCGGCGGGCGGGCGCAGGCGCTGGAAGGCACGGCGCGGGCGCGCAATGTGGTGATCGCATTCGACAGCTTCGAGCAGGCGATCGCCTGCTACGAATCGCCGGAATACCAGCGTGCCAAGGCGTTTCGCGAGGGCGCGGCCGAAGTCGAGATCGTCGTCGTGGAAGGCGTGTGATGAGCCCGGCGGAATTCGCCGCGCTCGTGGCGCGCTTCGGTGCCGCGGCGACGGCGGGCGACGGCAAGGCACTGGCGGAATGCTTCACGCCGGACGGGGTTTATTACGACTATATCTATGGGCCGCATGCCGGGCGCGATTCGATTGCCGACATGCTGGAGAACCTGTTCCACCGCGATGCGGCGGAATATGACTGGACGTTCTACGAGCCGGTGACCGACGGGCGAATCGGCTATGCCCATTCGCTGTCGACTTTCATTTCCAAGATTCCGGACTATGCCGGGCGCGAAATCGTGATCGATGGGATCAGCCGGTTTGTCCTCAAGGACGGGCTCATCGCGGAGTACCATGAGGCCGTGAACGGCGGCGTGGCGCAGGCGCAACTTGGCATCGCGCCGGAGCGGATGGCCAAGGTCATGGCGCGCTGGGCCAAGCGATTCCGCGAGCGGCCGGATGTGGAATCCTATGCTGCGGCGGTTCGCGCCCGTTACGCCAAGGGTCCCTAAAGGCTAATCTTGCCCCAGCCAAATCGAGGGGTTTCCATGACGACGTTAAGGCCGCGCCGGTCGGTGCTGTACATGCCGGGGTCGAATGCGCGGGCGCTGGAGAAGGCGCGGACGCTGCCGGCGGATGCGCTGATTCTGGACCTGGAAGATGCCGTGGCGCCCGATGCCAAGGATCTGGCGCGGAGCCAAGTGTGCGATGCGGTCAAGGCGCGGGGCTTCGGCAAGCGGGAGATCGTCATTCGGGTGAATGGATTGTCGACGCCGTGGGGCGAGGCCGATTTGGCCGCTGCGGCGGAGGCGAAGCCGGATGCGATCCTGGTGCCGAAGATTTCGGCGGGATCGGAATTGAATGTCATCGAGTCCAAGCTGGGGCCGGCGGACCGGAGCATCGCGGTGTGGGCGATGGTGGAGACGCCGCTGGCGATCCTCAACATCGCGTCGATCGCAAGCGCCGGTGGACGGCTCGCCTGTTTCGTGATGGGGACGAACGACCTGATCAAGGAAATCCGCGGCGTGCATACGCAGGACCGGATGAACCTGTCGGCGGCGCTGGGGCTTTCGGTGCTCGCGGCGCGGGCGAACGGGATCGCGGTGATCGACGGCGTGTACAACGACATCCAGAACGCGGACGGGTTCAAGGCGGCCTGCGAACAGGCCCGCGCCTTCGGCTTCGACGGCAAGACGCTGATCCATCCGAGCCAGGTCGAGCCGTGCAACGCGGTGTTCGCGCCGTCGGCGGATGAGGTGGAGGCGGCGCGCAAGCTGATCGCGGCGTTCGCACTGCCGGAGAACAAGGGCAAGGGCGCGATCAAGCTGGACGGGCGGATGGTCGAGCTGCTGCACGCGCAGATCGCGCGCCAGACGGTCGCCATGGCCGACGCCATCGCGGCGCTGGAGGCGGCATGAGCGGCGGCAAGAACAACACCGGCAATTTCTTCGAGGACTTTCGCGTCGGGCAGAAGATCGCGCATGCGACGCCGCGCACACTGAGTTCCGGCGATGCGGCGCTGTATCAGGCGCTGTATGGCTCGCGCTTTGCGTTGCAGTCGTCCGATACGTTCGCGCAATTCTGCGGGCTGCCCCGCAGTCCGCTGGACGATCTGCTGGTGTTCCACACGGTGTTCGGCAAGTCGGTGCCGGATATCTCGCTCAATGCGGTGGCCAATCTGGGCTATGCCGAGGGCAAGTTCCTGCGGCCTGTCTATCCCGGCGAGACGATCACGGCGCATTCCGAGGTGATCGGGCTCAAGGAGAATTCCAACCGGCAGACCGGCGTCGTCTATGTCCACACCCAAGGGATGAACGAGAAGAGCGAAGGCGTGCTGAGCTATGTGCGCTGGGTGATGGTGCGCAAGCGCGATCCGGAGGCGGCGGTGGCCGAGGCGGTGGTACCCAAGCTCGCCACAAGCGTGGCGCCCGCCGACCTGCGCGTGCCGCTGGCGATGAAGTTCGACACGCTGTTCGACACCGCGCTGTCGGGCAGCAAGCATTTGTGGGACGACTACACGGCCGGCGAGAAGATCGACCATGCCGACGGCATCACGGTCGAGGAAGCCGAGCACATGATGGCGACGCGGCTCTACCAGAACACGGCGCGGGTGCATTTCAACCAGTTCGCCGAGGGCCAGGGGCGGTTTGGGCGGCGGCTGATCTATGGCGGTCATGTGATCAGCCTGGCGCGGGCGATCTCGTTCAATGGCCTTGCCAATGCGCTCACCATCGCCGGGATCAATGGCGGGCGGCACGTCAATCCGTTGTTCGCGGGCGATACCGTGTTCGCGTGGAGCCAGGTGCTGGACAAGCAGCCGCTGGGGCATCGCAAGGATGCCGGGCTGTTGCGGCTCAGGCTCGTTGCGACCAAGAACCTGCCGTGCGGCGAGTTTCCGGACAAGGACGAGACCGGCGCATATCCGGAGAACGTCATCCTCGATTTCGATTTCTGGGCGGTCATGCCGCGCGGATGAGTCTCGTCACGCGCTATCGCGCGGCCATCGCCAAGGGAGAGCTGAAAGAGGACGCAGCACAGGCGCGCGCAGTGGCGCGGCTGCAGGTGCTGGCGCGGGCGCTCAAGTCGTGGCGGCCGGGGCGGGGCTGGTTCTTCGTCAGCAAGACGCCGCCGCGCGGGCTTTATCTGTGGGGCGATGTCGGGCGCGGCAAGTCGATGCTGATGGATTTGTTCTTTGACGAGGCACCGGTCGCGGCCAAGCGGCGCGTGCACTTCAACGAGTTCATGGTGCAGACCCATGCGCGAATCCATGAGGAGCGGCAGAAGGCAGGCGCCGGCGATCCGATTCCCGTGGTGGCGCGCGAGATCGCGGACAAGGCGCAGCTGCTGTGCTTCGACGAGTTCCAGGTGACGGACATCGCGGACGCGATGATCCTGGGGCGGCTGTTCGAGCATCTGTTCGAACGCCAGGTCGTGATCGTCGCGACGTCGAACACGCCACCGGAGCGGCTGTACGAGGGCGGGCTGAACCGCCAGCTGTTCCTGCCGTTCATCGATGCGATCAAGGCGCGGCTCGACGTGGTGGAGCTGAACGGGGCGGTCGATTACCGGCTGCACCGGCTGTCGGGGCTCGACGTCTATATGACTCCGCTGGGGCCGAAAGCGGATGCGGCGATGGACGCGGTTTGGCTGCGGTTGACCGATCGCAAGCAGGGCCATCCCGCGACGCTGACGGTGCTGGGGCGGACGCTGACCGTGCCGCAGGCGGCGCGCGGCGTGGCGCGGTTCGGCTTCGAGGATCTGTGCAGCAAGCCGCTGGCCGGAGCGGATTATCTTAGCGTGGCGCATGCCTTTCATACGGTGCTGATCGATCATATCCCGAAGCTGGGACCGGAGCGGCGCAACGAGGCACGGCGCTTCATCGTGCTGATCGATACCTTGTATGATGAGGGCGTGAAGCTGATCTGTTCGGCCGAAGCGGCGCCGGAACAGCTTTACGCCGACGGCGACGGGGCCGAGGCGTTCCGCCGCACCGTGTCGCGCCTGCACGAAATGCAGAGCGAGGATTATCTGAAGCGTGGGCATGGCCTGCATGGCGGATAGAACTTGATACGCGATCTTCTGACGGTTTTCGGTTTCGTCGTGGTGGTGCTGGCGATCTATCGCTTTCACCGCCAGATCGGCGACGCGCTGCGCCGCTTCGATGCGCAGAACGTCAAGCGCATCAAGGACCAGGAAGCGGAGAAGACCGACCCGCTGGCGCATTTCAAGCACACGCTGCGCACCGCCGAAGAGCAGGTCGAGGACGTCAGCGAGATCGTCGTCGCCGATGCGCGGCTGGGCACGCCGGTGACGCGCTACATCTTCGAAGGGCAGCACTACGCGACGAAGCTCGAAGCGGATCAGGCGCGGGCCGAAAAAATCCGCGCCATCGCGCGCGGCTATTACATGGAGCTGCCGGTCGCACTCGCCGAGCGACGCGGCAACGAGACTCTACACTGATTTCCAGACGTGCAATCTCTCGATTGCACTCAAGCAGCCTCGCCCTTCATCAATCGCGGCAGACGTCCGACATCGCCGCCGGCGTGGCGCATGAAGAAGCGGCGGGCGGGGCCGATGGAATCGACGATGCCCATGCCGAGACCGCGGAGCGCGCGCAGCGGCGCGATGTCGTTGGAGAACAAACGGTTCAAGCCGTCGGTCGCAACCGAGAGCGCGAACGAGTCGAAGCGGCGCCAGCGCTCGTATTTCTGCAGAACGTCGAGCGTGCCGATGTCGAGGCCGAGGCGGGCGGCATCGAGCACGACCTCGGTCAGCGCGGCGGCGTCTTTCAGGCCGAGATTGAGACCCTGCCCCGCGATGGGATGGATGCCGTGCGCGCTGTCGCCGGCAAGCGCGAAACGCGGCTTCACGAAGCCGCGCGCGAGATGGAATTTCAGCGGATAGGACCAGCGCGGGCCGGCGGCCTTGGTCGCGCCCAGGTGGGTGCCGAAGCGGCGCGCGATCTCGTCGTCGAAATCCTCGGCGTCCAGCTTCATCATCGCGGGTGCGAGCTTTTCGTTTTCGGTCCAGACGAGTGACGAACGATTGCCGGTCATCGGCAAGATCGCGAAAGGGCCCGACGGCAGGAAGTGCTCGTAGGCGACGCCGTTGTGCGGCTTCTCGTGCTCGACGGTCGCGACGATGCCCCATTGCGGATAGGACCAGGAGATCACCTGCAGGCCCATCAGGTCGCGCATCGGCGAATCGCGGCCGTCGGCGGCGACGGCGAGCGCAGCCTTCACCGTCTCGCCATTGGCGAGCGTGGCGGTGATGCCGTGCGCGTCGGGTTGCAGATCGGTCAGCGCGGCGGGCGCGACGAAGCGCAAATTCGGCAGCGTGGCGGCGACGGCGAACAAGCCGGCGCGGATGTGGCGGTTCTCGACGATGTGGCCGAGCGACGATGCGCCGACCTCGGCGGCATCGAAATGCAGCGAGAACGGCGACGGCTCGCCCCCGAGCTGGCCGTCGGTGACGAGGATGTCGTTGATCGGCTGGGCGTCGGGGGCGAGATGCTCCCACACGCCGAGCGCCTGGTAGAGGCGGACAGAGGCATAGGCCAGCGCGCTGACCCGGCCGTCGAATTTGGCGTCGAGGCTGGCGGCCTGCGGCAGGGGATCGGCGACCACGACGTCGAGGCCGCCTTTGGCGAGCGCGATGCCGAGCGTCAGCCCGACCATGCCGCCGCCGCCGATGATGATGTCGCAGGTGCTCATGGGGAGAGCCTATCCGGTTTTCCGAGCGAGGTTGGTTGGCATTTTGTCTGGGTTTGGTTGGGTTTATTCGTTTTCAGGATTTTGCACCCTCCCCCACCCGTCATGGCTGGGCCCTCTTACGCTGTCGCTAATTGCCCCCCATCCCGTCATCCCCGGGCTTGTCCCGGGGATCCATACTCCCAACTGCCGCATGGGTGATCCTGGATGGCCGGGACGAGCCCGGCCATGACGGTCGAGGGAATGAGGTGCCGTTTCGGTGGCGCAAGTAAGGAATAAATGGCTAGCTGCATGCGATTTTCAAGGCCGCTTAAATAAGCAGCAGATTTTCCCGATCGCCCAAATAAGCGGCGCTGCGACAGGAAAGATTCGCGTGCCCGGGTCGCTCGTTCCGAAAATATCAAATGATTTCAACGATCCGCCATTTCGCTGCATCGCGGCACGGTTCTTGATGAAGTGTTAACGCCTGGGGGGTGTCCCGGTGACGATTAACCATGGAAGGACGACAGATGAAGCTGATCACGGCGATCATCAAACCCTTCAAGCTCGACGAAGTCCGGGAGTCGCTGTCGGCGCTCGGGGTTCAGGGCATGACGGTGACGGAGGTCAAGGGCTACGGCCGGCAGAAGGGCCATACCGAGATCTATCGCGGCGCGGAATACGCGGTGAGTTTCCTGCCCAAGCTCAAAATCGAAGTCGCCGTCAAAAGCGAGATGGCGGACGCGGTGATCGAGGCGATCACCTCCAAGGCCAAGACCGGCCAGATCGGCGACGGGAAGATCTTCGTCACGCCGCTCGAGCAGGTCGTGCGCATCCGTACCGGGGAAACAGACGGCGACGCGCTCTAAGGAGCCGTTTCGCTGTCGCATTGGGATCACTAAAGGGGAGTTTGAAATGAGTTTCTCGAAACTGAAGCGCACGGGGCTCGGCATCGCCGCCGGTCTTGGCGCATTGGGCGCGACGATCGCGCCGGCCCTGGCCGACACCGCGCCGAAGATCGACAGCGGCGACACGGCCTGGATGCTGACCTCGTCGGCGCTCGTCCTGCTGATGACCATTCCGGGCCTGGCGCTGTTCTATGGCGGCATGGTGCGCAAGAAGAACGTGCTCGCGACGCTGGCGCAAAGCTTCGGCGCCACCTGCATCATCACCATCCTGTGGATGATCGTCGGCTATTCGGTAGCATTCACCACCAATGCCGATTCGCATCTCAACCAGTTCATCGGCAGCTTCAACTACTTCCTGCTCGGGCCGATGAAACTCAACGCGGTGTCCGCGCTGGCGCCGACGATTCCTGAATCGGTCTACATGTTCTTCCAGATGACCTTCGCGATCATCACCCCGGCGCTGATCGCCGGCGCGATCGCGGACCGCATGAAGTTCTCCGCCTTCATGTGGTTCATGTCGCTGTGGCTGCTGCTGGTCTATTGCCCGATCGCCCATTGGGTGTGGGGCGGCGGCTGGCTGGGCGCGATGGGCGCGCTCGACTATGCCGGCGGCTCGGTCGTGCATCTGAACGCGGGCACCGCGGCGCTCGTCGCCTGCCTCGTGCTCGGCAAGCGCGTCGGCTACGGCACCGAGAACATGGCGCCGCACAACCTCGTGCTCAGCGTCATCGGCGCCTCGCTGCTGTGGGTCGGCTGGTTCGGCTTCAATGCCGGCTCGGCCGTGACCTCGAACGTCAATGCCGGCATGGCCGCCGCCGCGACGCAGATCGCGACCGCAGCCGCCTCGCTGGCCTGGATGTTCGCCGAATGGATCGTCGCCAAGAAGCCTTCTGTCCTGGGCATGATCTCGGGCGCGGTGGCGGGCCTTGTCGCCATCACCCCGGCATCGGGCTTCGTCAATCCGGTCGGTGCGCTGATCATCGGCCTGGCGGCCGGCGTGGTCTGCTATCTCTCGGCGGTGTGGATGAAGAAGCTGCTCGGCTACGACGACAGCCTCGACGCCTGGGGCGTGCACGGCGTGGGCGGCGCGCTCGGCGCCATGCTCACCGGCGTGTTCGCCTCCAACGCGATCAACTCGCTCGGCAAGGGCTGGCTGATCGACGGCAATCCGGGGCAGATGCTGATCCAGTTCTACGACGTCGCGGCGGTGTTCGGGTATTGCGCCATCGCCACCTTCATCATCCTGAAGGTGATCGACATGGTCGTGGGCCTGCGCGTGTCGCGTGAGGTCGAGGTCGAGGGTCTCGACATCAACCTGCACGGCGAGACGGTGCATGGCTGAGTTCACTTGGTAGCGTAGAGTCTTCCTCCTCAACTGGGGCGCCGGGCAACCGGCGCCCTTTTTGTTTCATTATCCTCCCCCGTTTACGGGGGAGGTGCCGAGCGCAGCGAGGCGGAGGGGGATCTGCGCCGCACCGGTGCGGGACGGCTCCCCCCTCCGTCACGCCCGAAGTGGGCGTGCCACCTCCCCCGTAAACGGGGGAGGAAAACCACCGCGCGGAATGGTAGACAATCTCATGCTCTTTCCCGGCCGCTTATCCGAACTTCCGCCGGCAATGTTTGCCAAATTGGCGACGTTGCTCGATCCCGTGACACCGGCGCTGCCACCGATCAGCCTCTCGGTCGGCGATCCCAATGGCGCGGTGCCGCCATTCGTCGGCGAGGCGCTGGCACGCCATGCCAAGGAGTTCGGAATCTATCCGCCGATCAACGGCTCGAAGGATTGGCGCGAAGCCGCTGCCGGTTGGCTGACGACGCGGTTCGGGCTGGCGGCGGGATCGATCGATCCGGACAAGAACCTGCTGCCGCTGAACGGGACGCGCGAGGGGTTGTTCCTGGCGCTGTTCACCGTCATGCCGGAGGCCAAGGCCGGGCAGCGGCCGGCGGTGCTGATCCCCAATCCGTTCTATCAATGCTATGCGGCGGCGGCGCTGAGCGCGGGCGGCGAGCCGGTGTTCGTGCCGGCGACGGCGGCGACGGGCTTCCTGCCGGACTATGCATCGCTGCCGCCTTCGCTGCTGGAGCGGACGGCGGCGGTCTACATCTGCTCGCCATCCAATCCGGAAGGGGCGTGCGCCTCGCCGGAGTATTGGCGCACACTGTTCGCGCTGGCAGACCGCTATGATTTCGCCGTGTTCGCGGACGAATGCTACGCGGACATTTATCTCGATCAGCCGCCGGCGAGCGCGTTGCCGATGCGCGAGAGCCCGTATGAGCGGCTGCTGACCTTCCATTCGCTGTCGAAACGGTCGGGGCTGCCGGGGTTGCGCTCCGGCATCGTGGCGGGCGACGCCAAGATGATCGAGCGCTTTCGCCAGTTCCGCAATTATGCCGGGCCGCAGGTGCCGCTGCCGATCATCGCGGCGAGCGCGGCGGCATGGCGCGACGAGGCACATGTCGCGGTCAATCGGGCGGCATATCAGGAGAAGTTCGCCGCGGCGCGCCGGGTGCTGGGCAACCGCGCCGGGTTCCGCGTGCCGGAGGCGGGGTTCTTCCTGTGGCTCGATGTCGGCAACGGCGAGGAGACGGCGCTCAAATTGTGGCGCGACGCGGGGGTGCGGACGCTGCCCGGCGCCTATATGGGGCGCGAAACCGAGCCGGGAAAAAGCCGCAGTAATCCTGGGTTTTCCTATCTCCGCGTGGCGCTCGTTAACGACCTGTCAACCATTATGACCGCACTGGAAAGGATGGTTTCAGTGCTGGAGAAGTCATGAGCCAGGCGGCGCGACGCGTTTCCGTGGGCGGTGTGTATCAGCCGCGTTCGCGCGGCGCAGCGATGAGCGATGCGCTGGCCGATGCGCGGCGCAGCATGGCGCGGCTGAGCAAGCTGATCGTGATGCGCGGCATCGGGCTGCTGCTGCTGCTCGGCGGCGTGACTCTGCTGGTCGCCATTGCGACCTATGATTCCGGCGATGCGAGTTTGAACAATGCGACGGGCGGCGAGACGGCCAATTGGCTCGGCGGGCTGGGCGCGATGGCGGCGGATCTGCTGCTGCAGACCTTCGGCGTCGCGGCCGTGCTGGTGCTGGCGCCGCTGCTGACCTGGGGCTATGTCGCGATGCGCGGCCAGTCGCTGCGGCACGTGTTCTGGCGCGGGTTTGCGTGGCCGATGGGCGCGCTGCTGGTCGCGGGCGGGCTCGGTGTGCTGCCGGCGACGGCGACGCTGCCGGCGGGTATCGGCGGATTGATCGGGATCGCCGTTTCGAAACTCTCGGCGCATGTCGCGCAGGTTTATGGACAGGGCTGGATCGGCGTTGCGATGCCGCTGCTGCTCTTGCTGGCGGGATTGCCGCTGTCGTTCCTGGCGACGGGCATCCGGCTCAAGCCGGTGCTGCGCGGGCTGGCCAATGTGCCGGCGGCGTTCGTGTGGGCCGGGTCGCTGCTGAAGATGCCGAAATTCGCGTTCCGCAAAGCGGAGCGGGCGCGCGATTACGACGAGGACGATGACGAGCCGCAGCTCGACGCCGAGAGCGAGGACGAAACTTACGCGCTGAACGTCGCGCCAGAGCCGATCGCGGCGACGCGGCTGGCCGAGCGGCGCGAGAGCCGCGTCAAGCGCGAGGAAGCCAAGCGCGCCTCCGCACCCGCCGCCATCGCCAAGCGGGGCAAGCAGCCGGCGCTCGACCTGGTGTCGAACGAATACCAATTGCCGTCGCTTGGGCTGCTCGCCGAGCCGGTCGTGGTGCATGACGCCACCGCGCTGTCGGACGACGCGCTGGAAGAGAACGCCCGCATGCTCGAAGCGGTGCTGGCCGATTTCGGAGTCAAGGGACGCATCATGGCGGTGCGGCCGGGACCGGTCGTGACGCTGTACGAGTTCGAGCCGGCGGCGGGCGTGAAGTCGTCGCGCGTGATTTCGCTGTCCGACGACGTGGCGCGCTCGATGTCGGCGGTCGCGGCGCGCATCGCGGTGATCCCGGGGCGCAACGTGATCGGTATCGAGCTGCCCAACCATACGCGCGAGACGGTCTATCTGCGCGAGCAGCTGGGCAGCGCGGAATACGACAAGGCGCGCGCGCCGCTGACGCTGGCGCTGGGCAAGACGATCGGCGGCGAGCCGGTGATGGCCGACCTCGCCAAGATGCCGCATTTGCTCGTGGCCGGTACGACGGGCTCGGGCAAGTCGGTGGGTCTGAACACGATGATCCTGTCGCTGCTCTATCGCATGCCGCCGAGCCAATGCCGGCTGATCATGATCGATCCCAAGATGCTCGAGCTTTCCGTCTATGACGGCATTCCGCATCTGCTGTCGCCCGTCGTCACCGATCCGCGCAAAGCGGTGGTCGCGCTCAAATGGGCGGTGCGCGAGATGGAAGACCGCTACCGCAAGATGTCCAAGCTGGGCGTGCGCGGCGTCGAGGCTTTCAACGACCGGGTGCGCAAGGCCAAGGACAAGGGCGAGCAGCTCAAGCGCACGGTGCAGACCGGCTTCGACCGCGAGACCGGCAAGCCGGTCTACGAGGACGAGATGCTCGAGCTCGAGCCGATGCCGTTCATCGTGGTGGTGGTCGACGAGGTCGCCGACCTGATGATGATCAGCGGCAAGGAGATCGAGGGCGCGGTGCAGCGCCTGGCGCAGATGGCGCGCGCCGCCGGCATCCATCTGATCGCGGCGACGCAGCGCCCGTCGGTCGACGTGATCACCGGCACGATCAAGGCGAACTTCCCGACCCGCATCTCGTTCCAGGTGACGAGCAAGATCGACAGCCGCACCATCCTGGGCGAACAGGGCGCCGAGCAGCTGCTCGGCATGGGCGACATGCTTTACATGATGGCGGGCGGACGCATCCGCCGTATCCACGGGCCGTTCGTGACCGATCACGAAGTGGAGGACGTGGTGCGGTTCCTCAAGACGCAGGGCGCGCCGGAATATCTCGACGCGGTGACCGAGGAGCCGGACGAGGAGAGCGACGATCCTTACGCCATGATGGGCGGCGGCGCGGGCGGCGGCGGCAATTCGGCGTCGGGCGACGATCTCTACGACAAGGCGCTCGCCATCGTGGCGCGCGAGCGCAAGGCGACGACGAGCTACATCCAGCGCCGGCTGCAGATCGGCTACAACAAGGCGGCGAGCCTGATCGAGCGGATGGAGCATGACGGCGTGGTGTCGCGGCCCAACCACAAGGGCCTGCGCGAAGTGCTGCTGCCGGACCACGAGGAAGATTAGGCGCAGGCCGATTTCAGGCCGAGTCGCGAGCCCCATCCTTCGACAAGCTCAGGATGAGGATTGAGCTTGGACCTCATCCTGAGCCTGTCGAAGGATGGGCCGCCTCGCGAAACAACCACGAAGAAGGAGCGTCACGCCGCCGGCGGCAAGCCGTAGTCCTTCTCGCGGCGGTCGAGGGCCCAAAGCATGATCCCGCACGGGATGCCGGCGAGGAAGCCGCCGATGTGGGCGAAATTGTCGATGCCCGGCGTCGTCAGGTCGTAGATCACGTTGAAGCCGATGAAGATGCCGACATTGATCAGCACGATGCGCGTCAGCTTGACCAGCTTGGCGTCGCGCAGCGCGATCATGGTGAGCAGCACGCCGAACAGGCCGAAGATCGCGCCCGAGGCGCCGACGCTGACGATGTCGGGATGGACGGATGCGCTGAGGATGCTGCCGCCGAGGCCGCAGACGACGTAACAGACCAGAAGCCGCAGATTGCGCGCCACCGGCGTGAGAAACAGCGCGGCGATGATCAGGCCGTAGATGTTGCCCAGGATGTGGAAGAAGCCGGCATGGACGAACATCGCGGTGAACAGCCGGATGACGCCCAGGCCGTGGTCGAGCGCGCCAGAGCTGGCGCCCCAGGCGATCAGGTCGTCGATCTCGAAATCGAACACGCCGATGCCGCTGAGCACCATGACGAGATAGACGATGAGGTTGATGTCGAGCAGGACCGGCAGCCCGAACGCCTCGCGGGTCGGCAGCAGCAAGGCGCTTGCCAGGCCTGGTCCTTCGGGCTTGCGTTCGGCGAGCGGCTTCAGCGGCGCGAGGAACACCATCAGCGCCCAGAGCGCGGCCGCGGCGAGAAAGGCGAAGACGGCGCCGCCGAGGAAGCCGTCGCCGCGGCGCACGAAGGGTTCGGTGTGCGGCGCGAGGAAGACGGCGCCGGCCGCGGCGTCGATCTTGTGGTCGGTCAGGGCCTTCAAGAAGCCGCGGCGGTCGACGTTGAAGCCGACGCGTTCGAGATAGCGGTAGAGGTGCGGATCGGTGGTATCCAGCGCGTGCTGGCTGCGCTCCAGGAAGGCGCGGTAGGCGGCGTCCTTCTTCTTGTCGTCGAGGCGGTTGTCGATGGTCGTCGCGAAGATCGTGCCGAGCCAGGGCGCATCGGCCGGCGCCGCGCAGAACGGCACCGCGACATAGACGGTGACGTTCAGCTCCTCGTCGTGATCGCCGGAGGTCGCGACACGGGTGTGCGCCACGGCATGACCAACGTCGAGGCAGAGCGTGGAGATCGTGAAATAGCGCGCCTCGGGATGCGCCGCGACCTGCGACGGATCGGCGATCCGCGCCATCGCGCCGATCCGGGCCTGGACATATTCCTGCACCAGGATCGCGGGGCCGGCGATGGCGGCAAAGGCGACGAGGACGTAGAGCGCGTTGATGTTGCGCTTCTCGTTGAGCGCCAGGAGGCGGATGCGCGGCTCGATCACCAGCGCGACGATGACCATTGCAAGGAGAACGGGGAGCCAGATCGCGGCGACGTCCTCGTCGAGCGGCAGCCAGCGGGTTGCGAGGAGCAGTCCGTTCAGCAGCGCCAGGCCCAGCGCCAATCCGGCGGCCGCCAGGAGCACGGGCAGGAAGACGGCGCGAAATTTCTCGTTCATGCCTCTTTCTATACGCAATTCCCGCGGACGGCCGCCACACGAACGACGCAATGCGCCGCATCATCCGTCCTGCGGGACGCAAAGGGGTTGCGACATGAAGCGGCAGAGCCGGATCGCGTGGCTGTTCATCGCACTGGCGGCCGTCGCCTATTGCGCCTGCCTGGCATTGCCGGCGGTTGTCTACAAGGAGCACGAATACAAAGCCCCCTGCCTGGACGGGCCGCCGGTGCGCGATGCGCAGGGGGCATGGTCTTGCGGTCACACGCGAACCGAGCCGGTGACGACGGACAGCGGCCTCGACATGCTCGCATCGGGCTGGCTCGGCATGCTGGAGCTCAACTTTGCCTGGTGGGCCAATATCCTCGGGTTCGGGGCCTTCGTCGTCGCCGTGGCCGCAGGCCCGCAACGCGTCACGAGCGTATTGGCGCTGACCGGCTTCGCATTCGGGTTGCAGTCCTTCCAGTATGACGGCAGGCCGGGCGCCGGAACGTGGCACACGCTGCCGGTCGATCACCTCGCCATCGGGTTCTATGTCTGGGAGGGCTTCTTCCTGCTGCTGGCCGCATCGCAATGGCGGGCGTGGCTGCCGCAGCAGCCTGCGGATGCCGAAAGCGCCTGAAAGAGCGCTGCTATTTCGCGGCGTTGCGGGTTACAGTCGGAACCGGATTGCGGAGGATTTCATGTCGTATATCGAAAAGTCGCTCGGCCAGGGCGAGCGCATCGTGGCGCGGGCGCATTTCCACTGGTGGTACAGCATGAAGGCGTGGCTGGCGCTGATCTTCCTGGGGTGGTGCATCATCGGCATCGTGATCTTCGTCAGCATGATGGTGAAGAAGTGGACGACCGAGATCGGCGTCACGACGCACCGCTTCGTCGAGAAGACCGGGCTGTTCAGCCTGAAGACCAATGAAGTGGCGCTGACCAATATCGAAGGCGTGACGCTGACCCAGAGCTTCTGGGGGCAGATGCTGGGCTATGGCCATCTGCGGATCGAGGGCACCGGCGTCGACCATATCGACCTGCCGAGCATCGGCGATCCGCTGGGCTTCCGCGCCGCGATCGAGACTGCGAAGTCGGGGCTTACGAAGTAGTCCCGGCGCGGGGCTAAGTAGTCGCGCCTCCGGCGCGGGGGCTGAGCAGCAGATTGAGGGTCAGGCCGCCGATGCCGCAGGCGGCAATGACGGCGGCCATCGCCAGCTCGCCATTGCCGGGCAACAGGCCGACGGTGAGCGAGGTGATCGTGCCGCCGCCGAATTGCAGCGTGCCGAGCAGGGCCGAGGCCATGCCGGCATTGAGGGCGAACGGCTTCATGGCGAGGCCGGCGGAGGTCGGTCCGATGGCGCCGTTGAGCCCGACATAGAGCAGCAAGCACGGCGCCAGGCTCCACAGGCCCCCGATGCCGCTGAGCGCGGAGGCGAGCAGCAGGGCGCCGGCGGCGGTCTGGCCGATCTGCGCCGCGACCAGGACGTGCTGCGCGGGATAGCGGTGCAGCAGGCGGGCGCCGAGCTGCGACATCGCGACCAGCGCCAGCGCGTTGGCGCCGAAGAACCAGCCATACATCTGCGACGGCACGTGGAACAGATCGATGAAGACGTGCGGGCTGGCCGTGACATAGGCGAACATGCCGCCGGACGAGGTTGCCGCGGCCAGGACATAGCCGATAAAGCGGCGGTCGCGCGCGATGCGCCAGAAGTCGATCAGCAGCGACACCGGATGGAGCGGGCGATGCGCGCCGCCATGGCTTTCGCGCAGCCGCAGCTGGGCGGCGACGAGCGCCGCAAGGCCGAGCGCGCCCTGGGCGAGGAAGATCGCCCGCCAGCCGAACCACACCAGCAGATAGCCGCCGGCGAGCGGCGCGAGCAGCGGCGCCACGCCCATCACCAGCATCATGGTCGCGAAGACGCGCGGCGCCTCGTCGGCGGGGAACAGGTCGCGGACGCAGGCGCGGGCGATCACGGCGCCGGCGCAGGCGCTGACCGCCTGGACGAAGCGCAAGGCGACGAGCGCGCCGACCGACGGCGCAAAAGCGCAGGCGACGCAGGTCAGGACATAGATGCCGATGCCCCACAGCAGCGGCGGCTTGCGCCCGAAGCGGTCGGCGAGCGGGCCAAACAGCGCCTGGCCGAGGGCAAAGCCGAGGAAGAACGAGGCCAAAGTGCGCTCGACCGCGCCGATCGGATCGCCGAAGGCGTGCGCGATGGTGGGCAGCGCCGGCAAATACAGATCGATGGAGATGGGCGCCGCCGCGGTCAGCGCGCCCAGGATCACGATCAGCTCGATACGGCGGGCGCCGGTGGGCGACGCAGGCGATGGCGCGGTCATCTCCCACCTATCGCGCATGCGGGGGCTTGCGGTAAAGTTCGCGCCGGGCGGATGTGCCGGGAGTTTGCAATGCGTTTTGGAATAGCGGTCATGTTGGTTGCAGGTTCGCTGCTTGCCGCAACGGCGGCGCAGGCCGCGGACGCCAACAACGGCAAGATCGTCTTCGGGCGCTGTGCCGTTTGCCACACGGTGGCGAAGGGCGGGCCCAACGGGCTGGGCCCCAATCTGTTCGGCGTGGTGGGCCGCAAGGCCGCGTCGCTGCCGAGCTTCATGTATTCCGGCGCGCTGAAGAATTCCGGCATCACCTGGACCAACGACAAGCTGGCGGCATGGATCGCCGGTCCGATGCGGCTGGTGCCGGGGACCAAGATGGCGTTCGGCGGGATCTCCAATCCGAGCCAGGTCGCCGATGTCGTCGCCTATCTGAACACGCTGAAATGAGGCGCGCTGCGGCAGCCTTGGCGGCGCTCGCGCTGCTCGGCGCCGCGCCGATGCCCGATGCGAACTGCCGCTTGCGACACAGCGAATTGCGCGTCTATTCGCTCGCCAAGCTTCCCGCCAACATCCGTCAGGCCCTGATCGCGATCGCCGGACCGATGGCGGACCGCGGCCAGCCGTTCAACGCCACCGATGTCGTGACGAAGCGTGCGCCGTTCAACCGCTTCATCCGCGCCGACGCCTATAGCGAGTATTGGAGCGTCTGGTACGAGCATGGCGGCATCGCCTACTGGAAGCAGATCGTGATCCTGGACCAGGAGATCGGCTTGCACCTCGCGACGCAGCAACGTGCGACGTCGCCCGATCTGTGCGCGGACACGGACCGGATTTATGACAAAATGCTGCCCTGACGGGGATCGCGATGCCGCTCGAAGCCTTGCGCACGCCGGACGAACGCTTTGTGGATGTGCCGGATTTTCCGTGGACACCGCATTACGCCGACGACCTGCCGGGTTATGAAGGCTTGCGCGCCGCGTATCTCGACGAGGGGCCCAAAGATGCGCGGCACACCTTCCTGTGCCTGCATGGCGAGCCGAGCTGGAGCTTTCTCTATCGCAAGATGATGCCGGTGTTCCTGCGCGCACGCGCGCGGGTGGTGGCGCCGGATTTCTTCGGCTTCGGACGCTCCGACAAGCCGGTGCACGATGCCGATTACACGTTTCACTTCCATCGCAATCACCTGCTGCGGCTGATCGAGCGGCTCGACCTGACGGACATTACGCTGGTGGTGCAGGATTGGGGCGGGCTGCTCGGGCTGACCCTGCCGATTGCGCCGGGCATGGCAGGACGCGTCACGCGTCTGCTGGCGATGAACACCGGCATCGCGGCGGGCGAGTCGGCGGGACCGGGGTTCGACGCGTGGCGGGCCTTCATGGCGACGCGGCCCGATCTGATGGTCGGCACGATGATGAAGCGCGGTACGCCGATGCTGAGCGACGCCGAGGCCGCGGCCTATGACGCGCCGTTTCCCGACCAGCGCTACAAGGCGGGCGTGCGGCGGTTTCCGCAGCTCGTGATGACCGAGCCGGGGATGGAAGGCGTCGCGGAGTCGAAGGCGGCGCGCGATTTCTGGGCGAACGACTGGCGCGGGCAGAGCTTCATGGCCTATGGCGCCGCCGATCCGGTGTTCGCGCCGGCGGCGATGGAAAAGCTGCGGGCCGGGATCCGCGGATGCCCGCCGGCGCTGGTGATCCCGGAGGGCGGACACTTCGTGCAGGAGTGGGGTGGACCGATTGCCGAAGCGGCGCTGAAAGCGTTTGGCGCCTGACGGTTTCCACGCGTTGCGGCGGAATGACGCGGCTCAAGGCAAAATGCTGCGGTGCAACCAAATAAGTCGAGGGATTCGCTGGCCTTGTTTCCGTAGGGAAAGCGGAATGACGGTTCGTTGACAGGCCTTGAGGCCGGTCCTAGTTTTTGCGCCGCACAAAAGGGGGCGGGACCTAAAAAACGCGGCGCGTCCATCGCGCGCTCACGCTAAACCAACCGCCACCGTTCAGGGAAATTCGACCTCATGAAAGTACTGGTGCCCGTCAAGCGGGTGATCGACTACAACGTGAAAGTTCGCGTGAAGGCGGACCAGACGGGCGTGGACCTCGCCAACGTCAAGATGTCCATGAACCCGTTCGACGAAATCAGCGTCGAAGAGGCCGTGCGTCTCAAGGAGAAGGGCAAGGCCACCGAGGTCATCGCCGTCTCCATCGGGCCGCAGCAGGCCTCCGAGACCATCCGCACCGCGCTCGCGATGGGCGCCGATCGCGGCATCCTGGTGAAGACCGATGCCGAGGTGGAACCGCTGGCGGTCGCCAAGATCCTCAAAGCCATCTGCGATGCCGAGAAGCCCTCGCTGGTGATCACCGGCAAGCAGGCGATCGACGACGACAGCAACCAGACCGGCCAGATGCTGGCCGCGCTGCTGGGCTGGCCGCAGGGTACGTTTGCGCACAAACTCGAACTTGAGACCGACAGCGCCAAGATCGAGCGCGAGATCGACGGCGGTTTGCAGACCGTCGAGGTCAAGCTGCCGGCGGTGATGAGCGTCGACCTGCGCCTCAACGAGCCGCGCTATGCCTCGCTGCCCAACATCATGAAGGCGAAGAAGAAGCCGATCGACGAGAAGTCGCCGGGCGATTACGGCGTCGATATCGCGCCCAAGCTCAAGACGCTGAAAGTGACCGAGCCGCCCAAGCGGCAGGCCGGCATCAAGGTGAAGACCGTCGCCGAACTGGTCGGCAAGCTCAAAGAAGTGGGGGCGATCTAACATGGCGTCGCTCGTTATCGCCGAACACGACAACAAGACCCTCAAGGAAGCGACCGCCAAGGCCGTGACCGCCGCGACGCAAGTCGGCGGGCCGGTGCATGTGCTGGTCGCAGGCTCCGACGCGCAGGCCGTGGCCGATGCCGCCGCCAAGCTCGCGGGCGTGGAGAAGGTGCTGCTCGCCGACGATCCGCTCTATGCGAAGATGGTCGCCGAGACGATGGAGACGCTGATCCTGTCGCTGGCCGACAAATACGACGCGATCCTCGCCCCGGCCACGACCAACGGCAAGAACTACATGCCGCGCGTCGCCGCCAAGCTCGACGTGGCGCAGATCAGCGAGATCATCGCGGTCGACAGCGCCGACACGTTCCAGCGCCCGATCTATGCCGGCAACGCCATCGCCACGGTGCAGGCCGGCGCGGGCAAGAAGGTCATCACCGTGCGCACGACGACGTTCAAGGCGGCGGGCGACGGCGGTTCGGCGAGCGTCGAGAAGATCGGCGCGGGTTCGGATCCGGGCCTGTCGAAATTCGTCGGCGAAGAGCTCTCCAAGTCGGAGCGCCCCGAGCTGACCTCGGCCAAGATCGTGATCTCCGGCGGGCGCGGCATGCAGTCGGGCGACAATTTCCACATGCTCGACAAGATCGCCGACAAGCTGCACGCCGCCGTCGGCGCCAGCCGCGCGGCGGTCGATGCCGGCTTCGTGCCCAACGACTACCAGGTCGGACAGACCGGCAAGGTGGTGGCGCCGGAACTCTACATCGCGGTCGGCATCAGCGGCGCGATCCAGCATCTGGCCGGCATGAAGGATTCCAAGGTCATCGCGGCCATCAACAAGGACGAAGAGGCGCCGATCTTCCAGGTCGCCGATTTCGGGCTTGTCGCGGACCTCTTCAAGGCGGTTCCCGAGATGGAAGAAGAGCTCACCAAGCTCGGCTACTAGCCGAGAAGGATCGAAGCCATGGCAATCGAGAAAATCGGCGTTATCGGCGCTGGGCAGATGGGCAACGGCATCGCGCATGTGCTCGCGCTGGCGGGCTATGACGTGGTGCTCGACGACATCAACAAGGACGCGTTGTCCAAGGCGCTGGAGCGCATCACCAAGAACATGCACCGCCAGGCGGCGCGCGGGCTGATCAAGACCGATCAGATCGACGCGGCGCTGGCGCGCATCCGCACCACGACGGCGCTCGACGACCTCAAGGACCGCGACCTCGTGATCGAGGCGGCGACCGAGGACGAAGCGGTCAAGAAAAAAATCTTCCAGGAGCTGACGCCGCGGCTGGGCGACAAGACGCTGCTGGCGACCAACACCTCGTCGATCTCGGTGACGCGTCTGGCGACGGCGACGGACCGGCCGGAGCGCTTCATCGGCATCCATTTCATGAACCCTGTGCCGCTGATGCAGCTGGTGGAAGTCATTCGCGGCATCGCGACGGACGACCCGACGTTCCAGGCGGCGCTCGAGATCGTCAAGCGCGTCGGCAAGACGGCCGCCTACGCCGAGGACTTCCCGGCCTTCATCGTCAACCGCATCCTGCAGCCGATGATCAACGAGGCGGTCTATACGCTGTATGAAGGCGTCGGCAACGTCGAGGCGATCGACACCTCGATGCGGCTGGGCGCCAACCATCCGATGGGGCCGCTGCAGCTTGCGGACTTCATCGGGCTCGACACGTGCCTGTCGATCATGCAGGTGCTGTATGAGGGCCTGGCGGATTCGAAGTACCGGCCCTGCCCGCTGCTCGTGAAGTATGTCGAGGCCGGCTGGCTGGGCCAGAAGACCGGCCGCGGCTTCTACGACTACCGCGGCGAGCACCCGGTTCCGACGCGGTAGGCCGGCGGCCTTTCACAACTTTTCCGTGTGCGATATGCTGAGCGCCTTCGTGTGGCGTCGCGGTGTTCCTCTGTCATTGCCCGGAGGCGATCATGCCGGTCCAAGCCCAGGATTTTCACGCCGTTTTGGAAGGCGTCAAAAACGGACTCGAGTCCGTCAAGCAGCATGCGGAGGCCGTCGGCCTGACGCACCTTGTCAGGCGATACGAAGAAGCGACGAAGAACGTCCACACCTATCTGGTATCGAAGAAGGCCAGCGAGACGATCCCCGCGCGCGAGATCTCGCCGAAGATTTCCAGCCATCTCACCGCCATCGCCGAACACGCAGCGGGCGGCAACGTGGCCGGCGTGATCGCGCATAGCCAGGCGGTGCTGATGGAGCTGCCCGGCGAGCCGGTGTTCCGCCCCGAGGACCTGCCGTTGGCGCCCCGCCGGGGCGCCAACCATCTGAATGCCGTGATGGCCGACTCGTCGCTTCCCGGTGGAATCATATTCCGGCCGGAAGACCTGCCTTAGAGGGGCTTCGCCAGCGTGGTCTCCTCGCTTTCCGATCTCGCCGACCGCAATTTCATTCTGGGCTTTCTGCTCCCGGTCATTGTCGCCGGACTGGCGGCCCTGGCGCTGTTCCAGGACATTTCGCTGGTCGCCGGCATCTGGACCGCGGTGAAGAACGCCGACGAATTCGCCAAATTGACCGTTCTCATTCTCGTGTTCTGGACCCTCGCTGTCCTCCTGCTGGCCTTCAACACATCGCTCTATCGGCTGCTGGAAGGTTATATCGGGCCGTTTGCGTGGATCAGCTGGTTCAAGACGCGGCAATGGAAAGCCTTCGACAAGGAGCAAACGGCTTACGCGACGCGGCGCGCCGAGATCGTGGAGGACGAGAAGCAGCAGTCCGAAAAGAAGGGACCCTATGCCGGCATCGATGCGGCCGCCGCGCAAAAGCTGATCGAACTGCGGGAAAAGAAACGCGACAAACACGTCAAGGACACCGCAACGTTGCGCAAGACATTTCCGCGCGAGCGCGATCAGGTGCTGCCGACGCGGCTGGGCAACGTCATTCGGGCGTTCGAAGTCTATTCCTATTATGTCTACGGCCTCGACTCGATACCGGGCTGGTTGCGCCTGCAGGGCGTCATCCCGGATTCCTATTCCAAGCTGATCGAAAACGCCCGGGCGGAGGTGGATTTCTTCGTGAACTGCTGCGCGCTGTTCGCGCTCATCGCCGCGGCCTCGCTGGCGTTCGCCTTGTGGCAGGCGTTTCCGGTGCTTCAGGACGGAACGGCGCCGGATATTTCCGTCTGGCAGCATCTGTCGGCATGCGCCTTGGCCGCTGTTGCCTCCTATATCAGTTACGACATGGCGGTCCTGCGCGCGCCGGAATGGGGCGATCTGGTGCGCAGCGCCTTCGACCTCTATTTGCCGGACCTCGTCAAGCAGCTGGGCTACACATTGCCGGATGCGGCCGCGGACCGGCGAGGCTTCTGGGGTGCGCTGGCCAGCGTGTTCGTCTTCGGCACCCCCCTCAACGAGAAATATCTGCCCAAGGCGGCAGTGCCAGAGCCGGAACCGGCGCCGCAAACCAGCATCACCATCATCGCCGACAAGATCGACGTGACGGAGTAGCCGTCCAGCCGGCGAACCGTGCGTCAGCGCGTCAGTGCCGCGACGAAATCCATCGGCGGGGCGGCCTCGGGCCAGCTCGGCACGCCGGGCGGGATCTCGATGCCCTTCAATTTCCGCCTGGTCCAGATGTGGGCGACGATCTCGAGCGCGTCGCTGCGGTCGAGCGTGCCGGCGCGGACCACCGCGAGGCCGGGACGGCGCGTGTTGGTGTTGTAGACGCGCGTCAGGCAATGGGCGCAGCCATATTGGCGCGAGGTGCGCGCGCCATGGGCGTCTTCGGTGACCCGCTCATAGAGATGCGGCGCGCCGGTGACGGTCAGCGCCTCTTCCGGCACGATGAATTGCAGGCTGAAGGCGCTGCCGGACCAGGTCTGGCAGTCGAGGCAATGGCAGGCATAGACGTTGGGCAACTTGTCCGCCGTCACGCGGTAGCGCACCGCGCCGCAGCGGCAGCCGCCTTCGATGGTGTTCGTCATCGCTCTCGTCCTTGGCTCTCGTCCCGGTTTAGCATGCGGCGCGCGGGGAACGGGAGCGGTGGATGAGACGCTGGATGCGGTGGCTGGGGGTCGCGACGCTGGTGCCCGTGTTCCTGGCCGGACTGGTGGTCGTGGCGCTGGCCAATCCCGAGCCGTTCTTCGCCTATCACACGGCGCGCGGGCGGCTGACGCTCTATTCCGATGCGCCGTTCGATGCGGTGAAGGGGCAGGCAATCCTTGCCAGGATCGAGGCGCGGCTGAAGACCTCGCCGCTCGACGACGGCGCGGCGCATGCGATCTTCGTATCGAACGCGCGGTGGCGGCAGCGGCTGTTCATGAACGTCGCCTATGGCGCGGGCGGGGTGAATTTCTATCCGCTGACCCGCAACGTGTTCCTGCGCGATTCGCGCATCGAGGCCGACCAGCTGCTGCGGCCCGACGGCACGCCCGCCGAAGCGCCGCGCAGCTTCACCTATTTCGCGGCGCATGAGATCGGCCATTCGCTGACCGGGGCGCGGCTGGGCGCGGCGCATCTGTGGAATTGGCGTCTGCCGCAATGGGTGCGCGAAGGCTATGCCGATTATGTCGGCCTGGGCGGCGACGTCGATGTCGACGCGCTGTACCGGCAATACCGCGCCGGTGACCGGATGATGGACTATGCGAAGTCGGGGCAGTATCGGCGGTTTCGCCTTCTGGTGGCGTTCTTCCTGACGCGCGAGCATTGGAGCGTGGACCGGCTGCTGTTAAGCAGGATGGGGCAGAGCGACGCCGAGGCGGCGATGAATGCTGCAATGACAAAAGGAATTTGACGCATGAAGGGCAAGCGCATCGGCGTCATCGGGCTAGGCCAGCGGATCGCGCATGTGCTGTGCGCCATGGACGATGTCGGCTGGACGCTGGACGTTGCGGGCTATGTCGATCCGAAGCCCGTCGGCCTGCCGATCCTGGCGGCGCGCGGTATCGCGCCGGGGAAGGTTTATCCGGGCGTCGACGCGCTGTTGAAGGACGGGCCGTTCGATCTGATCATGATCGGCTCGCCCAACCATCTGCATTACGAGCATCTGCTGGCGGCGTTCGCGGCGGGGTATCCGATCTTCGCCGAGAAGCCGATCGTGCGGACGGAGGAAGAAACGTTTGCGCTGGCGCGGCACCTCGCCGACACGCGGACGCCGCCGCTGTATATCGGACTGGTGATGCGCTCGATGCCGATCGTGCGCGAGACGATCGCGCGGGTCGATGCGGGAGATCTCGGCGAGCTGATCTCGATGGATGCGACGGAGCATCTGCCGCCGGAGCATGGCGGGTATCTGGCGCGCAATTGGCGGCGCAAGCAGGCGTGGGGCGGGTCGTATTTCCTCGACAAGGTGTGCCACGATTTCGATATCTTCGGGCGGCTGGCCAAGGCGCGGCCCGAGCGCGTCGCGAGCTTCGGCGGGCGGCGGATCTTCCATTCGGGGCGCGCCGATGCGCCGCGGACCTATTCCGACGGTTCGCCGGCTTACGCGATGCGCGACGCAGGATGGTCCGGCGCCAACGATGCGTTTCACTCGGACATGGACGTGACGGATCACCAGACCGCGCTGGTCGAATATGCCAGCGGCTTCCAGCTGTCGTTTCACGCCAACAGCCATGTCGCGCTGGGCGAGCGGCGCTGGTACATCGCGGGGACGGACGGCACGCTGCTCGCCGATCTGGTGCGCAACAAGCTGATGCTCCGGCGCGCCCTGGACAAGGGAAAGCCGGAGCGCCTCGATTTCGCGACGCGCACCGCCGACAACCACAACGGCGCCGACCAGGCGATGGCGACGGATTTGCTGGCGACGCTCGACAAGGGCGCGACATTCCCGGTGACACCATATGAGTCGATGGAAGCGGGCCTGACCGTGATGGCGATCGACCGCGCGCTGACCGAGCGAAGGCTGGTCGACTGTGCGCCGATGTGGAGCGACTACGACGCGGCGCGGGGCTGACTACTTGCGCGAAGCCAAGGCACGTTCCAACGATTCACGAATGAAGCGCTGATACGGAATTTTGCGGGCGCTTGCCCGGGCTTTGACTTCCTTCAGAAGACGTTCGGGAAGGCGCATGTTCACCCGCGCCGTTTTCTGCTCGAACTCAAAACGAACCGGCTTGAACTGCGCGAAATCGAGCACGGAAAGGTCCTGCGCCAGGAACCGCTCGGCCGCGGCATCCGATTTCAGCTTAGGGACTCTTTTTTTCATAAGCCTCAATCTCCTTTCGATGCATGTACCGGGCACTGATGGGCCGGATAAATCTGCTTCCACCCTTGTGACGAAACGTGAAGGCCACGAACAAAGCCCGACCCGAAGCGCCACGGCCGACGGCGATGAAACGGTCTTCCAGCATCGAATGATTCACATCGGGCGCAATCCGCGGCGACGCTTCGAAAAGGCTTTCGACCTCCTCGATCGACACGCCGTGCTTGCGGCATTTCGCGAGATTGCCGATATCCCAATCGAATCCGGAGACAGCCTTGGCCATCGCGGATCAGTATGCCAATTGTACATACAATTGGCAACACAAGATCAGGATGGCTTGGCGTCCAGCGTCTTGAACCACGCGATCGCGTCCGGCGCGTCCCAGGCGGCGGGGCCGACGGAGCGACCGATCTCGCGGCCTTGGGGGTCGATCAGGACCGTCAGCGGCAGGCCGTAGGCGCCGAACGCCCTGAGCAAGGCGATGTTCGAGTCTACATAAGCATCGAGCGCCTTGGCATCGTGGGCGTCGAGGAAGCTGCGGGCGTCCGCCGGCGTGCCGCGGCCGACGTCGACGGCGATCACCTGGGGACCGGCCTTGCCGAGAGCGGCTTTCAGGCGGGCGAGCGCGGGAAGCTCTTTCACGCAGGGGCCGCACCAGGTCGCCCAAAGATTGAGCAGGACGTAATGGCCTTTGAACGAGGCGAGCGACAGGCGGGCGCCGGTGGCGACGCCGATCGCGACCTGCGGCACGGGCGCGGGAGCCTTGTTCAGGGCAAAGGGCGCCAGCGCGGCGGGCGGGCCGGCGTCCGCGTGGACAGGCTTGCCCCGCATCCCATATAGGAAGAAGAGCGCAGCGGCGGCGATCAGCGCGGCGGCGATTGCGGTGGTAATCCAACGGGACAGCGTCACGGGCATCTCATGGCTCAGAACAAAATGTGGGGCGGCCGGTTCGAAGGCGGCCCCGCATCCATCATGGAGGTCATAACGCCCTCCATCGATTTCGACAAACGGCTTGCGGCCCAGGACATCGCCGGATCGAAAGCGCATGCCCGCATGTTGGCGGTGCAACAGATCATCTCGCAGTTCGATGCCGAGGAGATCGTGCGCGGGCTGGACGTGATCGAGAAGGAGATCGCCGAGGGCAAGTTCACCTTCAGCCGGCAGCTCGAGGACATCCATCTCAACATCGAGTCGCGGCTGAAGGAATTGATCGGCGATGCGGCAGGGCGGCTGCACACGGCGCGCTCGCGCAACGACCAGGTGGTCACCGATTTCCGGCTGTGGCTGCGCGAGGCGTGCGTCCGCGCGGACAAGGGTCTGGAGGAGCTGCAGCGCGCGCTGCATGCCCAGGCCGAGGCGCACTACGCGACCATCATGCCGGGCTACACCCACATGCAGCCGGCGCAGCCGGTGACGTTCGGGCATCACTGCCTGGCTTATGTCGAGATGTTCTATCGCGACCGTGGACGCTTCGTGGATTGCGGCAAGCGGCTGAATGAATCCCCCCTCGGCGCGGCGGCGCTGGCGGGGACGCCGTTCCCCATCGACCGCGACGTGACGGCGAAAGCGCTGGGGTTCGCGCGGCCGATGAGGAATTCGCTCGACGCGGTGTCGGCGCGCGATTTCGCGCTGGAATATCTGAGCGCCGCGACGATCTGCGCGACGCATCTGTCGCGGCTGGCGGGCGAGATCGTGCAATGGTCGACGCCGGCGTTCGGTTTCGTGCGGCTGTCGGACGCGTTCACCACCGGCTCGTCGATCATGCCGCAGAAGCGCAATCCGGACGCGGCGGAATTGATCCGCGGCAAGACGGGACGGGTGCTGGGCGATTTCGTGGCGCTGGCGACGGTGGTGAAGGGGCTCGCGCTCGCCTACGGCACCGACCTGCAGGAAGACAAGGAACGGGTGTTCGACGCGGCGGACACGATCGAAGTGTGCATCGCGGCGATGGCGGCGATGTTCGCCGATCTGAAGGTCAATCCGGAGACGATGCTGCGCGCGGCGGAAGCGGGCTATCCGACGGCGACCGATCTGGCCGACTGGATCGTGCGGACGTTGAAGAAGCCGTTTCGCGAGGCGCATCACATTGCGGGGTCGATCGTGAAGCGGGCGGAAGATCTGAACCTGCCGCTGGAGAAATTGCCGCTGGCGGAAATGCAGGCGGTCGAGCCGGGGATCACCGATGCGGTGTTCGCGGTGTTGCCGCTGGAGGCTTCCGTCAAAGCGCGGATGAGCTATGGCGGCACGGCGCCGGATCGGGTGCGCGAACAGCTGCGGTTCTGGAAAGAGAAACTCAAATGAAGCTGCGCATTGTGTTGGCCGTCGCCGTCGCGTTGAGCGTCGCCGGATGCGGCGTGAAGAACGATCTGCTGATGCCGGACGGTAAGCCGACGCCCAAGGGCCAGAAAGACCCGTCCAAGCCGCCGGCGCAGACGCAGCAGGGGCTATGAACCATTTCCGCTATAGCGGCGGCGTGCTGCATGCGGAGGGCGTCGACCTGAACGCGCTGGCGGCGGAGGTGGGCACGCCGTTCTACTGCTATTCGAGCGCGACGCTGGCGCGGCATTACCAGGTGTTCGCCGCGTCGTTTCCCAAGGGCACGCTGGTCGCGTTTTCGGTCAAGGCGCTGGGCAATATCGCGGTGCTCAAGACGCTGGCGCGGCTGGGCGCCGGGGCCGATGTCGTGTCGGGGGGTGAACTCAAGAAGGCGTTGCGCGCGGGGATACCCGGCGAACGCATCGTTTTCTCGGGCGTCGGCAAGACGAAGGCGGAGATGGCGCTGGCGCTGGAGGCCGGCATCTATCAGTTCAATGTCGAGAGCGAGCCGGAGCTGGAGGCGCTGAGCGAGGTCGCCAGCGCGATCGGCAAGACGGCGCCGATCACCATCCGGGTCAATCCGGACGTCGATGCCAAGACGCATGCCAAGATCACGACCGGGACCTCGGAGACCAAGTTCGGGATTCCGTGGAGCAAGGCGCGCGCGGCCTATGCGCTGGCGGCGACGCTGCCCGGCATCCGGATCGTCGGGATCGACGTGCATATCGGCAGCCAGATCGTCGATCTGGAGCCGTTCGAGCGCGCCTTCGGCAAGGTGGTGCAGCTGGCGGCGCAGCTGCGGGCCGATGGGCACACCATTTCGCGACTCGATCTGGGCGGCGGGTTGGGGGTGCCGTATGTCGTGAACAATGAGCCGCCGCCGGACCCTTCGGCCTATGGCGCGATGGCGACGCGGGTGACGGCCGGGATGGGGTGCCAGTTGATCCTGGAACCGGGGCGGCTGATTGCGGCCAATGCCGGGATCCTCGTGTCGCGGGTGCTGTATGTGAAGCGCGGCGAGGCCAAGACCTTCGCCATCATCGACGCCGGGATGAACGACCTGATACGGCCGGCGATGTACGATTCGCATCACGAGATCGTGCGCGTTAACGAAGCTTCGCCGACCGAGGCGCGGGGGCGCTATGACGTGGTGGGTCCGGTGTGCGAAACATCGGATATCTTCGCGGGCGACCGCGAGATGCCGGCGCTGAAATCCGGCGATTTGGTGGCGATCCTGACGGCCGGCGCCTATGGCGCGGTGATGTCTTCGGCTTACAATGCGCGGCCGCCCGCGCCCGAAGTGCTCGTCAAGGACGATCAATGGAGCGTGGTGCGGCCAAGACTGGACGATGACGCGTTATTCGGATCCGAGCGAATTCCAGACTGGCTCACGGGCTGAGAAGACCGGGCGCTATGTCACGCTGTCGCGCGCGGCGCTGGCGTGGGAGCGCGTCTGGCCGGCGCTGTGGCCGGCGAGCGGCATCGTCGGCCTGTTCGCGGCGCTGGCGCTGGCGGACGTCTTCGCGCCCCTGCCCTGGGCGCTGCATGCACTGATCCTGGCGGGGACGATCACGGCGGCCGGGCTGGCGCTCTATTTCGGATTGCGCGGTGTGCGGCTGCCGAGCTGGAGCGAGGGCGCGCGGCGGCTCGAGCGCAGCAGCGGGCTGGCGCACCGGCCGATCTCGGAAGCGGGCGACACGATGGCGCTCGGCCAGGGCGATGCGCTGGCGGAAGAGCTTTGGAAGCTGCATGTGCGGCAGATGCTGGGCAGCGTCGGCGGGCTGAAACTGGCGTGGCCGTCGCCGGGATTGCCCAAGCGCGATCCGCGGGCGCTGCGCTTCGTCGTGTTGCTGCTCTTGGCGGCGGGCGTGATTTACGCGGGATCGGATTCGGGGCGTCGGCTGTGGGCCGGGCTCAACGACACCGGCGCGGCGGCGAACGCGACGGTCGATGCCTGGATCGATCCGCCGGCCTATACCGGCGAAGCGCCGGTGTATCTGGCACCGGGGATGAAGCTGGCGGTGCCGGCGGGGGCGACGCTCAATCTGCGCGTCCATGGCGCGGGGCATACGCCGGGGCTGTCGCTGGATTCCGATGCCGATCAGAACGCCGGCTTCGCGGGCGACCATGGCGAGTATGCCGCGACCTATCGCGTCACGGCGGATGCGCGGGTGCGGGTGCGCAGCAGCGGACGCGCCATCGGCGACTGGAATATCACCGCGATCCCGGACAAGCCGCCGGCGATCACGTTCACGGGCAAGCCGGGCAAGACCGAGCATGCGGCGCTGAAGCTGTCCTATCGCGCGAGCGACGATTACGGCGTGGCGGCGATCCGCGTGATCGTCGCGCCGCACAACCGGCACGGCAAGCCGCTGGTGGTCGACGTCGCGCTGGCGTCGAACACGGCGCGCAAGATCGACGAGACCAGCTATTTCGACCTGACGGCGCATCCTTATGCCGGGCTCGACGTCGACATCGTGCTGCAGGCGGCGGACGGGCTCGGCCAAGTCACCTCGACCCAGCCGGTGACGTTCCGGCTGCCGGCGCGGGTGTTCACCAATCCCTTGTCGCGGGCGCTGATCGAGCAGCGGCAGAATCTCTCGACGAGCGACACGCCGGCGGACCGCGCCAAGGTCGTCAAGATGCTCGACGCGCTGACCATCGCGCCGGAGATTTTCTACGCCAACCAATCAGGCGTCTATACCGGCATCCGCGCGGCGCGCTGGGCGCTGGCCAATGCCGGGCATGTCGAGGACATCCAGCATGTCGAGGATCTGCTGTGGCAGATCGCGACCGGGCTGGAGCGCGGCGGGCTGCTGTCGGCGGCGGAAGAGCTGCGCCGGCTGCAGGCGATGCTGGCGCAGGCGCTGGCGCAAGGCGCGCCGCAGGACGTGATCGACCGGCTCTTGCAGCAATACAACGACGCGATGCAGCGCTACATGCAGGCGCTCGCCGCCAACCCGCCGCAGGGCGCCGACGCCGCGCCGCCGCCCGGCACCAAGACGCTGAGCGAGCAGGATCTGCAGACGCTGCTCAAGACCATCCAGCAGCTGGCGCAGAGCGGCGACCGCGCCAAGGCGGCGGAGCTGATGGCGCTGTTGCAGAACCTGCTGGAGAATCTGCATCTGTCGAACGGCGCGGGCGGCCAGGGCGACGCGAACAATCCGCAGAACAAGGCGCTCAGCGACGCGATCGGGAAGCTGGGCGATCTGATGGGGCGCCAGCGCGGGCTGCTCGACAAGACGTTCAAGGGGCGCCAGGGCGAACAGGTCGATCCCAAGGCGATGCAGCAGGAGCAAGGCGACATCCAGAAGAAGCTCGGCGAGATCATGAAGGGCCTCGGCGACCAGAAGATTCCGGCGCCGGGCGATCTGGGACGGGCCGACCGCTCGATGGGGCAATCGGGCTCGGAGCTCGGCTCGAGCGACATGAACGGGGCGAGCGTCGACCAGAAGAACGCGCTCGACGCATTGCGCGGCGCGGCGGGCGACCTCGCCAACCGCCTGGCCAAGCAGATGGGTCAGGGCGAACAAGGCGACGAATCCGATCCGCTCGGACGCGCGCGCAACGGCGGCAGCTTCGGCGATGGCGTGAAGGTGCCCGATGCGTCGCAGATGGAGCGGGCGCGCAACATCCTGATGGAGCTGCGGCGGCGCGCGGCGCAGCGCGGACGGCCGCAGCAGGAGCTGGATTATATCGACCGGCTGCTGAAGCAGTTTTGACCGCCGTGAAGCCCGCCGCCGCGTTCGTCTGCGCGATCGGGGTCTTGCTGGCGCCGGAGGTGGCGGCAGACACCGCACCCGCATTCCGGCCCATCGCCTATGATGTGCGCCTGACGCCCGACTTCGCCACGGGCGTCGTGTCGGGTGTCGAGCGCCTGCGCTTCGAAAGCCTGTCGGACGGTCTGGACGCGGTGTCGTTCACCGCCAATCCGCTGGCGGTGAACGCGACGCTGGACGGCATGGAGGGCGTCGCGATCTCGGTCGAAGGCAACAGGCGCGTCTTCCGGCTGCCGCGGCGTTTGGCGAAAGGCGAGACGGCGACGCTGATCCTGAGCTTTGCCGGCCGGCCCCAGCGCGACGCCGTCTTCACGGCGGACGAGATCCACACCGGCTATTTCACCTGCGAGGTGATGATCTGCGATATAGACCGGCCGGGCGACCGCGCGGCGCTGCGGCTCGCGCTCACGCTGCCGGCCGGGCTCGACGCGGTGGCGCCGGGCAGGCTCGTCTCGCGCAGCACGAATGGCGCCGGCCTGGAGACCTGGGTATGGCAGGAGGATCGGCCCTATCCCGCCTATCTCTATGGCTTCGCGGCGGGCCGCTACATGCGCACGACGCTGGCGCAAAACCCGATGCTCTCCGTGCTGTCGTTGGGTGAAACGCAAGCGCATGTGCAGACGATGTTCGCGGAAACAGCCGCGATGGCGGCGTTCTACGAAGCGAAGGCCGGCATCAAACTGCCGGAAGGACGCTACACCCAAGTGCTGGTGGCGACGAACGGCGACCAGGAGGATGCCGCGCTGGCGATGATCGAGACGGGATCGGTGGCGCCTCTCCTATCCGATCCGCAAGCCGACGGCATGATCGCGCACGAGCTGGCGCATCAATGGTGGGGCAATCTGGTGACCTGCGCCGACTGGAAGGAGCTTTGGCTGAACGAGGGCATGGCGGGCTTCATGACCGCCGCCTATCGGGAGCAGCGCTGGGGCCGCGCGGCCTATGATGCCGAGATGGCTGTCGCCCGGCGGGCCTGGGATGCCGCGAAGAAGGCTGGCCTGGATGAGCCGCTCAGCTGGTCGGGCACCTATCCTTCGCTGCGCGACAAGCGCCGCATCGCCTACGGCAAGTCGATGGTCTTTCTGGATACGCTGCGGTCGGCGTTGGGCGAGGATGCGTTCTGGCAGGGTGTGCGGCGCTATACCCAGGCCAATGCGGGCCGCAGCGTCACGGCGAAGAATCTCCAAAACGCCTTCGAGACGGCGAGCGGGCGCGATCTGTCGGCGCTGTTCAACGCCTGGGTCTGATAGGAGCGCTATTCCCCTGCCCGTGCGAACCGCACTTCGAGGTTGCGCGTGCCGGCGGGCGGGCTCGACAGCCGGGTGCGGAATTTCGCGGTGGCGCCGGGCTTGAGCGTCGCGACGCCGGGGACGAAGGTCCAGTGGTAGAGCTCGTGATTGTCCATGTCGAGCAACGCGACGCGGACCAGCGGCACCGTCAGCTCGTGACCGCTGCGGTTGACGATGCGGCCGGTGACGGCGAGCACTTTCTGGCCGTCCTCGAACTGGCTCTGGAACGCGATATCCGAGAATCCCATGCCGCGCGGATTCACCGGCAGGCCGGCCGCGGCATAGATCGACGAGGTCTGCGGCAGCCAGGTCGCGACGCTGTCGCGGAAGCTGATCGCGGCCCAGCCGATCGTGAGGATCAGCGCGACCAGCACCACCCAGCCGCCGATGACGGCGGCGCGGCCGGCCCACGGGCGCGACGGGGCGCGCGGCGGGGCTTCGACCTCCACCGCGGGCGAAACGCTGGCGGCCGGGGCAAAGGCGACGACGCGCGGCGCGGCGGCGACGCTGACCGGCGGCGGCTCGGGCTCCGGCTCGCGGGCGCGCACCGGCGCGGGCGGCGGCGGCTCGGGTTCCTGGACGAAGATCTCGGCATCGGGATCGGGCTGCGGCTCGGGACCGATCTGGTGCCAGACATTGCCGCATTTGGCGCAGCGCACGCTGCGCCCGGCGGCGGGAAACTTCGCCGCGTCGGCCTGGTAGCGCGTCGCGCATTGGGGGCAGGTCAGGATCATCCGGCCAGTGTCTCCGATTAAGGCAAAAATAGCTTTAAGCACCAATGGCTCGCAAGCTGAGCCTCGCAACACTTGCGTCCGATGGTTAAGGTCGCACGCACATGGTTCGCTTCGAAAATGTGGGGATGCGCTACGGCGCGGGACCCGAAGTGCTGCGCGATGTCACCTTCGTGCTGGAAGCGGGCTCGTTCACCTTCCTGACCGGGCTGTCGGGCGCCGGCAAGACCACGCTGCTCAAGCTGATCTATCTCGCCGAGCCGCCGTCGCGCGGGCTTATAACCCTGTTCGGCAACGATATGGCGACGGCACGGCGCCATGAATTCCCCGCCATGCGGCGGCGGATCGGGGTGGTGTTCCAGGATTTCCGCCTGCTCGGCCATCTGTCGGCGTTCGACAATGTCGCGCTGCCGCTGAAGCTCGCCGGCCGCCATGCCGGCGATTACGAGCACGATGTCGAGGAACTCCTGTCCTGGGTCGGGTTGGGCGACCGGATGGGAGCGCGGCCGGCGACCCTGTCGGGCGGCGAGCAGCAGCGCGTCGCGATCGCGCGCGCGGTGGTGGCGCGGCCCGATCTTCTGATCGCCGACGAACCCACGGGCAATGTCGATCCCGAGATCGGCGCGCGGCTGATCCGGCTGTTCGGCGAGCTCAACCGGCTGGGCACCACGGTGCTGATCGCGACGCATGACCGGGCGCTGATCGAAAGCACCAAGGCGCGCGAGATGCGGCTGGTCGACGGGCGGCTGGTCGAGCTGCGCACGGGGATCAGGGCATGAACCGCTCCTCCGGACGATTGCTGCCGCGCGAGAAAGGCGCCGCACCGCTCGACCTCGTCATCGGCGTGATGGCGTTCCTCGCGGCGCTGGCGCTGGGTGCGTCGCTGGTCGCGGAGCGGGCGTCGCTGGGCTGGCGCGCCGGGCTCGCGGACCGGCTGACGGTGCAGATTTTGGTGCCGGAGCATGGCGATGTCGCCGCGACGCTGGCGCAGGAGACGCAGGCGGCCACGGCCGTGCTGCGCGCGACGCCGGGCATCGCGCATGCCGCGCCGCTGACGGATGAGGAGATGCAGCAGCTCGTCGAGCCCTGGCTCGGCAAGGGCGCGCTGGTCGCCGAATTGCCGCTGCCGAAATTGATCGATGCGACCACCGTGCCGGGCGCGCGCGTCGATCTTGCGGCACTGGCGGCGCAGCTGAAACAGGCGGCGCCGGATTCGCAGCTCGACGATCACGGACACTGGATCGCGCGGCTGAAGTCGCTGGCCGACACTATCGTGTGGAGCGCCTGGGCGATCCTGATCCTGATCGCCATCGCCACCGCGTCGACGGTGGCGTTCGCGACGCGTGCGGGATTGGAGGCGCAGCACGACATGGTCGCGCTGCTGCACCAGATGGGGGCGCAGGCCGGATTCATCGCGCGCGCCTTCGAGCGGCACTACGCGCTGGCGACCTTGGGCGCGAGCGCGGCGGGGGCGTTCGTCGCGGCGCTCTTGTTCGTGCTGGCGGGCGGATTGGAATTCGCCGGCGTCGAGCCGGTGCCGTTTTTGCCGCCGGTGGCGCTGAAACTTTCCGAAGTCGCGTGGCTGGCCGGCGTGCCGGTGGCGGCGGCGCTCATCGCCTGGATCACGGCGCGGCTGTCGGTGATGGCGGCGGTGCGGGAGATTTACTGAAGAACCGTCCAGCTTTTGCCTGGATTGGCCGCTACAGCTAGATTCATGGCCATGCGAACCTTAAGCATCGTCGCCGGTCTGCTCGCGCTCTATGTCGCGGGCTTCCTGCTGTTCGTGGGGATGCTCCCGACGCGGCCGACGCAGCCTTTGCATGCCGACGGCATCGTGGCGCTGACCGGCGGCGACGCACGGCTCGACGCCGCGGTGGCGCTGCTCGAAGGCGGCGCGGGCAAGCGGCTTTTGATCTCCGGCGTCAACAAGGCCTCGACCAAGGCGGAGCTGCGGCCCCTGTCGCATGGCGGGCGGCGCTTCGATTGCTGCGCCGATATCGGCTATGCGGCGGAGGACACCTATGGCAATGCCGAAGAAGCGGCGAACTGGACGGCGGAGCACGGTTTCCGCAGCCTGATCGTGGTGACGGCGAGCTATCACATGCCGCGCAGCCTCCGGCTGTTCCATTCGCTGATGCCGAACGTCAGGCTGATCGCCTATCCGGTCGAGCCGGCGGGCATCGACATGGCGCGCTGGTGGCGGCCCGGCACGCTGCACCTGCTGCACAACGAGTATCTGAAATATGTCGCGAGCCTCGTCATGACGGCGGTTGACCACAAACCGGCGGACGGCAAGTCTCACGCCGCCGCCTGACTCGGTCCCGCCGTGATCACCATCCTGCGCTCGACGCTGTTCATCGTCTGGTTTTCGCTCGTCACCGTCGTGCTGGCGATCGTGTTCCTGCCGGCGCTGGTGCTGCCGCGGCGCATCACGGCATGGATGGCGCGGCGCTGGACGCTGCTGACCTTCTGGGGCTTGCGCGTGTTCGCCGGCACCAAGTTTGAAGTGCGCGGCACGGCGCCGAAAGAGCCGGTGCTGTTCGCGCTCAAACACATGAGCATGTGGGAGACGATGGCGATCTACTCGCTGCTCGACGATCCGGCGATCGTGCTGAAGTGGGACCTGCAGCTGTTTCCGTTCTATGGCTGGTATCTGTGGAAGGCGCGGATGATCCCGATCGACCGCGAGGGCAAGGCGAACGCGTTGCGCAAGATGGCGGCGGCGGCGCGGCGCGAGATCGGGGAAGGACGCGCCATCGCGATCTTTCCGGAAGGGACGCGCAAGAAGGTCGATGCGCCGCCGGACTACAAGCCGGGCGTCGCGGCGCTCTATGGCCAGCTCGGCGTGCCCTGCGTGCCGGTGGCGCTGAATTCGGGATTGTTCTGGACCGGCCCGGTCGGCTTCATCAAGAAGGCCGGCACCATCGTTCTGGAATTCCTCCCCGCCATTCCGCCCGGACTGCCGCGGCGCCAATTCATGCCGCGCCTCGAAAAGGCGATCGAGACCGCGACCGACGCGCTGGTCGCCGAGGGACGCAACCAGCTCGAACGGCGCAACAGCCGCTAGAGCAGCATTCACTTTATTTGAATTGGAATGCCGCTCTAGCTCTTTTGATTGTCGCGCAATTTTACGGAAAACCGGCGCCCACTTTTCCGAATTGCGCTTCAGACCGCCGGCCCGAGCTTCATCGTGATCGGCTTGCCGCCGAGATCGCCGGTGGCGACGGCGTCCTCGAACGTGCCTTTGACGATGTGGAATGTCCCGCTGCGGCCGTCGGAACAGGACATGGTGCCCCGGACATTGGCGTAGGCCTGACTGGTATCGGGGTATTGCACAAAGGTACCCTGACAGGTGGCGCCGGTGCTCGTGTTGATGATGAGGGTGCTCTGGCCGATTTTCCCGGTGATCATGCCGTGGAAGGTCTCGGACCCGTCCTCGAGCTGGCCCGTCACCGGCCCGCCGATCAGGGCGCATCCGCCCAAGCCCAGAACGCAAAGCCCGATCAGCATCCGGCGCATGTTCGATTCCCCAAGATTTCGCGCGTTCACGGTAGGGCGGCGGCGGTCCAGGGGTTTGTCGAAACAAGCGACCTTGGGCTGTGGGACGCCGTATATGTTCGTGGCGGCAACACGCCGCGAAACTTCGCGATGATCGCGGCCCGGGGTAGTGTCTCAGTTTGATTTGCCAGGATTGCGAGGTTTTCAGCCGGGGAATAGGGTCCGAGGCCAGTCCGGAGTGTCTATGTCAGACCTTGTCACGGAAGACCGCGAAGAACTGTTGCGCGCGCAGCAAGACCTAAAGCGGCAGCTTGACGCCGTGGCGCATCCGATGATGCACCGCGACGCAAATCCTCAATTGATCGCTCGGCTTCAGGCCATGCTTGACGAAATTGCCGACCTTCTTGCTGAGGATGCATCCGATCATGCCTAAAGGCCCCATAGGGCCAGGTCCGGAAGGCGTGCGGCGCGACAGGCGACAAAGGCCCGGAGCGCAAATATTCCCCGGGCGTCTGCATTTCTGCATAGGAGGGCTTGATGGCAAAACACGCGCCCACAGACATTCGAGCAATCAGTGAGAATAGAAAACTCGTTTTGGACATGGCTGCCGACCTGACCGACATTATTCGCGAACGGGCAAACCGATTGTCCCAAAACGAATTTGAACGACGCATAGCGATGTGTTGTGTGGGAGCGACTTTTGCCCTCTGGCGCGCAGTTCCCTTGGTTCACGTCGGCGACCAGCCAAGAGATGCCGTTGAAGCAGCGGCGAAATATCTCGATACAATTATTAGAACCAACGCAATCACATACGGTGATGACGACCGGGAGCGTGTCTGGTCATTTGGTTTCTATATGGGCAATGTGAGGTATCGCATAAGCGAAATATGCGATGACGAAATTTGCCGCAACTGGCCGGGCGGGAAGCAGGCGCTTGAGGATTGCGGGCTGCGGGAGAAGGCTACGACGCCGAGAAAACCCGGATACAATCCAGCTGACAAAATCAGGGAATATATCCTCGCGGTTCGCGCGATCATTGATGCCTACAGGGCTCAATTTCCCGCTGAGCCACCCTCCTCGTAACCTCAAACCGAGACATTAGCCGCCGCCCGCCGGAACAAAACAGGAACTTTTCTTGACTTTAACGCCTCGAAGCGTTAGCTATCGGACCCGCTTGGGCGGGCGTGTAGAACGAGGCCATGAGCGATATCGCCCATCAGATCTGGGACATGAAGTACCGACTGAAACGGCCGGACGGCACGCCCGTGGACGGCGATTTCGAAGAGACCTGGGCCCGCGTGGCGCTGGCCGCCGCGGCCGCGGAAGCGCCGGATAAGCGCGCGGCGCACGCCTTGGCCTTTGCCGGGGCGCTGGCGGGGCATCGCTTCCTGCCGGCGGGACGGATTCTGGCCGGCGCCGGCACGGACCGCAGCGTGACGCTGTTCAACTGCTTCGTGATGGGCACCATCGAAGATTCGATGGACGGCATCTTCTCCGCCGTCAAAGAAGCGGCGCTGACCCTGCAGCAGGGCGGCGGCATCGGCTACGATTTCTCGACGCTGCGGCCCAAGGGCGCGGCGGTGAAGGGTGTCGGCGCGGATGCGTCCGGTCCTGTCTCGTTCATGGATGTGTGGGATTCGATGTGCCGCACCATCATGTCGGCGGGCAGCCGGCGCGGCGCGATGATGGCGGTGCTGGCGTGCGATCATCCCGACATCGAGACCTTCATCGACGCCAAGCGCGAGCGCGGGCGGCTGTCGAACTTCAATCTGTCGGTACTGGTGAGCGACGCGTTCATGGACGCGGTGAAGGCGGATGGCGACTGGGACCTGAAATTCGGCGGGCGCGTGTATCGCAGCGTGAAGGCGCGCGAATTGTGGGACCGCATCATGCGCGCGACCTACGAGACCGCCGAGCCCGGCGTGATCTTCATCGATCGCATCAATGAAGAGAACAATCTGGGCTATTGCGAAACGATCCGCGCGACGAATCCCTGCGGTGAGCAGCCACTTCCTCCTTACGGCGCGTGCCTGCTGGGGTCGATCAATCTCGCCAAGCTTGTGAAGAATCCGTTCGAGGACGATGCGCATCTCGATGTCGCGGAGCTGGAACGGCTGACGCGGGTGGCGGTGCGAATGCTCGACAACGTCATCGACGTGTCGCGCTTTCCGCTGCCGGAGCAACGCGCCGAAGCCATCGCCAAGCGGCGGATCGGGCTGGGCGTCACGGGACTCGCGGATGCGCTGATCTTCTGCCGCACGCGCTATGGCTCGCCGGAGAGCGTGACGCTGATCGATACGTGGCTGTCGGCGCTGAGCGATGCGGCCTATCTCGCGTCGGCGGAGATCGCGGGCGAGAAGGGCGCGTTTCCGCTGTTCGATGCGCACGAGTTCTTGTCGCGGCCGTTCACGCTGCGCCTGCCGCAGGCCGTGCGCGCGGCGATCGCGAAGAACGGGATCCGCAATGGGTTGCTGACCTCCATTGCGCCGACGGGGACGATCTCGCTGTTCGCGGGGAACGTGTCGAGCGGGATCGAGCCGGTGTTCGCCTACAGCTATACGCGCAAGGTCCTGCAGCCGGACGGCACCAAGACGACGCAGACGGTCGAGGACTATGCCTATCGCGCCTTCCGGACGCGGTTCGGAAAGGATGCGGCGCTACCGGATTATTTCGTCAATGCGCAGACGCTGTCGCCCGCCGATCACCTCGCGGTGCAGGCGGCGGCGCAGCGCCATATCGATTCGTCGATCTCCAAGACGATCAACGTGCCGGTGGGGATTTCGTTCGCGGCGTTCAAGGACGTGTATCTGAGCGCCTATGACCAGGGCTGCAAAGGGTGCACGACCTATCGGCCGAACGACGTGACGGGCTCGGTGCTGCAGACGGAAGAGCCCGTGCCGGAGCCGCGCGAGGAGCCGGCGGTGGTGGCGCGGCCGCGCGAGAGCTCGGGCGGCGTCGTCTACATGACCAAGCCGCTGGACCGGCCCGACGTGCTGATCGGCCAGACCTACAAGATCAAATGGCTCGACAGCGACCACGCGTTCTACATCACGATCAACGACATCGAGAAGGACGGGCGGCGGCGGCCGTTCGAGGTCTTCATCAACTCCAAGAACATGGAGGCCTATGCCTGGGCGCTGGCGCTGACGCGGATGATCTCGGCGGTGTTCCGGCGCGGCGGCGACGTGTCGTTCGTGGTCGAGGAGCTGAAAGCGATCTTCGATCCGCGCGGCGGGCAATGGAGCGGCGGGCGCTATGTCCCGTCGCTGATGGCGGCGATCGGCGAGGTGATCGAGACGCATATGATCGCGACCGGATTCATTGCCGCGCGGGACGCAGACCTGGTGCCGGAAGCGCGCCGCGCCGTGGCGGTGGCCGCGGAGGGCGCGCCGGCGCGGTTCTGCCCGCGCTGCAGCTCGGCCAGCTTCGTGAAGCTGGAGGGGTGCGATCAGTGCCTGTCCTGCGGCTACGCGCGCTGCGGATAATGCGCGCCGGTTGGACGCTTCAGCCGATCGTTTCCGGTCCCGGGCCGGCGGATGCCGCCATTCCCTTCGTGCCGGACGAGAAGGCCTATAACCGGTACCGGAAATCGGCCGGTTGGCAGAAAATCCGCGCGCGCATCCTTGGCATGGCGCGGGGGCGGTGCCGGTGCTGTGGCAAAGCCGCCGACCAAGTGCATCATCGCGATTACCGCCCGCGTGTTCTTAAGGGTGACGATCTGGGCGCGCTGGTTGCGATCTGCACCTTCTGCCACAGGAAGGTTCACTTCGCGGATGATGGGCGGCGGCGCGTGAGCTGGGACGAAAGCGAGCGCGTGCTGGGCGAACTCGTCGCATCGCATGCGGCCGGCGCGTGACGGCGCCTTTCCTCATTCCGAACGCCAAGGCGCGCGCCATGATCCTGGCGAAGAGCGGGCTGGCGGGCGTGCGGCAGGAAGGCGGCGCAAGCGCGGTGGCGCCGCTGATCGGCAGGCTGGGTTATGTCCAGATGGACTCGATCAAGATCGTCGAGCGGGCGCATCATCACATCCTCTATTCGCGGCATACGGGATATCGGCCGCGCCATCTCGACAGGCTGCAGGCCAAGACGCCGGCGCTGTTCGAGCATTGGACACACGACTCGTCGCTGATTCCGCTCGAGCATTATCCGCACTGGCGGCACCGCTTCGCCGCGAGCAAGGCCAATGTCGAGGCGTGGCGCGAGCGCTTCGGCGACGACCGCGTGCTCAAGACCGTGCGCGATCACATCGAGCAACACGGCGCGGCGCGGGCGCGCGATTTCGCGCATCTGGGCGGACGCACCGGGCCGTGGTGGGGCTGGGGGCCGGCCAAGGCGGCGCTGGAATATCTGTGGCGGACCGGCGCACTCGCGGTGCTGGCGCGCGACGGGTTCGAGAAGGTCTATGACCTGTCGGAACGTTCGATCCCGGCGGCGCTGCGCGAGGCCAGGCCGACGCGGGCGCAGACGCTCGACTGGGCGTGCAATGCGGCGCTCGACCGGCTGGGGGCGGCGACGTCGCGGATGATCGCGGATTTCTGGCAGCATGCGGCGATCCCGGAGGCGGCGGCGTGGATCGCACGCGAGAAGAAGGCCGGGCGGTTGATCGACGTGACGCTGGAAGGCGTCGGCGAGCGGCGCGGTTTCGCGGCGGTGGCACGGCCGGACATCGAGGATGAGATCGCGAAGCTACCGGAGCCGACGTCGCGGCTGCGCGTGCTGTCGCCGTTCGATCCGGTGCTGCGCGACCGGGTGCGGGCGCAGCGCATCTTCGGCTTCGACTACACGATCGAGATCTTCGTGCCGGGGCATAAGCGCAAATACGGCTATTACGTGTTTCCGCTGCTGGAGGGTTCGCGCTTCGTCGGGCGGATCGACATGAAGGCGGAGCGCGCCGCCGACCGGCTGGCGGTGAAGGCGCTGTGGCTGGAGCCGCGGCTCAAGCTGACGGCACCGCGGCGGGCCAAGCTGGAGCGCGAGCTGGCGCGGCAGGCCAAGCTGGGCGACGTGCGCGACATCGCGTTCCCGGCGGATGCGCTCAAGACCGGGTAGACTTCTCCTTTATCGTCATGGCCGCCCTTGTGGCGGCCATCCATACTCCCGACTGCGGCATGGGTGTTCATGGATGGCCGGGACAAGCCCGGCCATGACGAATGTTGGTAGATTGGGCGCCAACCGTCACGGACTATGCCGCATGAAATACTCCAGCCGGTTTTTCCTCTATGCGCCGCTGGCGCTGTTCCTGGCGCTCGCGGTCGGCGCGGGGGTGATGTGGTGGCGGGCGGCGGATGCGCTGTCGGCGCGGCTCGATGCGCTCAACGGGCGCGAGGCGATGCCGGGCGTGACGCTGCATTTTGCGTCCAAGAGCATCGGCGGGTTTCCGTTCAATCTCGACGCCGTGTTCCAGGATTTTTCCGTGACCGTCGCGACGCCGCATGGGCCGTCGGCGTGGCACGCGGAGAAATTCGCACTGCATGCGCTGACCTATGGCCGCGAGCAGATGATCTTCGAGGCCGCGGGGCATCAATCGCTGACGTGGACGGATCTCAAGGGTGGCAAGCATGCCCTGCCCTTCGACACCGGCGAGCTGCATGCCAGCACGATCGAGGGTGAGCATGGGCTGTCGCGCTTCGATCTGGACTGCATCGGATTCGGCTCGCCGGCGCTGACCGCGGCGCGGGTGCAGATTCATGCGCGGGTGGCGCCGGGTGAGAAGGCGGTCGACCTGTTCGTGACGGCGGATAGCGCGCATCTGTCGCCGCCGCTGGCATCGCTGTTCGGGGCGGATGTGACGCGGCTGCGGATCAACGCGTCGGCGGTGCCGGCGTCGGCGGTGGGCGGTTTGCGCAATGGCCGGACGGATTGGGTGAGCGCGGTGGAGACCTGGCGCAAAGCGGGCGGCGCGCTGCGCGTCGACGATCTGGAGGTCGCGTGGACCGGACTGAGCGCGATGGGCAAGGGCGTGGTGGCGCTCGACGCCGCGCATGCGGTGCAGGGGGCACTCGATTTCAAGGTCGCGGGGATGCAGACGCTGCTCGACGCGGCGGCGCGGCACGGCGTGCATGGCGAGGAGAATGCGGGTCTCGCGGCAGCGCTGCTGGATCGCGCGGCGAAGGCGGGGAACAACGAAGCGGGGATGCTCGGTGCCGTGGTCGGGTTTCACGGCGGGGTCGTGAGCGTCGGCGATGAAAGCGCAACGACGGAAGAGGTTCTGTACTAAGCGCCGCTACTTCTTTTTCTTCTTCATTGCCGCCGGCGCGTTGCGGCCGAAGTTCACCGCCGCGCTGTCCTGGCCGGCGTCGACGATGCCGCGGCGCAGGGCGCGCGTGCGGGTGAAGAGCTTGAACAGGGAGTCGCCATCACCCCAGCGGATTTGACGTTGGAGGGCGCTCAGGTCTTCGCTGAATCGGCCCAGGACTTCCAGCACGGCGTCCTTGTTGTTGAGGAACACATCGCGCCACATCGTGGGGTCGGAGGCGGCGATGCGGGTGAAGTCGCGGAAGCCGCCGGCGGAGTATTTGATCACCTCGCCCTCGGTGACGCTGCGCAGATCGTCGGCGGTGCCGACGATGTTGTAGGCGATCAGATGCGGCACATGGCTGGTGACGGCGAGGACGAGGTCGTGATGCTTGGCGTCCATCACCTCGACCTTGCTGCCGAGGCGTTCCCAGAAGGTGCGCAGCGTCTTGATCGCGCGTTTGTCGGCGCCTTTGGGCGGCGTGAGGATGCACCAGCGGCCGTCGAACAGCTCGGCAAAGCCGGCGTCGGGGCCGGAACGCTCGGTGCCGGCGACGGGATGGGCGGGGATAAAATGGACGTTGCGCGGCATGTGCGGGCCGACGTCGGCGATCACCGCGCCCTTGACCGAGCCGACGTCGCTCACGATGGCGCCGGGCTTCAGATGCGGCGCGATCGCCTTGGCGACGGCGCCGAAGCTGCCGACCGGCGTGGCGAGGATGATGAGGTCGGCGTCCTTTACCGCGGTGGCGGCGCTGGGCGTGAGCGAATCCGCGAAGCCGAGGCTCTTGGCGGTTTTCAGATGCGCCTTGTTGCGGTCGTGGCCGACAATGTGACCCGCCAGATGGCCGCGCTTGGTGGCGAGCGCGACCGACGAGCCCAACAGGCCGATGCCGAGGATCGCGACCCGGGCGAAGAGAGGCTTCGGCGCCTTCATTTTCGCGCTGCGAACTCGGTCAAGGCGGCGACGACGGCGCGGTTGGCGTCGGCGGGGCCGACGGTGAGGCGCAGATAGTCCGGCAAATCGTAGGCCGCGACGCTGCGCAGGATGAGGCCGCGCTCGGCGAGGAAGTGGTCGGCGTCGTGCGCGGTGCGGCCCTTCTCCTTGCCGAACTTGATAAGCAGGAAATTGCCGACGCTGCTGGGGACTTCGAAGCCGAGCTTGCGGATCTCCGCCGTCAGCCACTCGCGCCACTGTTCGTTGTGCGCGAAATTGGCTTCGAGGTGTTCATGGTCGCGCAGCGCGGCGGCGGCGGCGTTCTGCGACGGCACCGAGACGTTGAAGGGACCCCGAATCCGATTGAGGATGTCGGCGACGCCGGCGGGGCAATAGGCCCAGCCGACACGCAGACCCGCGAGACCATAAATCTTCGAGAAGGTGTGCGTCACCACCACGTTGGGGAAGCTCGAGACCATTTCGAGGCCGGCCTCGTAATCGTTGCGGCGGACGTATTCGGCGTAAGCGGCGTCGATGACCAGCAGCGCGGTCTTGGGCAGGCCGGCGTGGAGGCGGCGGACCTCGTCATGCGGCAGGTAGCTGCCGGTCGGGTTGTTCGGGTTGGCGAGATAGACGAGGCGCGTCTTGGGCGTCACCGCCGCGAGCATGGCGTCGACATCAGCGTGGAGGTTCTTCTCCGGCACCAGGACCGGCGTCGCGCTGTTGGCGAGGGCGGCGATCTTGTAGACGAGGAAGCCGTGGGCGTTGAACATGACTTCGTCGCCAGGACGCAGGAAGGCTTGCGCGACCAGCGTTAGGAGTTCGTCCGAGCCGTTGCCGCAGACGATGCGCGCGGCGTCGAGGCCGTACACTTCGGCGATGGCCTCGCGCAGGATTTTCGCGCTGCCTTCGGGGTAGAGGTCGATGCCGTGGGCGACGGACTGGAACGCCTCGATCGCCTTGGGGCTGGCGCCGAGGGCGGATTCGTTCGACGACAGCTTGATCAGCTTGTGCTTCTCGACGCCTTCGACATGGGCGCGGCCGCCGACGTAAGGGGCGATGTCGAGAATGCCGGGCTTGGGCGTGAGGGTCATGGCGCGGCGTCCTTTGCGGGCAGCGGATTGGCGTAGCAGCCGACGATGGCGATGCGCAGGATGGCGTCGCCGCCCTGCTCCATCAGCACGCCGAGGCGCGCATCGTCGGTCGTGACGAAGCCGGCGATCTCCAGCAGATGCTGGCGCGAGGCGCCGCGGCCGGGATCGCGGGTGACGGCGAGAAGCTTGGACTCGAGGCCGCCCTGTTTGAGGACGCTTTGCAGCTTGGTCAGGCTCAGCGTGTCGCCGGCTTCGAGCAGGAGCAGCGTGGTGTCGTCGCCGCTGGCCTCCAGCTCCTGCGTGCCGATGACGTAGGCCTCGGCTTGCGCGGCGCCGGTGAGCGGCAAGGTGGCGATGATGCGCGGGCCTTTCTGGCCGCTGGGCGTGAGCTGGGCCCACCAGGCGCGGGCGTTCTCGTCGCTCTCCGGCGGCGGCACGACGCCGAACGCGTCGGCGTCGCCGGTGCATTCGTGGACGATGGCGCTGGCGGAGAGATGGCTCTTCATCGCGACGCGCGAGCCGAACAGGCCGCGGGCGAGATCGCGGAACACGCCGGTGCGCTCGGCGGAATAGACATGCACGGTGCGCGACGCGGGTGCGGTGGCGGACATCATCTCGCGCCAGATGTGCAGCAGGCTGGGAAGCGGCAGGGTGCCCTTGTGGCGGGCGGCGAGGCGGCGCAGGCGAACCGCCTGCTGCGCCGGCGAGCTGGCGGGCGCCATCTGGACGCGCTTGATCAGCAGGTCGTGGAGCTTGTCATCCAGCGCGTCGAGCTGGGCCGGGAGGTCCTGAGGCGATATCTTGCGCGGCGGCATTCTTTGCAAATACCCATGAGTTCAATGTGTTAATCCCTGCGGCCGGTGTTGGCGCCGCAAAGGGGCGGTATTGATAAGGGCCGGGGCAGGCAAAATCAAAGCGGACCGTCACAGCGGTTTGACACCGGTGCCCGCCGGCCTTAGCAAAACCGCCCCTGCCGGAGCGCAAACGCGCTCCGAATCGTTTAATTGGCGCGCAATCTTGCGGCGAACCGCGCACACTTCGCCGGATTGCGCTTATGGATACATGGCGAATGGCCGCAACCGGCAATCCCAAATTCCTCCGGCCCGTGACCGCCACGGATGCCGATATCGGCCAGGCGATGCGCTTCGAGACGCCGCTGGTGCTGGATTGCGGCAAGGTGCTGAGCCCGTTCACCGTCGCCTATATGACCTATGGCACGCTCAATGCGGCCAAGAGCAACGCGGTGCTGGTCTGCCATGCGCTGACCGGCGACCAGTTCGTCGCCAGCGACCATCCGCTGACCGGCAAGCCCGGCTGGTGGGACACGATGGTGGGACCGGGCAAGCCGATCGACACCGACCGGTTCTTCGTCGTCTGCGCCAATGTCGTGGGCGGCTGCATGGGGACGACGGGGCCGGCGGAGATCAATCCGGCGACCGGCACGCCCTATGGCCTGGATTTCCCGCTGGTGACGATCCGCGACATGGTGCGGGCGCAGGCGATGCTGCTGGACGCCTTGGGCATCAAGAAGGTGCTGAGCGTGATCGGCGGCTCGATGGGCGGGATGCAGGTCCTGCAATGGGCCGCGAGCTTTCCCGAGCGTGTGGTGTCGGCGGTGCCGATCGCCTGCGCGGCGCGGCATTCGGCGCAGAACATCGCGTTCCACGAGGTCGGACGCCAGGCGATCATGGCCGATCCGGACTGGAAGGGGGGGACGTATCAGTTGCACGGCACGCAGCCCGGCAAGGGCCTGGCGGTGGCGCGCATGGCGGCGCATATCACCTATCTGTCCGAGACCGCGCTGCAACGGAAGTTCGGACGCAACCTGCAGAATCGCGAGCAGATCTCGTTCGGGTTCGGGCCGGACTTCCAGATCGAATCCTATCTGCACCACCAGGGCATGACCTTCGTCGACCGGTTCGATGCCAATTCTTATCTCTACATCACGCGGGCGATGGACTATTTCGACCTCGCCGCCGAACAGGGCGGCACGCTCGCCGAGGCGTTCCGGGGCTCCAAGACGCGGTTCTGCATCATCTCGTTCACCAGCGACTGGCTGTTCCCGACGGCGGAGAACAAGCATGTCGCGCACGCCCTGAACGCGACGGCGGCGACGGTGAGCTTCGTCGAGATCAAGACCGACCGCGGGCATGACGCGTTCCTGCTGGACGAGCCGGAGATGTTCGACACGGTGCGCGGCTTCCTCAATTCCGTCGCGGCGTCGGCCGGCGCATGAGCTTGCGTCCCGACCTGGCGGCGATCGCCGAGATGATTCCGGAAGGCGCCCGTGTGCTCGACGTCGGCTGCGGCGACGGCGCGCTGCTGGAGCATCTGGCCAAGACCAAGAAGGTCGACGGGCGCGGCATCGAGCTGATGCAGCAGAACGTCAACGCCTGCGTGGCGCGTGGATTGCCGGTGATGCAGGGCGACGCGGACACGGACCTCGGCGAATATCCGAGCGCGGCGTTCGATGTCGCGATCCTGAGCCAGACGATCCAGGCGACGTTCAGCCCGCGCGATGTGCTGAATCACCTGCTGCGCATCGGGCGGCGCACGGTGATCTCACTGCCGAATTTCGGACATTGGCGGGTGCGGCTGTCGCTCCTGACGCAAGGACGCATGCCGCGCACCCAGGCGCTGGGCTTCGAGTGGTACGACACGCCGAACATCCATCTGTGCACCATCGCCGATTTCGTGGCGCTGGCGAAGGACAGCGGCGCGGTGATCGAGCGGGCGTTGGCGCTGGACGGTCAGGGCCGCAGCAGCGTGATGCACGCCGATGCGTGGGGGCCGAATCTTCTGGCGGACGGGGCGATCTTCCTGCTGCGCGGGAAGGAATGAGCGGGCGGCCGCAAAGCCGCCCGCCTAAACAGCATCAGTTGGCGCCGAGCAGCGCGAGCACGTTCGAGTAACGCGCGATGCCCTGCTTGTAGAGCTGGTTGGCGCAGAAGCTCTGCGCGCTGTTCGCCTGCTCGCTGGCTGCGAAATAGTTCGGCGAGCTCTTGTTGGCGTCGAGCGCGGCGGACGCTTTCTTCTGCATGTGCAGGCAGCCGACGAAGGTCTCGGGCTCCGAGGCCTGCGCGGCGCCGGCGGCGACGGTCAGGCACAGCGCGGCGGCGGCGAGAGTGGTGAAACGCATGATGTCCTCCTGTTGGTGCCGGTGAAGGGCCGGCGGTTGGCATTTGGGATGTGCTCGGGAAAATTTCCACTCACCGTCGCGTGCGTTGGATTAACGGCCTGACATGCAGAGCCGGATAATTTCGCGGCAAGCCGCGAAAACACTGGCACGTTGCAGCGCACACGGTCTCCACGCATGGGGGATACGCAAAAGTGGTGAGGCTCGTCACTGCTGGAAAACGAAACTAGCGCCGTATGCGACGCAGCGATGACGGAAATATTTACGCGTTAAGGCAGATCGCGCATCGTGGCTGGCGCTTCACGCGCCTTGGACCATTGCGGAACCGTCTTCGCAACGCGCACGGGAACCGCGCCGTAGAACGTCTTGCCCGCCTCGACGATGTGAACGCCGGAAAGCGCCGGGACGATGCGGCGCAATACGCGATCCCATCCCGCGCCGGTGCGCACCAGGCGGCGGCCGCGGAATGGCGGAACGTAGAGCGCGCGATCCCAGGTCAGCGGCTCGAACAAGGCGCCGCGCAGCAGGCGGTCGAGCTCGCCGCGCGAGAACGGACGTCCCACCGCAAAGGGCGAGCGTTCGAGCTGGGCCCACAGGCTGGTGCGGTTGGGGGCGACGAGGAGCAGGCGGCCCTCCGGCGCCAGGACGCGCCAGAGCTGGCGCAGCAGGGGACGCGTCGCGTCGGCGCCTTCGAGGCCGTGCACCACCAGGATACGGTCGAAGAAGGCGTCGGGGAACGGCAGCGCCGCCTCGTCGGCGAGGGCGCTGAGCGGGCGCGACGGCGGCCAGGCGACGACGCCCTGTTGCGCCGGCATCAGCGCGACGACGCGCTCGGCATCGGCCTGGAACGGGCGCAGATAGGGGACGGCGAAGCCGTAGCCGAGGATGCAGCTGCCGCGCGTCGAGGGCCACAGCGTGCGCAGCTGGCGCGCGATGATGCGCCGCGTCAAAAGGCCCAGTGGCGCCTCGTAGAAATCCGCGAGTTCGGCGGCATCCAGCTGCATGACCTTGCGTAGCGCGACGCCGCGTCCGGTTCAATGTGAGCGGGCGGACTGCTAGCGTCCGTGGCGAAGGATGACCCCATGACCGCGCTCCGAATCGAACTCGTCCCCTGCCTGAAAGACAATTACGCCTATCTGGTGCACGACGCCGACGCCGGACTGACGGCGGTGGTCGATCCGTCCGAGCCGGAGCCGGTGAAAGAGGCGCTGGCGCGGCACGGCTGGACGCCGACGCATATCCTCAACACGCATCACCATTTCGACCACACCGGCGGCAACCTGCCGCTCAAGGAGCAGTTCGGCGCCCAAGTGGTCGGGCCGGAGAAGGACCGCGAACGTATTCCGGGGATCGATGTCGGCGTCGGCGAGGGTGCGGCGTGGAGCTTCGGCGCGCGGCAGGTGAAGGTGCTGGAGATTCCGGCGCATACGCGGGCGCATATCGCCTTCGTGTTCGACGATGCGGTGTTCACCGGCGACACGCTGTTCGCGATGGGCTGCGGAAGGCTGTTCGAAGGCACGCCGGCGATGATGTGGGCGAGCCTGTCCAAGCTGATGGCCCTGCCCGACGCGACGCGGGTCTATTGCGGGCACGAATACACGCAGAGCAACGGCCGCTTCGCGCTGACGCTGGAGCCGGGCAACGCCGCGCTGGTGGCGCGGATGAAGGAGGTCGACGCGGCGCGCGCCAGGGGCGCGGCGACGATCCCGTCGACCATTGGCCTCGAGAAGCAGACCAACCCGTTCCTGCGGCCGGGCGTGGCGGAAATCCGCCGGTCGCTCGGCCTGATCCACGCCGACGACGTCGAAGTGTTCGGCGAGATGCGGCGGCGGAAGGATAATTTTTAGGCGCTATTTGTCGCCGTCGTCGTCATCATCGCTGTGGTGATGATGGTGATGGCTGGAATCGTCGTCGCTGTCCTTGTCGTCGTCCTTGTCGGAATCGCCGCTGACGGTGTCGGCGGCGCCGCGGACGACGCTGCCCGCGACATGGGCGGTGGTGCTGACCACCGTGGTGGCGACGCCGACGCCGGCGCTGGCCACGTCGGCCACGACGCAGCCCGACAAGGCAGTGCCCAGAAGGCAGATAACGGCAACCGGCAAGAGCGCGCGCATGGCATATTCCCTTCGACAGAAGTCCTAGTCTCGCACAGAGCCGGTCTCCGAAACATTAACTTTGGCCATGGAGCGCCGGGGCGGGGCGCGATAGGCTGAAGGGAACTCGGGTGGGGGACGTCATGACAGCCTTGCAGCATCTGCCGATCTGGAATTTTTCGATTGCCGGGCTCAGCACCGAGCTGACCATGCTGGGGCTCGCCGTGGTGCTGGGGCTCCTGATGCTCATGATCGGGGCGCGGGCCGGCAATGGGCAGCGCGGCGTGGCGTGGAACGTGGGCCCGCGCGATACGCCGTCGCCGCCGATCGGCGCGGTCGCCGGGCGGCTGGAGCGCGCCACGCGCAATTTCCTGGAGACGTTCCCGTTCTTCGCCGTGGCCGTCGTGCTGTGCACGCTCGCCGGGCGGCACAATTGGGCGACGGTGTGGGGCACGGAAGTGTATCTGGGGGCGCGCATCGTCTACTGGCCGCTTTACGCGTTCGGCGTGCCGGGATTGCGCACCCTGGTGTGGCTGATCGCGACGCTGGCCATCATCCTGCTGCTGGTGGCGCTGTTCTTCCCTCAGATCGGATGAGCCGGACGGATTTTGTCTTCGCGACGCAGATCCATCGCGCCCAGCTGTCGCGCAGCGCCGCGCTGAACCGTGACCTGAAAAAGGTGTGTCTGGCGATCGCGCGCGAGGACGGCGCGGGGCAGCGCTGGGCGAAGGCGCATGGCTATCGCGGCTATACGTCGTATGCGTCGCTCGATGACCTGCCGCTGCGGGCGCCGGAGTTCGGCGTGCTGAAGACATTGCTGGATGCGCAAGTGCGCAAATTCGCGCGCGGGCTGGATTTCGAGATGAAGGGGCGGCGGCTGACGCTCGACAGCCTGTGGATCAACGTGATGGACGAAGGCGGGGTGCATGGCGGGCACATCCACCCGCACGCCGCGATCAGCGGGACGTATTATGTGGCGCTGCCCAAGGGCGCCAGCGCGATCCGGTTCGAAGACCCGCGGTTGCCGCTGATGATGGCGGCGCCGGTGCGCAAGCAGACCGCGCGGCCCCACAACAAGCCGTTCGTCACGGTCGTGCCCAAGCCGGGCATGGTGCTGCTGTGGGAGAGCTGGCTGCGCCACGAGGTGCCGCTGAACGCGGCGCGCGGGCAGCGGATATCGGTGAGCTTCAACTACAGCTGACGAAAGAGATCTTCGGCTTCGGCCCAGTTGGCGACGATGCGTTCGGCACCGGCTTCGGTGAGATGGGCGGCGATGCGGTCCGTCATGTGGGCGCCGCCGCGAAAGCCCCAGACGCGCATGCCGGCGGCGCGGCCGGCGAGAACGCCGTTGACGCTGTCTTCGAGCACGAGGCACTGCGCCGGATCGACGTCGAGCGCCTTGGCGGCGTGCAGGAAAAGATCGGGCGCGGGCTTGGCGTTCGGGACGTGCTCACCGGAATAGACATGCGGCGCGAAAGGATCCCACAGGCCGGTCTTGCGCAGCTTGATGCCGAGACCGCGCACCGTGCTGGAGCTGGCGACGGCCTTGGCATGGCGCAGCGCGGCGATGGCGCGGCGTGCGCCGGGGACTTCGGCGAGGCGCTCGTCGACGGCCTTGGCATAGCGCGCCCGGATGGGGCCCTGGATTTCCTCCGCGATCGGGCGGCCGAGGCGTTCGCGTCCGTCGGCATCGAGCAGCGCATAGAACGCCGTGCTGCTGCGGCCCATGAATTTGACGGTGAATTCGTGCGGATCGTAGTGCAGGCCGATCTCGCCCAGGACGCCAAGCTCGACCTCGCGGGCGATGATCTCGCTGTCCACCAGGACGCCGTCGCAATCGAAGATGACCGCAGAAATCATGGTGCGGAATAAGCGATTCGAACACACGCCGCCAGTCACGAATGCTTTCGGATTCTAACCGGCGAACTCGAAGGCAATCGCGGAGAAGTGGAGCACCGCGGCAACCAGCACGAAAGCGTGCCAGATCGCCTTGTGATAGGGGATGCGCTCGATCACGTAGAACGCGACGCCCGCCGAATAGACGAGGCCGCCGGCGACCAGGAGCCAGAAATCGGTGGTGCCCATCGCGGCGTGCAGCGGCTTGAGCACGGTGACGATCATCCAACCCATGCCGAGATAGAGCGCGAGGCTGAGGATTTCGAAGCGGCGCGGGAACAGGACCTTCATGACGACGCCGAAGCTGGCGGCGAGCCAGATCGCGGTCAGGATGATGCTGCCATAGGGCGCGCCGAGGCGGTTGACGGCGAAGGGGGTATAGGTGGCGGCGATCATGATGAAGATCGCGGCGTGGTCGAAGCGGCGCAGGATCTGCTTGGGCGCGCCCTGCGGGGTGAGATTGTAGGCGGCGGAGAACGAGATCATCGCCAGAAGGCCAGCGCAGTAGACGAAGACGCTGGCGGCGGCGGGCATTCCGGTGACGCGCCACAGGAGCCACAGGCTGGCGTTAATCGCGAACAGGATACCCAGCACGTGCACCACGGCGTCGGCGCGGTGCTCGAATTTCGAATAGATCCGTTCGGCTTTCTCAACGAGGGTCATGACGCTCTATATGGCGATGGCGGCGCGGTTCGTCCATTTGCGCAAGCTTGGCACAGGGTTTTTACGCAAGCCTTAACCGCTAGGGTGGAGGCATCATGGCCGGGCATGGCGGGCACGCGAAACCGGCATTTTGCCGCTCTATCCGCGGGCCTGTAAGGCGATTTGCGAAAGATTGCGGGAGGATGGCATGCGCCTGCTGGCCGGATTGCTGGGACTTGCCCTGAGCGCCTCGCCGGCGCTGGGCGCCGATGCGTTGCCGGTGCACGTGATGATCGTCGGCGGGTTCCATATGAGCAATCCGGGGCGCGACCTGCACAACGTCGCGGTCGACGACATGCTGTCGCCGGCGCGGCAGGCGCAGATCGTGGCGGTGACGGACGCGCTGGCGCGCTTCAAGCCGACGGCGGTGGCGGCGGAATGGCCGGCGGATGTCGCGGCGCAGCGTTACGCCGATTACCGTGCCGGGACACTGGCGCCGTCGCACAACGAGGTGGTGCAGCTGGGTTTCCGGCTCGCGGCGGCGGCGGGGCTCGACACGTTTTACGGCATCGATGTCGATGGCGAGTTTCCCTACGACGCGGTCGAGGCGTATGCCACGGCACATGGCCAGCACGCCTGGCTGGATGGCGCGAATGCGGACGTCGCGACGCTGGTGCGCAAACAGGACGATCTCTTGCGGACCGGCACGGTGGCGGCGACGCTGCGCTTCCTCAACGATCCGGCGCGGCTGGCGGGCGACAACGCCTTCTACCGCACCATGCTGCATGTCGGCGGCGGCACGGCGCAGCCCGGAGCGGATTTGCTGACGGCGTGGTATCGGCGGAATTTCCTGATCTGCGCCAATATCGTGCAGCTCGCCAGGCCGGGCGACCGGATCGTGGTGTTCTATGGCTCGGGGCATGCGTTCCTGCTGCGCCAATGCGTCCGCGAGATGCCGGGATTCGCGCTGGCCGAGCCCAACGATTATTTGCCGCGCTGAACGTCCCGGTATTCAATGCCGCCGAAGCTTCGGCGGTGGGATGGATGCGCAAGATCTGGCTTTGGAGTGTGGCGTTCGCGCTGACATGCGGCGCGGCGCAGGCGGGGAGTTATGGCGCGCCGCCGCCGGATCTGAACGCCAAGCTCGACAGGCTGGTGCGCAGCTATCCCGACTTTCTCGCCAGCCATGACGACAAATGGCTGGTGCTGAAGGACGGGCGTAAATTCGCGATCTCCGACGGGCGGACCGACAAGAGCTTCGACCAACTGGTCGAGCATGCCGATGTCGACGACATGTTCTATGCCGCCTATCCGGCAGGCGCCGACGCGGTGGCGCCGGCGGAGAATTTCGATCCGGGGCGGGTGCGGTTCGAGCCCTTGTTCAACGCGATGTATGGCGACTGCGACCGCGGCGAGGTCGAGCCCAAGATGCGCTCCATCGCCTGGCTGCCCAAGCATGGCGGCGGGCATGTCTCGATCACCACCGCGAACGGGGTCGACAAGGCGCTGGAGGCGGTGGTCGCCGAGCTCGACCAATTGCCCGACCGCTTCCTCAAATACCTCGTGCCGAACTCGGGGACCTACAATTGCCGCAAGATCGCGGGCTCGACCTCACGCTCGGTCCATGCCTGGGGCGCGGCGATCGACATCAACAGCGCCGCGTCGGATTACTGGCGCTGGTCGGGCAAGGGCTGGCACAACCGCATCCCGATCGAGATCGCGCGCGTGTTCGAGCGCCACGGCTTCATCTGGGGCGGCCGCTGGTATCACTACGACACGATGCACTTCGAATATCGGCCGGAACTGCTTCAGTAACCGCCGCCATTGCCATCCGAATCGCCGAGCGTGACCACGACATAGTCGCCGTGATGGTGGCTGCGGTAGATGTCGACATGGATCATGACGTTGCTGTTGACGATGCGATTCAGCACGCCGGAATCGGAATTGCCGTCGTTCAGCATGCGCTCCAGCGTGGCGCGGTTTTCGGCGCTGGCGAAGTAGTCGTCGCTCTCGTCGCCGCGGTCGCGGATGCCGAATTTGTGGTAGTTGGCGCGGTCCTGGCGGATGATCGCGGCGGCCGAGGTCAGCCGTTCGCCGTTGGAATTGTAGTGGTCGGCGCGGCCGAGCCAGGCATTGTAGCTGCCGATCAGATCGGCGGCGGCGGCCGGCGATGCGGCGGCCAGGACAAGGCCGAGCGCGAGAAGCGATGTGCGGATCATGGGCATTCCCCTTATGGTGCGCGAAGCGTCAGCACCCATCATGGTCTTTTGGCGCCGCTGCGCCAATACGCTAGTCTGACGGCATTCGCGAGGGACCATGGACGAAGACGACCTGCCGCCACAGCCGGAGCAAGGCGATACCGGATTTGCCGGCGCCCTGGGCCAGACCTTTTCCGGTTTCGTGTTCATCGCCCTGTTTCTGCTGGCGGCCGGCGCCATCGTCTATGCGGCCATCCGCTGGCTGTAGCGCGTTGCGCAGTGGCACCGCGTGCCGCGATGGCCTAACCTGGGCGGCGGGCAGACGCACGGGAGGGCGGCATGAACGCGGCAGCATTCGGTTCGGTGGAAGTCCAGATGTTGTGGTTGAGCATCTATCTGGGCATCGCCCAGTTGCTGCTCGCCACCGTGTTCAGCGTGCTGACGCGCGGATTGCCCTGGGGCGTGGGCGCGCGCGACGCGCCGCCGCCGCCGCTGGGCACGACGGGCGCGCGGCTCGAGCGCGTCTTCAAGAATTTCCTCGAGACCTTCGTGTTCTTCGCCGCCGCGGTGCTGATGGCGCAGTCGCTGGGTCGGCACACGCCGATGATGGCACTGGGGGCGCAGATCTATTTCTGGGCGCGCGTCGCCTATGTGCCGGTCTATGCCTTCGGCATTCCGTTCCTGCGCACGCTGCTGTGGGCTGCGTCGTTGATCGGCATCGGCATGGTGATGCGCGGGATCTGGCCGGGGCTTTAAAGAAGTACCGCTGTCATCCCGGCCGAGCGCAGCGAAAGGACGCGGATAACAGCGGAGATGAGGAACCATTGTTCCTTGTTGTGCCGAGAACATTTCATGAACTAGAGTGCTTCCATGGCGCTCAACATCCTGGAAAAGCTCGAAATTCTTGCGGACGCGGCGAAGTATGACGCGTCTTGCGCCTCATCGGGCGGGGCCAAGCGCAACGCACGGGGCGGCGGGATCGGGTCCGTCACTGGCGCCGGCATTTGCCATTCCTATACGCCGGACGGGCGCTGCGTTTCGCTGCTGAAAATTCTGCTGACGAATTTCTGCATCTATGACTGTGCCTATTGCGTCAGCCGGCGGTCGAGCAATGTGAAGCGCGCGCGCTTCACCGTGGACGAGGTGGTGACGCTGACGCTCGATCTCTACCGGCGCAATTGCATCGAGGGGCTGTTCCTGTCGTCGGGCATCGTGCGCAGCGAAGACGATACGATGGAAGACCTCGTGCGCGTGGCCAAAACGCTGCGCGAGGTGCACGGCTTTCGCGGCTATATCCATCTGAAGACGATTCCAGGGGCGAGCGAGGCCTTGCTGCGCGACGCCGGTATTTACGCCGACCGGTTGTCGATGAACATCGAGCTGCCGTCGGACCGCTCGCTGCAAACCTTTGCGCCGGAGAAATCGGTCGTCAGCATCAAGCGCGGGCTGGCGGTGACGCGCAGCGGGATCGAGGCGGCGGCGCCGCAGAAGCGCGCGGCGTCGGGCGAGATCCGCAAAGCCAAGGCGCCGAAGTTTGCGCCGGCGGGGCAATCGACGCAGATGATCGTGGGCGCCGACGGCGCGGACGACGCGACGATTTTGGGCGCGAGCGCGAATCTGTATGCGAGCTATGCGCTCAAGCGCGTCTATTACTCGGCGTTCAGCCCGACGGGGCATCCGTCGGCGGCGCTGCCGCACCAGGCGGCGCCGCTGCTGCGCGAGCACCGGCTGTATCAGAGCGACTGGCTGTTGCGGTTCTATGGCTTTGCGCTCGACGAGGTGCAGAGCGCGATGCCGGACGGGATGCTGGATCTGTCGATGGACCCCAAGCTCGCCTGGGCGCTGGCGAACCGGGCGCGCTTTCCGGTCGACGTGAACACCGCCGACCGCGAGAGCCTTTTGCGCGTGCCCGGGTTCGGGACGCGGGCGGTGGACAAGATGATCGCGTCGCGTAGGAGCGGCGCGCTGCGGCTCGACGACATCAAGCGGTTGAGCAATGGGCTGACGCGGGCGCGACCGTTCATCGTGACGCCGGATTGGCGGCCGGCGATGCTGGATGCGGCGCGGCTGAAGGAGCGGATGGCGCCGGCGCCCAAGCAACTGGCGCTGTTCTGATGTACGCAATGCGGCTGGCGCCCGATGCCGACGAAGCAGCGTTCAAGGATGCGGCGCGGCGGCTGCTCGCCAACGCGATCCCGCCCAGCGAGGTGCTGTTCGGGCATGGCGGCGGCATTCTGTTCGACGAGGTGCCGGCGGCGAAGGATGGCGCGGCGGTGACGGTGCCGCGGGCGTTTGCCGAGTTGCTGCATGATGCGGTGCTGCACAGCGCGGCGGATCGGTTCGCGTTGCTCTATGACGTGCTGTGGCGGATGCAGCAGGGGGCGCGCGATCTGTGCTCGCGGGCGTCCGATCCGAAGGTGTCGCGGCTTGGCACCTATGTTCGCAATGTGCGGCGCGACATCCACAAGATGCATGCCTTCGTGCGGTTTCACGAGAAGGCGAGCGAGGACGGGCCGCTGTTCGTCGCGTGGTTCGAGCCGCAGCATTATGTGCTGCGCCGCGCGGTGCCGTTCTTCGCCGACCGGTTCGCCAACATGCGCTGGCTGATCGCGACGCCGCAGGGCACCGCGTCGTGGGATTGCAAGACGCTGGCGTTCGGGCCGGCGATGCCCAAGCCGGAAGGGCTTGAGGACACTGTGCTGTCGGGGCTGTGGCGGACCTATTACCGCACGATCTTCAATCCGGCGCGGGTGAAGGTGAAGGCGATGACCAAGGAGATGCCCAAGCATTATTGGCGCAACATGCCGGAGACGGCGCTGATCGCCGATCTTTTGCAGGAGGCCCCGGGGCGCGTCGCGGCGATGGACCGCGATGCCGACCGCGCGCCGCGCTTTGCCGCCAAGGCGGCGCCGGAGCGGGTGGCGGATGTCGTGCCGAAGCTGCCGCTCGACGCGCTGCGGCGCGAAGCGGCGGGGTGCACGCGCTGTGCGCTGCACAGCTTCGCGACGCAGGCGGTGTTCGGCGAAGGGCCGGAGGATGCCCAGATCGTTCTGGTGGGCGAGCAGCCGGGCGACCAGGAGGATCTGGCGGGCAAGCCGTTTGTCGGACCGGCGGGGCAGTTGCTCGACCGGGCGCTGGCGGAAGCGGGGATCGAGCGCGACAAGGTCTACATCACCAACGCGGTGAAGCATTTCAAGTTCGAACCGCGCGGCAAGCGGCGCATCCATGCCAAGCCGAACGCCGGCGAGGTCACGGCGTGCAAATGGTGGCTGACGCGCGAAATGGCGGCGGTGGCGCCCAAGTTCATTGTGGCGCTGGGCGCGACGGCGGCGCAGGCGCTAAGCGGGCAAGCGGTGGCGGTGACCAAGATGCGCGGGCGCGAGGTGCCGCTGAAGGGGACGCGCGGGCTGATCACGGTGCATCCATCTTATCTGCTGCGCCTGCCGGACGCGGCGGCGCAGGCGGCGGAGTACGCGAAATTCGTAGCGGATTTGCGGCTGGCGAAGGAGCTTTGTGCGCGGGCAGCATGAAGCGTTGTGCGATCTGGGATTTTTCTGGATCACCTCTCCATCGTCATGGCCGGGCTTGTCCCGGCCATGACGATGAGAGGGGTTGAGATTTCCAAAGCCAAAACGCGCTAGTCTCGCGCCCATGCGCGAAGCCTACAGCTACCGCTCCGATCCCAACGTGCCGGCCTTCGCCGACGACAAGCCGGTGATCATCTTCGATGGGCAATGCGTGTTCTGCTCGGCCTGGGCGCGTTTCGTGCTGCGCGTCGATCGGCGGCACCGCTATCGCCTGCTGCCGGCGCAAGCGGCGCTGGGGCGCGCGCTGTACCGGCATTACGGCCTCGATCCGGAGTACTATGAGACCAACATCCTGCTGAAGGACGGGCGCGCCTACTTCAAGGCGGACGGGTCGATCCGCATGGCGCAGGGGCTGGGCTTTCCGTGGTCGGCGGCGGTGGCGGCGCGGCTGTTGCCGGCGCGCTGGCGCGAGGGGCTGTACGATCTCGTAGCGCGCAACCGCTTCCGCATCTTCGGGCGCAGCGATGTGTGCTATGCGCCGCGGCCGCAAGACCGGGACCGGTTCCTGGCATGAAGACGGTCCTGATCGTCGGCGGGTACGGCACGTTCGGCGGGCGGCTGGCGCGGCTGCTGGCGGAGGACGGGCGCGCCGCGGTCGTGGTGGCGGGACGGTCGCGCGCGGCGGCGGAGGCATTCTGCGCGAACAGCGCGATGCGCGGCGTGGCGCTGGACCGCGACGGCGATGTCGAAGGCGTGCTGAAAAGCGTGGCGCCGGATATCGTGATCGATGCCAGCGGGCCGTTCCAGGTTTATGGCGCGGCGCCGTATCGTGTGGTGGCGGCGTGCCTGGCATTGGGCATCTCCTATATCGATCTCGCCGATGGATCGGATTTCGTCACGCGCATCGCGGCGTTCGATGCGGCGGCGAAGGCGCGCGGCGTGTTCGTGCTGTCGGGCGCCAGCACGTTTCCGGCGCTGAGCACCGCGGTGCTGCGGGCGTTGACACGCGGCTGGCGAAGCGTCGAGAGCATCGAGATGGGGATTGCGCCGTCGCCTTACGTCGATCTGGGGCGCAGCGTGATCGGGGCGATTGCGAGCTATGCCGGCAAACCCGTGCCGGTGCTTCGCGATGGCGCGGTGGCGGCGGGCACGGGATTGATCGACGCGCGGCGCCTTACCGTGGGCGCGCCGGGGATGCTGCCGCTAAAGCGCCGGCGCTTCACGCTGGCGGATGTGCCGGATCTGCGGCTGGGGCGGCCGGGCTTGCGCGACATCTGGGCCGGCGTGGGAACGCTGCCGGCGATCACGCATCGGGGGCTCAGCGCGGCAAGCTGGCTGGTGCGATGGGGCTTGCTGCGGTCGCTGACGCCGCTCGTGCCGCTGATGCACTGGGTGGCGACGCATCTGCGCTGGGGCGCGCATCGCGGCGGGATGGTGGTGACGGCGCGGGGCGGCGACGCGGACGGTGCCGCGATCGTGCGGGCCTGGCACTTGGTGGCGGAAGGCGATGACGGGCCGTTCGTGCCGGTGATGGCGGCGGCGGCGATCGTCGGCAAAGTATTGGATGGCATAGCACCGGCGCCGGGGGCGCGGGCGGCGCTGGATGCGCTCAGCCTCGAGGATTTTGCGCCGCTGTTCGCGCGGCGGGCGATCCGCACAGCGATGCACACGCGGATGCCGGAGAGCCTGCCGCTCTATCGCCGGTTTCTTGCCGAAGCGTGGGACGAACTCCCGCAAGCGATCCGCGCGATGCATGACGGCGTGGCGCGGGCGCAGGGGTTGGCAGAGGTGACGCGCGGGCGCGGCGTGCTGGCGCGGATCGCGGCGGCGCTCATGGGCTTTCCCAAAGCCGGGCGCGACGTGCCGGTCGAGGTCACATTCGCGGCGAAGGCGGGGCGCGAGACCTGGACGCGGCGCTTTGCGGGCCGTGCGTTTTCCAGCGTGCAATATGCCGGGCGCGGGCGTTGGGAGGGGCTGCTGTGCGAGCGGTTCGGCGCGCTGACCTTCGGGCTGGCGCTGGTGACGGGCGGCGGCCGGCTGCGGCTGGTGGTGCGGCAATGGTCGGTGTTCGGCGTGCCCCTGCCCGCGTTTCTCGCGCCGGTGGGCGAGACGTTCGAGAGCGTCGACGATGCGGGGCGGTTCTGCTTTCACGTCGAGATCGGCTTTGCGTGGACGGGGTTGGTCGTGGGCTATCGCGGCTGGCTGGTGCCGCACCAAATCGGCGCTGGCGCGTTTGCTGACGATGGCCAGGCACACCCACGGTGAACCAGACCTCTTCTCAGCCGCAGTTCCAAAGGAATCGCTGAGCACGCTGCGGCGCGCCGCGGCGGAATGCACGCGCTGCGACCTTTACCGCCACGCGACCCAGACGGTGTTCGGCGAAGGACCGGCGGAGGCGCGGATCGTGCTGGTGGGCGAGCAGCCGGGCGACCAGGAAGACCTCGCCGGCAAGCCGTTTGTCGGACCGGCAGGGCAATTGCTGGATCGCGCGCTGGAGGAGGCCGGGATCGAACGCGCCAAGACGTATGTCACCAACGCCGTGAAGCATTTCAAGTTCGAGCCGCGGGGCAAGCGGCGCATCCATGCCAAGCCGAATGCCGGCGAGATCAGCGCCTGTCGATGGTGGCTGGAGCGCGAACTGGTCTCGCTCAAACCGCGCGTCGTGATCGCGCTCGGCGCGACGGCGGCGCAGGCGCTGAGCGGACGTGCCGTCGCGGTGACGAAGCTGCGCGGGCGCGAGACCGAGCTGATGGGCGTGCGCGGGCTGATCACGGTGCATCCGTCCTATCTGCTGCGCATTCCGGACGCGGACGCCAAGGCGGCGGAATATGAGCGGTTCGTCGCCGATCTGCGGCTGGCGAAGAAACTCGCGGGCTGAGAGCGGCCCAAGTTTTTCCCAAGTTTTTCGTCAGGCGGGCGCAAACACTTTGCGGGTCAGGGCGTGTGACATCTCCAGCGTCAGACACAGGAGAGTTTCATGTCCAACATCGTTGCCGGTCACAAAACCTCTTCGGTCAAGCTTTTCGGGTTGCCGCTCTACGACATCGCGCTGCGGCCCGACCCCGCGACCGGGCGCAGCCACGCGCGCGGCGTCCTCGCCATCGGGCGCGTGGCGGACGGGATCGTCGCGATCGGCGTGGTGGCGCGCGGGCTGATCGCGGTCGGCGTGGTGAGCCTCGGGCTGCTGTCGGCGGGCGTGGTGTCGCTGGGCGTGGCGGCGGCCGGCGTGGTCAGCGTCGGCGCCTTGGCGGACGGCGCGGTCGCCGTGGGCTGGCACGCGACGGGCGTGGTGGCGCGGGGCGCCCAAGTGCAGCGGGTGACGCTGCCGCGCTAGGCGGCCACCAGCGCTGGGGCCGCTCGGGCGCCGGAGCGCGCGATCTTGATCATTGTTTTTCGGAATCGCGGCGGGCGCCCATCCCGACCGGCGCTGGGACGCCCGGACGGCTCAATGATGCGCGGCGTGGTCGTGCGCGGCACGGGCGTCGCGGTCGTGCTGGTTGGCGAGATGCCGCCCCACGATGCAGCCGCCGATGGCGCCCAGTACCGCGTGGTGGTGCGCATAGTGACCGGCGATGGCACCGACGACGGCGCCTTTGAGGCAGCCTCTGGCTTCGGCTTCGCTCGTGACGAGGGTCGTGGCGGCAGCAATGAGCGCCAACGCGGCAATGGTGCGCTTCATGGGAGACCTCGGCGGTGTTGCGAGGAGAGATGTGGGGCGTGACGCGAGGGATTCAATGGTGAGCTTCAAACAAGCAGACGAGCGGGCAAAAACATCCCTCTACCCCGAAGTGGGGCGAGGGTTCTGTTAGAATGATTGTCCAGACCAACACCCGCCGAGCACCTGGGTCCCCTTCCCTCGCGCGCAGCTTTCGCCGCGCGCTCGCCGGGGATGACAGCGGTGCTTAGTTGTCGAGGAAGCTCCGCAGCTTCCGTGACCTGCTCGGGTGCTTCAGTTTGCGCAGGGCCTTAGCTTCGATCTGGCGGATACGCTCTCGCGTCACGCTGAACTGCTGGCCGACTTCTTCCAGCGTGTGGTCCGTGTTCATGCCGATGCCGAAGCGCATGCGGAGGACGCGTTCTTCGCGCGGCGTCAGCGTGGCCAGGACGCGGGTCGTCGTTTCGCGCAGGTTTGCCTGGATCGCGGCGTCGATGGGGAGGATCGCGTTCTTGTCTTCGATGAAGTCGCCGAGATGGCTGTCTTCTTCATCGCCGATGGGCGTTTCGAGGGAGATCGGCTCTTTCGCGATCTTGAGGACCTTGCGGACCTTTTCGAGCGGCATCGCGAGGCGCTCGGCGAGCTCTTCCGGCGTCGGCTCGCGGCCGATTTCGTGGAGCATCTGGCGGCTGGTGCGGACCAGCTTGTTGATCGTCTCGATCATGTGGACCGGGATACGGATCGTACGCGCCTGGTCGGCGATCGAGCGGGTGATCGCCTGGCGGATCCACCACGTCGCATAGGTGCTGAACTTGTAGCCGCGGCGGTACTCGAACTTATCGACCGCCTTCATCAGGCCGATATTGCCTTCCTGGATCAGGTCGAGGAACTGCAGGCCGCGGTTGGTGTATTTCTTGGCGATCGAGATCACGAGGCGCAAATTGGCCTCGATCATCTCCTTCTTGGCGACGCCGCTTTCGCGCTCGCCCTTCTGCACCGTCTGGACGTTGCGGCGGAATTCGCTGACCGACTGGCGCGTCTCCTGCGCCAGGGTCTGCATGTCGTCGCGCAGGGCGTTGATCTTGTCGCGCTCGTCCTGGACGAAATCCTTCCAGCCCATGCGGCTGAGACGGCCGACGCGGCGCGCCCAATGCGGGTCGAGCTCGTTGCCGAAATGCTCCTTGAGGAAATCCTCGCGCGCGACGCCGTGCGCCTCGGCGAGACGCAGGAGCTTGCCTTCGAGCGACACGAGACGGCGGTTGATGCCGTACATCTGGTCGACGAGGGCTTCGATGCGGTTGTTGTTGAGCTTGAGGCCCTTGACGAGATCCATCGTCTCGTTTCGCAGCTTCTTGAAGCGGCGTTCCTGCCCCGTCGACAGCTCGTCGCTGGCGAGCGCGGCTTCGACCGAGGCGTCCTGGAGACGGCCGAGCTTCTTGTAGAGGTTCGCGATGGCGTCGAGCGCCTCGAGCACCTGCGGCTTGAGCGAGGCTTCCATCGCGCTGAGCGGCAGATTGCCTTCGTCGTCGAAATCGTCGCCGTCCTGCGAGTCGCCGGACGCCGAGGCTTCGCCATTGCCTTCGCCTTCTTCGCCGTCGGCTTTCGGTGCCGGGGCGGGCTTCGGAGGTGCGGGCGGCTTGGGCGGCGCCGGCGGCGGCGCGGTGCCGTTGATCTGCGCCAGATGCGCGGCGCTGGAGGCGGCCTGCGCCGCGGCGGCGGCCTGGCCTTCGGGGCCGACGGCATACATCGCTTCGAGATCGATGATGTCGCGCAGGAGGACCTTGCCCTCGTTGAGCTCGTCGCGCCACACGGTGAGCGCCTCGAAGGTCAGCGGGGATTCGCACAGCGCGCCGATCATCAGCTCGCGGCCGGCCTCGATGCGCTTGGCGATGGCGATTTCGCCTTCGCGGCTCAGCAGCTCGACGCTGCCCATCTCGCGCAGATACATGCGCACCGGATCGTCGGTGCGGTCATATTGCTCGGCGCCGGTCCCGGTCTTGGCGACGACTTCCTTGGAGCCTTCGGCGACGGCGGGGAGATTTTCGTCGCCGCCCTCTTCCTGCTCTTCGCTCTCGATGACGTTGATGCCCATCTCGTTGAGGAGGGACATCGTGTCTTCGATCTGCTCGGACGAGACCTTGTCCGACGGCAGGACCTTGTTGAGCTCGTCATAGGTGACGTAGCCGCGGGTCTTGGCCTTGGCGATCATCTTGCGGACCTGGGCGTCCGACATGTCCAGCAGCGGCGAGTCGGCGTCGCCGGGGGTCTCTTCGCCGGGCTTGCCCTTGGCGGAGGCTTTCAGCGGCGCCTTGGCATTGGCTTTGGCGGTGGGCTGAGGCGCGGGGGCCTTGGCGCCCGGCTTGACGGCGGCAGCGGCCTTCGCGGCCAGCTTGGGATCGGGCTTGGAATCGGCTTTGGATTTGGCGGCCGGGGCTGCCTTAGCGGCAGCTTTCGCGGCGACGACTGGCTTGGCAACGGGCTTCGCGGCCGGCTTGGCCGCGGCGGAAGGCTTCTTGACGGGCGCCGGCTTGGCCGGAGCGTGCTTTTTCACTGGTTTTGCCTGCTTTTTGTTCGCTGTCTTGGTCGGCACGTGCGCATTCCGTCGAAAAAGGGCCCCTATATAGAGGCGAGTGAGTCCGCTTTTTGCCAAGGCCGATGGCCCGTGCGGCGAGAGACTGTCTTTTCCGATCCGAACGCGACCCGCCTTCCGGGCTCACATCGTTTCGTCTTCGGTCCGGAAACGCTCTCGCGCCTGTTCCGGGCTCCGGCTTGCCTGTTCGAGAAGCGTGCCGGCGGATTTGAGAAAGAGGGTGTCGGCATCCTCGGCGGCGTCCGCCGGGTCCGAGCCGCCTGCCGCACCCTTCAGGCGCGCGACAAGTTCGTCCATTCCCAGACGGATCAGATGGTTCTCAAACCCCTGTTTTTCAAGGCTGGAGCCGGAGGCGGCGAGGTTTAGAAGCTGGTGGCGCAACCTGTCAAGTTGCGGGTCGGAAAAGGCGATTTCGGCGAGCACCTCGCCATGGCGGGCGGCGAGGTCGGGCTCGGCCATCAGGAGGCGGGCGAGTTCCATTTCGTGCATCTTGCGGGCGCCGGCCCGGCCGGACACCACCAGCAGGCTGGCCCGGACGGCGGCGCCGACGCTCTGGTCGGAACCGACGGCGGGGCGGCCGCGCTCGAAATTGCGGCTGTTCTTGTCGAAGGGCTTGCGGGGTTGCCAGTCGCGCTTGGGCGCCGGGGCGCGGCGCTTGAAGGTGTCGAACACCTTCTGGTCGAAGTCGCGGCGGTAATAGTCGGCGATGGTGGTGTCGCCGATCGCGCTGACGATCTCGCGCAGGCTGCGCTCGAGGCCGGCGCGGCGTTCGGGTGTCGAGAAATCCTTGCCCTCGGTCTCGACCCGCCACAGGACCTGGGACAACGGCAGCGCGGCGTCGAGGATCTTCTTCATCGCGGCGGGACCGTTGGCGCGCAGGAACGAGTCCGGATCTTCTCCGGTGGGCAGGAACGCGAAGCGCAGCGAGTGGCCGGCCTGCAGCATCGGCAGCGCGAGGCGCGCGGCGCGGTGCGCGGCGCGCAAGCCGGCCTCGTCGCCGTCGAAAGAGAGGATCGGCTCGGGCGCGGTGCGCCACAGAAGCTGAAGCTGGTCCTCGGTCAGCGCGGTGCCGAGCGGCGCCACGGCGTAATCGAAGCCGCCGCGCACCAGCGCGATGACATCCATATAGCCTTCGGCGACGACGATGCTCTGCGCCTTGATCGCGGCGGGGCGCGCGGTGGCGAAATTGTAGAGCAGCTGGCCCTTGGAATAGAGCGTGCTCTCGGCGGTGTTGATGTATTTGGGCTTGGCGTCGGGCGAGAGACCGCGACCGCCGAACGCGATGACGCGGCCGCGCGGATCGGTGATCGGGAACATCAGGCGGTCGAAGAAGAAGTCGCGCGGGCTGCGGCCGTCTTGCGCCGGGCGCACGACGCCGGCGGCGACCATGTCGTCGACGGTGATGTTCCTGGTCTTCAGATGCTCGATCAGCGCGACATTCCCGCTGGGCGCGTAACCGAGGCGGAATTTCTTGGCGACCTCGCCGTTGAGGCCGCGCGATTTCAGGTAGTCACGCGCCTGCGCGCCGGCGGGCGCGCGCAACTGGTCTTCGAAGAAGGCGCAAGCCGCTTCGACGATGTCGTAGAGGGATTTCTTCTTTTCTTCGCGGGCTTCTTCTTCCGGCGTCCATTTGGGGAGCTCGACACCGGCCTCGCCGGCGAGGCGCTCGACGCTTTCGGGGAACGACAGGCCTTCGGTTTCCATCAGCCAGCGGAAGGCGTCGCCGCCCTTGCCGCAGCCGAAGCATTTGTAGGTGCGGCGCTCGTTCTCGACCTTGAAGCTGGGGGATTTCTCGGCGTGGAACGGGCAGCAGCCCCACATCACGCGGCCCTTGCGGGTGAGCTTCACCCGGCGGCTCACGAGCTGGACGATGTCCGTCCGGCGCAGGATTTCGTCGAGGAGGTGGGGGCCGTAGCGCATGGGGGTAATGTAGGTATTCGGGGCGCGGGAGTCTCATCCAGCGGAACAACGCGGCTGTGAGTTGTCTCTCCCAAGGGAACAGGAACTTCGTTTTCCTCCCCCGTTTACGGGGGAGGTGCCGAGCGACAGCGAGGCGGAGGGGGCGGCAGCCCCGCGCCGGCGCGGGGCGGCTCCCCCCTCCGTCACGCCCGTGAAGTACGGGCGCGCCACCTCCCCCGTAAACGGGGGAGGACAAAACGGGCGGTGCGCCGCTCGCTTACTTCCCGCCGAGCGTCTGTTTCACCACGGCTCCGGCTTTGCCGAAGTCCATTTGGCCGGCGTAACGCTCTTTGAGCGCGGCCATCACCTTGCCCATGTCTTTCAGGCTCGTGGCGCCGGTGTCGGCCACCACCGCGGCGACGGCGGCGGCGGTTTCGTCGGCGCTCATCTGCTGGGGCATGAATTCGCGGATCAGGGTGATTTCGTCGCGCTCGTTCTGCGCCATCTCGGGGCGGCCGCCGGCGTCGAAGGCGGCGACGGAATCCTCGCGCTGCTTGATCATCTTGGCGAGCAGGCCGAGCAGCTCGTCGTCGCCGAGCAAATCGCGGCTGTCGGCGGTGCGGGCGGCGATGTCGCGGTCCTTGATCGCAGCATTGATGAGACGCAGCGTGCCCAGGCGCTTGGCGTCCTTGGCCTTCATCGCCTCTTTCACCGCGTCGTTGATCCGCTCGCGCAGGCCCATGGTTCGTGCTTCCCGTTGGAGAGGGCGCAATCTAGCCCGCGCGCGGCACTTTGCCAACCGATTGAAAAGCATGAGGAAAATAGCTGTCGCAAAAGCTTGACCCAAAGGAGTCGCGTCCCTATTTTCCGCCAAATCCAAACAGGCTCTCCCATGTCCGATGCATCGTCCGCCGCCGCCGCAACGCCGGCGGGCGCGTTGGTGCGCGGCAGGCTGGTGCTGGCCGACGGCACGGTGTTCGAGGGCCAGGCGTTCGGCGCCGCCACCGAGGCGGCCGGCGAGGTCTGCTTCAACACCGCGATGACGGGCTATCAGGAGATCCTGACCGATCCGTCCTATGCCGGGCAGATCGTGTGCTTCACCTTTCCGCATATCGGCATCGTCGGAACGAACGCCGAAGACATCGAGTCGCTGACGCCGGTGGTGCGCGGGCTGATCGTGCGCGCCGACGCGGAGCATCCGTCGAACTACCGCGCCATGGCGGCGCTGGACCGCTGGCTGCGCAAGCACAACATTCCGGCGCTGGCGGGGATCGATACGCGGGCGCTGACCAATCGCATCCGCGAGCGCGGCATGCCGCATGGCGCGATCACGCGCGGCGACGTGGCCTCGGGGCTGACGGCGGCCAAGGCGTTCGGCGGGCTGGAAGGACTCGACCTCGCCAAGGAGGTCACCTCCAAGCAGACCTATAAATGGCGCGAGATGCCGTGGGCGTGGAACGCGGGCTATGGCGAGCTGCCGAGCCCAAGCTGGCGCGTGACGGTGGTCGATTTCGGCGTGAAGCGGAACATGCTGCGGCTGCTGGCAGGGCTGGGCGCGGATATCACCGTGGTGCCGGCGCAGGCGACGGTGGACGAGGTGCTGCGGCACCAGCCGGATGGCGTGCTGCTGTCCAACGGGCCGGGCGATCCGGCGGCAACGGGGAGCTACGCAATCCCGACCATCAAGGGCGTGATCGACGCCGGCGTGCCGGTTTTCGGGATTTGCCTCGGGCACCAGATGCTGGGGCTCGCGCTGGGCGGGCAGACGAAAAAGATGGCGCAGGGCCATCACGGCGCCAACCATCCGGTGAAGGACCTGACGACCGGCAAGGTCGAGATCGTGTCGATGAATCACGGCTTCACGGTGGACGCGGCGACACTGCCGAAGGGCGTGAAAGAGACGCATGTCTCGCTGTTCGACGGCAGCAATTGCGGCATCGCGGTCGAAGGCAAGCCGGTTTTCAGCGTGCAGTATCATCCCGAGGCCTCGCCGGGGCCGATGGACAGCCACTATCTGTTCGACCGCTTCGCGGCGGCGGCGAAGCGCGGAAAATAAGCCATGTCGAAAGCCCCGCTGAAGATCGACCTCATCGCCGCGGCGGCCAAGCTGACGGCGTCGGGCCAGGCGTCGGTGTCGCTGTTCCAGCATGGCGACGCGAATTTGCTTTTGTTCGTGCCGACCGACCAGGATACCCAGCAGGCGCACAAGCGCGACGAGCTCTACATCGTCCAGGCGGGGCAAGGCATCTTCAAACGCGGCGGCGACACGGTGCGCTTCGACGCCGGCGACGTGCTGTTCGTGCCGGCCGGCGTGCCGCACCGCTTTGCGAGCTTTTCCGCGGAGTTCAAGGCCTGGGTCCTGTTCTTCGGCCCCGAAGGCGGCGTGAAAAACGATTAAGACCTACCCTCCCCTTGAGGGAGGGTCGAAAAATCGGAGCGTAGCGGAGATTTTTCGGGGAGGGGTCCGCGAGCGAAGCGAGCGCCTGCGCCGGACCCCTCCCCGAAATTTGCGAAGTGCAAATTTCGACCCTCCCTCAAGGGGAGGGTGGAATAAAAGCGATGCTTCGCCAGTCATGATATTCGTAGCGCGCACTCGTGACGGCAGATCAGGCAATGGATGACAGGCGCGCCCGGTTCGAGGCGCTGGCGCTGCCGCACCTCGATGCGGCGGTCAATCTGGCGCGCTGGCTGACGCGGTCGCCGGCGGATGCCGACGATGTCGTGCAGGACGCGATGCTGCGCGCGTTCCGCGGCTTCGATGGATTCCGCGGTGGCGATATAAGGCCATGGCTTTTGACCATCGTGCGCAATTGCTCGCGCACGGCGGCGGGCAGCACCAGGCGGCGCGGGCATGTGCCGATCGACGATGCGGTCGGCGAGACGCTGACTTTCGAGGGACCGAGCCCCGAAGATTCGAGCGCGCGCGGCGACGAGCGGCGCAAGCTGGACGCGGTGATCGCGCGCCTGCCGGAGGAATTCCGCGAGGTGCTGGTGCTGCGCGAGATGGAGGACCTCTCCTATCGCGAGATCGCGCAGGTGACGGAAGCGCCGATCGGAACGGTGATGTCGCGGCTGGCGCGGGCGCGGACGCTGTTGCGCGAGCGCTGGATGCGTGACGTGGAAGGTGTGGCATGACTTGCGAAGAGACGTTGCGCACCCAGGCTTATCTCGACGGCGAGTTGGATGGCGCCGGCGCGCTGGCAGTGGAAAAGCATTTGGAGAGCTGCGCCGAGTGCGCGGCGCTGCAGGCGGATAGCGCGCCGTTGCGCGGGCTGCTGCGCGAGCGCGCGACCTATCATCGGGCGGATTCGGTGTTGCGCGGCAAGATCGCCATCGCGCTGGACGGCGCGGCGCCGCGGGCACGCGTGCTGCCGTGGTTCCGCTCGGTGTGGGCGGGGGCGTTGGGCGGGGCACTGGCGACGGCGGCGGCGGCGTCGGTGGCGTTCGCGCTGCTGCTGCCGGCGTCTTCGGACCTGGTGGTTGCGGATGTAACCAATGCACATCTGCGCTCCATCGCGTCGGCGCGGCTGATCGACGTGGTTTCGACCGACCGGCATACGGTCAAGCCGTGGCTGGCGATGCATGCCGATCTGTCGCCGCCAGTGGCGGATTTCAAGGCGCAGGGCTTCACCCTGATCGGCGGGCGGGTCGATTTCGTCGACGGCGAACGCGCGGCGGTGACGGTCTACAAGCACGGCGCGCATATTGTGAACGTGTTCGCCTGGGCGAACAGCGATGCGGCGCTGCCGGAGTTCGCGACGCGCAACGGCTATCACCTCGTGTTCTGGAAGAGCGGCAATCTGGTGTTCTGCGCCGTGTCGGACACGGCGGTGGACGACATATTGGAATTGTCGCGGCTGCTGAAAGCGCTGTCGCGGCCCGACGGGCGGGAATAAAGCGCGCGGCCCTCAAGTCCTGCATCTCGAAACTGCTTCGAGGTTCGCATGACATTCTCCGCTTCGCGCCGCGGCGCGCTCAAATGCCTGGCCTTTGGCGGCGCAGGCACGCTGTTCACGCTCGCAGGCGGCCTGGTGCTGCCGGTCGATCTCGCCGACGCGGCGACGCGCAAGCCGCATGCGCCGGCGCTGGGCACGCCGCTGTTCCTGCAGATCAGCGACACGCATATCGGCTTCAACAAGGAAGCCAATCCGGATGTCGCCGGCACGCTGAAGCAGAGCATCGCGCTGGTGAGCGCCTTGCCGAAGGTGCCGCAGCTGGTGCTGCACACCGGCGACGTGACGCATCTGACCAAGCCGGAGGAGTTCGACCTGGCGGCGCAATTGCTGAGCGGATTGCCGGTCAGCGAGATCCACACCGTGCCGGGCGAGCATGACGTGACCGATGGTGGCGCGGCGTTCATGGAGCGCTTCGGCAAGGCGTCGGACAATCGCGGCTATTACAGCTTCGATTCGGCGGGCGTGCACTTCGTGGCGCTGATCAATGTCTTGAACTTCAAGCCGGGCGGGCTCGGCGCGCTGGGCGACGACCAGATCGCGTGGCTGGAGAACGATCTCAAAGGCCGCTCGGCCAGCCAGCCGATCGTGGTGTTCGCGCATATGCCGCTGTGGACGATCTATGAGCCGTGGGGCTGGGGCACGGGCGACGCGGACCGCGCCTTCGCGGCGTTGCGCCGCTTCGGCTCGGTGACGGTGCTCAACGGGCACATCCACCAGATCGTGCAGAAGACCGAAGGCAACATCACGTTTCACACCGCGCGCTCGACCTCCTACCCGCAGCCGGAAGCCGGCGTGGGGCCGGGTCCGGGGCCGCTGAAGGTCGATACGGCGGAGCTGCCGCGCCGGCTGGGCATCACCAGCATCGCCTACAAGCCGCATCCGGCGACCGCGACGCTGACCGACACGACGATCGCCTGAGTTTTTAACCCGAAGAAGAGAAGAGGACCATTCGATGCTTTCGAAGACGATGAACCGTGCCTTGTTCGTGGCCGCGCTGGCGTTCGCAGCGCCCCTGCCCGCGCTGGCGGCGGACAGCGCCACGGTGGTGATGAAAAATTTCGATTTCTCGCCGATGACGCTGACCGTGACGGCGGGCACGACGGTGACGTGGCGCAATCTGGACGGCGAACCGCATACGGTGGTGAGTGCCGACGGCGCGTTCCGGTCGGCGGCGCTGGATTCGAACGAATCCTTCGCGTTCACCTTCACCAAGCCGGGGGTCTACAAATATGTCTGCTCGATCCATCCCAAGATGATGGCGAGCGTGATCGTAAAGTAGGCGGCTATACCCACCCGTCATGGCCGGGCTTGTCCCGGCCATCCATAATCACAACTGCCACATGGGTGATCCTGGATGGCCGGGACAAGCCCGGCCATGACGATGGGGGATTGATGCCAATCGTGTCACTCACGAAGGTGCTTTCGCACCATCAATTTCAATCCCGACCAGATGTCGCTGACGGCGCAGACCTTCACATCGACGAGGTCGCCGGCGAGGGCGCGATTGCGGATCGCGCCCTCGGTCACATCGGTCGGGATTTTTGCGGCCTGCTTGTACCAGCTGACCCACAGCATGCCGTCCGGCTTCATCGCCTTGCGCGCGAGCGGCAATTGCTTGTCGAGTTCAGCGCAGGACTTGACGAACAGGTGTATGAAATCGGCGCCGTCCTTCGGCGGCTTGGCGGCGAACTTCGCGTCGATGCCGAGCAGCGCGCGGTAATCCTTGGGCGCGGCGATGGCGTAGAGCGTCATGCCGGGCTTGATGCCGAGCTTGTCGGGGAGCGAACGTGGTGAGTAGCCGGCCAACGTGTCAGTCCTTCACCCGCCAGGGCGGATAGCGGCGGGCTTCGCCGGCTTTGTAGAGGCACAGCTTCACGCCGGCGGGATCGCGCAGCCACGCCTCGCGCCATAGCCAGGTTTGATCGACGGGATCGCTGTCGAACACGATGCCTTTGGCCTTGAGCGCGGCGACGCGGGCGTCGAGGTCGTCGCATTCGAAGTAGATGCTGGGGCCGCTTGCGGCGGCCCCGTCATCTTGCGTCAGATGGATCGAAAAGGTGGCCTCGCCGTCGGGGAGTTCGAACCGTGCGTAATGCACGTCCTCGACGATGAGGCGCAGGCCAAGCGTTCGGTAGAAAGCGATGGAGCGCGTCACGTCGCGCGCTGGGACGGTCACCTGGTTGAGTCTCATAGATCCTCCAGCAGCTGCGTCAGCGCATCGCCGGCGAGCCAGTCCGCGTCGCCCTTGCGCGCGACGGCGCGCACGAAGCCAAACAGTTTTTCGCTGTCGGCTTCAAGCATGCCGATGCCGTCGGCGGAGGATTTGGCGTGGAAGCCGGTGAGCAGCGGCTGGACGGCACGGTACCAGTCGAGCCACAGCGCGTGGCCGTCCTCCATCCAGTCGGCGTGCTCGACCGTGACGAGGCCGGTTTTGGCCCAATGGCGCCGCCACCATTGCGGGGAATGGAAGCAGCAGAAATCCCATTCCCAGAACGGCTTGAGATGCGCCGGCGGATCGTCGATCTCGCGCGCGAGGCCGGGGCAGACGATGCCGAGGCGGCCGCCGGGCCTCAAGAATTTCGCGATGGTGCCGAGATAGAGATCGTCGGTGCCGAAATACTGGTAGGCGTCGAGGCTGACGATGGCGTCGAAGCTGGCTTCGGCAAACGGCAACGCGTGCGCTTCGGCGTGGACGGGGACGACGCGGTCCGCTACGCCCGCCGCCTCGATGCGGCGGGCGTTTTCGGTCGGCTTGATCCACAGATCGGCGGCGACGACGTGCACGCCGAACTCTTTTGCCAGGAAGATCGAACTGACCGCCTTGCCGCAGCCGAGATCGAGCACCCGCATGCCAGGCTTGAGGTCGAGCGCCTCGCAAAGATATTCGGCGAGCCACAGCACGTGCGGACCCATCAGATTGTCGACGATCCAGCGCCCGTCATAGCGGGAGCTGCGGGGAAAGCGCGGCTTGGCGAGGCGCGCGGTGAGGTCTTCGTTCGTCATGGTGTTCTCCTATCGGTTGTCGGCTTGCGCACGCACGGAATCGAGGCCCAACCGCGAGATGCGATAAGGGCCGCCGCCGTGGCTGACGATCAGGCCGCGTTTCTTCAGCTTGCGGAAAAGATCGAGCGTGCAGTCGGTGAGCCGGTAGCCGTCGCGGCTCCAGCAATCGATTTCGACGATCTTGTTGTCGTGCCAGGTGTGTTGAATGCGGCCGCCCTGCGCCAGGCAGTGCAGCACGCGCTGTTCCAGTCTTGAGATGTTCACGGGAAAGAGACTCGTCATGAAGCCGCGATCCGCACCGGCGAACGCACGCGCGACAGCGCGCGCATCGGACGATGCGTGGTCAGGCCCTGCACACGGCAAGGCGACTAACGGGCGGTGACAATCTCTAACATAAAACCTCTGTTGGGAGGTTGAGGTGGACGCGCCTGTCTAAATGAGGATGGAGCAGACGGTCAATGGGGTGGTGCGTGCTTCGAGGCTCGCTTCGCTCGCACCTCAGCATGACGAGATGGGAGCGTATCCGTCCACCCAATCGTCACCCTGAGGTGCGAGCGGAGCGAGCCTCGAAGGGCGACGGCGCGGTGTCAGCGCTTCAGTTCGAGCACGTCGTAGGTCGACTCCTGCACCGGGTACGGCATCTCCAGCCGCGCGTGGCGGGCGTCGATCGCGGTGAGGATGCCGATCTGGTCGTCGGGCGTGGCGGCCGCGCCGGCGCTGGCGCCGTTGCCGGAATAGGCGCGCTGCGGCTCGCCGTTCACGTAGCCGGCGCCGAGATACACCAGGCCGCCGTCGCCGGGATAGAGATAGCCGCTGGTGCGCGTGCTGCCGGAGAGCTTCTCGAGAAAGAGTCCGCCGCCACGATTGGAAATGCGGCAGCTGAACCAGGAATAGACGACATAGGGCGTGACACCGCCGAGCTTGAGGGTGCGGCAGCGCCAGCTGCCGGCGATCTCGTTCGCGCTGGGCGCGTGGCTGGCGGGATCGAGCGCGGCGTGGATGGCGCTGGCGTCGCCGGTGCCCGTGCCGCCTTGCGCTTCGGCGAGGGCTTTCTGCCTGGCCTCATCGAGCGAGGCGAGGCGGTGCTTGTCGAAATCGGTGGCCTGGTCCTGCCAGCCGGCGGACGCGGCGGTCGCGGTCAGGACGAGTGCGGCGGTGGCGAGCGCCAGCTTAAGCGTGTTCGCGCGCATGTGATTTTCCCTCTTCGCTCTCCGGTGCGTCGGGAGCATTCCAAGTCTTCAGATCGGCGGGCGGCGGCATGCCGACCACGCTGTAGCCGGCATCGACCATGTGGATCTCGCCGGTGACGGCGGCGGACAGGTCGCTGAGCAGATAGGTGGCGGCGCCGCCGACCTGGTCGAGCGTGATGTTCATCTTGAGCGGGCTGTGCGCCTTGTTCCAGCGAAACATGGCGCGCGCGTCGCTGACGGCGGAGCCGGCCAGCGTGCGCATCGGCGCGGCGGAGATCGCGTTGACACGGATGCCGTCCTTGCCGAGGTCGGCGGCGAGATAGCGGACCGAAGCCTCCAGCGCGGCCTTCGCGACGCCCATGACGTTGTAGTTCGGCATGACGCGCGCGGCGCCGAGATAACTGAGCGTCAGCAGCGAGCCGCCCTTGCCGCCATGCGACGGCGCCATCAGCTCGGCGGCGCGGCGCGCCACGGCGGTGAAGGAGTAGCAGGAGACCGACAGCGCCATCGCGAAATTGGCGCGGCTGGTGTCGACATAGCGGCCGCGCAGCTCGTTCTTGTCGGAGCCGGCGATGGCGTGGACGACGAAGTCGAGATGGCCCCACTCGGATTTGATGGTGCGGAAGGTGGTATCGAGGCTCTGGTCGTCTTCGACGTCGGCGGGGACGACGATTTTGGAGCCGATGGAGGCGGCGAGCGGCTTGAGGCGCTTGGCCTGGGCGTCGCCCTGGTAGCTGAACGCGATTTCGGCGCCATGGCCGGCGAGCACGCGCGCGATGCCCCAGGCGATGGAGTGGTCGTTTGCGACCCCCATCACCAGACCGCGCTTGCCCTGCATCAGTTTGCCGTCAGCCATATATCCCTCGCCCTGTTGGTGGGTCTGTTCCGTTTTGGGACAGCCGACACAGGGTCAGGCTGTCCGATGCAAGTCCTGTACTCGTTGCCCATCCTTCGAGGCTCCGCTTCGCGGAGCACCTCAGGATGACGTCTCAGTCTTCGTCATGCTGAGGCGCGAGCGAAGCGAGCCTCGAAGCATGCGGGTTAGCTGTGCCGCTGGAACACCAGCGTCGCGTTGGTGCCGCCGAAGCCGAAGGAGTTCGACAAAGCGGTGTTGATCTGGGCGTTGTCGATGCGCTTGCGCACGATGTTCGCGTCGGCGACGGCGGGGTCGATTTCCTCGATGTTGGCGCTTTCGCAGATGAAGCCGGATTGCATCATCAGGAGGGTGTAGATCGCCTCGTGCACGCCGGCGGCGCCCTGGCTGTGGCCGGTCAGCGACTTGGTGGCGCTGATCGGCGGCATCTTGTCGATGCCGAAGACCTCCTTGATCGCGTTGATCTCCGGGATGTCGCCGACCGGCGTCGAGGTGGCGTGCGGGTTGATGTAGTCGATCGGGGCTTTGACGTTCTGGATCGCCATCTGCATGCAGCGCACCGCGCCTTCGCCGGAGGGCGCGACCATGTCGGCGCCGTCTGCGGTGGCGCCGTAGCCGACGAGCTCGGCATAGATCTTGGCGCCGCGCGCCTTGGCGTGCTCGAGCTCTTCGAGGATCAGGATGCCGCCGCCGCCGGAGATCACGAAGCCGTCGCGGTTCTTGTCATAGGCGCGCGATGCTTTTTCCGGCGTCGCGTTGTATTTGGACGACATCGCGCCCATCGCGTCGAACAATTCGCTGAGCGTCCAGTCGAGCTCCTCGCCGCCGCCGGCGAACATCACGTCCTGCTTGCCCCATTGGATCATCTCGGCGGCGTTGCCGATGCAATTGGCGCTGGTCGAGCAGGCCGAACTGATCGAGTAGTTCACGCCCTTGGTCTTGAACCAGGTCGACAGGTTGGCCGAGCAGGTCGACGACATCGCCTTGGGCACGGCGAAGGGGCCGATGCGCTTGGGGCCGGAGGCGCGGGCGGTGTCGGCGGCGCCGACGATGGCCTTGGTCGAAGGCCCGCCGGAGCCGACGATGAGGCCGGTGCGCGGGTTGGAGATGTCTTTTTCTTCGAGGCCCGCATCGGCGATGGCCTGGTTCATCGCGAGCCAGCAATAGCCGGCGCCGTCGCCCTGGAAGCGGCGGGCGCGGCGGTCGACCACGGCGTCGAGATCGAGCTTGAGGCTGCCATGCACCTGGCTGCGGAAATTCATCTTGGCGTAGTCGTCGGCGGCGACGATGCCGGACTTGGCCTCGCGCAGGGACGCGACGACTTCCTGGGTATTGTTGCCGATGGACGACACGATGCCCATGCCGGTTACAACGACGCGTCTCATGAGTGCGCAATCCTCTTGGCCGTGGAGCCGTCATGCCTCGCCCGGCTCGGTATGAGGCCCCTGAAATAGACCCTCATCCCGAGCTTGTCCAAAAGGTGAGGCGTAAGTGTGATGCTAGGCCGGCTGCGGCGCGGCGCCGGCCGCTTGCAGCGCGGCGACGGCGTCGCTGAACAGGCCGACCTTCATGTCCTTGACCTCGAACGCGGTCACGCCGTCGACCTTCACGATGCCGTCGGCGACGCCCATCACGAGCTTGCGCATGATCACGCGCTTGAGGTCGACATAATAGGTGAGCTTCTTGGCGGTCGGCAGGATCATGGCGGTGAGCTTGACCTCGCCGACGCCGAGGGCGCGGCCCTTGCCGAGCCCGCCGGCCCAGCCGAGGAAGAAGCCGACCATCTGCCACAGCGCGTCGAGGCCCAGGCAGCCCGGCATCACCGGATCGTCCTGAAAATGGCATTTGAAAAACCAGAGGTTCGGGTTCACATCGAGCTCGGCCTCGACCTCGCCCTTGCCGGCGGAGCCGCCGGTCTCGTTGATCTTGGTGATGCGGTCGAACATCAGCATGGGCGGCAGCGGCAGGCGCGCATTGCCGGGGCCGAACAATTCGCCACGGGCACAGGCCAGAAGTCCGGCCATGTCGAAACTGGATTTGCGCGCTGGGTTGGGCTGGTCCACGTCCTGGTCCTCTAAAGGCCTGGAACCCCGTCGATTTGGGATTTGGCCTGTTTCTATGTTAGAAGCATTCTAAGTCGTAAGCTTCGGCTTATACTAGCAAAGATGACGCCCGAGTGTCAGCGGTACAAGTACCGCCACGGAGGCACCCTGGAGTCGGTAACCCGCAATGGGCAAAAAGGTTCGCGAAACGGCGCTGGAAGCCTCCGCCAAGCTGCGGGAGGCGGGTTTGCGCCCGACGCGGCAGCGGGTGGAGCTGGCCGGGCTGCTGTTCGCGGACGGGGACCGGCACATGACGGCCGAATCGCTGCATGCCGACGCGGCGGCGGCGGGGATCCGGGTGTCGCTGGCGACCGTCTACAACACCCTGCACCAGTTCACCGAGGCTGGCCTGCTGCGCCAGGTGGTGGTGGATGCTGCGCGGTCCTATTTCGACACCAATACGGGCAATCACCAGCACTTCTTCGTCGAGGATGACGGGACGCTGATCGACATTCCGGGCGAGCAGATCGCAGTTGCCGGCGTGCCTGTGCCGCCCAAGGGGCTGACGGTCGACCGCATCGATGTGGTCATTCGCGTCAAGCGCGCTTAACCGGCCAGCAAGGCGCGCGTCTCGGCGACGACGCGGTCCTGGAATTTCGGATCGCGGACCCGCGCGGAGCCCTGCATCGGACGGCCGCTTTCGTCGTAGTAGATGCCGGTTCGGCCCGTTTCATCAGTCAGAATCTTCGTGAGCACGCGCGCGGCCTTCTTCGGGGTACTTAAAAACCGCATGAAGGGCCGGAGCAACGCCACGAAGGCGGGCACGACGTATTTCGGCATGACGCCGTTAGGGTCGCGGCCGAGAAGGCCCGTGGTCAGGATCAAGCCCGGCGTGACCGCGCTGAACCGCAGTCGCGGCGTCTCGCGTGCCAAGGCCAGCGCGGTGGCGAGATTGCATTGCTTGGACGTGGCGTAGGCGTCGAAGCCCGGCGTCGTGGCGCCGCCGGGGGCCCATTCGCCGCGCGCCGATGCCTCCGCCGAGATGTAACGGCCGCCTTTGTAGCCGACGAACTTGCCGGGCTGACACGCGGGATCTTCCAGCGTGGAGGTGACGAAGACGATAGTGGCGCCATCGGGAAGATGCGGCACCAGCGCCTGCGTCAACGCGAAGGGGCCCAGGTGATTGGTCGCGAAGGTCATGTCCCAGCCCTGCGCGGTCCTGGTGGGACGTTGCTGGGAAATGCCCGCATTGTTGAGCAGGCCGGCGATCGGAAGACCGAGCGCGACGATCTCCGCCGCCGCGCGCCGCACGCTGGCGAGATCGGATAGATCGCACACCACCGAGAAAACGCGTGCGCCGTTGCGTTCGAGCGCCGTCTGCAGCGCCTGCAGCTTGCCGCGCTCGCGCGCGGCCAGGATGACGGTGCCGTGCCGGGCGAGTTCGAAGGCCGCCGCGCGGCCGATGCCGGAGGTCGGGCCGGTGACGATGTAGGTGTTTGCCGCGCGCATCTTGTGGTTGGTTTGTGGTGCCGGACTCAATATATGAAGGATTCTTCAGTTCCGGTATTCGCTTATGGCATCGTCCTCCAAACCACGATTAAACGCCCGGAAAATGCCGCGCCAGGCGCGCGCCGGCGCGACACGCGAAGCGATCCTGGAAGCGACGATTCAGGTTTTGGTGGCGCTCGGCGCGACGCGCCTGACCACGACGCGGGTGGCGGAGCGCGCCGGGGTCTCCGTCGGCACGCTGTATCAATACTTTCCGAACAAACAGGCGCTGCTCTATGCGGTGACCGGGCGCTATCTCGACATCGTCGCGGACAGTGTGGAGCACGCCTGCCGCGCGCAGCATGGCGCGCCCATCGGCACGATGGCCGAAGTGCTGGTCGAAACGTATTGGCAGGCGAAAATCGTCCGCTGCCAGGAGACCCGTGCGCTCTATTCCGTGGCCGCGGAGGTGGACACCACGCCACTGGTCGAAGCGTTTTCCAAACGGGTCGAAAGCGCGACGGCGGCGATGTTCGCCAGCGCGCCGGATGCCGCGTTCGCCGATCTGGCCATCGTCAATCTCACGCTGTTGACGGCGCTGTTCGGGACGGTGCGCAGCCTGTTCGAGCGCGGCCTGCCCAAGCCGTGGGCGTGCGGCGTCCAGCAGCAGCTGATCTTCCTCTGCCGCGCCTATCTGGACGCGGCGCGCCTGCCCAAAGGTGCGAACGACTCGCAAGTTCTTTAGAACCGTTCTAATTCGTTGACACCCGCGCCTCCCGGGGGTTTCCTGCGGCCCGAGTGATTTTCCACCGCCACGCAGGAGATGCACATGGCCGAATTGAAGGGTTCCAAGACCGCGCAGAATCTGAGGGACGCGTTCGCCGGCGAGAGCCAGGCCAACCGCCGCTATCTCTATTTCGCGCAGAAGGCGGACGTCGAGGGCTACAATGACGTGTCTGCCGTGTTCCGCTCCACGGCGGAAGGCGAGACCGGCCATGCGCACGGCCATCTGGAATATCTCGAAGCGGTCGGCGATCCGGCTACCGGCGAGCCGATCGGCGACACCTCGCTGAACCTCAAGGCGTCGATCGCCGGCGAGACGCATGAGTACACCGACATGTATCCGGGCATGGCCAAGACCGCGCGCGGCGAAGGCTTCGACGAAATCGCCGACTGGTTCGAGACGCTGGCCAAGGCCGAGAAGAGCCACGCGGGCCGCTTCCAGAAGGCGCTGGATACGCTGGGGAAGTAAGCACGCATAGTGTGTTGCAGCCGCGCGATGAAACATTCGCGCGGCTGTTTCATTCCAAGCTCACGGATTTTCCATGACATCGCGCGAAGGCTCGCTCGAAGCCCCGACCCGCCATCCCATCGCGTGGCAGACCGATGAATTTTACGATCCGGCCCTGCTCGATACGGAGATGCGGCGGGTGTTCGACATCTGCCATGGCTGCCGGCGCTGCTTCAATCTGTGCGATTCGTTTCCGCGATTGTTCGATCTGGTCGACGAGCAGCCCGATGAAATGCATGGCGTGAAGTCGGAGGATTTCGCCGGCGTCGTCGAGGCGTGCACGCTGTGCGACATGTGCTTCATGACGAAGTGCCCCTACGTGCCGCCGCATGAATTCCAGCTGGATTTTCCGCACCTGATCCTGCGCGCCCGCGCGGTCGAGGCGAAACAGGGCAAGACGAATTTCACGCAGCAGCAGCTCGCCGAAATGGACCGCAACGGCATCGCGGCGCGGTTCGTCTCGCCGGTGGTGAACTGGGCGTCAAACATCGACAACAAGACGACGCGGCCTTTGATGCAGGCCGTCGCCGGGATCGACAAGACGGCGGAGCTGCCGAAGTTTCATACCAGGACGTTCGTGTCGGCGGATCGCGGCGATCCGATCAACGTGAACACGGCCGCGCCGGCGTTCGGCAAGCGGAAGGCGGCGCTCTATGCCACCTGCTTCGTCAACTACAACAAGCCGGCGACCGGGATGGCGGCGCGCGCGGTGCTGAACCACATCGGGGTCGAGACCAAGGTCGCCTATCCGGGATGCTGCGGCATGCCGTTCCTCGAGCAGGCCGAGCTGGAGCGCGTCGCGAGCAACGCGGCGAAGGTGTCGAAGGAATTGGTCAAGCTGATCGACGAGGGCTACGACATCGTCGCGCTCACCGCGTCGTGCGGGCTGATGCTGAAATTCGAATGGGCGTTGATCCTGCCGGACAATGCCGATGTGAAGCGCGTCGCCGAGGCGACCTATGACATCGACGAATATGTCGTCGATGTCGCGAAGAAGGACGGTCTGCCGGGCGGGCTGACGGCGCTGCCGGAGGGCGTGACGGTGCATCTGGCGTGTCATGCGCGGGCGCAGAACATGGGGCCGAAGGCGGCGGAGATGCTGCGGCTGATTCCCGATACGCAGGTGGACGTGATCGAGCGCTGCTCCGGCCATGGCGGGACGTTCGGGGTGGTCAAGCCGACGCACGATCTGGCGGTGAAGGTGGGGCGGCCGGTGTTCCGCACAGCGGCGCAGCAGGCACGCGGGCATATCGTGAGCGATTGCCCGCTGGCGGCGCAGCATATCGTGCAGCAGGTCGGCGAGCTTGCCGACAAGGCCGGCAACCCGCGCAAGGTGCGCGAGCCGGAGCATCCGATCCAGATCATGGCCCGCGCGTTCGGGCTGACAGAGGCCTGAATGTCCGCCAGCGAACGCAAGATCACCGCCGCCGATATCCTGCCCGACGCGGCGTACAACGCGCGGCGCAGCGAGCTGCGCGCGGCGTCGATCGCGGCGAAGAAGGACCGGCGGATGGAAGTCGGGCCGTATGCCACCTTCTATTTCGAGAATTACGATTCGATGTGGTTGCAGGTGCAGGAGATGTTGCGCATTGAGAAGGGCGGCGCCGAGCAGATCGCGGGCGAGCTCGAGGCTTACAATCCGCTGATCCCGCAAGGGTTGGAGCTGATCGCCACCGTGATGATCGAGATCGAGGATGGCGCGCGGCGCGACCGCGAATTGCGCCGGCTGGGGCATATCGAGGACAGCGTGTTCCTCGATATCGGCAAGGATCGCATCCAGGGCACGCCGACCGATTACGAAGACCGCACCACGGCGGAGGGCAAGACCTCGTCGGTGCACTGGCTGCGTTTCACGTTCACGCCTGCGCAGGTCGCGGCGTTCCGGGCCGGGGCCGAGCCGGTGGTGATCGGGACGACGCATGCGAACTACGGCCACATGGCCGTGATGCCGGCGGCGACGCGCGCGGCGCTCGCCAAGGACTTCGCCTAAGCGCCGGGCGCTTTGCACAAATTTTCAGCATGGTGTTTGCTCGCCTGAGGAGACTCAGCGATGGACAAAGCCAATCTGGAGCGCCTGCGCCAAAAGTACGGCGCGGCGGGGGCCGACCAGGTCCACGACCCGGAGATGAAAAAGCTCAGCGCGGCGCTGTTCGACGGGCCGGGCAAGCGCAAGCTGCCTTATGGCGGGGTGCCGACGTTTCTCGATGCGCCGCATCGGGAAGAGTTGACCGATCTCGATATCGCGCTGATCGGCGTGCCGATGGATCTGGGCGTGACCAACCGGCCGGGGGCGCGATTCGGGCCGCGCGCGGTGCGGACCATCGAACGCGTCGGGCCGTATCACCATGCGCACAAGATCGCGCCGGCGACGACGCTGCGCATCGCCGATGTCGGCGACGTGCCGTTTCGCGGGCGGTTCAGCCATGAGGAGTCGCTGGAGGATATCGAGCGCTTTTTCACGCAGGTGAAAGCTGCTGGCATCCGGCCGCTGGCGGTGGGCGGCGATCATTCGATCACGCTGCCGATCCTGAAAGCCTTGGGCGCGGAGCGGCCGGTCGGCATGGTGCATTTCGATGCCCATTGCGACACGGGCGGACCGTTCGACGGCTCGAAATTCCATCATGGCGGGCCGTTCCGCCAGGCGGTGCTGGACGGCGTGCTCGATCCGCAGCGCACGATCCAGATCGGGATTCGCGGCTCGGCGGAGTTGTTGTGGGAGTTTTCATACGACTCCGGCATGACGGTCGTGCATATCGAGGACGTCACGGCGCGCGGCACCGACTGGGTCATCGCCAAGGCGCGCGAAGTGGTGGGCGACGGGCCGGTCTATGTGTCGTTCGACGTCGACGGGCTCGATCCGGTGTTCGCGCCGGGGACGGGGACGCCGGAGGCAGGCGGGCTGACGCTGCGCGAGGCGCAGGCGATGCTGCGCGGGCTGGTCGGGCTCAACGTGATCGGCGGCGACGTGGTGGAAGTGGCGCCGCAATACGACGCGACGACGTCGACCGTGCTGGCGGCGGCGCAGGCGCTGTTCGAGATCTTGTGTTTGATGGCGCTGGCGCCGAAGGCGTGACGTTGAGCGGGACTGCCATCCTTCGACAAGCTCAGGATGAGGATTTAGCTCAATCCTCATCCTGAGCTTGTCGAAGGATGGGCCGCCTGCGCTATGCGCCAGTCATTCCGAACTTGTCGAACAGCGGGGCGAGCTTTTTCACCGCGGTCTCGGCCTCCGCGCGGTTGGGGGTTTCGTTGGCGTCGTTGTAGCCGTCGATGTCTCCGCCACCGACATATTGCACCACGATGCCGTCGCTGCGCGGATAGGTGCTGATGCCGTCATAGACGACGCTGTAGGTCACCTCGGGCTGCGGGATCAGCCACGCGATCTGGCCGCGCACCGGCACGACCGACTCGTCCTTGCACAATTCGCGCGCGGCGTAGCCGGGGCAGTTGATGATCACGGTCTCCTTCAGATGCGCGACGTCGGCGAGGCTGTGGAATTCGGTGCGGACGAATTTTCCCCCGGCGGCGAGGAAGTCGCTCATCAGCGTGTGGCCGCAATCGGCGATGTTGAACATCATCGTGGAGGTGCGGCGCACGGTGTTCACGCGGAACGGCGTGCTCTCGGGCGGGAGGTTCTGCCAGCCGGGGACGAGGTCGGAGATGCTGTCGCGGTATTCGGCGAAGCCGAGCGGATCGGGCGGCGACGGGCGCGCCGCAATCTCCGCCGGCGTCAGATCGGAGACCGAATAGCGGTCGACCCATTGTACCGGATTGCCGGGCAGGCCGAGATAGCGGCGATAGGTCTTGAACGAGATGCGCGCCATCTCTTCCCAACGCGCGGCGAAGCCGGGAGCGGCGGCGCTGGTGAGCGCGATGCGCGAATCCGGCGTCCAGCTGCCGGTGGCGCGCGATGAGCGCGTATCGGGGAGAAGATCGCGGGCGTAGATCGTGACTTTCGCGCCGGCGGCTTGCGCCAAGATCGCGGATGTGAGGCCGAGCGCGCCGCAGCCGATGACGGCGATCTCGCGCGAGCTCTGCGCCATTGCCATGCGCACTGCGAGCGTGCCGGAGCCCCAGGACAACGACCAGCCGCTGCCGCCATGGCCGTAATTGTGCACGACGGTTTTGCGCCCGACCTGTTCGACCTCGATGCGCGGACCGGCGGCGCGGAACGGGCGCAGGCAGACGGTGACGTCGAAGATGCGGTCGGTGCGAGCGCGGATGGGCGCGAGCGCGATGCGCTCGGCGGGCGGGGGCGTGAGCGGCGCGGGCTTGGCAAGCGTGGTGCAGCCGGCGAGCGCGCCAAGCCCGGCGAAGGCGGCGGTGCCCTGCAGCAGGCGGCGGCGATCGAGGGCGTTGGCGTGCATCATTATGCTTACGTCTCGTTGCCCGTTTGGTGCTGGATCACTTCATTATCACACGCCACTCACCTCCGTCATGGCCGGGCTTGTCCCGGCCATCCATAATCACAACTGCTGCTTGGGTGTTCATGGATGGCCGGGACAAGCCCGGCCATGACGAAGTGGAGTGGATGTGATGACAACGAACTCTACGCCGGTTCTGCCACCTACGCCGGCGGCGGGCCCATGAAGTCGCGCTTGCCGACTTCGAGGCCGATGCTGCGCAGGATGTTGTAGGCCGTCGTGTAGTGGAAGAAGAAGTTCGGCAGGGTGAAGCCGACCAGGAATTGCTCGCCCTTGAACGGCATTTCGCGGGTGCCGAACTTCAGGACGATGTCCTTGTCCTCGGTGCCGTCGATCTGCGCCGGGGTCGCGCTCTTGACGAATTCGAGGGTCTTGAGGACGCGGTCCTTGAGCGCGGCGAGCGTGGTCTCGGGGCCGGCGAATTCGGGCTGCGTCATTCCCGACAATTGGGCGATGCCGCGCGCCGCATGGGTGCAGACCTGGCCGACCTGAACGGTGAGCGGAAACATGTCGGGATAGAGACGCGTCGACAGCAAGACGCCCTGGTCGAACTTCTTGGCTTCCGCGAAAGCCGCGGCCTTGTCGAGCACGCCAGCCAGCGCCGAGAGATTCCGGGCGAAAACCGGAACGGATACCTGATACATAGAAATGGTCATTGCGTTTCCTTCTTTGATTTGCGCGGACATTAGCGGCTCGAACGCGCGCCGTCATGCTAAGGTTTGTCCAGTCAAAAACGGGAGACGGACATGCTCGAACTGCATTATTGGCCGACGCCGAACGGCCGGAAGGTGACGATCCTGCTGGAAGAATTGGGCGTGGCGCACACGATCGTGCCGATGAACATCGGACGCGGCGATCAGTTCAATCCCGACATCCTGAAGTTCTCGCCCAACAACCGCATGCCGGCGCTGGTCGACACGGCGCCCAAGGGCGGCGGCGAGCCGGTGCGCATCTTCGAGTCGGGCGCGATCATGATGTACATCGCCGAGAAGGAAGGCCGCTTCTTCCCGCAGGAGACGCATAAGAAATACGACGTGGTGCAATGGGTGATGTGGCAGATGGGAAACCAGGGGCCGAAGCTGGGCGAGCAAGGGCATTTCTTCCGCGCCTCGACCAATCCGGAGAACGGCGATCTCAGTTACGCCAATCGCCGCTTCGGCGACGAGGCGCACCGGCTGTTCGGTGTGATGAACCTGGGCCTGCACAAGAAGGAATGGCTGGCGGCGGGCGAGTACACGATCGCGGACATGATCTGCTATCCGTGGGCGACGACGTGGAAGATGCGCAAGCTCGACATCGAGGAATTCCCCAATGTGAAGCATTGGCTCGACAGGATGGCGGCACGCCCGGCAGTGAAAACGGCGATGGAGGCGGTGCTGACGGAGGCGGAAGACCCCAACACGCTGTCGGAGGAGGAGAAGGCGCGGCGCGCCAAGCTGCTCACCAACCAGCGCGCGACAAAAATTCCGGCGTCGTGGGGATAGTACGGCGCGCGGCGGCGCTTTAAGTTTGCGCCATAACACAAACGGAGGGACGAGAATGTTCTCGCATATCATGGTCGGGTCGGACGATATCGCCCGCTCGAAGAAGTTCTATGACGCCACGCTGGGTGCGCTGGGCGCCGGTCCGGCGATCACCGATCCCAAGGGGCGGCTGTTCTACATGACGCCGACCGGCATCTTTGCGGTCTCCAAGCCGATCGACGGCAACGGCGCCTCGGTCGCCAATGGCGGCACGATCGGGTTCGCGGCGAAGTCGTCGGCGGAGGCCGATGCCTGGCACGCCGCGGGCATCGCCAATGGCGGCACGACCTGCGAGGATCCGCCGGGCGTGCGCGACGGCGGCACGGGCAAGCTCTACCTCGCCTATCTGCGCGATCCCGACGGCAACAAGCTGTGCGCGCTGCACCGGATGTGATTGTGCGAGGCGCTTAGGCGCCTTGCATGCAGCGGACCGGGTTTTCCGGATCGCTTTCGAAAATGCGGGCGGCGTCGGCAAACAAGGCCGACGCCGTTTTCGCATCCAGATCGTCGTAGCAAACGAAGCTGAAATTGAACGGCGCGGTGCGGTGCGCGTCGAGTTTTGCGGCGTGGGTGGCGACCAGTGGCTTGCCACGTTTGGTGAGCGGGACGTAGACGCTGATGTAGTTCTTTTGCAGCGCGACGCCGATCACCGGCCATGAGACCAGCGTGCCGCCGCGCGCGGGATAACGGAAACGGCCATAGCCGATCATCTTGAAGCGCATGCCGGGCGTACCCGCCGGCGTGCCGGGATGGAAGTGGCATGTCAGGCTGGGCGCGGCGGCGCGGACCGCGGCGTGGAGCTTGGCAAGCTCGGGTTTCCGCGCCGGGTCGAAGGCGCGGTAGGCCGCGAGGCTGTCGGCGTCGACGCGGAACATCTTCGGCTTACGAGAGCTTCAATCCGGTTGCGGCTTCGAGCTCGGCGATGGCCTGCGGGCCGCTTTCGACCTTGATCGTCGTCATGCCCATCGCCTTGGCGGGCTTCAGATTGCCGCCGAGATCGTCGAGGAAGACGCAGACATTCGGCGTGACGCCGAGCTGCTCGCACATGATCTCGTAGATGCGCGGGTTGGGCTTGCGGATGCCGAGCTTGGCGCTTTCGATCACCACGTCGAACTGCTTCATGATGTCGGTGGCGTAGAGCGAGCGGCCGGCCGCGGTACCGCCGGCGGCATTGTGCGGCATGTTGTTGGTGATGCAGCCGGTCTTGAGGCCGGCGGCCTTGACGCGGCGCAACGCCTCGATCACGTCGGGGCGAAAGTCCCCCGCCAGCAGCGGAAGGACGTCCTTGCCCGGGATATGGTGGCCGAGGCTTTTGGCTTCCGCAGCGAAAAGCTGGTCGAAGCCGTCGATGTCGACCTTGGACTGCTCGAACTGGGCCCAGGCGTTGTGCTCATGGTTGGTCGAGTTGATCTTGCGGATGGTGCCGACGGGGATGCCCTTCTCCGTTTCGTAGCGGGCGAAAGCCTCGAACGGCGAGGTGGTGAACACGCCGCCGAAATCCCAAATCACTGCTTCGATCATTTTGCGCTCCAACAGGCTTGCGTCAGGAAGCAGCCCGCGCCCTAATCGGTCAACAAGAAAAAGGTGGGCAGGATGGGTCTGGGTTTCCGCAAGGCGAGCTATGAACCGGGCGTCGTGGAATTCGGCAACGGGTCGTTCGCCTATCTGCAGCCGGATGGCGGCTGGGGCTTTTCCAATGCCGGGCTGGTGACCGATGGCGGCGAGGCGCTGCTGGTCGACACCATGTTCGACACGGCGCATACGCGCGCGATGCTGGACGGGTTCGCGAAGGTGAGCGCCGCCAGGATCGGCACGCTGGTCAACACGCATCACAATGGCGATCACTGCTACGGCAATGGCTGCGTCGGGGAGTGCGAGATCGTCGCCACCGTCGGCGCGGCGGAGGCGATGAAGCATGAAACGCCGAAGGGTCTGGCGCAGTTCATGAAGGTCGCGCCGACGATGGGGCTGACCGGGGAGTACCTGATCCATTGCTTCGGTGATTTCGATTTCGACAATTGTTCGGTGCGGGCGCCGGATACCACGTTCACCGGCAAGACCTCGCGGCAGGTCGGCGCCAAGCGCGTCGACCTGATCGAGGTCGGGCCAGCGCACACCGGTGGCGACGCGCTGGTGCACGTGCCGACGGACAAGACGATCTTCACCGGCGACATCCTGTTCATCGACGGCCATCCCATCCTGTGGGCCGGGCCGGTGGGCAATTGGATCGACGCCTGCACGATGATCGAGGCGATGGATGTCGACACCATCGTGCCGGGGCACGGGCCGGTGACGGACAAGCGCGGCGTGGCGCGGGTGCGCGAGTACCTGACCTATATCCGCGACGAGGCGAAGGCGCGGCATGCGGCGGGGATGGGCGCGCTGGAAGCGGCGCGGTCGATCGCGCTCGACGATTATGCCGGCTGGGGCGATGCGGAGCGGATCGCGGTCAACGTCGCGACGCTGTATCGCGAATTCGGAGCAACAGACACGCCATCGGACGCCGCGACGATGTTTGGCTGGATGGCGCAATTGTGGAAGGACAAAAAGGCATGACCGTCATCGTTTACGAGCACCCGCTGTCGCCCTATGCGCAGAAGGTGAAGATTTCGCTCGACGAGAAGGGCGTGGCGTATGAGACGCGGATGCCCACCGCGATCGGCAGTGGGCAGCCGGATTCGGAATTCCTGAAAGCCAATCCGCGCGGCGAGGTGCCGGCGCTGATCGACGGCGACACCGCGATCTTCGATTCCACCATCATCCTGGAATACATCGAGGACAAGTGGCCCACGCCGGCGATGCTGCCCAAGTCGCCGGCGGCGCGCGCCACCGCGCGCACCATCGAAGAGGTGATGGACACGCTGTTCGAGCCGATCAATTGGGGCATGGGTGAAATCCGCTGGTTCAAGCGCGCCGAGGGCGAGCGCGCGCGGACCATCGAGGCGAGTGCGATGAGCCAGGCGCGCGGCATCTATGACTGGCTGACGCGGAAGCTGGGGGACGGGCCGTGGTTCGGCGGCGAGAGCTTCGGCTGGGCCGATCTGTCGGTGGTGCCATATCTGAACGGGGCGCGCGGCAACGGGATCGGGCCGGACGCGAATTCGCCGCTTGGGCAATGGCTGGCGCGGGCCAATGGCCGCGACTCGGTGAAGAAATCGGCCAAGGCGGCGGCGGATTCGCTGACCGGCATGACGATGGTCGCCGGCGCGGTGAAGAGCGGCATGTTCAAGCGCGAATACCGCGATCATCGCCTCGAATGGATGATCCGCTCGGGCGGGCTCGACGTCGTGCTCGAGGGGCTTGCGAACAACAACATCCGGTTCTCGAACGAGTTGAGATAAGCCCATGACCCACGAGATCATCTTCCACAATTATCCGAACTCGCCGTTTTCCGAGAAGGTGCGGGTCGCGTTCGGGATCAAGAAATTGGCGTGGCGCTCGGTCGTGCAGCCGGTGATCATGCCCAAGCCGGATCTGATTCCGCTGACCGGCGGCTATCGCAAGATCCCGGTGATGCAGATCGGCGCCGATATCTATTGCGACTCGCAGATCATCCTGCGCGAGCTGGAGCGGCGCTTTCCCGAGCCCAGCCTGTCGCCGCAGAACAAGGGCGCGCCCTATGGGCTGGGCTTCTGGGCCGACCGGCAGGTGTTCCAGGCGGCGGTCGCGATCATCTTCGGCGAGATCGGCGACATGGTGCCGGAAGACTTCAAGAAGGATCGCGCGGCGATGAGCGGCGGAAGCTTCTCGTCCGAGGCGCTCAAGCGCGCCGTGCCGTTCATGCGCGATCAGTATCGCGCGCATACGCAGTTCCTGTCGGATCAGCTGTCCGACGGGCGGCATTTCTGGGGTGGGGCGCAGGCGGGGCTCGCCGACATCCACGCTTTCATGAACCCGTGGTTCATCGCCAATGCGCTGCCGCACAAGGCAAAAGAGACCATCGCGGAATTTCCGCTGGTCGAGGCGTGGTACGCGCGCGTGAAGGCCATCGGGCACGGCACGGCGAAAGACATGACGCCGGCGGAAGCGCTGGCGGTGGCCAAAGCGGCGACGTCGGACGCCAAGCCGGCGGCCGATCCGAACGATCCCAATGGGCGCAAGCCGGGCGACAAGGTGACGGTGTCGGCGGACGATTACGGGCGTGATCCCATCGCGGGCGAGCTGGTGTTCAGCAACGCGCACGAGATTGCGATCAAGCGCAGCGATCCGGCCGTCGGCGAGGTCGTGGTGCACTTCCCGCGCGCCGGGTTCGTGGTGATGGCGGCCTGAGTGTGCGTGCTTCGAGGCTCGCCTTCGGCTCGCACCTCAGCATGACGAGACTTTTATAGCTCAAACCTCGTTATGCTGAGGTGCGAGCGAAGCGAGCCTCGAAGCATTAGCCCGCGTCGGCCTGCAGCTCCGCTTTCGGCGTGAAATAGGTCGCGGCGAGGATCGTGTTGGGCTTGCGGCCGGCATTCGACAGCGGGGCGGAGAAGCTTTCGCCGTTGAGATACGAAATGCGCGGGATCTCGAAATAGCTCAGGAAGCGCATCGGCGCGCCGGCTTCCAGAACCGCGTCGTAGCCGGCGATCCAGCGCGGCAGGCGGTCGGGCGGGATCGACATCTCGATGAACTGGCCGGTCTGCTCGCCGAAGCGCTGCGCCAGGGCGCTGCCGTAATAGCGGAAGCGGTAACTCGGATAACCGGCGGGATTGGTCGCGCGCTCGACGATCGAGATGTGGCGCAGGAAGGGCTTGAGCGTGCGGGCATCGAAATCGGCGCGCGCCGGCAGGCCTTGCGCTAGCGTTGCCTTTTCCCGCCACACATCGCGCAGGGCGTTGAGTTCGGGTGCGTCGAATTGCAAAGCGGTGTCCGAGCGCATGGACCAGCCTTTCTCTTGCGCCTTGGCGTTCAGCAATTTGGCGGGATCCACCATGCCCATAGGGTGGGCCCGACCCGTCGCCAAATTCTTAAGAAATTGTGAGGAACTTTAGTTGCGGTTCGCGATGACCGGAGTCCGGCTGAAGTCGGCGCGCGGCTTGGCGTAAGTGACCGACAGCAGCATCGGCGTGTCGCTGCCCGGCACGGCGAGCGGCGCGAGCAGGCTCTCGCCCATCAGGTAATCGATTTCAGGCGCCTGATAGTAGCTCACCACCCGCAGCGGCATGCGCGCCGCCATCGCCGTGTCGTAGAGCGCAATGAAGCTCTCGCGGCGCTCGGGCGAAATGCAGTCTTCGAGGAATTTGCCGGTGCTGTCGCCGGCATAGCGCGCCAGGGTGGAGCCGTGCAGGCGGACGCGGTAGCGCGAGGCGCCGCCGTCGGTCACGCGCTCCAGCAGCGACATGTGGGTGAGGAAGGGTTTCATGCTGCGCGCGGTCAGATCGCTGCGATAGGGCATTGCGCGGCCCTCGGCCTTGTCGCGCCACACGGCGTGCGCCGCGGTCAGCTCGGCATGCTCGAAATCGCACGCCGGGCCGCAGGTGAAAGCCCAGCCCAGGGCCTGCGCCCGGTCGTTGAACGCCGTCAGGACGTCGCGTCTGCTCGCGGCCGGCATGGCGGAAGTGTGCGTCTGGGCCGTCAACATGGCGTTAAACCGCTTTCGGCTCCGGTGGGCTTGCGCGGCGCGCCTGCCGACAGGATCATGACGGCCAGACTGGGCCGGCGCGGTAAAGGACCGGCTAAAAGGGGACGGCAGATGGATCAGGTAATTTCCGCAAGCGCCCGGATCGCGCAAGGAAAGCTCCAGGGCGTGGCGCGCGACGGCGTGCTGCGTTTCAATGGAATTCCCTATGCCAAGCCGCCGGTCGGGGCGCTGCGCTGGCAGATGCCGGAGGCGCCGGAAGGCTGGGCCGGGGTGCGCGACGCGGCCGGGTTCGGCAACATCGCGCCGCAGGTGGCGAGCGCGAGCGGCGCGGTGCTGGGCGGCACGCCGGGCACGCGCTCGGAAGATTGCCTTTATCTCAATGTGCAGACACCGGGCTGCGACGACGCCAAACGCGCGGTGATGGTGTGGATCCATGGCGGCGCGTTCAACACCGGCGCCGGCAGCGTCGGCACCTATAACGGCAAGTATCTCGTGCCGCGCGGCGACATCGTGCTGGTGACGATCAATTACCGGTTGGGCGCACTCGGGTTTTTGAATTTGCGCGATGCGACGGGCGGCAAATTGCCGGGCACGGGCGCGGAAGGGTTGGCGGATCAGATCGCGGCATTGCGCTGGGTGCGGGACAACATCGCGGCGTTCGGCGGCGATCCCGGCAACGTCACGATCTTCGGCGAGAGCGCAGGCGGGATGAGCGTCGGCGCGCTGCTCGCGGCGCCGAGCGCGCGCGGGCTGTTCCACAAGGCGATCCCGCAATCGGGCGCGAGCGATATCGGCTATGCGCGCGAAACCTCGGCGCGGATCGCGCAGATGGTGCTGGACCGGCTCGGCGCGGGCGATCCCTTGGCGATGCCGTGGGAAGCGATCCTGGAGGTGCAGAAGGCGATGCTGGACGCGCCGCGCGAAGTGGGTGTCGGGATGCCGTTTGCGCCGACCATCGACGGCGACATTCTGCCCAGGCGCGCGATCGACTGCGTTGCGGCGGGATCGGCGGCTGGGGTGCCGGTGCTGACGGGGACGACGCGCGACGAGTGGAAGCTGTTCACCATCGCCTCGCCGAATCTGAAGACGCTCGACGAAGCGGGTTTGCGCAAGCTGACGGCGCGGCTGACCGGCGAGGCGGCGGTCGATGGCGTGCTGGCGGCCTATACCGAGGGCTCGCCGTTCGAGCGCTGGAACGCGGTGATGACGGACCATTCCTTTTTCGTGCCGGCGACACGATTGCTTGACGCGCAAGCGCAGTATGCGCCGGTCTATGCCTATCGCTTCGACTGGTCGTCGCCGTTCATGGACGGGGCGCTGGGCGCGTGTCATGCGCTGGAGCTGGGGTTCACCTTCGGGACCTACCAGGTGAAGGGCGCGGCGCCGTTCTTTGGATCGGGGCCCAAGGCCGATGCGCTGGCGGCGGAGATGATGGATTCGTGGATCGCCTTCGCCAAATCGGGCAATCCGAGCAATGACACCTCCGGTGCCTGGATGCGCTACGATTCCAAGAAGCGCGCCACGATGATGTTCGGCGACGGCATGCCGCATGTCAGTGCGGCGCCCAACGAGGCGCGGCGCAAGGCGTGGGACGCCGTCGCGGCGGACAAGATCGGGCCTTAGGGATTTGCGCGGGTTCGTGCTACGCCCCGCGCCATGAGCAAGCATCCGACGATCAAGCTGAAGCCCAAGGAAGGCCGCCGCGCGCGCGCCGGGGCGCCGTGGATTTTCTCCAACGAAGTGCAAATGGACGGCGCGGCCAAGGCGCTGGCGCCGGGCAGCGTGGTGAACATCGCGTTCGATGACGGCCAGCCGCTGGGCACGGGCTATTTCAATGCCAAGAGTTTGATCGCGGCGCGGCTGCTCGACCCGGCGCTCGACACGGTGATCGGCACCGGGTTCTTCGTGCGGCGGATCGAGCGGGCGCTGAAGCTGCGCACGGCGTTGTTCGCGCGGCCGTTCTACCGGCTGGCGCATGCCGAGGGCGACGGGCTGCCGGGGCTGACGCTCGACCGCTTCGGCGACATGGTGGTGGCGCAGATCACGACGGCGGGGATGGAAGCGCTGATCGAGCCGCTGCTCGCGGCGCTGGAGAAGACGCTTGCGCCGGCGCATGTGATCCTGCGCAACGACACGCCGTCGCGCTCGTTCGAAGGGCTGGGCGACTATGTGCGCGCGGCCAAGGGTGACGCGGCACGGATCGCGGTGGAGGAGAACGGTGCGCGCTATTTCGCCGATCTCACGCAAGGGCAGAAGACCGGCTGGTATTACGACCAGCGCGACAACCGCGCCTTCATGGCAGGGCTCGCCAAGGGCAAGAGCGTGCTCGATGCCTACAGCTATACCGGCGGGTTCGGGATCGTGGCCGCGAAAGCGGGGGCGAGCGAGACGATCTGCCTCGATTCCTCGGCGCCCGCGTTGCAGCTCGCCGAAGAATCGGCAGCGGCGAACGGCGTGTCGATCAAGGCGGTGAAGGCCGATGTGTTCGAGGAACTGGAGCGGCTGGCGGCGGCGAAAGAGACGTTCGACATCGTGATCGCCGATCCGCCACCCTTCGTGAAGGCGCGCAAGGACCTTGAGCCGGGGGCCAAGGCGTATCGCAAGCTGGCACGGCTGGCGGCGGCAGTTGTCGCGCCGGGCGGATTCCTGCTGCTTGCGTCGTGCTCGCACAACATCCCGATGGAGCGGTTTGCGGCGGAGTGCGCCGCCGGCATCGCGCGCGCGGACCGGCGCGCGACGCTGATCCGTCAGGCAGGCGCGGGCGCCGATCATCCGGTGCATCCGATGCTGCCGGAGACGGCGTATCTGAAGGCGCTGGTGTACGCGCTGGACTGAGCTTTTCTGCCCACCCACTCACCATGGCCGGGCTTGACCCGGCCACCCATCCATCCGCTCGTGCGATGTGCGTTATCTTGGCGCGTGAATGCGCCGCTGGGTGGCCGGGTCAAGCCCGGCCATGGAGAGTATTGAGATAGCTTTGCGTATCTCAAACCGTATTAGCGCCGCACCGCATCCATCTGGGCTTTGCGGAAATCGGGCACGGCGTGGATCGTGTCTTCGATGACGAGCGTCCGCGGCGAGGCGCCTTCGAAGCGCGGCCAAGTGGGGAGGCCGGCGCCGTTGGGATCGCCGGTCTTGGCGAAGTTGGTCCAGTAGCCCTGCATCTGGTCGACCATCGCGAGATCCTGCGGCGGCGCCAGCGCGGCGAGCGGGCCGAAGCCGAACACAAACGCGATCTCGCCGCCATGCGGAACGCCGGTCTCGCCGCGCAGGTGGGCCAGCGCGTTGAGAAAGCCGAAACGGTAGACGTATGTGGGTGCGTGCGCCGCTGCGGCTGTTGCCAGCGTGCGCGTGGCGCCGGCGAAGAAGCGGTCGTTGAAGACCTGGCGGCGGAATTCCATGTCGTCGGCCGTGTCGTAGAGCTTGCGCACGGTGGCGAGGCGGGCCCCAAGCATCTGCGCGATCCAGTCGCTGTTGTTCGGGCCGATCTGGGAGCCCTCATTGCTGTTGCTGCCGGTGAGATAGGGAATCGCGATCTGATGGCCGGCGGCGAAGGCGGCCATCGGGTCTTCCAGGAGGACCTTTCCGTCGATCACCGGGCCGTCATTGTCCTGGTCGTCGGCGGCGAGGATTTGCGCGGTGGTCGCGGCGCGTAGCGCGGTGAGGTCTTTGGCTTTCAGCTTGTCGGCGAAGGCGAGCGCGCCTTTATGGGCGTCGGCAAGCGCCGGTGTGGGCTCGAAGATGCCGCCGGATTCGCTGATCGCCTTGGCGAACAGGCCCTTGGCGAGGGGCGAGGTCATCAGCATGTCGACGCTTTCGCCGCCGGCGGATTCGCCGAAGATCGTGACGTTGTCCGGATCGCCGCCGAACGCGGCGATGTTGCGCTTGACCCATTGCAGCGCCGCGATCTGATCGAGCAGACCGAAATTGGCATCGGCCAGCGCCGGATGCGGAAAGAAGCCGAGGCGGCCGAGGCGGTAGTTGAAGGTCACGATCACGACACCGCGATGCGCCAGCTGGGCGCCGTCAAAGCGCGAGACGGCGGCGGCGCCCTGGGTGAAGCCGCCGCCATGAATCCACAGCATCACGGGGAGTTTCTTGCCGCCGGGTGTCCACACGTTGAGCGACAGGCAGTCTTCGCTTTGCGGGAGATTGGCGCGGGCCATCAGGCCCTCGGTGACGTTCTGCGGACAGGCGGGGCCGAAGGCGGCAGCGTCGCGCGGGGTGCTCCAGTGTGGGCCCGGCTGCGGGGCTTGCCAGCGCAGCTCGCCGACCGGCGGTGCGGCGTAGGGGATGTTCTTGTAGACGTCGATGGCGTTGACGGTGGCGCCGGCGAGCGGGCCCTGATCGGTGGTGACGCTGGGCGCGGCGAGTCCAGGCGTGGCGAAGACAAGAGCGGCGAGGACGATGAGCGCGCGCATGCTGCGACCTCCTAGATCGTGATCTGCGTGCCAAGCTCGACCACGCGGCCGGGTGGGAGCTGGAAGAAGCGGGCGGGCGACAGGGCGTTGGACGCGAGCCACATGTAAAGGGCGATGCGCCAGCTTTTGAGGTCGGGGTGTTCGCCGGCGACCAGCGTTTCGCGGCCGAGGAAGAAGGTCGACGTGTCGGGATCGAGCGCCAAGCCGAAGGCGCGGGCGCGCGTCAGCGCCTCCGGCACGTCGGGGAATTCGAAGAAGCCGAAATGGAGCTTCACCTCGAAGAAGCCCTTGCCGAGCTTGTTGACGGTGATGCGTCGCTCCGGCCTGACGATGGGGACGTCGTCGACGGTGATGCTGGTCAGCACCACGCGCTCGTGCAGCACGTGATAGTGCTTGAGGCTGTGCAGCATCGAGCCGGGCGTCACGTCGGTGCGGGCGGCGAGGAAGATCGCGGTGCCGGCGACGCGCTCGGCGGGCGCGCGGGCGAGAAACAGATCGATCGGCAATGTGCCGTCGCGTTGATGGTCGAGATGGACGCGGCGGCCAACGCGCCAGGTGTCGATCAGGATGAAGACCATCGCCGCCATGGCGAGCGGCAGCCAGCCGCCCTGGATGACTTTCAGCGTGTTGGATGAGAGGAACGCCAAGTCGACGAGGCCGAGTGTGCCGAACACGGCGATGACGACGGGCAAGCGCCATTTCCACTGGCGCACCGCGACGACGGCGACGAGGAAGGTGCTGATCACCATCACGCCGGTGACCGCGATGCCGTAGGCGGCGGCGAGCGCGTCGGAGGTGCGGAAGATGAGCACGATCAGCACCACGCCGACCGCGAGCATGGCGTTGATACGCGGCACGTAGATCTGGCCGTATTCGGTGGCGGAGGTGTGCTTGATCTCCATGCGCGGGAGCTGGCCGAGCTGCACCGCCTGGCGCGTGATGGAGAAGACGCCGGAGATCACGGCCTGGGACGCGATGATGGTCGCCAGCGTCGCGAGGATCACGACGGGGTAATGCGCCCAATGCGGCGCGAGCGAATAGAAGCTGGTATCGGCGGCGCGCGGATCGGAGAGCACCAGCGCGCCCTGGCCGAAATAGTTGAGCAGCAGCGCGGGCAGCGCGAAGAACAGCCACGCGTTGCGGATCGGGCGGCGGCCGAAATGGCCCATGTCGGCATAGAGCGCCTCGCAGCCGGTGACGGCGAGGACGACGGAACCAAGAGCCACGAACGCGACCCAGGGCTCGCGCACGAACAGTGCGATCCCATAGCGCGGATTCATCGACCACAGGATTTCGGGGTTCTTGAGGATCGCGGCGCCGCCCATCACCGCGGTGACGATGAACCAGACGACCATGACCGGGCCGAACACCTTGCCGATGCGCTCGGTGCCGTAGCGCTGGAACAGGAAGAGGCCGACCAGGATGGCGAGGGTGAGCGGCAGGATGGCGGCTTTCAGGCTTTCGCTTTCACCGCCGATGCCTTCAACGGCGCTGAGCACCGAGACCGCCGGGGTCAGCATGCCGTCGCCGTAGAACAGCGCGAGGCCGGCGAGCGAGGCGAGCGCGATGGCGGTTTTCAGGCCGCGTCCCAGACCCGACGAGCGGTGCGCCAGCGCGGCGAGCGCCATCACGCCGCCCTCGCCATTGTTGTCGGCGCGCATGATGAAGACGACGTATTTGACCGTCACCACGATCAAGAGCGCCCAGAAGATCAGCGACAGGGCACCGAGCACGGCGGGGGCGGCCGGCAGCGCGCCGCCGGCCGCGATCATCGATTGCTTGGCGGCGTAGAGCGGGCTGGTGCCGATGTCGCCGAACACGACGCCGAGCGCGCCAAGCGTGAGGCCGGCCTCGCGCTTCCAGTTGATCGGTGCGCCGGGATGGGCGACGGCAGTCATGTCAGATCGTCACTTGCGTGCCGAGCTCGACGACGCGGCCGGGGGGCAGATGGTAGAATTTGGCCGGCGACAGCGCGTTGGACGCCAGCTGCATATAGAGCCAGGTGCGCCAGCGGCCGAGCACGGGATGCTCCGCCGGGACCAGCGTCTCGTGGCCGATGAAGAAGGTCGCGGTCTCCATGTCCACCGCGATGCCGCGGCTGCGGGCTTCGGCGAGCGCGCGGGGCACATCGGGCGTCTCGAAGAAGCCGTGATGGATGCGGACGCTGAAAAAACCCTTGCCGAGCTTCTCGACCTCGAGGCGCTTGGCGTCGGGAACGAGCGGCTTGTCCTCGACCACCACCGTGCAGAGCACGACACGCTCGTGCAGCACCTTGTTGTGCTTGAGGTTGTGCAGAAGGGCGCCCGGGACGACGTCGTTGCGCGCGCTCATGAACACGGCGGTGCCGGCGACGCGCATCGGCGTCTTGTCGGCGCGCTCCAGGAACAAGGCCATGGGCATGGATTCGCTGCGGATGCGCTCCAGATGGGCGCGGCGGCCGATGCGCCAGGTCTCCATCCCGACGAACACGCCGGCGGCGATGGCGAGCGGCAGCCAGCCGCCTTGCGGGATCTTGAGCATGTTCGACAGCAGCATCGTCACGTCGATCAGCCCGAACAGGCCGAATACGCCGATCGCCAGCTTGATGCCCCAATGCCATTGCCGCGCCGCGACGAGGCTGACGTGGAAGGTGTCGATCACCATCACGCCGGTCACCGCGATGCCGTAGGCGGCGGCGAGGTTGGACGAGCTGCGGAAGACCAGCACGATCAGCACCACGCCGATCAGGAGCAGCGCGTTCATCCTGGGCACATAGATCTGGCCGTAATCGGTCATCGAGGTGTGACGGATCTCCATGCGGGGGAGCTGGCCCAGCTGCACCGCCTGGCGGGTGATCGAGAAGACGCCGGAGATCACCGCCTGGGACGCGATGATGGTGGCGAAGGTCGCGAGGAAGACGAGCGGGTAATGCGCCCAGTCGGGCGCCATCGAATAGAACGCGGTCGAGGCATGGTGCGGGTTGAGGAGCAGCGAGGCGCCCTGCCCGAAATAATCGACCACCAGCGCCGGCAGCGCGACGAAGAACCAGGCGGCACGGATCGGGAAGCGGCCGAAATGGCCCATGTCGGCATAGAGCGCCTCGCAGCCCGTCACCGCGAGGACGACGGAGCCGAGCGCGACGAAGGCGGTCCACGGCTCCTGGGCGAACAGGCGGATGCCGTACCACGGATTGATCGCCCAGAGGATCTGCGGCGCGCGGACGATCCAGCCGATGCCGAGCACCGCCAGCACGATGAACCACGCCACCATCACGGGGCCGAAGACGCGGCCGATCTTGGCGGTGCCGCGGCTCTGCACCAGGAAAAGCCCGACCAGGATGGCGAGGGTCAAGGGTAGGACGAGCGGCTCGAGCGATTTGCTCCCGACGGTGAGGCCTTCGACCGCGGACAGGACCGAGATCGCGGGCGTCAGCATGCCGTCGCCATAGAAGAGCGCCAGGCCGAGGATGGCGCCGAAGCCGATCAGCATCTTGATGTTGCGGCCGAGCCGGGCCGAGCGGTGCGCCAGGGTCGCCAGCGCCAGGACGCCGCCCTCGCCATTGTTGTCGGCGCGCATGATCAGGACGACGTATTTCAGCGTCACCACGATGATGAGGGCCCACAGGATCAGCGACAGGGCGCCGAAGATCGCGAACTGGCTCGGCAGCTCACCCATCTTGGTGGCGAGCACGGTCTCGCGCATGGCGTATAGCGGGCTGGTGCCGATGTCGCCGAACACCACGCCTAAAGCACCGAGCGTCAGCAGCGCGTCGCGCTTGAAGGACCGCGGCTGGTCGTTGGCCGTGCCATGCGCAGCCAATTCGATGCCGGCCAGCGGATCGCTGACGGCGTCGGGTTTACTCACGGGGGCGGTGGTGCTCATCCGGCGGGGCGGTAACGCGAAGCGGGCCTTGTTGGTTTGCAACGCTGTCGCCGCCGGACTGGCGGGACCCACCGGCGCGGCGCACCGGTGAGGGCGGGGAACCTAGTCCTGTCGCTGGACGGTTCAAAGAGGGGCGAGGCGGAATAGCGCAGTGCCGCGCTATCCCGTTGTTTTGTCTAACGATCGTCGTCGCCGGACGCATCCGCGTCGACATTGGAGGCGGCGATCTGGCGGGCGATGAGGTCGCCGGACGGATTGGGCGCCTCGAGCGAGGCGACCAGCGGGCTGCCATTGGCCGGGTTCGGGCTGATGAAGCCCTGGACGTTGTACACCTTGGTGCCCCAGGAGCCGCTGCGGATGTTCCAGACCTTCACCACCGACCAGTCGTTGTTTTCGCTGACGTCGATGACGGGGTCGTTGACGTAGATCGCGCCGTCGTCGAGCCAGTTGGCGTGGTCGATGAGAATCTGGCGTGGATCGACGATGCGGCGGACCACGGCGACATGGGCGCGATGCCGGCCGGCATACCCGTTCAGCACCATCACATTGCCGACGACCGGGCTGGAGCCGCGGGCGTAGACGCCGGCAGCCTTGTCCCACCAGGTGTAGGCATCGCCGTGGATGTTCACGCCGGAATGCTCGCGGGCATAGGGGACGCATTGCAGGGCGGTGCCTTCGACGGTCGAGGGCGGGGTATCGGAGGTCGGGGCGGCGTCGTCGCCGGGGAACGGAAGATTGTCGCCGGACGTTGGCTGCATACTGCGCGGCGCATGGGCGTAGCCATAGTCTGCCGCGCTGAGCAGCGTGGCGTTCACGCTGCCGCAACCAGCCAAGGTCGCGCACAACGCGGCAAGCGCAAGGATTCGGGTTACCGAACCTGAATTCATGAGATATGCCCCTCTTACGTCGATGCAGCGGCCAGGGGAGCCACGCTACCGACAGCGGTTCAAAACGCAGTTAGAGAATTGAATCGCTTTTGAAAAGCTAAAATTTTAATTGCATTTTCCGTTATTTTCCGGGCGGCAATTCGCGGCGCGGAAGGGAACTCGTGGAACCCGAGAGCCCCATCCCGCCGATCGAGACCAGCCCGGTCACGGCGAAGAAGAAGAACGGGGCGCTCCACGCCTGCTCGGAGAAGGCGAAGATCGGCAGCAGGACGCCGATGATCAGCTCGGGGCCGCCGCGCCAGCCGCCGGCATAGCGCTCGCCCGGACGCAGGGTCCGGTGGAAGTGCATGCGGGTGCTGAAGAAGGCTTCGTAGGTCGCCCGCGTGTTGGCGAGGACGAGGCCGGAGGGGAAGATCAGCGCCAGGCCGATGGAGCGGGCGATGCAAGGCAGTCGCTCGCGCCCCAGCATCTTCTGGCCCAGATAGAGGTAGCCGGCGGAGGCGACGAGGCCCAAGGCCGAGACCGACAGGCCGAGCAGCGACACGCTCATGAAGTACACGACGTCCATATACATGAGCGTCAGGCTGATCACGGCGCTGAAGAAGGCCAGCGTGTAGAACGCGAACTGGCACATCTGGAGCGACATCGCCGCCTTCTTCCAGAGCGGCATGTCGCTGGCCCAGATCTTGGGCAGGAGCTTCTGCGCGGTCTGGGCGTGGCCCTTGGTCCAGCGCGCCTGCTGCGCCCGCCAGGCGGCGGCGGTCTCGGGCAGCTCGCCGGGGACTTCGATGTCGGACAGCATGACGGTGCGCCAGCCCTTCATCGAACAGCGCATCGACAGGTCGAGGTCTTCGGTCAGGGTGTCGCCGGTCCAGCCGCCGCCATTGTCGATCGCGGCGCGGCTCCAGACGCCGGCGGTGCCGTTGAACGACATTGGCAGGCCGGCGCGGAAGCGGCCTTCCTGCTCCACCGCGAAATGGGCGTCCAAAAGCATGCCCTGGGCCCGGGTCAGCCAGTTCTTGGTGCGGTTGGCGTGGCCCCAACGCGCCTGTGCATAAGCCAGGCCCTGATCGGCGACGAGGGCCGGGACGGTGCGGCGCAGGAAATCGGTCGGGGGGACGAAATCGGCGTCGAAGATCGCGACATAGGGCGCGTCGGAATGCTGCAGGCCGAAGGCGAGGTTGCCGGCCTTGAAGCCGGAATGCTCGCCCCGGCGCATCACTTTGAGGTTCACGCCTTCGGGGACGACGCTCATGACGTTGCGGGCGACCTCGGCGGGGTCGCCGCGGCGGCCGTCGTCGAGGACCTGGATTTCGAGCTTGTCCAGCGGCCAGTCGAGCCGGGCGGCCGCGGCAGCCACCCGCACAGCCAACGGCCCCTCGTCACAGACGGGGAGCTGAACCAGGACGCGGGGCAGCGCCTCGTCCGGCAGGACGGGCATGCGGACGCGCGGGGCGGGCCGGAACAGGCGGAAATAGCCCAGCACGACCAATTGGATGGACAATACCGCGATGGCGACGAGCACCACTGCCAGCAGGCATTGCAGGATCAAGGACAAGCCAATCATGCGAAGCGTTCGGACCCCACTCAAATTCCGACGGATACGCCCCGATCGGCCGGGGGTGCTTTTGCCCGCGAATTTGAAACGGGCGCCTCCCTTTAGCAAGTGCGGGAAGAAGGCTCAATCGAGGGTCCGGCGGAAGCGCAACAGGGCCAAAGTCCCAGCCACGAGCAGGAACAGGATCAGGGGCCAAGTGTCGGGCCAGATCTCGGCCGGGCCGTTGCCCTTGAGCAGGATGCCGCGGACGACGCGGAGGAAATGGGTGACCGGTAGGACCTCGCCGATCCACTGGGCCCAGACCGGCATGCCGCGGAACGGGAAGGCGAAGCCGGAGAGCAGGATCGCCGGTAGGAGGAAGAACACCATCATCTGCATCGCCTGGAGCTGGGTCTGGGCGATGGTCGAGAACGTGTAGCCGACCGCGAGGTTGGCGGCGATGAAGAGAAGCAGCACCCCCGAGAGGAGGACGAGCGAGCCGATCATCGGCACGCCGAAGATCAGCTTGGCGGCGAGCAGGACGAGGCCTGCCTGCACCAGGCCGACGGCAATGTTGGGCGCGATCTTGCCGATCATGATCTCCAGCGGCTTCACCGGCATGGCGAGGAGGTTCTCGTAGGTGCCGCGCTCGCGCTCGCGGGTCAGCGCCATCGAGGTCATCAGCACCATGGTCATGGTCAGGATGATGCCGAGCAGGCCGGGCACGATGTTGTATTGGGTCAGACCCTCCGGATTGTAGAGCCGGTGCACGACCGTATCGAAAGCGGGCACCGCGACGGCGCGCGCGGCGAGCGGGCCGCTCAGATCATCGCGCAGCGCTTCGTTGACGAGCTCGCCGATGGCGCCGACGGCGTTGGAGGCCGACGACGGATCGGTCGCGTCGGCCTCGATCAGCAATTGCGGATGGGCGTTGCGGATGAGATCGCGGGAGAAGTTGGCGGGGATCTCGACGACAAAGGAGACCTTGCCTTGCGCCAGGAGGCGGTTGGCGATCTGCGGCGAATTGGTCGCCTGGACGATGTCGAAATAGCCGGAGTTCGCCAGCGCCGAGACGATGGAGTCGGAGAACACGCCGGGGTCGGAGATCGAGATGGCGGTCGGCAGGTGCTTGGGATCGTTGTTGATGGCGAAGCCGAACAGCATGAGCTGCAACAGCGGCACGCCCAGGATCATCCCGAAGGTGAAGCGGTCGCGCCGCATCTGGATGAATTCCTTGCCCAGCACGGCACCGATGCGGCGGAAGGAGAAGGCGGAGCTCACGCGTATTCTCCCCTGCCCTTTTCCTGGAGCTGGATGAAGACGTCTTCCAGGCTCGGTGGGGATTGGTGGATCGTCAGGCCCTTTTCATTCGCGAAGGGTTCGAGCGCGGCTTTGAGGGCACCTGGGTCCTTGCCGCTGACGTGGAGGGCAGCGCCGAAGAAGGCGACGAACTCGACGCCGGGCTTGCCGCGCAGCTTCTCGGCCAGCGCGCGGGCGCCGTCGCCTTCGACGATGAAGGTGGTGAGGCCCGATTGCGCGATCACCTCAGCCACCGTGCCGCGCGCGACGATGTCGCCGAGGTTGATATAGACGATGCGGTCGCAGCGCTCGGCCTCGTCCATATAATGTGTCGAGACGAGGACGGTGAGACCCTCGGCGCTGAGGCGATGGATCTCGTCCCAGAAATCGCGGCGGGCTTTGGGATCGACGCCGGCGGTCGGTTCGTCGAGCAGCAACATTTTCGGCTGATGCAGCATGCAGGCGGCGAGCGCGAGGCGCTGTTTCCAGCCGCCCGACAGCGCACCGGCCAATTGGTCCTGGCGCTTGGTGAGGCCGAGGCGTTCGAGCGTCTGCTTCACCGCGTCGCGCGCGTTGGGCAGTTCGTAGACGCGGGCGACGAAGTCGAGATTCTCGCGGATCGAAAGGTCCTCCCAGAAGCTGAACTTCTGGGTCATGTAGCCGACCTCGCGCTTGATTTGCTCCGACTGGGTGCGGAAGTCATAGCCGAGCACGGTGCCGTCGCCGGCGTCGGCGTGCAGCAGGCCGCACAGCATGCGGATCGTGGTCGTCTTGCCGGAGCCGTTGGGGCCGAGAAAGCCCCACACCTCGCCAACCGGCACCGCGATGTCGGCGTTGTTGACGGCGACCTTGGCGCCGAAGCGCTTGGTCAAGCCGTGCACGTCGATAGCGAGGTCGGCAGCCATGTTCAGAGCGGACGCACGTCGACAGGTTGGCCGGGGTTCAGCTTCAAGCCGCCAGGCGCGCGGGCCTCGATCTTGAAGACCAGCTTCTCGCGGCTGCCGATGGAGAAGATCACCGGTGGGGTGAACTCTTCCTGTTGCGCGATGAAGGTGATCGTCGCAGTGAGGCCGGCGGCGCAGCCGTCGCAGGAGATCGCGACGCGCTGGCCGAGCTTGATGTGCGCGAACTGCGTTTCGGGCACGAAGAAGCGGACATAGATGTTCTCGGGCGGAAGGATCGAGACCACCGGCGTCATCGCAGGGGCGTATTCGCCGGTGCGGAAGAAGACGTCCTCGACCCGGCCGGTGGCGCGCGAGACGACATCGCGCTGCGACAACTGATACGCGGCGCCGGTCAGGCCGGCGCGCGCCTGCGCGATCTGGGCATCGATCTGGGAGACCTGCGCGGCGGCGGAATCGTAGGCGGCCTTGGCGACGTCGTAAGCCTGTTTGGTGCCGGCCTTTTCGGCAAGGAGATTGGATTGGCGCACCAACTCCTTTTGCGTCAGTGCGAGGTTGGCCACGGCGGCGGTGCGCTGGGCGTTCGCCAGCGCGATGGCGGCATTGGCCTGGTCGCGCGCGGAGGCTTGCGAGGTGTCGTCGAGGGTGAAGAGAAGATCGCCGGCCTTCACGGCGTCGCCGCGCTGGACCGCGAGATGGGCGAGCCAACCGGCCTGTGGCGCGGCGATGAAGGCGTTGTCGCCTTCGGCATAGCCGAGCCAGGCGTCGTCCTCTTTCTGGCCGCACGCGGCGAGGAGCAGGCAGAAGGCGAATGCGAGGCGCTTCATGGCGCGGCTCCTTGCAGCGGTGCGAGGCCGCGGAACAGGACGTCGAGATGGACGCCGATCAGGCCGGCGAAGTCGTAAGGCTCGGGATCGAGATGGCTGAAGGTGGCGCGCCAGATCGCGCTGAGCAGCGCCGGCGCGATGACGAGGCGTGCGATGTGCTGCGGCGGCAGGTCGTTCCGGAATTCGCCGCTGTCGATGCCGCGCTGGATCAGGCCGGTGAGCAGGCCGAGGCCGCGCTCGATCACTTCGAAACGGTAGAACTCGGCGAGCCAGGGAAAATTGGCGCTTTCGGCAATGACGATCTTGGGCAGCGCGACCTTCTCGCTGTCGATCAGGACCTTGAGCATCGTCGTCATCATGAAGCGCAGCAGCACCGACGCCGAACCTTCGAACGCCGCGAGTTGCGCGGAGACCATGCCGAGAGCGCCGCCGATCTCGGTGCGGACCAGGGCTTTGAACACCGCCTCCTTGTTCTCGAAGTAGAGGTAGATCGTCCCCTTGGTCACGCCGGCGGCGCGGGCGATGTCGTCCATCCGGGCGGCGGCGAAGCCCTTGGCGGCGAAGACCCTGAGCGCGGCGTCGAGGATTTCGGCCGGGCGGGCCTGCTTGCGGCGGGTCCAGCGCTGTTCGGGGACGGTTTGGGCATCTGACATGGGCCTTATATTACTAACTGACCGGTCAGTTATAAAGAGCGTTTTGCGCGGGTCTGGCCTGTGGGAACTTGGGGTCTGCCGTGTGGTTACCGGGAATCGTGGGAGAAGAAGCGATGACATTCAGCCGATTGGCGGTGCCCTTGGCGTTCCTGGCGCTGGCGGCGTGTGCCACCCCTGCCCCGTACCAGCCGGCGGCGACCGAGCATGGCGCGGGCTATTCCGACGCGCGGCTGGCGGCGAACCGCTACCGCGTGACCTTCACCGGCAATTCGGTGACAAGGCGCGAGACGGTGGAGAATTTCCTGCTGCTGCGCTCGGCGGAAGTCACGCGCGACGCGGGCTATGCCTGGTTCGAATTCGACACGCGCGAGACCGAGGCCAAGACGACTTATCATACGGACTTCGCCGGCTATCCGGGATTCGGACCGGGCTTCGGCTTTTACTGGCACAGCTGGCGCTACGACCCCTGGGACCCCTATTGGGGCCGCGGCGGCGATGCCTTTCCGACCACGCGCTATGAGGCCTATGCCGAGATCATCCTGCTGACGCCGGAGCAGGCGAAAGGCGATGCGCATGCGCTGCAGGCCTCGGACGTGATCGCGCGGCTGGGACCGGCAGCGGCACCGCCGCCGGCGCATTAAGGGCCGCGGCGCAGGACGAAGCGCGCGACGTCGCCGTCACGGGAGATGCTGACGGTCTCGTGCCCTTCCTGGTGGCACATGTGCGGGATGTCCACGGCGGCCATCGGGTCGTCGGCGATGACGGCGATCTCGGCGCCGGGTGCGCTGCGCGCCAAGGCCCGCCGCGCGAGCAGCGCCGGCATTGGACATTTGAGGCCGCGAAGGTCGAGGGGCTCCGCCATGGTTCCTTGATCGTTAGCCGCTGGAGCTTATGTTCGAAAGAGCGAATCGGCTGTCACGGGCATCATGGGACTGATCGGCGCCGCACGGCGCGAGGCGACCTATATAGCAGGCATCGGCCGCACGCTGCTGGGCCTGCGCGGCGTTACGCCCGACAGCCCGCACACCATCGTCGACGTGGTCGAGGCACAGGCGCGCGCCACGCCGGACGCGATCGCGTTTTATTTCCAGGACCGGACGATGACCTACGCGGCGCTCGATGCCTACGCCAACCGCGTGGCGCATTGGGCGGCGGGCGCCGGGATCGCGCGCGGCGACGTCGCCGTGCTGCTGATGGAGAACCGGCCGGAATATGTCGCGACCTGGATCGGGCTCCTGAAAGTCGGCGCGGTGGTGGCGCTGATCAACACCCATCTGCGCGGCATTCCGCTGGCCCATTCCATCGCGATTGCGCAAGCCAAGCACGCGATCATCGGGGCGGAGCTGGCGGAGACCTGGCTGGAAGCGGCGCCGCAGATCGAGCCGCGGCCCGTCGCGTGGAGCGCGGGCGGCGCGGTGGCGGGGCTGGAGGATTTCGACGCGGCGCTGGCGGCGCAATCGGACGCGCCGGCGGACAAGGCGCTGCGCGCCGGCGTCACGTGCAAAGACAAGGCGTTCTATATCTATACCTCGGGCACCACGGGACTGCCCAAAGCGTCGAACTTCACACACTTACGCATGCTGTTCATGATGCACGGCTTTCGCGGCGGGCTGAACGTCAAGGCGGCGGACCGGATGTACAATGTGCTGCCGCTCTATCATTCGGCGGGCGGGGTGTGCGCGGTGGGGCCGGCGCTGCTCACCGGCGGCTCGGTGATCCTCAAACGCAAGCTGTCGGTCAGCGAGTTCTGGGACGACGTGCACCGCTATGACGCGACGCTGTTCCAGTATATCGGCGAATTGTGCCGCTATCTGCTGAACGCGCCGCCGGCGCCTTACGAGCACACCCATAAGATCCGCGCCATCACCGGCAACGGGCTGAGGCCCGAGATCTGGAAGAGCTTCCAGCAGCGTTTTGCGATTCCGAAGATCGTCGAGTTCTATGGCGCCACCGAAGGCAATGTCTCGATGCTGAACTATGACGGCACGGTCGGGGCGGTGGGACGCATCCCATCCTATATGCGCGGCATCGTGACGACGCGGATCGTGAAGTTCGACATCGAGCACGAAATTCCGGTGCGCGGGGCGGACGGGTTCTGCATCGAATGCGCCGACAACGAGGCGGGCGAAGCCATCGGCATGATCGCCAACGAGCCGGGCAAGACTTTCGACGGCTACAGCAAGGCGGGCGATTCGCAGAAGAAGGTGCTGCACGACGTCTTCAAGACGGGCGATTCGTGGTTCCGCACCGGCGACCTGATGCGGCGCGACGGGCTCGGCTATTTCTATTTCGTCGACCGGATCGGCGATACGTTCCGCTGGAAGGGCGAGAATGTCGCGACCAGCGAAGTGTCCGAGGCGCTCGGCGTGGTGCCGGGGATCAAGGAGGCGAACGTCTACGGCGTCGCGATCGCGGGCATGGACGGTCGCGCGGGAATGGCGGCGCTGGTGACCGGCGCGGGATTCGACATCGGCACCCTGTCCGGCGCGCTGGCGGGGAATCTGCCGCTCTATGCGCAGCCGGTGTTCGTGCGGCTGCTGCCGGAGCTGGAGATCACCGGCACGTTCAAGCAGCGCAAGGTCGAGCTGGTGAAGGAGGGATTCGATCCGGGCGCGATCAAAGACCCGATCTATTGGCTGAACCATGCAAGCGGGCGGTATGAGAAGCTGACGGCGGAGGCTTATGCCGCGATCGTGAGCGGCAGGGTGAAGATCTGACGTTTGCCCTACGCGTTCCGGAAAACCAACAGTTCATCCGGGCGCAGCGTTTCCAGGCTTGTCAGCGGTGCATCCTTCGCCGCGCGCCGGGCAATTGCGAACGACTCCGTCGCGATACTTCCCGCGCAAGAATGCACCAGCAACCCAACATGCGGCAGCTTCAGGGTTTCGAAGAGATCGCCGACGACGCCGGCCCAAAGCGCGAAGCTGTCAGGACCGGGTTCGGATGGCCGCGCGTCCGCCGCCTGCCGTTGCGCGATGGCGCGCGCGATCCTGGCTTGCGACCAGCCCTTTTTCGCCAGCCGCGCGGCGTCTTTCGCAAGTTCGGTTTCGGGATCGTTGCCCACCGTTCCAAGCACGGTGCCGCAGTCGCAGGCGCTTTGCGTGGTCAGATACGGAAATTCGCCCGGCAACAGGGCGCGGAACAAGGATGCGTTGGCGATGGGACGGGCCGCGCGGCCATGGCGGGCCATTGCTGCGCTTAAAGCCTGCTGATCCGCTGTCGGTGCGACCAGTATGATGAAGTCGCACATCGGCTGACCTAGAACTCGATCTCCGCCGCCGGTTTCACATCCGCGAAATCGCCCCACATCGTGTCGTTCTGGATGGCGATGATGTCCTTGGCCTTGGCGACCCGGGTGTCGCCGGTGGAGTGGGCATCGCCGACCAGCGTCACCTTGTAACCGCGCTCGTAGGCGCCGCGGATCGCGGAGTCGACGCAGTATTCCGACTGCATGCCGGTGACGACGAGGTGGTCGATGCCGGCGCGCTTCAGCTTGGCGTCGAGATCGGTGCCGTGGAAGGCGCTGGAGCGGTGCTTGACCGTGACGTCGTCGCCGGGCTGCGGCGCGATGGCGTCGTGGAACGGGAAGCCGGGCTTGCCGGGTTGGAACGGATGATCGCCGTCGCCGTGATGCTGGACGTACATGATCGGAGTCTTTGCGGCACGCGCCTTTTCGATCAGCCCGGCGATGCGCGTGAGCACGCCCTGGTCGTCATAGGGCGCGAAGCCGGGGCTCCACATGCCTTTTTGGACGTCGATGATGACGAGGGCCGAGGTCATGACGAAAACTCCGTGACGGGGGTCCATTTTGCCTTGCGCCGCGCGATCCGGCCAGCGGCGTCCTCGGCGCCGAAATCGTGTGGCGATTCGAAGGCGCCCGGCGGCGGCACGGGGCGAAAGCTGCTGGCATTGACGGTGAAGTAGCGCTTGTCGGCGTCTTCCATCAGCGCGCCGATGAATACGCCGCAGTGGCGGCAGATCACGAAGTCGGCGGTGGCCATGCCGAAGCGGTAGAGCTGGAGCTTGGCGCGGTCGGCGACGCGGATCGCGATCGTGCCGTTCGGATCGGAGGTGGTGCGGGCGCCATGGGCGCGGCAGAAGCTGCATTGGCAGGCGCGCAGGCCGAGCACGCCGAGGCCGGCAGACGCTGTAAAGACATACGAGATGTTGCCGCAGTGACAGCGGCCTTCGAAGTGATGCGTTGTCATGCGGAGAGGCTAGCGGAAAACAAAACGGGAGAGGTCAGCACTTAATGCATGACCCCTCCCGTGAAACTGGATGCCCGCCTTCGCGGGCATGACAGCGAGTGTTATTCGGCCGCCTTCGCTGCCTTTTTCGCCTCGTCTTCGTTGTGCTTGACGATGGTCGCCATGGCGGCGGTCATCGCGGCGCCGATGAATTTTTCCTTGTTGTCGCCGGCCCAGTTGAAGGCCTCTTCGCGCTTGGTGTTGGCGCCGTTGACCACCGGGGTGACGTGACGCTGCCACAGCTCGTAGGACTTCTTGGTGTTCTCCCAATTCGCCCAATTGTGCGCGAGTTGGAGGAACACGCCGAACTCGCCCTGCTTGGCCTGCAAGCGGCGAATCTGCGCCACCGCGTCGTCGGGCGTGCCGATGACCATGGCGCCGCTTTCGACCAGTTGCTCGGGCGTCTGGGTCTCCGTGCCGCCGCGGCCGGCGACGCCGCTGATGCTGCCGAAATAGTTCTGCCATTTGGCGAGGCCGAATTTGACGTTCTCGAACGCCTGTTCGCGCGTCTCGGCGATGTGGACGGGGCCGACGAGGCGCAGCTTTTCCGGATCCATCTTGCGGCTGTTCTCGGCGGCGACGTCGTTGGCAACCTTCCAGTTGATGGCGAGCGCGTCGTAACCGCCGGCCTGGGTCGCGGCGACGCAGAGCATGCCGAAGCCGTGCTTGCCGGCGAGCTTGCCGCCCGAGGGCGTGACCGACGAAGCGACCGCGATCTCGGGATGCGGCCAGGTGTAGGGCTTGAGCTGCAGCGTCGCGTCGACCAGGGTGAACCAGTCGGATTTGTGCGTCACGCGCTCGCCCTTGAAGAGGCGCAGGATGATCCCGATCGCCTCGACCATGCGGTCGCGCTGGGTGTTGGGATCGATGCCCATCGAGAACGCGTCGGAGGGCAGAAGGCCCGGGCCGACGCCGAACATGAAGCGGCCGCGCGTCTGATGGTCGAGCTGGATGACGCGGTTCGCGGCCATCAGCGGGTTGTGATACGGGAGCGAGATCACGCCCGAGCCCAGCATGATACGCTTGGTGCGCTCGGCGGCGGCGGCGATGAAGACTTCGGGGCTGGAGATGATCTCGTAGCCGGCGGAGTGATGCTCGCCGATCCAGGCTTCGTCGTAGCCGAGGCGGTCGAGATGATCGACCAGCTCCAGATCGCGCTGGATGCACAGCGTGGGATCTTCGTCGACGGGATGAAACGGCGCGAGGAAGATGCCGTTCTTCAGTTTGATGGTCATGGACGTGCTCCCGAATATCTTATGAATAGTGTGTGCGGTTTATGGCATATCGGCCTTGGACGCGCAGCCTCAAACGCCGGGCGGCGGTTTGAATCCGCCGAGGGTTTCCTCTACGGCGGCGGCGAGATCGAACAAGCGGTCTTCCTGATTCCAGGCGCCGACGATCTGCACGCCGACGGGCAGGCCTTCCGGCGTCTGGCCGGCGGGAAGCGCGAGCGACGGCGCGTGCAGCGAGGTCGCCAGCCCGATCCACAGCAGCATGTCCATGTAGCTGACGGTCTTGCCGTCGACGTCGAGGGTGCGCGCGTTGACCGGATCGGAGTGGTCGTGCGGGAAGGGCGGCACCGGAGAAATCGGCATCAAAATCGCGTCCCAGCCTTCGGCAAAGAAGGCATCGAGCGCATCCTTCTGCTCCTGGCGGGTGCGGTGGGCGACGATGAGCTCGGCATCGGTCGCAGTGGCGCGCAACCGATAGCGCGCCTGGCCGGTGAGATCGCGGCCTTCACGCACCGCGGCGATGTCTTCGTCGCGCGTGGCACGCATGCTGTCGAGCAGCGATCGCGGAAAGCTTCCCGCGATGGTCGCGGTGAGCAGGTCCATATAGGTGCTCATCATCGCCTGGGTGTCGAGGCGCGGGTGGACGCGCTCGACGCGGATGCCGGCTTTCTCGAACGCGTCGCCGGCGGCGGCAACGCGTGCTTTCACGGAATTGGCGAGCGGCCAATTCGGCTCTTCGTCCCATAGCGCGATGCGGCCCTTGCTTGCGGGACGCGGATCGGTGGGCGGTTTCTTGCGCAGCACGTCCCACAGCAATTTGAGATCGCCGACATTGCGCGCCATCGGGCCGCCGACGCCGAGATCGACCTCGGCGTTCATGCCGGGCGGCGGCGGGACGTGACCGCGCATCGGCAGCACGCCCCAGGTGGGCTTCAAGGAATAGACGCCGCAGAAATTCGCCGGATGGCGCAGCGAGCCGCCGATGTCCGAGCCGATCTCGAGCGGGGTGACGCCGCAGGCCAGCGCCGCCGCGGCGCCGCCGGACGAGCCGCCGGGGACCTTGCTCACGTCGTAGGGATTGTTGGTCGCGCCGTGCATCGCGTTGTAGCTCTGAAAATCGCTGAGCATGAACGGCACATTGGTCTTGCCCCAGATCACTGCGCCGGCTTCGCGCGCGGCGCCGGGCAGCGCGCCGTCGGCGCAATTCTTGGGGCGGTCCTTGAGCATCGGCGCGCCGGAGGTCGCGGGCATATTCTCCACGTCGTAGCCGTCCTTGACCGTCATCGGCAGGCCGGCGAGCGGGCCGAGCGCGGCGCCCTTGGCGCGGGCGTTGTCGATGGCGTCGGCGTCCTTGCGGGCGCGCGGGATGTCGGTCGCGGTCACCGCGTTGATGCGCGCGTCGATCTCGTCGTTGCGGTCGATATGGGCGTCGAGCAGCTCGCGCGCCGAGACGTGGCCGTCCTTCAGGTCTGCCAGCATCTGGCGTGCCGTAGCGTAAGTGTCGATCATCGCCCTGCCCTCTTTCGTTTGCGCAAAGATGGCATAACCTGTCGCGAAATTCCGCCCAAAGATCGTGAGGGAGCCGCCATGCGCGCCGCCGTGTTCAAGGAGTTGTCCAAGCCGCTCGTCGTCGAGACCATCGCCGATCCGGTGCCGGGGCCGACCGACATCATCCTGAAGGTGAAGACCTGCGGCATTTGCGGCTCGGATCTGCACATGACCGAGCCGACCTCGGTCATGCCGCTGCCGGGCGGGTCGGTGATGGGGCACGAATTCGCCGGCGAGGTGATGGAAGTCGGCAAGGCGGTGACGCATCTGTGGAAGCCGGGCGACCGGGTCGCGGGCTTTCCGGTGATCTGCTGCGGCGATGCCACGCCGTGCCTGAATTTTTCCGGCCGCGGGGCGTGCGCGAAGATGACGCCGGTCGGGCTCGGCCAGAGCCACGGCGCCTATGCCGATTATGTCCGCATCGGCGCGAGCAGCGGTTACCGGCTGCCCGACGCCGTGTCGTTCCGCGAAGGCGCGATGGTCGAGCCGCTGGCGGTCGGACTGCATGCCGTCGACATGGCGAAGATGGCGCGCGGCGCCACGGTGCTGGTGATCGGCGCGGGGCCGGTGGGGCTGGCCGTGATGCTGTGGGCGAACTTCCTGGGCGCGCGGCACGTCATTGTCAGCGAGCGTGCCGAGGTGCGCCGCCAGATGGCGGCGAAGTTCGGCGCCACCGATGCGATCGATCCGGCGCAGCCGCTTGCGCCACAGGTGCAGAAGATCGCGGGCAAGGACGCCGATGTGATCTTCGAATGCGTCGGCGTGCCGGGCATGCTGATGAGCACGATGGCGGAAGCGCCGCGCGGCGGCCGCATCGTGGTCGCCGGCGTGTGCCAGCAGCCCGACACGATCATGCCGCTGATCGGCATCTTGAAAGAGCTCGAATTGCAATTCGTGCTCGGCTACCGCCCGGCGGATTTCGATTATGTCATCGCGATGATCGCGGCGGACCGCATCGATGTCGGCCACATGGTGACGGACATCGTCGATCTCGACGGCTTGCCCGCCGCGTTCGAGGCGCTGCGCAAGCCGTCGCATCAGTGCAAGGTGATGCTGGAGAACTGAGTAGTTCTACGCAAACGGCGCAAACCTATATCGGACCGCCATAGCGCGGGACGTTCGGTCGCAGCGCGGCGGGTGGGCAACCTGTTACAAGCGCGCCGCGATTTGCCTGCCTTAAGGGAATCGCCACCCCATTTGAGACCATAGAGGGCGCCGCGCCCATTCGCGCGCGCGCCAAGCAGGCTGATGACGGATAACGGTACGAGTTGCGCATTGGCGCCGACGAGCGAGAAGCTGACGGGGATCGTGACCATCTGGCGCGAATTGGCGGCGGGCGGCATCGGGCCGAAGCGCGATGCGATCACGCCGGCGCGGCTGCGCGGCACGATGCCGTGGGTCTTCCTGCTCGACGTGACGGGCGAGGATTTCAAGTTCCGCTTCGCCGGCGAGCGCATCATCCAGTTCATGGAGCGGCGGCTGCAGGGCTCGCAATTGTCGGAGCATCTGGGCACGCCGTTCTTCGACGGCATGCAGCAATTTTTCAGCCGCGCGGTCCGCACCCGGACGGCGCAATCCTATGGGCCGGGGCCGGTGACCTATCCGGGCAAGGAACATTTCGAGATGGAGGTGATGGTGCTGCCGCTGTCCGATGACGGCCACAGCATCAGCGGATTGCTCGGCGCCTTCGACACCTGGCGGCTCGGCACCCACAGCGCCGGACGATAGAGGCGGCCTGGCACGGCTTCTGCTTAGGTTCGACGTGTTCGGGAAAAGAACCGGGAGGATCGCTCCCGGCTCTTCCCGTCATTAAGGATCGAAGGAGTGAGCTTCAGTAACCCACGCCGTGATGCTCCGGGCCGCCGATCGACCCGACGCCACCGCCGAGGTTGACCTTGAGACCGACCACGTTGCCGACATTCGCCTTGACGCTGGTGTTGTTCAGCACCGCGTTGGCGGTGCCCAGCACCGAGCCCGTCGCAGCCGTGGCGGTGTTCACCACGGTGCCGACCGTGTGATCGACCGTCGCGACCGTGCTGCCGACGGTGTGGTCGACCGTCGAGATCGTGTTGCCGAGCGTATTGCCGAGCAGCGACGAGCCGCCGCCCACGGTGACCTTGGCGCCCACGAGGTTGCCGACATTCGCCGTCACATTGGCGATGCCGGAATTGTGCGCGGACGATCCGAGGAGGTTGGCGTTGACATTGAGAAGTGTCGCCGCCGGCGCCGGAGCGGAGTTGCCGTGCGCGGAGGCGGCGGTGGTGAGGGCAGCGCCAAACAGAAGGGCGGTGCCGAACAGTTTGATGGACGACGTCATGGTACGTTTCCTTGCCGTTTCCAGCCTTTGGCTGGTTCCCCCGGCAAGCGGCCCGGGATTGGGCCGCAAGGCGAAACAAGCAAGCGGCGTGCCTTTGCTTAAGAGACTGTAAACGCAGAGTTTTGCGGTTAACCTTTGGTCCCGGGCCGGGATTCCGCCCGATTTTGGGTTGGAATCGCGGCCGCGCCCGTCCTGAAATCGAACGCCAGCGTTACGTGACGTTATCGTCACCAAAGCCTTGCGCGGCGCCCCCCGCCCCTCTTAGATGCACGCCTTCATCAAGGGAGGAACGGCGCATGTCCGTCGATGGCACGTACAATATCGTTATCAATTCGCCCATGGGCGCACAGAAGGTCACGCTCACCCTCAAGGCCGACGGCGGCACGCTGACGGGTTCGCAGGCCGGCGCGCAGGGCTCCATGGCAATCGAAAACGGCAAGGTGGACGGCAACAACGTCTCCTGGTCGGCGAAGATCACCTCGCCGATGCCGATGACGCTGGAAACCACCGGCACGGTGGACGGCGACAAGATCTCCGGCAACGTGAAGGCGGGCGCGTTCGGCTCGTTCCCGTTCTCGGGCGAGCGCGCGGCGTAAAGCCACGTTCGGTTGTTCTGAATCAGGGCGGTGCCGCGGGCGCCGCCCTTTTTCTTTGGCGATGCATTATAAGATCACCATGCGCATCCCCATTCACCGCGAAGGTTGGATCTTCATCGCGATCTTCGTTGCGGTGAATGCCCTGCTGTATTGGCTGTCGCCGTGGGCGGCGCTGGCGTTTGCGCCGGTGACGATCTGGTGCGTCGCGTTCTTCCGCGATCCGGAGCGGACGCCGCCGCCGGGCGAGAACAGGCTCGTCAGTCCCGCCGACGGCGTGCTGCTGCCGATCGTCGAAGCCGTGCCGCCGGAAGAGCTGGGCCTGGGGCCCGCGCCGCGCCGGCGGCTGTCGATCTTCATGAACGTGTTCAACGTGCATGTGAACCGGATGCCGGTGAGCGGCACGGTCATCGCCCTCGCCTATCGGCCGGGGCGCTTCTTCAATGCCTCGTTCGACAAGGCGAGCATTCATAACGAGCGGATGTCGGCACGGGTGCGGCCGGCGGGAAGCAGCGATCCCGGCGCGGATATCGCGGTGGTGCAGATCGCGGGCCTGGTGGCGCGGCGCATCGTCTGCGACCTGAAGCAGGGCGACGCCGTCATGCGCGGAACCCGCTACGGAATGATCAGGTTCGGCAGCCGGTTAGACGTCTATTTACCCCCCTCTGCGAAAATCGTAGTACAAGACGGAATTGTGACGGAGGCCGGCGTGACGGTCCTCGCGGAACTCTAACTCGCAGGCTTGTCCTTGGCTTATCGCAGGATCGATCCGCGCCGCATGGCCGAACGGCTGGAAGAACTTTCCGTCGGGCGCGTCGTGCCCAGCGTGCTGACGCTGATGGGCTTGTGCAGCGGCATCACCGCGATCCGCTTCGCCATCGCCGGCGAGTGGAAGGCCGCGGTGATCGGCATCATCTTCGCGATGGTGTTCGACATGCTGGACGGCCGCGCGGCGCGGTTCCTGGGCGCCGACACGCCGTTCGGGGCGCAGCTCGATTCTCTTGCCGACCTCGTCAGTTTCGGCGTGGCGCCGGGCGTGCTGGTGTTCCTGTGGAGCCTGTCCAGCATGGGCAATGCGGGATGGATCGCGGCGCTGATCTTCTGCATCTGCTCGGCGATCCGTCTGGCGCGGTTCAACGTGCAGAGCGTGCGCGACGAAGGCTCGTCGGAGCACAATCCCTATTTCACCGGCCTGCCGACGCCGGCGGCGGCGGGGCTCCTGCTGCTGCCGATGCTGCTGAGCTTCCAGTTCGGGCACGACGTGTTCCGCGCCCCGCTGGTCAGCGGAACGATGATCGCAGTCGCAGCCAGCCTGATGGTCAGCCGCCTGCCGACGCCGTCGATCAAGCATATGAGTCCGACGCGGCATTACCGGCTGCTGGTGTGGGGCTTTGCCGGCCTGTTGACCGGCTTCATGATCACCTGCCCGTGGATCACGACGACGGTCGGGATGGCGGTCTATCTGATGTCGATCCCGCTCGGCATCGCGATGCAGGCGCGGCGCGAACGCGCCCGCCGCCTCGCCCACTAGGGTTTCTTCTGCTCGAGCGCGGCGCAAGGCGACGTCGCCGTGTGGTAGTCGCTGCCCCAGCGGCGAAAGCCGTTGGTGTCGATGTGGAAGCGCATGCCCTGATAGAAGCCGAGGCCGGCATGCGCGGCGGGGCCGAACCTGGCATGCAGCGCGCACACCGCCGCGATCATCTTGCCGCGATCCTTGAAGCGCAGCGGCGTCAGGTCGAGCGCGTAGAACAGCGCATGCGCGCTTTTCGGCGCGCCGCCGGAGCATGTGTTCAGATCGGGATCGCGATAGCCGGAGAGCGCCGCGACCGGACCGAGCGCGGGCACGATGCGGGCGCGGATGAAGCGCAGGGTCGGGACGATGTTGGGCCAAAGCTCGCGCGGCGCCAGGCTGTACGGCGCGACGTGGCAGGCGCGCCACGAACTGGCATCGAGCAGGATTTGCGATAGAGGAAGCACGCCGCCGACGCCGGCATGCTTCAGATATTGCTCGAAGGCCTGCACCTGCGCCGCGCGGCCGGGCGCGGCATGGACCCAGGCGACGAAGTCACCGGGCGGTGCGGCCCGCACCGGCGCGGCGGCAAGCAGCGCCGCGGTGCCGATCGCGGCCAGGGCGCGGCGCAGCACCTTATAGATACGCCGCGCCGAGCAGGACGAGGCCGATGCCGCCGAAGGTCAGCGCCGCGAACCACAACCAGCTGCGCTTGGTGATGATGGCGACGGTCGACATCGCGATGCCGATCTCGAACAGCGTGGCCGAGCCGGTCAGCCAGCGGTGGCGCTCCTCGTGCCGGCCGCTTTCGGCGAGCAGGCGGTCGCGGTCCTTCTCGTTGTCGAGCGCTTTGTCGCGCAGCTTGTTCTGCGTCTCGCCGTATTCCTTCGCCTGTTTCTTGTAATAGTCGCCGTCGGCGCCGCCGGCCGGGGCGCCGCGCGCCGCGATGCCGTAGAGATGCTTCTTGATGCTGTCGGCCTGGAATTCGTTCCACGCATCGGTGGCGCGGTCCTGCTGCAGCACCGCCTCGCTGGTCGCGCCGAGCGCGCCCTCGCCTTCCATCGTCTCGAGGCTGCCCGCGGCAGCGGTCAGGACGGCCAGCACCGCGACGGTGATCGCGATGCGGCTGACGAGGGGATCGTGCTCATGCGCGGCGTGCTCGGCATGTTCGACATGCTCATGCGCTTCGAGGGCGGCGTTTTCCATTTTATTCTCCCGCGAGGAAGCGCTCGGCGACGGCGCAATGCAGCGCGATGCCGTTGGCCATCGCGCCTTCGTCCATCATCATGCGGTTGGAGTGGCAGGCATGGGCGTGGTGGTGCGAGACATCATGCGGCGTCACGCCGAGGAACATCATGCAGCCGGGCATGCGCTGGAGGACATAAGAAAAGTCTTCCGCCCCCATGATCGGCGCCGGCATGGGCAGATAGCCCTTTTCGCCGAGCAGGTCGGTGACGACACCTTTCGCAAACGCGACGAACTTGTCGTCGTTGATCGTGACGGGGTAGCCGGCTTCGAGGTCGACGATCGCTTCCATGTCGTGGGCGCGGGCGATGTGATCGGCCATGCGCGCAATGCCTTCGCGGGCGGTGGTGCGGCTCTTCTCCGAGAAGCTGCGCAGCGTGCCGAGCAGCCTGGCGCTTTCGGGCACGACGTTGCTGGTGGTGCCGGCGGTGATCTTGGTGATCGAGAGCACCACGGGATCGAACGCCTCGATCCGGCGCGTGACGAGGCTTTGCAGCGCGGTGACGAGCTCGCAGGCGACGGGGACGGGGTCGCGGGTGTAATGCGGCTGCGAGGCGTGGCCGCCCTTGCCCTTGATCTCGATGTTGATCGTGTCGGTCGCGGCCATCAGCGGGCCGGGCTTGGCGGCGATCACGCCGGTCGGGATGTTGGGCGAGATGTGGAGCGCAAACGCCGCGGTCGGCGCCGGCGCGGCATCGAGCATGCCTTCCTCGATCACGTGACGGGCGCCGTGATAACCCTCCTCGCCGGTCTGGAAGAAGAATTTGACGTTGCCGCCGAGGCGGTCGCGGTGGCGGTGCAGCAGATGCACGGCGCCGACCAGCATCGCGGTGTGCGAGTCATGACCGCAAGCATGCATGCGGCCTTCGTTCTGCGACTTGAAGTCGAGATCGGTGTCTTCCGGCATGGGCAGCGCGTCCATGTCGCCGCGCAGCAGGATGGTCGGGCCCTGGCGGGCGCCTTTCAGTGTCACAATCAGGCTGCTGGTCGAGGTGCCCTCGGCGATCTCGACATCGAGGCCGGCCAGCGCCTCGCGGGCGCGGCGCGTGGTTTCGGGCAGATGCAGGCCGAGTTCGGGGAATTTGTGGATCTCGCGGCGCAGCGCCACGACCATCGGCATCATTTCCTGTGCGCCGGCGCGCCACAGTTCGAGATCGTCGGTCGGTTTGTCCATATGAAGTCCCCCTTGCTCGCTGAAGTTTGGCGGCGCGCGGCGGCGCCGTAAAGTGTCATTGCGTCCATGCGGCGCTTACAGCACCGCCTCGATCAGGCGCGGGCCGCGGCCCTTCATCGCGGCTTCGAACTGAGTCTCGAAGTCCTTGATGCTCGCCGCACGCGACGCCTCGACGCCCATGCCGGTGGCGAGCTTGACCCAGTCGAGCTCCGGATTGTGCAAATCCAGCATCGAGAGCGCCTTGGGGCCGGGATTGCCGGCACCGACGCGGGCCAGCTCGATGTTGAGGATCGCATAGGATTTGTTGGCGAAGATCACCGTCGTGACGTCGAGCTTTTCGCGCGCCTGGGTCCACAGTGCCTGGAGCGTGTACATCGCGCCGCCATCACCGTGGATGCAGACGACCTTGGCGTGTGGCGCGGCGACGGCGGCGCCGGTGGCGACGGGCAGGCCCTGGCCGATGGAGCCGCCGGTCAGCGCCAGATGGTCATGCGGCGCGGCGGTTGCGGTGGCGAGCGCGGTGCCCTGCCCCGAGGTCGCGCCTTCGTCGGAGATGATGGCGCCTGCCGGCAGATGGCGCGCGATGACCTGGCCGATCGTGTACTGGTCGAATTTGTCGGCGATGGTTTCGGGCCGCTTCAGCGGCGCGACGCTCGCAGGCTCTTTCGGCGCGCCGAGCGCCTCGGCGAGCGCTTCGAGCGCCTGGACGCCGTCTTCGTGCGCCTGCGCGAGATAATGGATCGCCGTGCCCTCCTGCAGGCCCCAGCTCGGCTTGCCGGGATAGGCGAAGAAGGAGACCGGCGGCTTGGCACCGACGAGGATCAGCTGTTCGGTGTCCTTGAAAAAATCGACGATCTGCTCGGCGAAATAGGGAATGCGCGCGAGTTGTACCCGGCCGGCGCCGCGTTGCAGCCGCGCGGTGAAGGTATCGCAGGCGATGCGCGCGCCGGTCTTCGCGGCGATGCGGCCGGCGGCGGTCAGGCCCTGTTCCTTGAGCGCGGCGCCACGGATCAGGAGCGTGGTGCGCTTGCCATTCCTGAGGGCCTGCGCGGCGCGGTCGACGGCGTCACCGGACACCGCGGCCGGTTGCGGGCGCGGCAGCGCGGGCGCGGGGCCTTCGGCCTCGTTCCACGCGGTGTCGGCGGGAAGAATGAGCGTCGCGATCTGGCCAGGCGGGCTGAGCGCGGCCTGCACCGCGCGGGCGCCGTCGGCGGCGACGGTCAGCGCGCTGGGCGAGGACTGCACCCAGGCCGAAACCGGGCGCGCGAAACCGGCGATGTCGGAGGCGAGCGGCGCGTCGTATTGCGCGTGATAGGTCGCGTGGTCGCCGACGATGTTGACGATGGGCGTCGCGGCGCGGCGGGCGTTGTGCAGATTGGCAAGACCGTTGGCGAGGCCGGGGCCGAGGTGCAGAAGCGTACACGCCGGCTTTTCAGCCATACGCCCATAGCCGTCAGCCATACCGGTAACAGCACCCTCGAACAAAGCGAGGATCGCGCGCATGCCAGGGGCACGGTCGAGCGCCGCGACGAAATGCATCTCGGAGGTGCCGGGATTTGAGAAGCAGACCTCGACACCCGCCGCCACCAAAGTGCGCACCAGGCTTTCCGCGCCGTTCATCATCGCCTCCCCGCACCTCGTTGCGCCGGCACTCTAACGGCTGCGCGGCGCCCGCGCGACGCCCGTTGTGCCGGAGCGGCACAGGTTCGGCCCTATTTTCCAATCCCCTACGCAGTTTATACGCATAGAAATCGGCTCGCGCCGGAGGGACAATGCCCGAGGTTGAATGTGAGCAGACGCCGTGGACGACACCGTCATCTGGATCTTGATCGCCGACGACTGGAACGCGCAAATCCATGTCAGCCGCGACGGCTCGTCGTCGCTGCTGCACAGCCTGCGCAACCGGCTGCCCGAGCGCATCCTGCGGCACAGCGAATCCGAGAGCGACGATTTCGCGCAATTCCGCAGCGCCGCCGGCGTGCCTGCGATACGCCCGCGCGACACCCACCTATGCTTTGCGCATGAGTTGCTGTGGCTGCTCAGCGACGGCGCGTTCGACGGCCTGATCGTGATGGCCACCGCGGAAATGATGGAAGCGCTGAACGCGATCGGCGCGCCCGCCGTACGCGAGCGGACAATCGCGCGGATCGTGATGGCCGGGCCGATCGGCAATCCGGCGCCCATGGACGAGACCACGCCCATCCGCATCGGCGGCGGGAGCCTGGGACGGCACAACCACTTTGACTTCATGGCGGAGTGAGCCATCATCGGCGCAGGAGTGTGTGTTGATGCGCGTTGACGACGGCAGTCTGGTTCTGGACGAAGCCGAAAGACCTGGCAATCAGTCGCCGGCCAATGTGCGGGCCATCCTGCGCGTCGGCAACGAATTCTTTCTGCGCAGCATCGACGGCATCGTCCAGGCGCAGGCGGGCGATCTGATCGCGTCGCTGATCTTCACGGCGCTGTGGATCGGCAATGTGCGCCACATCACCCATTCGGCGGCCAACATCAAATTCGGCGGCATCGACACCATCCCGCCCGACGATCTGCGCCGTCCGGTCAGCGTGCAGACCCTGTCGAACAGTTTGCAGATTCCGTACGAAACGGTACGGCGCTATGTGCAGGCGATGATCCGCGAGAACGTCTGCGTCCGGGTCGGCAAGCGCGGCGTGATCGTGCCGGCGGCGGTGCACAACCAGCCGCTGCGCAAGCGGCTGTTCAAGGACAATTTCCCGAGCCTGTTGCGCTTTCTCGCCGAGCTGAAACAGGCCGGTCTGGATTTCGCGCCCTACCGGCGCACGCTCGTGAACACCGTGCCGTTGCCGGCGTCCGGCGAGCTGCCGTCCAACGGACGGGCGCTGCTGCGCGCCAGCATGGAGCTGGTCATGCGCGGCGTGGACCGGATCGGGCGGCTGAACGGCGGCGACTTCCTGACCGGGATGATCGCAGCGTCGATCTGGACCGCCAATGTGCGCCACATCACCTGCGGCCGCGACAATCTGAAATACGGCGCGATGAACCAGTTGCCGCCGGATGCGCTGCGCCGTCCGGTGACGGTGAACTCCGTCGCGCTGGCGCTGCACCTGCCTTATGAGACGACGCGCCGCTATGTCAGCGCCATGGTGCGGGACGGCATCGCGCAGCGCGTCGACGGCAAGGGCGTGATCATCCCGAGCGCGCATTTCGCACAGCCGCATTATTACGAGGCGGCGCGGCAGTCCTATCACGACATCGTACAGACCGTCGGGGACCTGCACCGCGCCGGATTCGATTTCAGCCGCTATTGATGCCCCTGTCCCCAGAAGCGAGCCTGGCCGTGGAAACCAGTCTGGAGGTCGCGGGCGAACGCTGCCCCGACCTCGCGCCGCTGGTCTATGCGAGATTGTTCGCAGCGCACCCCGACATGAAGGCGCTGTTCTGGCGCGACACCTCCGGCGCGATCAAGGGCGAGATGCTGGCCAAGGTGTTCGAGGCGATCCTGGATTTCATCGGCGAGCGGCGCTATGCGGCGCGGCTGATCCAGTGCGAGGTCGTCACCCACGAAGGCTATGACGTGCCGCGCGACGTGTTCGGGACGTTTTTCGACGTTGTGGCGGAGACGGTGCGCGGTGTGCTGGGCGCGGACTGGACGGACGAGATCGACGGCGCGTGGCGGACGCTGCTCGGCGAACTCGATTTCTACGTCCGCAACAGCGATCAGAGCCAGACGGCGTGATAGGCTGGCGCAGCCCTTGGGGAAAGCGCGCACATGACATGGTCCATCGTTGCTTACGATCCCGAGGCCGGCGCGTTCGGCGCGGCGGTCGCGACCAAGGCCTTCGCCTCGGGCTCGTTCGTGCCGTTCGTGCGTGCCGGCGTGGGCGCAGTGGGAACACAGTCGCTGACCAACCGGTATCTCGCCCCCGTGGTGCTCGACGGGTTGGCGCGCGGGCTGTCGCCCGCGCTGGCGATCGAAGCCGCGCTGGCCGGCGATGAGGGCCGCCATGTGCGACAGCTGCATGCGGTCGACCGCCATGGCCGTTTCGCGGCGTGGACGGGCAAGAATTGCGTGGAATGGGCGGGACATTTCGGCGAGCCGTTCGTCAGCGTCGCGGGCAACATGCTGAGCAATGACCGCGTGGCGCAGGCGACACTCGACGGCTTCAAGGCCGATCCGAGCCTGCCGCTCCCCGAACGCATGCTCGCGGCGCTTGAGAGCGGCGAAGCGGCGGGCGGCGACCGGCGCGGGCGGCAATCGGCGGCGCTGGTGATGGTGACGACGGAAGACTTCCCCGATGCGAGCCTGCGCGTCGACGACCATGCCGAGCCGTTGCCGGAATTGCGCCGCCTGCTTGGCGTGTGGCGGCGCGAGCGCGCGCCGTATCTGGGCAATTCGCCGTCCAAGGCCAATCCGGCGGGCGTGCACGACCTCGACACGGTCGAGGCGAACTGGATCAAGCAGGGCCTGGATTTGCGCTTTCGCCGCTGACGCGGATCCTAGCGGCGCTGGCCGAACGACAGGGTGGCGCGCGGCGACACCACGCGCGGCGCGGGCGCATAGGGGAGCGGAGCGGATTGCGGCACGGCGGCCGGCGGCGGGGCGGCGTATTGATGGACGTTGACCACTGTCGCGCCGGAGGGGCGGCCGAACGCCATGATGAGGGCGATGAGCCAGCCGATCATTGTCCAGCCGAAGAACAGGCAGACCAGGAAGACGGCCACGGCATTGCCGGTGTGGCGCGAGGTGCTGACGATCACCGGCAGGAAATACATGCCAAGGAGGATGGAAAGCATCACCATAGCCCCGACCGCGGTCATCGATCTCTCCCACTTGCGATGGGGAATCTTAGCAACCGGAAATTGCCTCGCCCTTTCGCGGTTCGCTAAAACTTTAGCGATCGGCGATCAACCTTCGGTATCGACCGAAGCCTGCATCGCGGGCGCATAGCGCGCACCGGTGACGGTTTGCGCGTTCACCAGCGCTTCGAGCCGCTCGACCGCTTCGGGCTCGAGGTCGATCTCGGCAGCGAGCGCGTTGTCGACCATATGGTCGAAATTCGTGGTGCCGGGAATCGGCACGATGATGTCGTCTTTCTGCAGCAGCCAAGCAAGGCAGAGCTGTGCGGGGGTGCAGCCGAATTCCTCCGCAAGCGCGGTGAACTTGGCGAGCAGTGCGAGATTGGCTTCGAACGCCTCGCCCTGAAAGCGCGGCATGCCGGCGCGAAAATCACCTTGTTGAAGTTGCGCCAGATCGGTGACGCCGCCGGCGAGGAAGCCGCGGCCGACCGGACTGAACGCGACGAAGGCGATGTCCAGTTCGCGGCAGGCATCGAGCACCGCGATCTCGGGATTGCGGGTCCACGGCGAATATTCTGTCTGCAGCGCCGCAATGGGGTGGACGGCGTGCGCCTTGCGCAAGGTGGGCGCCGAGACCTCCGACAGGCCGATGCTGCGGATCTTGCCCGCCTGCACCAGATCGGCGAGGGCGCCGACGCTGTCTTCGATCGGCACGCGCTTATCCCAGCGATGCAGGTAATAAAGATCGATAGTCTCGACGCCGAGACGTTGCAGGCTTTCGTCGCAAGTGCGCTTGAGCCGCTCGGGCGTGCCGTTGAGATCGCGCGTCTCGCCGTCCGTCATGCCGCATTTGGAGGCGAGGATGAATTCGGAACGACGATCCTTCAGCACCTCGCCGACGAGGCGTTCGTTGTGGCCGAGGCCATAGACCGCGGCGGTGTCGAAGAAGGTGTAGCCGGCATCGAGCGCGCCGAGCAGGACGCGCTCGGCCTGCTCGCGCGGCGGCGGCGGACCGTAAGCGTGGCTCAGACTCATGCAGCCGAGGCCGATAGCGGAGACGGGAAAATCGGCGATGCGGCGCTTGTTCATGGCGCGACCGTAACAGGACGACATGACAGGTGCACCGGTGTCATCGCGCCTGCGACTCCGCAGCCCGGTGATTCAACAATCGCGGCCGGCCCCGAAAGACACAGATGTATTTGCGGCGCACGGCAATCTCAGGTTTAAGAAATATCCGTATACGGAACCAGTCATCAAAATCACCGCTTGAATAGAAACAAAATTAAATTCGATCCGTGACAATCTATATTTCAAAATTCGATGTTGACTCAAGAACTCGAAGTATTAGCGTCACACTCGACGCTGTCGACTTGTTCGTTACTTGGTGTGGAGTTTGGTCCGGATAACGGACAATTCCCCGGGCGTCATGTCTAAAACAACAGGAGCAAGACATGACTTACGATCGGAATACCGGTGCGCGTTGGCGTAAGGAAGCGGGCCACGACAATCCCGCCGGCCCGCTCTTCGCGAGCGGCGACTTCGCGGCGGCGGACATCGCCTGCGAAGCCAACGAGCTGACGCTGGTCTGCACCGCGCATTGCGGTACGGACTGCAGCGGCTCCGGCAACGTTCAGTGCTGCTGAGCTGAGCCGTGACGTCGGAGACACTTCAACCCTTCGACGGATCGCTGGGTTGCCTGACTTCGCGGGACGCCGCGCGGCTGGCAACCCAGCTTTCGTCGATTCCCGGACTTTCCGATGCCGAGCGCGGCATCATCCAGGCGGCGGCGATGGGTGCGTTGCACCTGCAGCTGCACCGCAAGCTGACGCGGGTGCTGTTGGTCGAGCTCAACGCGGCGCGGGTGCAGGGGCGCCTCGACGGCGACACGCCGCAGGCGCGGTGGAAGGATTTCCTCGACGGATCGGCGAAAGAGGAATTCTGGACGGAATTGTCCGATCACTATCCGAGCCTTTTGGCGCGGGTGGCGCGGCTGACGCAGAACAGCGTTGCGACGGCGGAGACGTTCGCGCGGCGCTGGGCGGCGGATCGCGAGGCATTGGCACCGCTGTGTGGCGGGCCGGTCGGTGCGCTGACGGCGATCAGCTTCGGCGCGGGCGATACGCATTGCGGCGGGCAGACGGTCGCGATCCTGTCCTGCGACGGCGGCAAGGTGATCTACAAGCCGCGGCCGATGGCGGTGGACGTTGAGCTAGCGCGATTTGTCGATGAGCTCGAGCGCGATTGCGGGCAGCGCCTGTTCATGCGGGTGCCGGCGGTGATCGACCGCGGCGGCTATGGCTGGGCGGAATTCGTGGCGCATCGCTATGCCGATGGCGAAGACGCGCTGCATCACTTCTATAAGGGGATCGGGCACTGGCTCGCCGTCATGCGCGTGCTGGGCGGCGTCGATTTCCATGCCGAGAACGTCATCGCGCATGGCGACAGCCCGGCGATCATCGATTGCGAGACGCTGTTCGCGCCGCGCCTGCCGCCCAGGCCGTCGGGCTATGGCGAGGCGACCGACAAGGCACTGCTGTATGTGTCCGGAACCGTGCTGGCGACCGGCTTGTTGCCGAGCCGCGGCAAGGGGCTGGGCTGGCGCGGCGTCGACGTGTCGGCGCTGGGCTCGCTGCCGGGACAGCAGCCGGTGATGATGGTGCCGGATGTCGTGGGTGCCGGGACCGACGAGGCGAAAATCGGCCTGGTGCCGGTGGAGAAGCCGCCGACGCAGAATTTGCCGACGCCGCAACCGAGCCTTTCGGATTACTGGCCGGACGTGCTGAGCGGATTCCAGGACTTGTCGGACACGCTGCGCGCGCTCGATGGCGACGGCGTGCTGCGCGCGCGGGTGGCGCGATTCGAGGATTGCCGGGTGCGCGTGATTCTGCGCTCGACCGAGATCTATTCGGAAGTTGCGCGGATGCTGTGGCATCCGGTGTCGCTGCACGATGAAGACGCGGCGCGGGCACGGGCGCGCGATCTGCTCAGTAAGATGGCGGGCAATGTCGCGGTGGCGCCGAGCGATCCCAAGGTGATCGAGGCCGAGATCGACGACATGACGGTCGGCGACGTGCCCTATTTCGCGACGATGGCGAAGCACGGCACGCTGGACGGGCCGGGCGGGACGCGGTGGCTGGCGCCGCGCAATCTGGTCGAGGAATCCTTCGCGCGCTGGCGGGCGGCCGATCTCGTCGTCGAGAAGTCGCATATGCGCGCGGCGCTGGTCAGCGCCTATATGGCGGATGGCTGGCTGCCGAGCGGCGCGCCGCATCGCCCGGCAATCAATCGGCATGGCGATCTCGATGCACGGCGGCGGCGCCAAGCGGCCGTGGTGATGAACAAGCTGCTGTCGACCGCGATACGCGGCGATGACGGCTCGGTGACCTGGATCGCGCCGATCCTGCTGCCGACGGGCTGGGCGGTGCAGCCGCTGAGCGCCGATCTCTACAACGGGATCGCCGGCATCACGGTGCTGGCGGGCGCTTATGTGCGCGAGATGCGCGCCGGGCGCGCCGATCCGGTCGATGGGGTCGAGGATCTGCTGGCGAGCCTGACGCACACGGCGAAGGCGTTCGGCGACAAACATGCGCGCAGCACGCTGGACGGCACGGCGCTCAGGCCGCAGCCGCCGGGTGGCTATCTGGGCATCGGCTCGCAGATCTGGACGCGGCTGGCGCTGGCGGAATGGGGCATGGGCGGGCCCAAAGCGGTCAAGCATGCGCTGCAGATGAGTCAGGAGATCCCGGCGGCGGCCGCGGCGGACGACGTGCTCGACGTGCTGCGCGGGCGGGCCGGCACGATCCCGCCGCTGCTGGCGCTCTATCGCAAGACGGGCGAGAGCGAATTGCTGCGCATGGCCGAAGCTCTGGGCGATCAGTTGTGCGAGAAAGCGACGCGCGATGGCGACCGCGCCTGGTGGGTCAATCCGCGCTGGCCGAATGGGCTGGGCGGGTTCGCGCATGGCGTGACGGGAATCGGCTGGGCGCTGCACAAGCTGGCGGATGCGAGCGGATTGAAGCAGCATCGCGAGACGGCGCGGGCGGCGTTCGCGTTCGAGGATTCGCTGTTCGACGACGAAGAGCAGAACTGGATCGATCTGCGCGACATCGGCGGGCCGAAGACCAATATGGCGTGGTGCCATGGCGCGGTGGGGATCGGGCTGGCGCGGCTCGACGTCGATCCGCTGTTGAAAGAGGAGACGACGCGGCGCTCGCTGCATCTCGCGGCGGCGGCGAGCTGGAAGAACGGGTTCGGGTGGAACCACTGCACCTGCCATGGCGACATGGGGTGCTGGGAGGTGCTCGACAAGGCGATCGTCGCCGGCGAAGGGCCGAAGGATTTGTCGCGCGAGGATCTGCTGCTTTCGATCCTGACAAGCATCGAGGAGACCGGGCCGGTCGGCGGCGTGCTGAAGGACGCGGCGGTGCCGGGATTGCTGCCGGGGCTCGGCGGGATCGCGTATCAGCTGCTCAGGGCGCATCCGCAGAGCGGCTTGCCGTCGGTGTTGTTGCTCGAAGATCCAAGCGGCGTGGGCGTGGCTGCGGCGAAAGCCGATGCGGAGCCAGCGCTGAACTGAGCAGCGGCCTCGTTCGAGGCCGCTGCGTCAGGTTCGGTCAGAGATCGACGCGGAACTGGGCGCCGACCGAGACCGCGACCGGCGTATCGGGCGCCGTCGGCGGGTTGAGATCGATGAGGCCGAAGCCGTCGACTTCCGCCCGGCCGTCCAGTACCGGCAGCTGATACAGCGACTCGAGCCGGTATTCGCGCTTGCCGGAGATGTCCCAGCTCTGCGTGACCAGACCCACGTCACCCGTGTTGCGGTCGGTGACCTCAAGCGCGGTGTATTCCAGCGCGCCGCTTTCGACATGCAGCGGCTGGGCGAAGGAGAAGCGCACCAGATCGCTATCGGTGAACACGCCCGTGCGGCTCGCGACCAGTTCGAACGCGGTCGATTCGAGGCCGTTGCGCGACAGCTGCAGGCTGCCGCCCGATTGCGGCGCGGTCGTATGCGCCATGGTCGCCGAGCCGGACAGCGACCAGCCATCGGCCAAGTTCGCGGTCATGCCGAGCGTGGTGCCTTCGGTGCGGGCACCGTTCGCCATCGCGAGCGCGCCGCCACCTTCGGAGCCGAGCAAGCCATCGGCTTCGTTGAGGCTCGTATAGGACGCATTGACGGTGAAGCCCTTGGCCAATGTGTAGTTGACGCCGACGACCGACGCCGAGGCGCGGTCGGTGGCGAGCGGCGAGTCCTTCTGCGGGCCGAAGGTCGGATCGATATAGGTGTGGTCGTCCGATTTCTGGCTGAAGCCCAGGCTGAGCTTGAGGTTCTTCGCCAGCGTGACCGCGCCGGACGCATAGGCGCCGCCCGAGGCGAAGCCGAGCACCGGGTTGACGCCGCCGGTTTCGGGATCGAAATCCGCGCGGGTGTCGAAGCCGCTGCCGCTCATCAACGAGTGCGCGCCGGCGCCTTCGCCGAAGCGGACTTCGAGGCCGGCATCGGCGTTCGAAGCGACGAACTCCGAATGGAACGGGCCCTGGCCGCTGCGCGTCTCTTCGTCGGTCGAGAGGGTCGCGACCATGTCGAGCTTCCACGCGCCATCGGCGATCGGCGTCGCCTGCGATTCGAAGATCGAGGATTTGACGCCATGCGCCCAGTCGATCATGCGCTGGTAGAGATAGGCCTGGAACGGGTTGGACGACCCGTTGACGGTCTGGCTCTTGCCGACCAGCAGCGAGCTCAAGGGGATCGTGAAGTCGCGATAGGTCGTGCCGATGTTCTCGAACGCGACGACGAAGGCGCTTTGGTTCTGCCACAGCGCGAGCTGGCCGGGCTTGAGGACCGAGGCCTTGAGCGAGGCGGCGGACCAGTTGGCGAACAGGCCGACATTGGGGAGCAGGCCGGTCGACAGCAGGCCGGTCGAGACGGATTTGCCGTTGTAGGTATAGGGCTGATAGACGACGAGATTGTCGAAGTTCAGCGGCGACTGCGACGCCTGGATGTTGAGCTCGCCCCAGCCATAGACCGGATCGACGCCCGGCGCGCCCAGATCGGTCGCCGATTGCAGGATGATCTGCGCCGTCTCGTTGGCATGCTGGTCGAGCCACGGCCAGCGGTCCTCGAGCAGCGCGACGGCGCCCGTCACCAGCGGCGCGGCGAAGGAGGTGCCGCTCATGCGCGTGACGCCGCCATTGTTGTCGGAGACGAGCATCAGCTCGCCCGGCGCGACCAGGAAGCGGTATTTCAGCTTGTTCTGCTCGGCGCAGATGCCGAGGATCGTGAAGCACGACTCGCCCGGCGTGTTGGAGAAGGGCGAGATGACGCCGGTCGGCCCGACCGAGCCGACGAGCAGCAAATTGTTCGGCGGCTCAAGCCCGAGCAGCCACGGCACGTTCGCGGTCTGCGTCACGCCCTCATTGCCGGCGGCCTTGACGACGACAAGGCCGGCCTCGCGGCTGGAGAGCAGCGGGCCGCTGAGGATGTTGACCCATTCGTTGGACACGACCGAGCCCGGCACGCCGAGCGAGGCGTTCACGACATGCGCACCGCTGTCGTAGAGCGCGGCGATGCCGGTGGCGACGTCGTTCCAGCTCGCGGTGCCGGTGGCGTCGAACGGGTTGTAGAGATGCACCTCGGCATTGGGCGCGACGCCCATGACGCCGGTGCCGTCCTCCTGCGCCGCGATCAGGCTGGCGGTGGCCGCGCCGTGGTCGTTGACGTACATCTTGTAGCCGCCGATGAACTTGATCTTGGCGACGTCAGTATCCTGTGAGGCGGCCGTCGCGTCGAGCAGGCCGACGACCTGGTTGTTGCCGCCTTGCGTCTGCGCCAGCATCGGCGACCAATGGACCGCCGGCATCCACCAGTCGACATGGTCGACGCCGGTGAAGTTCATCAGCCCGTCGTAGAAGTTGAGGAAGAAGTAAGAGCGCGTTGCGGCGTCGGCATTGGCGAGCGAGTTGGGATCGTTCGGATCGATGCCGTATTTCGCCATCATCTGCGAGGCGAAGCCGTCCATGAAGTTCTGCTTGGTCGCCTTCTGGACCGCGGGGCCCCAGAACGCGGCGGCCTGGCTCAGGAAATCGTTGAGCTGCGCCTGCAAGCCGGAGTAGTCGGTGGCGTTCGACGCCTGGAGCTGACCCCAGGTGGTGTTGATCGTGCCCCATTGCGGGCCGGCGGTCTCCCAATAGGGACCGACCGTGCTCCAGAACGCTGAGGTGCTGCCGCTGGTGAACGGCGTGATGTTGCCCCAGAACTGGTCCAGATTGCCGTAGAACGGGTTGATCGAGCCGTAGAACGGATTGATCGTGCCCCAGAACGGCTGGATGTTGCCCCAGAACGGGCTGATGTTGCCGTAGAAGGGATTGATGGAGCCGTAGAACGGGTTGATCGAACCGTAGAACGGATTGATCGAGCCATAGAACGGGACGAGCGCTCCATTGGAGGACGTCGCCGGCGGCACCGCCTCCAGCGACAGACGCTTATCCGCTGCCCGTGCGTCGTTTCCCACCAGCGCGCACGCGATTGCGGCGCTGGCCATCAGCCATTTGCGAACCATTTACACCCACCCCGGCTTTACGCCTTTTTACGTGGGGCCATGGTGCGCGCGGCGTCTTAACCGGTGGTAAATTCGATCCACAGCGGAAAGGAATCGGGAAGCTTCGCTTAATTTTCGGTTTAAATCCTGCACGCTTAACCGTGTTCAGCGCGCTTTTGCGGCGTTCTGCAGCCGCGCCGCGCCGAGCACGCGCTCCATCGGAAGATGCACGCGCGCGGTGGTTCCGGCATCGACTTCGCTGCTGACAGTGAATCGGCCGCCATGCAATTGAACCAAAGACTTCACGATCGGCAGGCCGAGGCCGACGCCACCATGCAGGCGGGCATAGGCGCTTTCCGCCTGACCGAACGGTTCCATGACGATGGCAAGCTTGTCTTCGGGAATGCCGATGCCGTTGTCGGAGACGACGATGTCGACGCCGTCGCGCACGGGTTCGACGCGGATGGCGATGCGGCCGTCTTCGCCGGTGAATTTCGCGGCGTTGGACAGCAAGTTCACCAGAACCTGGCGCAGGCGCTTGTCGTCGGCGCGGATCTGGATCGCGCGATTGCACGGATCAAACGTGATCGGCTTCTTGGCGACACGCGGATCGTTGTCGATCTCGGCGAGCGCGCTTTCGACGACCTCGACCAGCAGCAGGTCGCTTTCGGCCAGCGTCACGCTGCCGGCATCGATGCGCGCCATGTCGAGGATGTCGTTGAGGATCGCGAGCAGGTTCTGGCCGCTGGTGTGGATATCGGTGGCGTATTCCTGAAGCTTGTTCCCGGTGATGACGCCGAGCGCCATGATCTCGGAGAAGCCGATGATCGCGTTGAGCGGCGTGCGCAGCTCGTGGCTCATATTGGCGAGGAAATGACTCTTGGCGCGGTTCGCCTGCTCGGCCGCTTCCATCGCGAGGCGCAGATGCGATTCGGCCTCGATGCGGCGCACGATCTCTCCGTCGCGCTCGCCGAGCGTGCGGGTGAGCTCGATATTGGTCTTGGTGATCGCGTTGCGGTGGCGGCGCACGGTCATGTGGCGCCAGCCGATCCACAGCATCAGCGCGAGAATGCCGATCAGAAGCGCGGCGAAGATGACGGTCTGCGTCGCGGCGCGCGATTCGCGCAGGCTCATGTCGCGCTGCAGCTGGTCGGATTTGAGATGCTCGATCTCGAGCTGCTGGCGGGCGAAATCGAACTGGGCGCCGACCAGCGCGAGATTGGCGGACGCCGCAAGCGAGCGGCCCTGGTCGTCGAGCCGCTTGAAGGCTTCGAGATGCGCCAGCGCCAGCGCGAGATTGCCGTCGGCGCGATACACCTTGTAGGCGATCTCGTGCATGTCGCGGAACGGCGCGATCGTGGTTTTGAGGTCGATGCCGCGGAAGGCTTTGGCGAGATCGCGCGTCGCCGCGTCGAGCGCGCCGCGCTCATACTCGATCTCGGCCTTGATGCCCCAGACGAAGGGGCCGCCGCCGTTCTCGTCTTTCTTGCCGAGGAGGATCAGCGCCTGGTCGGCAGCGGTCTCGGCTTCGGCAAAACGGTGCTGCTTGGCATAGACCGCCGCGATGTTGGTGAGGATGTTGGCTTCGAGGAAAGGGCTCTTGAGTTCGCGGCAGATATCGAGCGCGCGTTTGAAGTCCTTCAGCGCGGCGTCGTATTCCTCATGCTGCTGCAGCGCAAAGCCGATATTGTTGGCGATGGAGAGTTCGAGCGCCGGATCCGCGGAATAAACCCGCGCCGCCTCGCGGTAGTAACCGATCGCGCGCGGGAAATCGTGCGCCACTTCATAGATGCTGCCGAGGCCCTGCAGCGCCATCGACTGGCTGCGCGCCTGGCCGAGCCTGGCGAAGATATCGTGGGCACGCTGATAGCTGTGCAGCGCCAGGGCGACGTCGCCGCTGGTGTCGGCGAGGCGCGCATTGGACAGCGCCAGATTGCCGTCGAGCTTTGTGATGCTGCCGTCGCCGCTTGCGATGCGGATCGCGCGGTCGAGGACGGCGCGCGCGTCGTCGGTCTTGTTGAGCCGCGTCAACGCCTCGGCTTCGAGCCACAGGCTGGTGGCGATGGCGGTGCTGCGGGCACCGGGATTGACGAATTTTTCCGCGACCGTGTCGGCATTCTGCGCCAATTGCAGCGCCGCCTTGGGGTCGGTCATCATCGTCTTCTTGGCATCGGCGACGATGCCGTCGAAGCGCGCCGAGATCGCGCTATCGTCCGGCGACGGCGCAGCCATCGCCGCGCCGGCACTGCCGAGCAGACAAACGACCAACACCGCGGCGAACGCATGACGCATGCGTCGAGGGTGGCGTAATTGTCTTGATAAACGCTTTAGTCCCGATAATTAAAACGGCCTTGGTAACCGCTGCTTAACCATCAGGCCGGTGGGGGCACCGGCACAGAGGCCGCCGCGTCGGGCTTTTTGCCGGCGGCGATCATCTCGTGGATTTCCTGGGTCAGCGTCGTGCTGAGCTTGACCAGCCGGTGCACGTCGTCCTGGATTTTGAGCAAGGCTTCGGCATCCTGATAGGTCTGCAACGCCTGCTTGTCGGACGCCTGGGCCGCGACCTTCTGGCCCACCATGATCACCGACAGCAGAACCAGCTGCAGGAAGGTCTGGGCGACCCACGCGATCAGCGTCGCAGTGCCGCCGTGGATAGCCTCGGGCAGGCTGATGAACGCGATGCCGGCGAAGACATAGGCGCACCACATCGTGCCGACGGTGTTCGTGATCAGGATGGCCAGGCGTCCGTTGAACCCGATGTGCTCGGCATCGGTCGTGGCGGCGCCCGCTTTCGCGCGCTCCAGAAGCCTCGGATGCGGTATGTGGAAATGTTCCATGGCTGTGTCCCCCTGCGCCGTCAAACTGGAATCTCAGCCGGATAGACGCATGTTCCGCAGTGCCGTTCAACGGCGCCCAGGCCACGGAGCGGCCACATTAAGAATACCTAACGCGCACACAGCCCGTTGATCTGTGTGGGATTTTCCGCTGCCCGGCGCGTGCGGCGGCATGCATTCGCGCAACAGATTTGTCGATTCCGCCGTGCCGGGACCGTCGCAGCTCAATCAAGGCTTGCGTCGCCGTGCCGGCACGACGACCCTAAAAAGGGGTGCGTGTAGGGCTGCGTATGATGTCCAGTGTGGGTGACGTGCAACCGCATGAAGCGGTTGTGCCGGCGAGTTGCGCGAAAACCGCGCCGCCGAATATCAGAGCCGTCGTGCGCGCCGGCGCCGACTTCTTCCTGCGCTGCATCGACAGCCTGGCGCGCCTGTCCGGCGACGATCTCGTGCGGACGCTTATTTACCACGCGATGTGGATGGCCAATGTCCAGCACATTGTCCGCTCCGCGGCCAATATCCAATATGGCGGCTTCGAGGAGATCCCGCCGGATTCGGCGCGCGCGCCGGTCAGCGCCCTGTCGCTCGCCCATAGCCTGCACATGCCTTACGAGACGGTCCGCCGCCACGTGCAGGCGTTGCTGAAGAGCGGCAGGTGCGTTCGCGTCGGACGCGGCGGGTTCATCGTTCCGGCCGAGGTCCATATGCGTCCGCCCGCCTTGCCGGCGATCATGGAGGGCGTGCCGAACCTGCTGCGCCTCATGAGCGACCTCAAGCGCGCGGGGTTCGACTTCACGCCCTATCACGGCGTCCTCGCCAACACGACCCCGATGCCGCCCGCCGGCGTCGTGCCTGCGAACATCAGGCCGTTGGTGCGGGCCGGGATCGTGCTCGTCCTGCGCGGCGCCGACACGCTGGGGCGCATGCATCCCGGCGGCTTCGTCGACGGCCTGATCTTCACCGCGATCTGGACGGCGAATGTGCGCCATATCACAAGCGCAGCGGAGAATCTGACCTTCGGCGGCCTGGATCAGGTGCCGCCAGACGAGATGCGCCGGCCCGTGACCGTCAACGCGATCGCCAATTCGCTGCGCATCCCCTACGAAACCCTGCGTCGCGCGGTGAACCGGATGGTGCGCGACGGCACCGCCGTGCGGCTGGAAAAAGGTGTGATCATTCCCAGTCGCGTGTTCATGACGCCTGCCGGCCAGGAGGCGGTTCGCAGTTGCCACAGGCATGTCGTCAGCCTGGTCGCCGACATTCACCAGGCCGGATTCGATTTTCGGAAGTATTGAAGCGGCCGGTTTGGACCGGACAATGGTGCCGCCTGCGTGACTCGAACACGCGACCCCCGCATTACGAATGCGGTGCTCTACCGGCTGAGCTAAGGCGGCACTGCGTTCCGCCGGACCGGGGCGAAAGCGGGCGGAAAATACGCATAGATGCCCGCAACTGCAACAAAGGATTTCCCCAGAGGAAGCTTGGGTTTTTGGCGTTGCTCCCGGCTGGGCCGGGGGTCATGCTGGGCCAAACCAACACAACAGAAACGCCCATGCTGACCAAAGCCGACGATTATCCGGTGCACCAATTGCCGGAGCCGATTGCCACATCCGGCACCGACCGCAATTTTTACGACCGCTATTTCTTCAATGGCTACTCGCCGGACGGCGACGTGTTCTTCGCCGTGGCGCTGGGCGTCTATCCGCATCTGAACGTGATGGACGCGTCGCTGTCGGTGATCGACGGCGGGGTGCAGCACAATCTGCGCGCCTCGCGCCTGCTCAACATGGAACGGATGGACACGACGGTCGGGCCGATCTCGGTCGAGGTCGTCGAGCCGCTGAAGACGCTGCGGGTGCGCGTCGGCGCCAATCCGCACGGCATCAAGGCGGACTTCACCTTTCATGCCCGCGCTTTGCCGGTGGAGGAGCCGCGCTTCACCTACCGCATCGGGCCGCTGACGATGATGGACTACACGCGGCTGACGCAGAACGGCGCCTATGAGGGCTGGATCGAGGTCGCGGGCAAGCGCATCGAACTCAAGCGCGAGCGTATCGTGGGGACCCGCGACCGCTCCTGGGGCGTGCGGCCGGTCGGACTGGGCAACCCGCAGGGCACAGCGCCGCCGCGGCTGCCGCAATTCTACTGGCTGTGGTCGCCGCTGAATTTCGACGACCGCTTCATGCTCTATCACAACAATGCCGATGCCGACGGCAAGCCGTGGAACACTGCGTCCGTCATCGGGCCGACGGGCGACGCCAAGGCCGAGCACATGGCGGCGTGCTGGTCGACCATCGACTACAAGTCCGGCACGCGGCACGCCAAGGGCGCCGTGATCGAGACGCGCGATGCGCGCGGCGGCGAATGGCGCGCCGAGCTGACGCCGAAGTTCAACTTCTACATGTCGGGCATCGGCTATACCCATCCCGAATGGGGCCATGGCCATTACAAGGGCGAGAACGCGCTCGGCTATGACAGCTTCAAGACCGCCGAGGTCAACGAGAACGATCCGCGCTTCCAGCATGTGCAGGCCTTCGTCTCCGCCAAGCTGACCGGGCCGAACGTCAATACGACGGGCACCGGCGTGCTGGAGCAGCTCGTCATCGGCGCGTTCGAGCCGCATGGCCTGACGGGCATCTTCGATCCCGCGCCATGAAAGAGCTGGAAGACAAGCTGGCCGCTTATCTGCGCGCCAAGCTGGATGCGCCGGACCTGACAGTCGCGGCGCTGGCGCGGATTCCGGGCGGCGCATCGCGCGAGACGTACCGGTTCCGCGCGCAGTATGGCGGGCGCGACCGCGGGCTGATCCTGCGGCGCGATCCGGAAGCCAGCCTGATCGAGACCGAGCGGACAACCGAGTACCGCGCCTATGAGGCGTTCCACGCGCTGGGCTTGCCGGTGCCGGAGCCGGTGGCGCTGGAGCTGGACTCTAAGCCGCTCGAGCGGCCGTTCTTCATCATGGAAGAGATCGAGAACTGCACCACCGGTTCGATCATGAGCCCCGATCCGTTCGGGGCGCATCGCGACACCGTGGGGAAACAGTTCTTCTCGGTGCTGGGAAAGATCGCGTCGGTCGATCCGCGCGATGTGGGCCTCAGCGATTTCGAAGGCGAGAGCGACATCCACGACGTCGCGATGCATGAGGTGGCGCGCTGGGAAAAGGTCGTCAACGACGACGAGCGCGAGCCGCAGCCCATCGTGCGCGCCGCGATCCGCTGGCTGAAGCGCAATCCGCCGCCGCCGGCGCAGAAGATCGCGGTGGTGCATGGCGATTACCGCACCGGGAATTTCCTGGTCGACGAGACGGGCACGATCCGCGCGATCCTGGATTGGGAGATGGCGCATCTGGGCGATCCCTTGGAAGACCTCGGCTGGGCCATCGATCCGTTGTGGTCGGGCGGCGATGTCGAGCATCCGGGCGGCATGCTCAAGCGCGCCGAGGCGATCCGCGTCTGGGAGCAGACCAGCGGCCTGAAAGCCGATCCCAAGGCGCTGCACTGGTGGGAAATCTTCGCCAGCGTGAAGGGCGCGGCGATCTGGATGTCGGCGGCGTGCGAATATGCCGAAGGGCGCAACATCGATCCGATCAACGGCTTTTCGGGCTGGTATTGCCTGGCCTTCCACAACAAGGTTTTGGCCGACCGGCTGGGAGCGGATGCATGAACCCGGAAGTCGGAACCATTCTGGGCCTGTCGACGCAGCGCATAGCCATGGGCATCGGCCATGAAGGCGCGGCGTTCGCGGCCGGCACCGTCGGGCTGATCGGCATGATGCTGAGCCTGTCGGCGAAAGAGTATGACCGCGCCGCCGATATCCGCTTTGCTGAGAACAACGACATTCGCGCGCTGTTCGCCGAGCTGGCGCCAAGCGTCGAAGACGCGGCGCTGAAGGCGCAGCTCGATGCGGCGGCGAAGGGCAAGGACGAGTCGCTGCGCATCTCGGCGCTCAACGCGAACAATTACGCGCTACGGCGCCTGCTTACGCAGCTGCAGATTTATGCGGAAGACAATGGCGCACGCGACGCGGAGCGGCGTATATGGGCTGTGTTGAAAGCCCTGGCCGATCGCCGCCTTGTCCCACTCGGTCCCTGAAGAATCCGCGCCGATCGCATTGCGCCTGTCGACGGCGTGGGGCGCGTGGGGCTTAAGCGGCGGCATCTATACGCCGTTTTTCGGCGCGTGGCTGGCCTGGAAGGGTCTCGATCCGGGAGAGATCGGCGCGGTGCTGTCCGCCGGCATGCTGTTGCGTGTCATCATCCCGCCGGTCACCGGCATCGTCGCCGACGCGTGGGGCGACCGGCGCGGCGTGATGATCGTGCTGGTGGCGCTGTCGTTCCTCGGCTACCTCGCACTCAACTGGGCGGTGACGCCGACAGAGGTGTTCCTGTTCGCGGTGACGTCGAACGTCACCGGCAACGCCGCCGGTCCGCTGATGGACAGCGTGAGCACGCGGTTGGCCGAGCGCTTCGGCTTCGACTATGGACACGTGAAGCGGTGGAATTCGATCACCTTCGCGGCGGCGAATGTCCTGTCGGGCATCGCGGTGACACGCTGGGGCTTGATCGTGCTGGCGCCATGGCTGGCGGTGTCGCTGGCGCTCGCATTGGCGGCGATCTGCTTCCTGCCGGCACCGCCGCGCGGGAGCCGGACCGGATCGCTGCGGGTGCGGCTGCGCGCGACGGCGGCGGAGGCGCGCGAGCTGATCGGGTCCGGCGCGTTTCTCCTGTTCCTGCTGGCGGCGAGCTTCGACCAGGGCAGCCATGCCTTCTATTACGGCTATGGCGGGCTGCATTGGGAACGGCTGGGCTATAGCGGGACGGTCATCGGGCTGATCTGGCCGCTCGGCGTGGTGGCGGAAGCGATGCTGTTCTCCGTGTCGCTGCAGCTGTTCCGCGCCATCGGGGCGACGCGGCTGCTGGTGCTGGGCGGCGCCGGGTGCGTGCTGCGCTGGAGTATCCTGGCGTTCGATCCGCCGTTCGCGCTGGTGATCTTCGCGCAGATATTGCACGGCGCGACCTATGCCTTGGCACATCTGGGCGCGATGTATTTCATCCTGAAGGCGGTGCCGCCGCGATTGTCGGCGACGGCGCAGAGCCTCTATGCGGTGTTCTCCAGCGGCGTCGTGATGGGCGCGGCGACCTATGCGTCGGGACCGCTCTATGCCGCCTATGGCGGGCGGACCTATCTGCTGATGGCGGCGATGGGCGCGGTGGCGGTGCTGTTCGCGTGGTGGCTGGGTCATGCCTGGCATGGCGAGCGGATCACGCAGCGCGGTGACGACGCCGAGGCGTTTTAACCGCGCGGGTGGGCTTTCTCGTAGACCTCCATCAGCTTGCGGGTGTCGATCTCGGTGTAAGTCTGGGTGGTGGAGAGCGAGGCATGGCCGAGAAGCTCTTGCACGGCGCGGAGGTCTCCGCCGTTGGCGAGGAGATGCGTCGCGAAGGAGTGACGCATCGCGTGCGGTGTCGCGCGGTCAGAGAGGCCGAGTGCGCTGCGCAGTCTTTGCATGAGGGCTTGCGCTTCGCGCGGGCTCATCGGTTTGCCGCGGCGTGAGAGGAACAACGGCGAATCTTTGGCGCCGGTGAAAGGGATCAGCTTTTCGTAAGCGGCGATGGCGTCGCGGACTTGTTCCAGAACGGGGACGACGCGTTCCTTGTTGCCCTTGCCGAGGATGGTGAGCGAGGCAGAGAGAGGGACGTCGCCGCGCTTGAGGCTGAGCGCTTCGGAGATGCGCAGGCCGGCGCCGTAGAGCAACGTGAGAAGTGCGGCGTCGCGGGCGCCAAGCCATTCGATGTCGTGTTCGCCCGCTTCTTCGATGGCGCGCGCGGCGTCTGTCTCGCTGAGCGGTCTGGGCAAGCCACGACGGATGCGGGGCGTTCGCACGGCGCGGGCGGCGGGGCTTTCCAGGATGTTCTCGCGGGCCAGATAGCGGAAGAAGCTGCGCACGGCGGCCAAGGCGCGCTGGACGCCTTTGGCGCCTAGGCCTTCGCCGCGCCGCAACGTTATAAAAGCGCGGATGTCGGCGGGGGCGAGTTTGGCGAGACTGGTTTCGCTGACGCCGCCGAGATGCTCGTGCAGGAAGCCTAAGAAGCGCGCGAGATCGTCGCCATAGGCGCGCAGCGTGTGCGGGCTGGCGCGGCGCTCATGGGCGAGCGAGGCGAGCCACTGGCCCTTCAGATCTTCGGCAGATCGAGCCATGCACGGATCGCCCGTTCGAGGGCGCGAGCAGCGAAGCGCAGGTCGGTGGCGATCGCCTCGTCCTCGAAGGCGCCGGCGGCGCTGGCACCGAGCACGAGAAGCGCGGCCGGCGCGTCGCGGCCGATCTTGACGCGGAAGACGGCGATGCTCTTGAGCTCGCGGCCATTCGGCCCGAGCAACAACTCGCCGCCGCCGGAGAGGACGGCGCCGGTGACGCCGACGCCGAGCACCGCCTCGGTGGTGCCGGGCGGGATGAGGCGCACGCCTTCGGTGCGGGTGCGGGTCGGCACGCCGGCATCACCTTCGACGCAGATCGCGGCGCGGTCGGCGCCGAAGCTGGGCGCGGCGGCGATCACCACCGCGATGGCTTCGGCGAAGCTGCGCGCGTCGATCAGATCGAGCACGAAGCGGCGGACACCCTCACCCATGCGGACGGAAGAGTTCTGCGCGCCGAGCAGGCTGTCGCGTTCCGCCTTGAGCGTCGCGTTCTCTGCCGTCAGCTTGTCGATCACATAGCGCTGAAAATCGCGCACGTCGGTGAGATCGTCGCGCTCGGGCAGGAGCAGCGTCAGCAACTCACCATCCGCCGCAAGCCGTGCGCGGTTCATCCTTATATAGGCTTTTACCGCATCCGCCGCCGCCTGCCCCGGTGCGACGGCTTTTGCCTGTTCGGTCATTCGTCCCTGATTCTGACGCCGGCCTTTTTCGCGTCCGCGAGGAAGGCCGCCAGCCCCTTGTCGGTCAGCGGGTGGTTGAGAAGCGATTTGAAGACATCGACCGGCACGGTCGCGACATCGGCGCCGGCCAGCGCGGAGTTGCGGACATGCGGCACGCCGCGGATGGAAGCCGCGAGGATCTGCGTCTCGTAGCCGTAATTGTCGTAGATGGTGCGGATCTCATGGATCAGGTCCATGCCGTCCTGCCCGGCATCGTCGAGCCGGCCGATGAAGGGCGAGATGAAGGTCGCGCCCGCCTTGGCCGCCATCATCGCCTGCACCGGCGAGAAGCACAGCGTGACGTTGACCATCACGCCGTCCTTGCGCAGTTCGCGGCAGGCGGCGAGGCCGTCCCAGGTCAGCGGCACCTTGATCGTGATGTTCTTGGCGATCTTCGTGAAGATCTTCGCCTCGGCCAACATGCCGGCGGTTTCGGTCGCCAGCACCTCGGCGCTGACGGGGCCGGACACGCTGCCGCAGATTTCCTTGAGCGAATCGACGTAGTCGATGCCGGTCTTCGCGGCGAGCGAGGGATTGGTGGTGACGCCGTCAACCAGGCCGGTCTGCGCCCATTTGGCGATCTCTTTGGGGTCTGCGGTGTCGAGGAAGAGTTTCATGGGACCACTATAGGGTTGACCCGGCAGAATCACCATTCCAAGTGTACCGCATGAAACGCGCGGCGCCACGACCTGCCGAGGAATTGTTGCTGCAGCCTTCGCCGCGCGCCGGTGTCCTGCTGCCTTTGCCGCTGTCCGGTGCGTACGACTACAAGCTGCCCAAGGGGACTAACGTCTCGCGCGGCCTGTTGGTTTCGGCGCCGCTGGGGCCGCGCCAGGCGCTGGGCGTGGTGTGGGGCGAGGCCGAAGGCGGCGTCGGCGACAACCGTCTCAAAGAGGCTACGCCTCTTGAGGGGGAGCCCTGTCTTCCCGCGAAACTGTGCGACTTCGTCGACTGGGTCGCGAATTACACGCTGTCGCCGCCGGGGATGATCCTGGCGATGGCGCTGCGCAGCGGGCGGGCGTTCGAGCCGGAGACGCTGCGTACGGCTTACGTGCGCGGGTCGCAGACGCCGGCCAAGGTCACGCCGCCGCGCGCGCGGGTATTGGCCGTCGCTGAGGATGGATTGGCGCGCAGCGTGCCGGCGCTGGCGCAGGAAGCCAATGTGTCGAGCGCAGTGGTGCGCGGGCTGATCGAAGCCGGCGCGCTGGTCGCGACGCAATTGCCGGAGTTCGCGGCCTATCCGGTGCCCGATCCGGCGCTCGAAGCGGCAAAGCTGAGTGGCGCGCAGCGCGCGGCGGCGGATGCTCTGACCGGCGATGTCGCGGGCGCGCGCTTTGCGGTGAGCCTGCTCGACGGCGTGACGGGATCGGGCAAGACGGAAGTTTATTTCGAGGCAGTCGCCGAGGCGCTGAAACGCGGCAAGCAGGTGCTGATCCTGCTGCCGGAGATCGCGCTGACGGTGCAGTTCCTCGAACGCTTTGCGCAGCGCTTTGGCTGCCGGCCGGCGGAGTGGCATTCCGATCTGTCGACGAAGGAACGCACGCGCTGCTACCGCGCGGTGATGAACGGCGAGGCGCGGGTCGTGGTGGGCGCGCGCTCGTCGCTGTTCCTGCCGTTCGCGGAATTGGGGCTCATCATCGTCGATGAAGAGCATGAGCAGGCCTACAAGCAGGAAGAAGGCGCGATCTATCACGCGCGCGACATGGCGGTGGTGCGGGCGCGGCTGGAGCAATGCCCGGTGGTGCTGGCGAGCGCGACGCCGTCGCTGGAGAGCTATGTCAACGCGGCGAGCGGGCGCTATGCGCATCTGAAGCTGGCGCGTCGGCATGGCGTGGCGGAGCTGCCGACGACGCGGCTGATCGATCTGCGGCACGAGAAGGCGGAAGCGGGGACGTGGCTGTCGCAGCCCTTGCGCAGCGCGATCGCAGATGCGCTCAGCGCCGGCGAGCAGGCGATGCTGTTCCTCAACCGGCGCGGCTACGCACCGCTGACGCTGTGCGAAGGCTGCGGCCACAAGATGACGTGCCGCGATTGCTCGTCCTGGCTGGTGGAGCACCGCTATCGCAAGCGGCTGAAGTGCCACCAGTGCGGCTATGAAGTCGCGACGCCGCCGAAATGTCCGCAATGCGAGGCGGAAGGGTCGCTGATCGCGTGCGGACCGGGCGTCGAGCGCGTGGCGGAGGAGTTCGCGGCGCTGTTCCCGCAGGCACGGCTCGCCATCGCGTCGTCGGACACGATGCATGGGCCGCAGCAGACGCAAGCCGCGATCCGCGCGATGGCGAAGCGCGAGATCGACGTGCTGATCGGGACGCAGATCGTCGCCAAGGGGCATCATTTTCCGGAGCTGACGCTGGTCGGCGTGATCGATGCCGATCTCGGCGGCTCGGATGGCGATCTGCGGGCGCGGGAGCGGACGTTCCAGCTTTTGCACCAGGTGTCGGGGCGGGCGGGGCGCGCCGCGAAGCCGGGCACGGTGCTGCTGCAGACGCGCAATCCGACCGATATGGTGATGGCGGCGCTTGCCTCGGGCGACCGTGATGCGTTCTACGAGCAGGAGCGGATGTTCCGCGAGCGCGCCGGCGCGCCGCCGTTCGGACGGCTGGCCGCGATCATATTGTCGAGCCATGACGGTGCGCTGGTGACCGAGGCGGGACGGATGCTCGCCAGTGCCGCGCCGGCGGCGAAGGGCGTGACGGTGTGGGGGCCAACGCCGGCGTTCTATCATCTGCTGCGCGGACAGACGCGGGAGCGGCTGCTGGTGCAGGCCGGGCGCGGGATCGACGTGCAGGCCTATCTGCGGGCGTGGCTGAGTGGCGTGCAGGTTTCCAAAAAGGTGCGGATAGCGGTGGATGTCGATCCGGTGAGCTTCTTCTGACAATTCGGCGAGCAATGCCTTGGCTTCGGCGACCATCGCATCGCCTTCGCGGATGAAGTCGCGAATCTCGCGGTAGAAAGCGCGGCGGGCGCTTGTGTAGCGGCCATGACGGTAGTGGTTGCGGTTGCCCAAGGGCGCGCCGCGGCGCTCACGTTTTTCGCGGTTCAATTCGACGTCAACCGCCTGAACGAACTCGGCAATCGACGAGGATAGATAGCAACGCAGGCCCGATTCCGAGAGCGCTTCGACGCCCACATAGGCCCGCAGGCGCGCGACGGCGACGGGATCGGACGTGTGGTGGGCGGCGCAAGTCATCCGTCTGACGTTGGCGCGCGCGGGCGGATTCCAAGACGGGGACAGGAATTTTTATAGTGCTGGAGATTCAAGGGCGGGAGGCGGAGTTATCCCTCGGTGTTCAAAAACGCGCCTGAAAACGCATGGATGTTGCGCGAAATTTTCGCCTCCCCGGCGTGGAGAGGTGAAAAGACATTGCTTGCTTGCGGCGAAAAACTATTGGCGCCTGGGAAGTGAAGACCTTCGGGCGCACAACGCCGATTCCAACGCACCGGTACGGGCCACGGCATCGATCCAGTGGTCCGAAAACGCCTCCATATTCGATTCCGTGCCGGCGTCGCAGTCGTAACGCATATACATGACCATCGGCTCGGTGCCGGCGACGCATTTGTCTTCCATGCATACGGTGAAATAGACGAGCCCGTCCGAGGCGCCGACATAGACGCTGTCAGTGTCGTACTGCAGCTGGCCCGCAGAGACCCAGGTTTCGGCCGACGCGCATGTCTGGCCAAGCACCACAAGAGCGCCCACCAGCAGCCATATCCGACCGATCCTTGCCATGGCGTCACCGCGATCGAAGCATCGCCATCCTAGCAGGTTGGACGGCTGGCCGCATCAGGCGGCGGTGCCGGGCAGTGGTTACTGATACTTGCGCACGTCGGCGAGGTGGCCGGCGATGGCCGCCGCCGCGGCCATGGCGGGGCTCATCAGATGCGTGCGGCCGCCGCGGCCTTGGCGGCCTTCGAAGTTGCGGTTCGAGGTCGAAGCGCAGCGCTCTTCGGGCGCGAGCTTGTCGGCGTTCATCGCCAGGCACATCGAGCAGCCGGGCTCGCGCCATTCGAAGCCGGCGGCGGTGAAGATCTCGTCGAGGCCTTCATCTTCCGCCTGCTCCTTCACCAGGCCGGAGCCGGGCACGACCATGGCGCCGACATGGGCCGCGATCTTCTTGCCGCGCAGGATCGCGGCGGCAGCACGCAGATCCTCGATGCGGCCGTTGGTGCAGGAGCCGATGAAGACGCGGTCGATCTTCACCGTGTCGAGCGCCTCGCCGGGGGTGAGACCCATATAGGAGAGCGCGCGCTCGACGCCGTGGCGCTGCGCCTCGTCAGCAATCGCGGCGGGATCGGGGACGCGTCCGGTAACCGGCAATGCCTGCTCGGGCGACGTGCCCCAGGTGACCATCGGCGCGATCTCCGTCGCGTCGAGCGCGATCTCGGCGTCGAAGGTCGCATCGGGATCGGACTTGAAGGTCTTCCAGTACATCACGGCATTCTCGAACGCGGCGCCTTTGGGCGCGCGCGGCTTGCCGGCGACATAGGCGAAGGTCGCCTCGTCCGGCGCGATCAGGCCGGCGCGGGCGCCGGCTTCGATCGTCATGTTGCACAGGGTCATGCGGCCTTCCATCGACAGGCCCGTGATCGCGTCGCCGGCATATTCGATGACGTAGCCGGTGCCGCCGGCGGTGCCGATCTTGGCGATGATCGCGAGCGCGATGTCCTTGGCCGTGACGCCGATGGGGAGCGCGCCGCTCACGGTAATGCGCATGTTCTTCGACTTCTCGATCCGCAGCGTCTGCGTCGCGAGCACGTGCTCAACGTCCGAGGTGCCGATGCCGAAGGCGAGGCTGCCGAACGCGCCGTGCGTAGACGTGTGGCTGTCGCCGCACACGATGGTCATGGCGGGAAGGGTGAAGCCCTGCTCCGGCCCCACGATGTGCACGATGCCCTGGCGGATGTCGGGCAGCGGGAGATATTCGACGCCGAACTCTTTCGCGTTGGCTTCGAGGGTCGCGACCTGGACGCGCGATTCCGGATCGGAATTGCCCATCGAGCGGCCGATGGTCGGCACGTTGTGGTCGGGAACGGCGAGCGTCGCCTCCGGATGGCGCACCTTGCGGCCGGCCATGCGCAGGCCCTCGAAGGCCTGGGGGCTCGTCACCTCGTGCACCAGATGGCGATCGATATAGAGCACGGCGGCCTCGCCCGGCACCTCCTGCACCAGATGCGAGTCCCAGATCTTGTCGTACAGAGTCTTGCCGGTCATGCGGTTCACGCTATCAGAAAGTTGCGCTGGCCTATCAGTTTGGAGAAGCTTTTGGCAAGGCGCGAATTGCCCGCCGGATGCTAGCATCGCCGCATGACGAGGGGTTCCGACACTTTGGAAGAGCGGGCGCGGGCCGGCGATGGCGCGGCGCAGATCGCGCTGGGCGGCGTGGCGGACGCGGCGGGCGACGTGCCGATGGCGCGCGCCTGGTTCGCGCAGGCGGCCAAAAGCGGACGCGCCGATGCGTTGCGCCTTCTGGCGGTCAACCTTTTGACGCGCGAACCGTTCGTCATCGAACAAGGCATGCGCATGATCCAGGGCGCGGCGCAGCAGGGTGACGCCGAAGCGGCGCATCTGTGCGCGGTGCTCGCGGCGCAGGATCCGAGCCTGGCGGGGCGGTGGGACTTGGCGCTCGATTTCCTTGCGCGCGCTGCGGAAGGCGGCCACGGGCTGGCGCAGGCGCAGCTGAAACTTCTGTCGGCGAACACGGATGCCGGCGGATCCTGGGCGGCGCTGCGCGGTGGCGTCGACATTTCGCAATGGCTGGCGCCGGCACCGGCGGCGCGTTCGCTCCATGCGTCGCCGCTGGTTCAGGCGAGCGAAGGCCTGCTGCGCGGCGAACTGTGCGACTGGCTCATCGCGCGGGCGCGGCCGCGCATCGCACCGGCGACGGTCAACGATCCGCGCAGCGGCGTGGCGGAGCGCGTCGATGCGGTGCGCACCAACAGCCAGGCGGTTTTCCCCGTCGATCAGCTCGATCTCGTCCTGCTTATCGTGCGCGAGCGCATGGTGGTCGCGAGCGGGTTTTCGCAGAACGGGTTCGAGCCGCCGATGGTGCTGCACTACGCGGTGGGCGAGCAGTATCGGCCGCATTTCGATTTCTTCGACGTGCGGATCGCGGGACAGGCGGAGACTGTCGCGCGCGGCGGCCAGCGGGTCGCGACGTTCCTCGTCTATCTCAACGACGATTTCGACGGCGGCGAGACGGATTTTCCGCGGCTGGGCATCCGCTATCGCGGCAAAAAGGGCGATGCGCTGCTGTTCCACAATGTTGATGCGGCAGGACAGCCCGACCCGCGCACGCTGCATGCCGGACTGGCGCCGGTGCGCGGCGAGAAATGGCTGTTCTCGCAGTGGATACGCCGCCGCGCTTAATGCTGGCTGAAATACAGCACGGCCATGATTATGATGATCGCGATGAACTGCGCCAGGACGCGCAGGCGCATCAGGCGGTTGGACCAGCTCACCGAGGTCTCGCCGCCCTTCCACAGCGTGTAGAGACCGGCGAGCAGGATGCTCACCACCACGGCGAGCGCGAGCGCGACGAAGACCTTGCCGCTCATGCCGGTGCCGCCGGCGGTGCGGGCGGCGCGGCGGGATTGACCGGACCGGGCACCCAGCCAGCGGCCTTCTGTGCCAGGTCGCGGAATTTCGACGAGACCTGCTCCAGCCGCGCGGTCCATTCGGGATTGGGGACCTGGCCCTCGATCTCCTTGAAATAGACCTGCATCAAGGCGGCGATGGCGATCGGTTCCATGATCGCCTTCTTGACCGCGACGGCGAAGACCAGCGCCAGCGCGAAGCCCCAGAAGGTGACACCAGTGTGGAAGATCGCGACCAGCGCGCCGATCGGGGCCAGCAGCACGAGGAACAGCGCGAAGGTGAAGAACCACATGATCACCGACAGCCAGGCGGCGTTCTTGAGAAAGTGCATGTAGTTCTGCGCGAACAGGATGAGGCCGTCGCGCGCCGTGCCCCACGGGTTCTTGGTCTGGGTGCGGATCAGATACGCGAGAATGATCTCGTCGACATAGGTCAGCGACATGCGGATGAAGGCTTCGGCGATGCGGATCAATTGCTGCAGCGCCGGGATCGGCAGCCACGCGGTGAAGAAGTTGATCGAGCCGAACAGCGAGCGCAGCACGCCCTTGATCAGCTGATCGACGCCGAACAGCACCGAGGATTCGGTGAAATGCGTCTTCACGAAATTGGCGCCATAGGCGATCTGGCCCTGGCCGCCGGGGATCGGCTGGCGGTCGTAGACCTGGACCAGCACGGCGATATGCGCCGCCTTGATCAGATAGAGGACGTATTCGCGGGCGAGATAGAGGCCGGCGCTGATCAGGCCGAAGCCGAGCGCCCCGCCCCAGAAGGCGCCCTGGGTGGGCGCGTCGGAACCGCTGCCCATATGGCCGAAGCCCCAGCCGAGCGCGCCGCCGACGCCGACGGTCAGCACATAGGCGAGCGCGATGCCGACATAGACGATGATGCGCAGCACGACGAATGGCAGGGTCTGCAGCACCATGGCAAGGGCGCGGCCGAAGCTGAAATCCCACATCGGGCAAGGGTCCCTGGAGGCGACAACCCTATATCGGACGGGGGCGGGACGCGCGCAAGAGCTTGCGATCACAGCGCATGACGGTGCAAGCTTTCGCGGGTTCCAATGCGGAGAGCGGCATGAGCGTCGTACCCTATCTCACCATTATGGACGGCCGCGGCACGGAAGCGGCGACGTTCTACCAGACGCTGTTCGGTGCGACCGAGGGCGTGCGCATGCCGGCGGAGGACGGCAAAAGGCTGATGCACTGCGAGTTGAACTTCGCGGGCAACGCGATCTACCTCGCCGACAACATGATGGGTGCGACGGGAACGCCGGCGCTGATGTCGGTGTTCGTCGGCTTCGACAAGGCGGCCCAGGTGGATGCGCTGATCGCGAAGGCGAAAACGATGGGCGCGACGATCATCCAGGAGCCGATGGACATGTTCTGGGGCGACCGGTTCGCGATGTTCTTCGATCCGTTCGGACACCGCTGGCAGGTGGGTGCGCCGAAGGACTGAGCATGCAAGCTCACTGTCATCCCCGGCCGAGCGTAGCGAGGGGAAGGGGACCCAGGTGCTAGACACCGTGACGGTGGTTGGCACCTGGGTCCCCTTCCCTCGCCGCTCCGCGGCTCGCCGGGGATGACAGCTGTGCCCTACCCGCACCACCCATCGCGGTGCCCGCCGTCGTAGAGCCGTGCCAGGCCGGCGCGCACCAGGCTTTCGCCGACGTCGCCCCTGGTGTCCGTGACTGCAGCGTCGACCCGGCCGCCATATTTGTCGTAGCGCAACGTGCTGAGGCGGACCTCGCCGCCTTCTATCCGCCGGGCGAGCCAATCGCGGGCCGCCTCGGCGCGGCTGCGTTCGGAATCGCAGCGGGCGCGCAGCTCGGGCGCGTCGACGCCTTCGATGCGGACACGGATCAAAATCTCCTGACCGAGCCAGATCGCGGCGGAGGCCTCGAAGGTGTCGCCGTCGATCACGCGGTCGACATGGGCGGTGACCGGGCCGCGGAATTCCTTAGCATAATCATAGGCATAGGACATTTTCGGCAATATAATTGTTATTGCAAAACCGAGGAGGCCCCTCCCCCAGGCGTGCCGTGCGTGCATTCCACACCTCCACTTTCAATGTAGAGTTGTGTAGAACATTTCGTAAACACGTTCAAGTTGTATCAGGCGAGCTGGTCGATTTTTTCATCCGAGAAATTGCCCGGCACGATGGTGACCGGAATCGCCTGGACGCCGCCGGCGAACAGCGCGACCAGTGGGCCGGGGCCTTCCTTGGCCGTGCCGGCGGCGAGGACCAGGATCGAGATGTCGGCGTCGGATTTGATCAGCTCGAGCAGCGCCTCGGTGGGGCGGCCTTCGGCGATGACCAGCTCCGGGATGATGCCGGCGAGCTCGTTCACGGTCTTGGCGGCGGCATAGATCAGGCCTTCGGCCTCCTGATGCGCCTCGTCCTTCATGATCTCCTCGACGCCGCGCCATTGCTGGAAATCGGCGGGCTGGGCGACGCAGAGCAGCGTGACGCGGCCGCCGGTGTGCTGCGCGCGGCGCGCGGCGAACCGCACGGCGACCTTCGACTCCGGCGTCTTGTCGACGACGACGAGGAATTTGCGGGGATGCGTCTGCTCGGCCATGGCGGCGAGTCTCGCACCCGTCCCCACACGCGGCAAGGGTGGTCCGGCGGCGACGGTGGCGCGTATGACACGGCGCAACCATCGAGGGGCTTAAGGATGAGCGACTCAGAGAATACGAAGATCGTTGAGGCGGCCTATGCCGCGTTCGGGCGCGGCGATGTCGAGGCAATCCTGGCCCTCTTGAGCGACGACGTCGATTGGGAAAGCTTCGGGCCGAAAGCGATTCCCTACACCGGCAATCTGCGCGGCAAGGCGCAGGCCGCGACGTTCTTCCAGATCCTCGGCACGACGACGCAGTTCTCCGAATTCGCGCCCGAACATTTCGTGGCGCAAGGCGACATGGTGATCGTGTTGGGCCGCGAACGCTTCACCGTGACGGCGACGGGGCGCGAGGCCGATGTGCATTGGGCGCACGCCTTCACGCTGCGCGGTGGCAAAATCGCGCGGTTTCGCGAATACTCCGAAACCGATGCGATACGGCGGGCCTATGAGACATGACGATCGAACGGGAAGAGCAGCTCGATAAGCTCAAGCGCTGCGGCCGCGTGGTGGCGCAGACCATGACGGCGATGGCGGCGGCAATGGAGCCGGGGATGACGACGCGCGAGCTCGATGCGCTGGGGCGGGCGCTTTTGGAGCGCGAGGGCGCACGGCCGGCGCCGGAATCGACCTACAGGTTTCCGGGCGCGACCTGCATCTCGGTGTCGCCGGCGATCGCGCATGGGATCCCGGGCGATCAGGTGCTGAAGGCCGGCGATCTCGTGAACATCGATGTGTCGGCGGATATCGACGGCTATTACGCCGACACCGGCGGCAGCTTCGCGATCCCGCCGGTGGCGCCGAAGATCGAGAAGCTGTGCCGCGACGGCAAGCGCGCGATGTGGAGCGGCATCCGCGCCGTGAAGGCCGGCGGCCGATTGAATGAAATTGGCCGCGCGGTGCAGGACTTCGCGCACAAAAATCGCTACACGCTGATCCGCAATCTGGCGAGCCACGGCGTCGGCAGCGCGCTGCACGAGGAGCCCGGCAACATCCCGACCTGGTTCGAGCCCGGCGACCGGCGCCGAATTCATGAAGGGCTCGTCTTCACCATCGAGCCATTCCTGTCGACCGGCTCGCACATGGCGGTCGATGGGCACGATGCATGGACGCTGTTCGCCGATGGCGGGCATGCGACGGTGCAGTACGAGCACACGCTGGTCGCGACGCGGCGCGGGCCGGTGGTGGTGACGCTGGCCGCTTAACCTCTCCCGCTCGCGGGAGAGGTCGGAAATGCAAAACATCTCCGGGTGAGGGGAGTCCGAGCGCCACGCCAGTACCCCTCACCTAGCAAAAACTAAGGCTTGCTCCGCGAAGTGCTCCGCAAACCTAAGTTTTTGCGTCCTCTCCCGCTCGCGGGAGAGGTTATCGGCGTTACGGCTTGATCGCCTTGAGCTTGTAGATCAGCTCCAGCGCTTCTTTCGGGGTCAGCGTGTCGGGCTCTATCGCGCGCATCGCCTCTTCGAAACCGTTGGGCTTTGCCGCTGGCGCCGGCGCGGCGGCGGCGAACAGGGGCAAGTCGTCGATTTTCGCCAGCGGCTTGTGGCCCTCGCGGCCGTCTTCCAGCGCGCGCAGCACCTCTTCGGCGCGGCCCACCACCGCCGGCGGCAGGCCGGCGAGCTTGGCGACGTGGATGCCGTAGGAACGATCGGCGGCGCCTTGGGTCACTTCGTGCAGGAAGACAATGCTGTCGTTCCACTCGCGCACCCGCATCGTGACGTTGGCGAGCGCGGTGAGCCGTCCGGCGAGCGCGGTCATCTCATGATAATGTGTCGCGAACAGTGCGCGGCTCTTGTTCTTCTCATGCAGATGCTCCGCCGTCGCCCAGGCGATGGCGAGGCCGTCGAAGGTCGCGGTGCCGCGGCCGATCTCGTCGAGGATCACCAGGCTCTTCGGCGTCGCCTGGTTGAGGATCGCGGCGGTCTCGACCATCTCGACCATGAAGGTCGAGCGGCCCGCGGCGAGATCGTCGCCGGCGCCGACGCGGCTGAACAGGCGATCGACGATGCCGATATGGGCGCTGTCGGCGGGCACGAACGCGCCGGCCTGGGCGAGGATCGCGATCAGCGCGTTCTGGCGCAGGAAGGTCGACTTGCCCGCCATGTTGGGACCGGTGACGAGCCACAGACGGCCGATGCCGCCGGGCGAGAGGTCGCAATCGTTGGGCACGAAGGGGTGCGCGTGGCCGCCGGCGAGCGCGGCTTCGACCACGGGGTGGCGGCCGCGATGGATATTGAAGGTCGGCGAATTGTCGATCTGGGGCCGTGTGTGGCGGGCGGCGATGGCGAGTTCGCCCAGCGCGCAGGCAACGTCGACGACCGCAAGCGCTTGCGCGATCTTGCCCAGCGCGGCGGCGCATTCGATGGCAAGACCGCACATCCGGTCGAACAATTCGCGTTCCAAAGCGAGGGCCTGGTCGGCGGCCTGAGAGATGCGGGTCGCGAGCGTGGCAAGCTCGTCCGTCGTGAAGCGCACCGCGCTGCCGATGGTCTGGCGGTGGCGGAACAGCGTGCGGTTGTCGCCTTCCTGGAGCTTGTCGCCGTGCTGCGGCGTCACCTCGATGAAATAGCCCAGCACGCCATTGTGCTTGATGCGCAATTGCGCGACGCCGCTGTCGGTCTTGTAGCGCGCTTCGAGGCCGGCGACGACGCGGCGCGATTCGTCGCGCAGCTTGCGCACCTCGTCGAGCGGGGCGTGCACGCCGGCCGCGATGAAGCCGCCGTCGCGGGCGAGAAACGGCGGCTCGGCCACCAGCAGCACGTCGAGACGGTCGGTGAGGCGCGAGACGTCGGCAATACCAAGAGCGAGGTCGTGGCAGGCGTCGCGCGCCTCGCCAGGCGCGAGCTTCAAGGGATCATCGAGCTTGAGCGTGCCGCGCAGGGCGCGGGCGGCGCGGATACCGTCGCGCAAGTGGGCCAGATCGCGCGGGCCGCCGCGGCCGACGCTGATGCGCGCCAAAGCGCGGGCGATGTCGGGGGCGCGGCGCAGATCGTCGCGCACGATGCGGCGCAGCTCGGACTCGGCGGCGAAGAACGCGACGGCGTCGTGGCGATGGCCGATGACTTTCACATCCGTCAGCGGCGCAGCGAGGCGCGCGGCGAGTTCGCGCGCACCGGCGGCGGTCACGCTGCGGTCGATGATGGAAAGCAGGCTGCCCTTGCGCTCGCCCGACAATGTCTCGGTGAGTTCGAGATTGCGCCGTGTCGCGGCGTCGATGCCCATGAAAGCGCGCGGCGCGACGCGGGCCAGCGGCGGCAGCGCGGGGAGATTGCCCTTTTGCGTCAGGTCGAGATACGCGATGAGCGCGCCGGCGGCGGAGAGTTCGGCGCGGCCGAAGGCGCCATAGCCGTCGAGGCTCTGCACCTTGTAATGCGCCTTCAGCGCGCGCTCGCCGGCGCCGGAGTCGAACTTGATCGAGGGCAGCGGCGAGAGCGCGGGGCCGAGGGATTTGAGCAGCGGCGCAAGCGCGTCGTCGGCAAGCAGCGCGTCGGGGACCAGAAGCTCGCGCGGCGCGATGCGGGCGAGCTCGATACCGATCTCGCTCTCGTCGACCGGCGCGACGCTGAACGTGCCGGCGGAGATGTCGGCGGCGGCGATGGCGAAGGCGCCGCCGGCGCGGCCGAGCGCGGCCAGCACATTGGCGCTGCGCGCTTCGAGCAGCGAATCCTCCGTGAGGGTGCCCGGCGTGACGAGGCGAATGACCTCGCGCCGGACCACGGATTTGGCGCCGCGCTTCTTGGCTTCCGCCGGATCTTCCATCTGCTCGCAAACCGCGACGCGGAAGCCCTTGCGGATCAGCTTCTCCAGATAGGCTTCCGCCGCGTGAACCGGGACGCCGCACATCGCGATGTCGTCGCCATTGTGTTTGCCGCGCTTGGTCAGGGCGATGTCGAGCGCCTCGGACGCCCGTACCGCATCTTCGAAGAACATCTCGTAGAAATCGCCCATGCGGTAGAACAGCAGGTATTCCGCATGCGCCGCCTTGGTCTCCAGATATTGCGCCATCATGGGCGTCGCAGACGCCGGTTGCGCGTTATCGGTTGCAGGGGTGGTCTGTTCGTTCATCGCGGCACTTTAACATGATGCGGCGCACAGGCGCTCCAGCCCATTGAAAAGGGGTCACACAAGAGGGGATATTCTGTGGATCAGTTCAACCGGTAGACCCATGTCCCATCCCAGACGGCCATCCTTCACCAGCGAAGAGGCCCTCGCCTTCCACCGCCATCCCAAGCCCGGCAAGCTCGAGATCACGCCGACCAAGCCGATGGCGACGCAGCGCGACCTATCGCTCGCCTATTCGCCGGGCGTCGCAGTGCCGGTGCTGGCGATCGCGGAGAACCCGGACCTCGCCTACGACTACACGTCCAAGGGCAACATGGTGGCGGTGATCTCCAACGGCACGGCGATCCTGGGGCTGGGCGATCTGGGCGCGCTGGCGTCCAAGCCGGTGATGGAAGGCAAGGCGGTGCTGTTCAAGCGCTTCGCCGATGTGGACTCCATCGACCTCGAAGTCGACACGGCGGATGTCGACGCGTTCATCGCTTCGGTGCGCTATCTCGGGCCGTCGTTCGGCGGGATCAATCTGGAAGACATCAAGGCGCCGGACTGCTTCGTGATCGAGGAGCGGCTGCGCGAGATGATGGACATTCCGGTGTTCCATGACGACCAGCACGGCACCGCGATCATCTCGGCCGCCGGCGTGATCAATGCGCTGCACCTGACGGGACGGTCGCTGAGCGACACCAAGGTCGTCGTCAATGGCGCGGGCGCGGCAGGCATTGCGTGCCTGGAATTGCTGAAAGCCATGGGGCTGCCGAGCGGCAATGCGATCCTGTGCGACACCAAGGGCGTGATCTATCGCGGCCGCACCAACGGCATGAACCAGTGGAAGAGCGCGCATGCGATCGAGACCGATGCGCGGACGCTGGAAGACGCGATGAAGGATTCCGATGTGTTCCTCGGCCTTTCGGTGAAGGGCGCGGTGACGCAGGAGATGGTCAAGACGATGCGCAAGGCACCGATCATCTTCGCGATGGCCAATCCCGATCCCGAGATCACGCCGGAGGATGTGAAAGCCGTACGGCCGGATGCCATCGTCGCGACGGGACGCAGCGACTATCCCAACCAGGTCAACAATGTCCTGGGCTTCCCGTACATCTTCCGCGGCGCGCTCGACGTGCGCGCCAAGACGATCAACGAGGCGATGAAGATCGCCGCCGCCAACGCGCTGGCCGAGCTGGCGCGCGAGGACGTGCCGGACGAGGTCGCGGCGGCCTATCGCGGGGCGCGGCCGGAATACGGGCCGGACTACATCATTCCGGTGCCGTTCGATCCCCGGCTGATCAGCCGGGTGTCGCGCGCGGTGGCGGAAGCGGCGATGAAGACGGGCGTGGCGCGGCGCGAGATCAGGGATCTCGATGCCTACTCGTTCCAGCTTTCGGCGCGGCTCGATCCGAGCGCGGCGCTGTTCCAGCGCGTCACGGCGAGCGTGCGCGCCAATCCCAAGCGCGTCGTGTTCGCGGAAGGCGAAGAGGAATCGGTGATCCGCGCCGCGGCGGCGTTCCAGAACTCCGGCCTCGGCAAGGCGATCCTGGTGGGGCGCGAGGATATCATCAAGGCCGGCATCCGCCGCGCCGGCATCGAGGAGCACACGCTGGAGATCCGCGTGCCGCATTCGGCGCAGGACGCGCAGCGCTACATCGAATATCTCTACAAGCGGCTGCAGCGGCGCGGCGCGCTGCATCGCGATGCGGTGCGCTATGTCACCAACGACCGCAACGTCTATGGCGCGTCGATGCTGGCGGCGGGCGACGCGGATGCGATGGTGACGGGCGCGACGCGCAATTACGCGGCGGCGCTCAACGATGTGCGCCTGGTGCTCGACCCGCCCAAGGGCGAGCGGCCGATCGGCGTGATGCTGATTTTCGCCAAGGGGCGGCTGGTGTTCGTCGCCGATACCAGCGTGCACGAGATGCCGACCAGCGAGGAGCTCGCCGACATCGCGGTGCAGGCGGCGGGCGTGGCGCGGCGCTTCGGCTTCACGCCGCGCGTGGCGATGCTGGCGTCGTCGACCTTCGGCTTCCCGCGCAGCGAACGCAGCGAACGCATCGTCGAGGCGGTGCACATCCTGGACGGGCGGCATGTCGATTTCGAATATGACGGCGAGATCGCGGTCGACGTGGCGCTGGAGCGCGAGCGGATGCTGCTCTATCCGTTCTGCCGTCTCACGGATACGGCGAACGTGCTGATCATGCCGGCGATCCATTCGGCGGCGATCTCGACCCGGCTGCTGTCGCAGCTCGGCGGCGTGACGATGATGGGGCCGCTGCTGATCGGGCTGGAGAAGTCGGTGCAGATCGCGCCACTGGGCGCCAAAATGAGCGAGATCTACAACGCGGCGGTGATCGCGGCGCTTTAGTCTCGCGCCAGAAGCCCGCGCCGCGCGAACGGGCGCAGGATCATGCCGAGCATCACGAGGCTGACGAAGGCGCGGTAGAAGGCCAGCGTCACGCCGGCGGGTAGGTAGTTGGGGTTGGGCTCGAGCTGCGAGAGCTGGCAGCCGAACGCGGCGGGGACGTCGAAGGTCATCGTGTTGAACGTGTCGTTGAGCCAGAGCTGCGCCACCTGGTCGGCGATGTCGCGTTCGGCGGAGTAGGCCTTGGGCTCGAAGCGGCGCAGGGCGAAACGCTGCATCAGGCTTTGCGTGCAATGCGGCGTCTCGTCTTTCAGGCCGAAGCGGCCATAGGCACCGTAATGGCCGTCCCACATCGCGGTCCATTCCGGACGATGGCCGGCGGCGATCTCGCGCTCCAGGAAGGTGCCGAACGAGATCAGCGCGAACGGCATCGCGAGGATGCCGAGGATGCCCAGCAGATAGAGATGCAGATAGAAAGTGCGGCTGCGGAAGGCGTGCACGATGGGGATGACGACCATCAGCAGGATCGCCGGGCCCCAGATCACCGTGATCGGCGCGCCGACGGTGGTGAAGAGGTCGAAGATCAGGCCTTCGGGATTGCCGAACAGATCGCGCCCATGGAACGTTGCGGGTTGGCCGGGGAAGACGTAAAGGCCGACGAGCCAGCTGAGCGGTAACCCGATGGCGAGCAGGAAGGGCACGAGCACCCACCAGTCGATCCCGTCGGTCTCGCCCCGCGCCCGGTTGCCGAGGCCGACGAAGATCTCGGCCAGGCCGCGCCACAGCGCGATCAGCCACAGCGCGCCCAGGCTGAGGGCGCAGATGTCGAGCAGGAACGACTCGGTCGTCATGGCCCCCTCATGCCGCCGGAGTGTACGGCGGCGCCGATCCGGAATATCGTCTCGCCCGCGATCGCGGCGGATGTAAGGCCGCGCCAACCCGCCAGACCGGACCCGCCATGACCATCCCCGCCTTCATCGAGAACATCTGGGAAGACGACATTCTTCCGACGCTGACCGACTACATCCGCATCCCCAACAAGTCGCCGCATTTCGATCCCGAGTGGGAAGCGCATGGGCATATGGAGCGCGCGGTGGCGCTGTTCGAGGCGTGGGCGCGCAAGAAGCTCACCGGCATCGAAGGCGCGACGCTGGAAGTGGTGCGGCTGCCCAAGCGCACGCCGCTGATCTTCATGGAGATCCCGGGCGAGGCCAAGGGCACCGTGCTGCTCTACGGCCATCTCGACAAGCAACCGGAGATGAAGGGCTGGACCGAAGGCACCGGGCCGTGGGTGCCGGTGATGAAGGACGACAAGCTCTATGGCCGCGGCGGCGCCGATGACGGCTATGCGATGTTCGCGTCGCTGGGCGCGATCCTGGCGCTGCGCGAGGAGAAGAAGGCGCATGCGCGCTGCGTGATCTGCATCGAGGCGTGCGAGGAATCGGGCAGCTATGACCTGCCCTATTACATCGAGCATCTGAGCGCGCGGATCGGGACGCCCGATCTCGTCGTGTGCCTGGACAGCGGTTGCGGCAATTACGATCAGCTGTGGCTGACGACAAGCCTGCGCGGCATCGCGATGGGCAACCTCACCGTGCGGGTGCTGACCGAGGGCGTGCATTCGGGCGACGCGAGCGGCATCGTGCCGTCGTCGTTCCGCATCGCGCGCACGCTGTTGTCGCGGGTGGAGGACGAGAAGACGGGCACGATTCTGCTCGACGAATTGTTCGTGCAGGTGCCGCCCGACCGGCTGGACCAGGCACGCGCCTCGGCGAAGATCCTGGGCGACGAGGTCTATACCAAGATGCCGCTGGCCGGCGGGACGCAGCCGATGGCGACGGACCTTACGGAGCTCATTTTGAACCGCACGTGGCGGCCGCAGCTCGCGGTGACGGCGATGGACGGTTATCCGTTGCCGGAGAATGGCGGCAACGTGCTGCTGCCCTACTCCACCGCCAAGCTCAGCGTCCGGCTGCCGCCGACCTGCGACGCGGTGAAGGCGACGGTGGCGCTCAAAGCGAAGCTCGAAGCCGATTCGCCCTATGGCGCGCAGGTCGAGTTCGACGCCGAGGACGGCCAGACCGGATGGAACGCGCCCAAGCTGGCGCCATGGCTGGAGGCGTCGCTGGGGCGCGCGAGCGAGACCTATTTCGGCAGGCCGGTGGCGTTCATGGGCGAAGGCGGCTCGATCCCGTTCATGGCGATGCTGGGCGAGAAGTATCCCGGCACGCAGTTCGTGGTGACCGGCGTGCTCGGACCGCATTCCAACGCGCACGGCCCGAACGAATTCCTGCATGTGCCGACGGCGAAGAAGGTGACGGCGTGCATTGCGCAGGTGCTCAGCGATCACGCGGGGCGGTAACGGCATCGCTTCGCTGATTTGGGCGTTTACCCGGTAAGCGCAAGGAGCCTGGCATGACCTTCGTCGATCACGCGCCGGACCGGCATAGCGGACATCATTACGGCGCGCTGGCGCTGTTTCTGATCCTGACGCTCGCGGTCGGTGGTGCCGCCGGATATGCGACGGCGCCGGAGATTGCCGGCTGGTACGCCACGCTGCATAGGCCGAGCTTCGCGCCGCCCAATGGCGTGTTCGCGCCGGTGTGGACGACGCTCTATGTCCTGATGGGGATCGCGGCGTGGCGGGTGTGGCGCGTGACGGGACTGGGCTCGCGAGCGCTGCTGCTGTTCTTCGTCCAGCTCGCGCTGAACTTCGCGTGGAGCTTCCTCTTCTTCCGCTATCACCGGATCGATGCGGCGCTGGCGGAGATCGTTGTGCTGCTGCTCTTCATCGTGTGGACGGCGGCGGCGTTCGCGCGGCGCGACCGGATCGCGGGGGTGCTGTTCGTGCCCTATATCGCCTGGGTCGCGTTCGCGACGGCCTTAAACGCCAGCTTTTGGGCGCTGAATCGATAGGCTTGACGAACCCATAGCTCGTTGGTTATATATCATCCCATAACCAACGAGTTATCGATCTGACATGCCCGCCGAACCCGACATCCTGTTCCGGACCCTCTCCGACCCGACGCGGCGCGCGCTGTTCGAGCGGCTGTGCCGCGAGGGCGACCAGACGGTCGGGGCGCTGACGGCGCAAGCCGGGGTCTCGCAGCCGGCGGTGTCCAAGCATCTGGGCCTCCTCAAGCAGGCCGGGCTGGTGCGCGACCGGCATGAAGGGCGCCAGACGCATTACAGCGCGCAACTCGGGGCGCTGGCGCCGCTGATCGACTGGACCAGCCAAATGCAAAGTTTCTGGCAGAGCCGGTTCGACAGTCTCGAAGATTTGCTGAAGAGGATGGACCAATGAACACGAGCGAAACGCTTTCCGTCGTCGTCGAACGCGAAGTCGCGTATCCGCCGGAGAAGATCTGGCGCGCGCTGACCCAGCCGCATCTGATCGCCGAATGGCTGATGCAGAACGATTTTGCGCCGGTCAAGGACCACAAGTTCACGCTGCGCGGCGATTGGGGCAGCGTCGACTGCCAGGTGCTGACGATCGAGCCGCACAAGACCTTGTCTTATGCCTGGGGCGCGCTGGGACTGGGCAGCGTCGTCACCTGGACGCTGACGCCGACGGCGGCGGGCACGCATCTGCGCATGGAGCAGGCGGGCTTCAAGCCCGATCAGCAGCGCGCCTATCAGGGCGCCAAGTTCGGCTGGCAGAAATTCTTCGCCAATCTCGAGCAAGTGCTCGCGCGGGCGGATTGAAGGGGAGAGATCGTCATGCGCTTTACCTACTGGACGCGGCAGATACACCGCTGGGTTTCGGTCCTGTTCGTGATCGTGTTCATCACGACGTCGGTCATGCTGGTGCAGAAATCGACGATACGCTGGGTTCCGTTCATGCCGCTGCCGTTCCTGTTCCTGCTGGCGGTGACAGGGATTTATCTCTTCCTGCAGCCCTATTTCGCGCGGCGGCGTGCGGCCTAGCCGCGCCCCGCCGACAGGACGATGGCGCCGACCGCGGCGGCAAAGAACGCGACGTGGATGGCGAGGCTCGTCCCATCGATGCGCACCACGCGCGCGTCGCTGACGGCGGTTTTCTTCTGCCAGCTCGCGACCGTCACGACATGCGCCAGCGTCGCGATGACGAGCAGGTAGGCGACGACGTAGATCTTGTCCATCAGCACCAGCGTGCCGATCTCGGGCAATTCGTCGGAATAGGATTTCTGCAGGAAGACCAGCGTCAGCAGCGCCGTCGCGGTCAGCGCGGTGCGCACGTCGACGAGGTCGGGCTTGATCAGGAAGGCGAGCCAGTTGGCGCACATCACGATCAGCAGCGGCAGGAACAGCTTCCACAGGAAGAAGCTGGCGCGGCGCTCGATGGATATGGCGAAGCTGAGGCCCGGATGCTGCGTGCCGCCGGCGATCTGCGGCGCGCCGAAATGGGAGTGGTAATCCTGCGCTGTCGCCGCCGCATGCCAGCCCAGCATGCGCCAACCGGGAATCTGCAGGCCGGGCGCGAAGCCGGAATCCTTTAGGTCGGGCACATAGACGATGCGGTGATGGGCGTTGATCTCATCCTCGACCGCGATGGTCAGGGTCTGCCGGTCGAACGGGAAGTCGATCAGGCTGAAAGGCTGGAAGAAGCGGCCGTGGACCTGGAGGATCTGGTAGCGGCTGCCGTCGGGCAGGGTCTGCGGCTGTTCGAGGAGCGCCTGTTTGGTGAAGTTCTGGCGTTCGGAGGAATTGGCGAACTCGACGCCGGCGGTCGGATCGATCGGACCCTTCCATTTGAACCAGACATAGGCGACGGCGTCATAGGTGCTGGCCGCGATGTTGAGGTCGTCGACCACGGTGGGATAGACGCCGACGGTGACGACTTCCGGGCCGGGCGCCGGCGGGGTCTGGGCGGCCGCCGGCAGGAGGCCGAGGACCAGGACGGCCAGGGCCGCCGCCAAACGCTTCATCCCCAGACGCATACGCAAACCCCGCGGTTCTCAAAGACCCGGTTATGCCGAAAAGTGCAGGAATTTGAAGCCCTTCGCGGTTGCACGGGCGGAACTTAGCGGTTACGCAGGCGTTCGCGAATCACAGGTTCCCGGACTTGCCGTAGCGGGTGCCCCTCCCTATATACCCCCTGACGCGGCAAGGGCCTTTTTACGGGCTTTTGGCGTCATTTCCCGTTCAGGGGACGGCCCGGAGGGCGCTTCTTCGAAGGCCAGGAACCCGTCCGCCAAAGGTAAGGAACAGAAGCATGGCTAAAGTAATCGGTATCGACCTCGGCACCACCAATTCGTGCGTCGCGGTCATGGAGGGCTCTGCCCCCAAAGTCATCGAGAATGCGGAAGGCGCGCGCACCACGCCCTCCATCGTCGCGTTTGCCCAGGACGGCGAGCGCCTGATCGGCCAGCCGGCCAAGCGTCAGGGCGTCACCAATCCCGAGCAGACCTTCTTCGCGATCAAGCGCCTCATCGGCCGCCCGTTCAACGATCCCATGACCCAGAAGGACATGGGCATGGTCCCCTACAAGATCGTCAAGGCGGACAATGGCGACGCGTGGGTCGCGGGCCGCGAGAACAAGAAATATTCGCCGTCGGAAGTCTCCGCCTTCATCCTGCAGAAGATGAAGGAGACCGCCGAGGCGCATCTGGGCGAGAAGGTCACGCAGGCCGTCATCACCGTCCCCGCCTACTTCAACGACGCGCAGCGCCAGGCGACCAAGGACGCCGGCAAGATCGCGGGCCTTGAAGTCCTGCGCATCATCAACGAGCCGACCGCGGCGGCGCTCGCCTACGGCATGGACAAGAAGGGCGCCGGCCAGACCATCGCGGTCTACGATTTGGGCGGCGGCACGTTCGACGTGTCGGTGCTGGAGATCGGCGACGGCGTGTTCGAGGTGAAATCGACCAACGGCGACACGTTCCTGGGCGGCGAAGACTTCGACCAGCGCGTCGTCAACTACCTCGCCGACGAGTTCAAGAAGGAGAACGGGATCGACCTGCGCTCCGACCGCTTGGCTTTGCAGCGCCTGAAGGACGCGGCGGAAAAGGCCAAGATCGAGCTGTCGTCTTCGGCGCAGACCGAAGTGAACCTGCCGTTCATCACGGCGGACGCCTCGGGCCCGAAGCATCTCACCATCAAGATCACGCGCGCCAAGCTGGAAGCGCTGGTCGACGATCTGATCCAGAAGACGGTCGGGCCGGTGAAGGCGGCGCTGAAGGATGCCGGCGTCACCGCGAACCAGATCGACGAAGTCATCCTGGTCGGCGGCATGACGCGCATGCCCAAGGTGCAGGAAGTCGTCAAGCAGCTGTTCGGCAAGGAGCCGCACAAGGGCGTCAACCCGGATGAAGTCGTCGCCATCGGCGCGGCGATCCAGGGCGGCGTGCTGCAGGGCGAAGTCAAGGACGTGCTGCTGCTCGACGTGACGCCGCTGTCGCTCGGCATCGAGACGCTGGGCGGCGTGTTCACGCGCCTGATCGACCGCAACACCACGATCCCGACCAAGAAGAGCAACATCTTCTCGACCGCCGAGGACAATCAGAGCGCGGTGACGATCCGCGTGTTCCAGGGCGAGCGCGAAATGGCGGCGGACAACAAGATCCTGGGTCAGTTCGACCTGATGGGCTTGCCGCCGGCGCCGCGCGGCGTGCCGCAGGTCGAGGTCACCTTCGACATCGACGCCAACGGCATCGTGTCGGTGACCGCCAAGGACAAGGCGACCAACAAGGAGCAGCAGATCCGCATCCAGGCGTCGGGCGGTCTGACGGATGCCGACATCAAGAAGATGGTGCAGGAAGCCGAAGCTCATGCCGGCGAGGACAAGAAGCGCCGCGCCTTGGTCGAGGCCAAGAACCAGGCCGACGCGCTGATCCATTCGACGGAGAAGGCGCTCGGCGAGCACGGCGACAAGATCGACCCGGCGGAGAAGCAGGCGATCGAGGCGGCGATCGGCGCGCTGAAGGGTGCGACCGGCGGCGAGGATGTCGAGGACATCCAAGCCAAGACGCAGGCCGTGGCGCAGGCTTCGATGAAGCTGGGCGAGGCGATGTACAAGGCGCAGCAGGCGGGCGATGCGGCGGCGGATGCCGCGCGCGACGGCGCCGGCAACGACCCCAAGGCGGACGACCATGTCGTGGACGCGGAATTCTCCGAAGTCGACGACAACGACAAGAAGGGCGCGTAACGCCTTTTTCGCCTGAGGTGTAAAGACAGTATGAGAGAGACCGCCTTCTTCGAAACGGGAGAGGGCGGTTTCTTTTTTGAGGGCAACGGCATGCGGAATTTGGCTGGGCGATGAGCACCACGAAGCGTTGTTATTACGAAGTCCTGGGCGTCCAGAAGGGCGCCGACGGCGCCACGCTCAAATCGAGCTATCGCAAGATGGCGATGGAATTCCATCCCGACCGCAATCCGGGCGACCACACCGCCGAGGTCAAGTTCAAGGAAATCAACGAAGCCTACGAGATCCTGAAAGATGACCAGAAGCGCGCCGCCTATGACCGCTTCGGTCACGCCGCGTTCGAGAACGGCATGGGCGGGCGCGGGCCGTCAGGCTTCGACTTCGCCTCGTCCTTCACCGACGTGTTCGACGATCTGTTCGGCGAGTTCATGGGTGGGCGGCGGGCGCGGCGGCAGAACCGCGGCGGCGACCTGCGTTACAATCTTGAGATCACGCTCGAGGAATCGTTCAAGGGCCGCAACACCCAGATCAAGGTGCCGAGCGCGGTGGCGTGCGAAGCCTGCGGCGGCAGCGGCGCCGAGCCCGGTCACAAGGCCGAGCAATGCCCGACCTGCAGCGGCATCGGCAAGGTGCGGGCGCAGCAGGGCTTCTTCACCATCGAGCGCACCTGCCCCGGCTGCCGCGGCACCGGCAAGGTGATCAAGAATCCGTGCAAGAGCTGCAAGGGCGCGGGCCATGTGCAGAAGGAACGCACGCTCAGCGTCGACGTGCCGCCGGGCGTCGAGGAAGGCACGCGCATCCGTCTCTCCGGCGAAGGCCAGGCGGGGATGAATGGCGGGCCGGCCGGCGATCTCTACATCTTCGTGTCGGTCAAGGCGCATGAGATGTTCCAGCGCGAGGGGCACGATTTGTATTGCCGCGCGCCGGTGTCGTTCATCACCGCGTCGCTGGGCGGCGCGATCGACGTGCCGACGCTGGACGGCGGGCGCACCAAGGTGACGATCCCCGAAGGCACGCAGTCCGGGCGCCAGTTCCGCATGCGCGGCAAGGGCATGCCGGTGCTGCGCGGCGGCGGGATGCATGGTGACCTCTATGTCGAGGTCGCGGTCGAGACCCCGGTCAAGCTGTCGAAGAAGCAGAAAGAATTGCTGCGCGAGTTCGAGAAGCTGAGCGAAGCCGGCTGCCAGCCGGACACGGAAGGCTGGCTGGCAAAGGCCAAGGCATTCCTGAACGGCGACGGCAAGACGAAGAACTGAAACCGATTCTAGTCGCGCGGCGGCTTGGGAAAGCCATCCGGAAAGCGCAATCCTTCGCGGATTTCCCGCGCGACTTTCTCTATCGACTGGGGCCATCCGTTCGGCCCAATTTCCCAGACGCCAACACAACCCCAGCAATCGCCACCGCAATCCAGCGATAGCGGATCGTCCGCGACGCTCAGGCGGCGCCTGCACGTGGCGCATCGCGCTTCGATATTCACCGTAACCCCTCTCTTCTGTCGAGAGAAAGAGAACTCAACGGCAATCCGCCATCGGATCGTCGTGTGAGATCGCGAACGCCATCAGCGGCTCTCGCCGGCTGGCGGCCCCGGCGCGTCGGCGCTGCCGAACAGGGGGTTGTTCATCGAATCGACGTTGAAGACCTGGATATCGACCGGACCGAGACCAGGATTTTTTGCCGTCGCGATGGGAATGTCGCGGGCCGAGTGATCTGTCACGACGAAGCGCACGCCGCTGGGATAATCCGTCAGAAGGCCTGCATCGGTGTGGCCCATCGGCTGGTAGTCGCCGAGATAGGTCCCGCGTCCCGGCTTGATCGTGAAGGGGATCGAGAAATAATTGTCCGGACGCCAGCGGCCGCCGTGGATGTTGGCCTGGAAGGTGAAGAGCTCCCAATTGCCCGGTGGAAGCTGTTGGACGATCACCGCACCGGTGCCGCCCGCCGCTGCCAGATCATTCGGCGAAGGTCCCAGCATCCAGTCCGTCACGGAATAGCGGAAGTCCGCCGCGCCGCCGCAATCATGATTGGGACACCGTGCGCGGATGTTGTAGCGAATATACTGGTCCGTCGGCGCGCCATTCAGAAGCGGCGCGCTCAAGGTGATGATGACGGTGCCCATCGGCTTGGCATCGTCCGCCAGGGCCGCCGGCGCGAGGCCGAACGACAGCATGAGCCCCGTCAGGACCGCCAGACCGTAGATGCGCCAGCCAGATTCCGGTGTTACGCGATGCATGATCATCTGGAGCCTCCGCAATCGGCAATCGCATCGTCATGACTGATGGCGCACGCCATCAGTGCGCCGGTCTTGGCGCCGTAGGTCTGCGTCAGGCGCTGGCGGAAGGTGAGCCATTTGTCCTGCGTGTCGTCGATCGCGGCGGCGATGGCGTGGGCGAAATTGTCGTCATGGGCGCCGCGCCGCGTCGTACCGTAGCCCACGATCGGATCGATGGTGCCGGTGTCCTTGTTGACGACCAGGTGCTTCACGCGGTGCAGGCCGCCCCCGTAATTGCAGTGCGATTCCTCGGGCGGTTTCTCGTAGCAGCCGGAGATCAGGCCGGGCGGGAACGGCGCGGTGTGGCGCAGATCGAGCCACGGCGCGCGGCCGCTGCGGCCGAGGCCCGGAGGGTTCTCGGGACCGATGGGCTGCGATGCGTCGGGGACATCGACCCAGTTGGTGTGGGAATAGAAATCCTCCGAGGCGTGCATGAGGATGCCCAGATCCTCGATCACGTTGCACTTGGCGCGGCCCTTGATCTGGCCGACGAACAGGCAGGGCGTACGAACCTGATCGGCGCGGATGCCGCCACCGGAATCGACGAGCGCGCCGGCGTCAGACACGGCTTCGTCGAGCTTGGCCACCATCCAGGCGCGGCAATTCTCCAGCGCCTGCTGCCCGTCGGCCTGCGTGTGCGGGTAGCCGGCGATGTCGAGATAGTCGCCGCTGTCGCAATGCGCCTTGTTCTGGGTGACGAGGTCGCCGCGATCCGGGATGCCGATGGCGCCGAAATTGTCGTCGGTACCGGCGAGTTCCTGCAGCGATTTGTCCTGGAAGCACATGTCGACCGCGCCGATCAGGCTGCAGCCCAGCGCATGGCGCGTGATGCGTTCATGCTCGGCGTTCTGGCCGAGGCCGCGGATGGTGCCGAAGGCGAAGGACGGTTGCGCGGCGAGCAGCGCGAGACCGGCGAATGCGGCCCCGCAGATTGCAGCTGAGATTTTCATGATGGACGCCCCCGACACACGGGTTCCATGGTCCGCCGGGCGGGGAGTGGCGTCAAGCGCGCGGCTCCTGTACGAGACCTGCGCTCTCTTTCTTTCATCGGATCGTCATGTCGGACACGCTTCGCTTCATCGGTCGCCTGATCACGCAGCCCAAGACGGTCGGCGCCATCGCGCCGTCTTCGCGGGCACTGAGCCGCGCCATGGCGGCGCAGATCGATCCGGCCGGCGACGGGCCGGTGCTGGAACTGGGGCCGGGGACGGGCGTCGCGACCGCGGCGCTGATCGCGCGCGGCTTTGCGCCGGAACGGATCACCGCGATCGAATACGATCCGGATTTCGCCGCGCTGCTGGCGCAGCGTTTTGCCGGTGTGAAGGTGATCAATGGCGACGCGTTCGATCTCGACAAGACACTGGCGGGGCGCGCGAGCGCACCGTTCGTCGGCGCGATCAGCGGCGTGCCGCTGCTCAACCATTCGGTGCCGCAGCGCAAGGCGTTCCTCAAGGGCGTGCTCAAGCGCCTGAAGCCCGGTGCGCCTTATGTGCAGTTTTCGTATGGCCTGCACTGCCCCGTCGCGCCGCCGGCGGGCGTTAGCGTGACGCAGGCGGCGTATATTTTCTTCAACCTGCCGCCGGCGCGGGTGTGGGTGTATCGGCAGCGGTGAATCTATCCTCGCCCGCACTTCGCGGGAGAGGACGATCGGAGCGTAGCGACGATCAGGTGAGGGGATGCGTCAGGGCTTCACGCCAGTACCCCTCACCCAGCAAAAACTAAGGCTTAGCTCCGCGAAGTGCTCCGCTAAACCTAAGTTTTTGCGTCCCTCTCCCGCTCGCGGGAGAGGTTAGAAGAAGTTTACTCCGCCGCTTCCGCCAGCATCGGCGCCGCTTCCAGCACGTCCTTGCCGACATGGGCTTCGAACTTCTTGAAGTTGTCGCGGAACATCGTGACCAGCTTCCTCGCCTGCGCGTCGTAGGCAGCCTTGTCGGCCCAGGTGTCGCGCGGGTTCAGGATCTTGGTGTCGACGCCCGGCACCGCGACCGGAACGCGGAAGCCGAAATGCGGGTCGACGCGCATCTGCGCATTGGCGAGGCTGCCATCGAGCGCGGCGGCAAGCAGCGCGCGCGTCGCCTTGATCGGCATGCGTGAGCCCGTGCCGAAGGCGCCGCCGGTCCAGCCGGTGTTGACCAGCCAGCAATCGGCCTGGTGCTCGGCGATCAGCGCGCGCAAGAGGTTGCCGTATTCGCTGGGATGGCGCGGCATGAACGGGGCGCCGAAGCAGGTCGAGAAGGTCGGCTGCGGCTCCTTGCCGAGGCCCTTCTCGGTGCCGGCGACCTTCGCCGTGAAGCCGGACAGGAAGTGGTACATCGCCTGGCTCGGCGTCAGCTTGGCGATCGGCGGCAGCACGCCA